>Ga0222425_100034_pt1 | contig 328947 bp, 257 predicted proteins | sample 2B1ome_2_FD_180089 | JGI IMG/M metagenome (GOLD analysis project Ga0222425, IMG submission 180089) | Enriched microbial communities from leaf-cutter ant dump, University of Wisconsin, Madison, United States - 2B150A (version 2) | ecosystem: Environmental > Terrestrial > Nest > Insects nest >...
AGGCCCACCGCCAGCCGTGGTCGGGCGAGTCGGCCAGGTAGCCGGCGAAGCCGCCGAGGATCTGGCCGAGGTAGATGCCGGTCTGGTGGAGGCCGACGGCGCGCGAGCGGGTGGGGCCGAGGTGGTACTCCGAGATGAGGGCGAGGGCGGCGGGGATGTAGAAGGCTTCGCTGACGCCCATCAGGGCGCGGGCGGCGACCAGTTCGTGGAAGCTGGTCACGTGGCCGGTCCACCAGGTCACCAGCGACCAAGTGAAGAGGCTGCCGCCGATCACCCAGCGTTTGCTGAACCGGTCGGCCACGTACCCGCCGAAGGGGCTGAGCACGGCGTAGGTCCACTTGAAGCATCCGAGCACGAAGCCCCAGTCGGCCTTGTTCGCGATCGTGGGGATGTCCGCCACCATCGAGGCTTTCATCGTCGCCAGCATCTGCCGGTCCAGGTAGTTCAGCAGCGCCACGGGCACCAACAGCGCCACCACCGTCCAGGCGTAACGCATCGGATGGGAGGAGGATTCAGACGACATGGGCGGGGATCGGGGTAAGGGACAGAACGGTTCAGGCGGCCTGGGTGGACGGCGGCTGCTGCAATTTCCACTCGGCAAACAGCGCGCGGAGCTCGTTCACGATGCCGACATAGATTTCGCGGGACTGCCCGGACACGATCGCCTTGGGCGCGCCGGTGGCCAGGCCGCGCGCCTCCATGGCGGCGGCGACGTTGAGCGGGAACGTGAGCCGGTCGATGACGCGGCCGAGCGCCTGCATGCGGCCGAGCGCCGGCTCGATCCCGCCGGGGGCGCCCTCGCGGCAGACGCGGTAGAGGTGGACCATGAGCTCCGGCACGATGTTGACCAGGCCGCCGATGCAGCCGTCGGCGCCGAGGGCGAAGACCTCGGGCAGGCGAGTGTCCGCGCCGGAGAACACCGAGAACTTCCTCTCGCGCCCGAGCGCGATGAGCTCGCGGTGGTACTCGAACTCGCGGCCGCTCTGCTTGATGCCGGCCATGGGCGCGCGGTCCGCGAACGCGGAGACGGTTTCGAGGTTGATGCGCGTGCCGGTCAGCTCGGGGAAGTTGTAGAGGAACGTCGGCAGGCCGGAGGCATCCGCCGCGTGCAGGAAATGCGCGAGCGCATCCTCCTGCGACGACGGGAAGAACCCGGGCGTCATGATGGTGACGGCCGGCAGGCCGAGCTCGCGGGAGAAACGCCCGAGCGCGGCGACGGCCTGCGGACGGATGTCGCTGATGTTGGCGATGACCGGCAGCGGCGCCGCGTACTCGGCGATGATGGCGAGCGCGCGCTTGCGCTGTTCGACATCGAACTGCGGGAACTCACCGGTGCTGCCGAGCGCGAGCACGCCGCTGACGCCGTGGGCCTTGAGGAAGGCCAGGTTGCGGGCCAGATCGGTGAGCAGGAGGTTGCCGGCCGGGTCGGTCGGCAACCAGAGCGCGGCAAAGACGCCTTGGCGGTAAACGGAGGTGTGCATGGGAAGGGGGTTATTTTTTCTCGGGCCGGCTGAAGCGGTACAGGAAGCCGTCCTCGGCGCCGACGAGCAGCTCGGTCCGGCCGGTGCCGTCGATGTCGATCACCGTGGGCTTGGTGGCGTGGCCGCCGATGACGAGCGGCGTGACGGGTCCCTCGTCGCGGAAGGTCCAGCGGCCCTGGGCGTCGCGCCCGGTGCCGCGGAGGAAGTTCACGTTCTTGCTGTTCACGATCAGGTCGAGGACGCCGTCGCCGTTCCAGTCGGTGATGCAGAACGTGCGGCGTCCGCTCTTGCCGTTGGGATTGGCATTGAGCCGGAGCAGGCCGGTCTCGGCGTTCAGGGGCACGCTGTTGGCGTCGAAGGAGGAGGCCCCCTCCCCCACGAACACGCGCTGCGGCGCCATGAGTTCGAGCCGGCCGTCGGCGAGGCGGCGGCGCTCGAAGAGAACGAGGTAACCCTCCTGGTCCATCATGATGAGGTCGGTCAGGCCGTCTTTGGTCCAGTCGATGGCGTAGGGCGTGGTGCGCCACTGCGTGACGAGTTCGCGGCCCTCGGGGTTCCACCAGTTCCAGGCGGGTTTCGGCGTGGGTCCGTTCCAGGCCACCTCGACCGGCTGGGCCGGGGCGAGACGCGGCGCGGTGCGCGTGCCGATGTTCCTGTACCACAGGACGCGGCCCCAGATGCCGTTGGTGATGATGTCGGGCAGGCCGTCGCCATCCCAATCGGCGACGCTGAGGATCGAGTAGCCCCACTTCACCTCCGCGGGGCCCTGGATGGAGCCGTTGGGCTCGGCCTGCTCGCGGATGAGCTTGCCGCCGGCGGCGAGGTAGACCGGGGCGGCCCAGCGGGCGGGCGAACCGCCGAGATTCTCGATGAAGGCGATGTAGCCGGCCGAGTCGCCGGCGATGATATCCTCGTCGCCGTCGCCGTCCCAGTCGATGGCGTGCGGCGTGACAAGGGCGCCGAATTTCACGTCTTCGGCGATCTGGCGGAAGTAGACCGGCGGCAGGAACTGGGGCAGGCCGTCCACGACCTGGCCCGTGTTCTCGATGAAGGCCACGCGGCCGTCCTCGTCGCCCACCACGAGATCCATGTCGCCGTCGCCGTCGAAGTCGCAGGCCACGGGCACGATCATGCACAGGTCCATGCGGAGGGGCTGGCCGGCCACGGTGAGGCGGCGGCCGGGGGCGTAACGCGGCGCGGTGCGCGTGCCGATGTTTTCAAAGTAGGTGAACCCGTCGAGGAATTCGCCGCAAAGGAGGTCCAGGTCGCCGTCACCGTCGAAATCGGCGAAGTTGGGCGTGGGCATGCCGAAGACGTCGACCGGCTTGCCTTCGGTGGTGAGCACCTTCCCGGGTTTTCCGTAAACGGGCTTCTCGTCGGTGCCGGAGTTTTTCAGCAGGTAAACGTAGCCGTGGAGCGGGCCGTTCTTCCAGCGGCCCTGCCCGTCCCAGGCGTTGTCCCAGCCGTATTCGCCCCAGAAATCGATGCCGACGACGAGGTCGTGCACGCCGTTGCCGTCGAAATCCACGTACTTCCACTGGTTGGCGCGGATGCGGCCCTCCTCGAGGTGGATCTGCGTGGGATCGCCGAGTTTCATGGGGGCGCCGAAGCCCTTGGTTGCGAACTCGGGATGGGCCTGGCCGGCGGAGGTCACGACGGGCCGGCCGTTGACGTAGGACAGCTGCGGCGAGGGTGCGCTCGGGCCCGCGACGGTGCTCGGGTTGAAGAGGGGCAGCTTCGTCTGCGGGTCGACGCGGCCGGTGTTGAGGAACACGTGGATGCCGTTGGTGGGCTTGCCGGTGCAGACGACGACGAGGTCGATGAGTCCGTCCTGGTTATAGTCCATCGGCAGCGGCCAGGCCCAGAGGCCGACGCCGAGATCGGTGATCAGGCCGGGGTTGTTGTGGGCCAGGCGCGGGATCGAGGCGCTGCCGCTGCGCTCGACCTCGACGACGAGCGCGGCGGGGTTCGCGCCGGAGGCGGCCGCCAGCAGGGAGAGGAAAAGGGTGAGCTTTTTCATGGGCGGAAAATCAATCGGAGGAACCGTCGAGGGAGGCCTTCTTGCGCCACCAGATCACGCCTTCGAGCAGGCGACGGTCGATGAAGGTGGGTTCCGGCAGGGAGCGGTCCCAGGCATTGAACTCGGCCACCAGCGCGCGGAGGCGGCCGGGTTCGGCGGCGGCGAGATCGCGCGACTCGCCGGGATCGGCGACGACATGGTAGAGCTCCCAGGCGGGGTTCTTGTTCTCGCCGACGCCGCACTGCAGGATTTTCCAGTCGCCGGCGCGCATGGCGGCCTGGTGGGGGCCGTAGCGCCAGTACAGGCGCCGGTCGGGCTTGAGGCCGTGGGCCTCGCCGCGAAGCAGCGGCAGAAGATTCTCGCCATCGAGCGGCAGCTTCGGCGCGAAGGACGCGCGCGTGGCCGCGAGGACCGTGGGCACGAGGTCGAGCGCGCTGACGACCTGGTCGCTGCGGGCGCCGGCCCGCACGCCGCCCGCGGGCCACCGCACGAAGAACGGCGTGCGGATGCCGCCCTCGAACACCTCGTACTTGCCGGATCGCAGCGGAAGGTTGTCGCTGTAGTTCTGCGGGGCGCCGCCGTTGTCGCTGAAAAAGATCACGAGGGTGTTTTCCTCGAGACCGCGGGCGCGGAGCGTTTCCAGCACGCGGCCGATGGCGTCGTCCATCGCGGCGGTCATCGCGGCGTAGATCCGGCGGCCCTCGTCGGCGATGCCGGCGAAGCGCTCGAGGTAATGCGCCGGCGCCTGCATCGGCGCATGCGGCGCGTTGAAGGCGAGGTAGAGGAAGAAGGGCCGGTCCGCGTGGCGGTTGATGAAGGAGACCGCCTCCTCGCCGAAGCCGTCGGTCAGGTAGGCCGGCTTCGGAATCTCCCGGTCGTTGCGCCAGAATTTTCCGGTGCCGGGGTAGTAGGGCGTGTTGCCGTTGAGAAAACCGTAGAACTCGTCGAAGCCGCGGACCGTGGGCCGGTGCTCCTCGGTGGTGCCAAGGTGCCACTTGCCGACGAGGCCGGTCGCATAACCATCCGCGTGAAGCATCTGCCCGAGGTTGGTTTCGCTGGCGGGGATGCCGATGCGGTCGTTGCCGAGCGTCTGCAGGCCGAAACGCTGCTGGTAGCGGCCGGTCATGAAACCCATGCGGCTGGGCATGCAGACCGGCGCGGTGATGTAGGCCTGGGAAAAGACCGTGCCGCCGCGGGCGAGCGCGTCCAGATGCGGCGTCTTCATGTCGGGACTGCCCCGCGAGCCGAGGTCGGCGAAGCCGAGGTCGTCGGCCACGATGAGCACGACGTTCGGCGCGGCCGGCGCGGCGGCGGCCGTGGCGGCGGAAAACGCGAGGGCGGTGAACAGGAAGGCGGTCTTCATCGGCGGAGAAGGGTCAGCGGGTGGGGAAACGCGCGTTCACGGCGCGCAGGTAGTCGTCGAGCGCGGCGCGCAGCTTGGCCGCCTTGCGGGGCTTTTCCCTGCTCAGGTCCTTCTGCTCGCCGGGATCGGCGGAGAGGTGGTAGAGCTCGTCGCGGTCGTCCTCGTAGAAGTGGACGAGCGCGTAGTTGCCGACGCGGATGGCGGACTGCGGACGCGTCTGGCTCGTCTGGAAATCGTCGATCCCGATGGAGGCCCGGGCGCGGTCGAAGGCCGGGCCCTCCGGATGATAATAGGGGAAGTGCCAGACCATCGGCTGCGTGCGCTCGACGGTCTGCCCACCGCGGAGCAACGGCAGGAGGCTGACGCCGTCCTGCGGCACGCCGGCGGGCGGCGTGGCGCCGGCCACGGCGCTGAGCGTGGGCATGAGGTCGCTGCCGATGATCGGGGTGTCGCAGGTCGAACCCGCGGCGACCCGGCCGGGCCAGCGCACGATGAACGGCACGCGGATGCCGCCCTCGTAGACGTTCCACTTGCTGCCGCGCAGCGGCCCGTTGGCGGCGTATTCCGGGTGGCCGCCGTTGTCGGACATGAAGATCACGAGCGTGTTGTCGGCCACGCCGGCCTCGTCGAGCGCCTGCAGCACCCGGCCGACCAGGTGGTCGAGCGTCTCGACCATGCCGCCGTAGACGGCGCGATCGGGATCGGCGCCGGCCGGCAGCTTCGCGCGGTATTTCTCCGTGAGCCACGGCGTGCGGGTGCGGATCGGCGTGTGCACGTAATAGTGCGAGAGGTAGAGGAAGAACGGACGGTCCTTCTGCGCGCGGATGAAGCCGATCGCGCGGTCGGTGAGCGTGTCGGCGGGGTATTCGCCGGCGGGCAGCGGCTGGTCGGCGAGTTGCGGGGATTCCTTGTAGCCGTAGGAGTGGCTGCCGAAGTCCGGATCGCCCTCGGCGAAGCCCTGCTGAAGCGGACCGTGGGTGGTGGACCAGCCGAGGTAGTAGCCGTTGTGCTGGCTGACATGCCACTTGCCGAAGAAGCCCGTGTGGTAGCCGGCGGGCCCGAGCATCTCGGCGAGCGTGCGCTCCTCGAGCGCGAGGTTCAGCGGATACTCCGGCGCCTGCATCGGCCGCGGGTTGACCTTGGTGCCCGGCTCCTTGGTCACGAACTCGAAGCCGAGGCGCGCGGGCGACTTGCCCGTGAGCAGCGAGGCGCGCGAGGCGGAGCAGATCGGCGCGGAGGCGTAGGCGGTGTTGAAGCGCATGCCCTCCCGCGCCAGCCGGTCAAGGTGCGGCGTCTCGTGCCACGGGCTTCCGTAACAGGCGAGATCGCGCCAGCCGAGATCGTCGGCGAGGATGAAGACGATGTTGGGCCGGTCGGCGGCCGCGAAGCCGGCCGGCGCAGCGGCCAGGACCAGCATCAGGATGGGAAGGAAACGGCGGAGCATGGGAGGAAGGGTGAGGAAGGGACAGACCATCAGGGCGCGCGGGGCACGGGCATGGACGCGGCGGTCGCCTCGCGCCAGCGGGCGAGCAGGGCCTGGAGCTCGGCCGTCTTTTCAGGCCGGGTGGCCGCGAGGTTGCGGCGTTCGCCGATGTCGTCGGCCAGGTGGTAGAGTTCGAGGGAGCCGTCCTCGAAATGCTCGATGAGTTTCCACTCCCCCGCCCTCACGGCGCCCGAGGGCGTCTCGCGCCAACCGGGCGTGTGGACATCGGCCTCCAATCCTTTCGGCACGCCCTCGAGGTAGGCCGGGAAATGCCAGTAAACGGCCGGGCGCGGCAGCGCGCGGGTTTTCCCCTCCATCAACGGCAGCAGGCTGACGCCGTCCAGCGTCTGGCCGGGTGCCGGCGCGAGGCCGGCGGCCGCGAGCAGCGTGGGATAGAAGTCGAGCGTGATCGCGGGCTCGTCGCTGACCGAGCCGGGCGCGATGCGGCCGGGCCAGACGAGGCCGAGCGGCACGCGGATGCCGCCTTCGTAGAGCATGCCCTTCGCGCCGCGGAGCGGGCGCATGGCGGTGGCGTTGCCGAAGCCGCCGTTGTCGGAGGTGAAGACAACCAGCGTGTTCTCCGCGAGACCGGCGTCCGCCAGCGCCTGCAGCAGGCGGCCGACGTTGGTGTCGAGGGTCTCGACCATGGCCGCGTAAACCGGGCGGTTGTGACCGCTCCGGCGGCCGAGCTCCGGGTTGCGCGCCAGCTTCGCCTCGTACTTACGGACCAGCTCCTCCTTGGCGCGCAACGGCGTGTGGACGTCGTAGTACGCGACGTACGCGAAGAACGGACGGTCGCGCTTCTCACGGATGAAGTCGATCGCCCGGTCGGTGACATAGTCGGCCAGGTGGGCGCCGGCCGGCGCGTTTTCCAGGCCGGGAGCCGGCCAGGGCCCGAAGTAGGTGGCGCCGGGGGGCGCGCCGAAGGTGCTGCCGCCGACGTTGACGTCGAAGCCGCGCGCCAGCGGACCGAGTTCGTTGTCGCCCAGATGCCACTTGCCGCCGTGGAAGGTCGCGTAGCCGCCCGCGTGCAGCGACTCGGCGAGCGTGCGGAAGGACGCGGCCAGCACGGTCCGGTTCTCCGGCGTGTCGAGCCGCTGGCGGGAAACGTCGCCGCGCCGGGTCTCGCGCACCGTGTAGACGCCGTGGCGCGGGCCGTAGAGTCCGCTCATGAGCGAGGCGCGGGTCGGGGCGCAGTTCGGCCCGTTGGCGTAGGCGCTGGTGAAGCGGATCCCCTGCCCCATGAACCGGTCGAGGTGCGGCGTCTCGTAGAAGTCGCTGCCCGCCGCCACATCCGTCCAGCCGAGGTCGTCGGCGAGGATGAAGAGGATGTTGAGCGGCGAACCCGCCTGTTTCCCGGCGGCCGGGAGACAGGCGAGCAGCGGAACGAACCACCACGCACGGCGGGCAAACGTCCGGATCATGGATCGGGGGCAGGCCATGCCGTTACCAGCGGCGGGTGAAGGTCACGCGGTAGGCGCGGTTGCCCGTGCTGCGCATGATGAAGATCGGTTCGTCGGTGAAGTTCTTGAAGAAGACGTCGACCGAGTTCCTGCCGAACGTGTAGCGGACGCCGGCATCGTACTGGGCGAAGTTGTGGTTCACCTGCGTGCGAACACCGGCGAAGGTGCCGACGTACGGACCGTAGGAGTTCACGCCGCCGCGGATCTCGAAGCCGTTGCCCTGCGCGTTGCGGAAATCGTAGCGCGCGAAGAGATTGAAGTTCCAGTCCGTCACCCGGTGGATGGGCTGGTTCACCAGCACGCCGTTGACCACGCGGAGTTCGTTGGAATCCATGAACGAGAGATTCGTCACGACGGAGAACCGGCGGGTGATATCGCCGACGGCCTGGAACTCCCAGCCCCTGACGGTGGAATCGGCGAGGCTGGCCACGTTGACGAGCACGATGTTGCCGGAGCCGGCGGGCGACTCGACGGGCGTTCCGCCGATCGTGTTCAGGTTGCCCTTGAGGGTCTGCTCGAACCAGGCGGCGGTGAAGGAGAGCCGGTTGTCGAAGAGGTCCGCCTTGAGGCCGAACTCGAGCATCTCGATGCCCGTGCGCCAGACCAGGCGCTCGTTGGCCCGCGGGTCGCCGGCGGCGAGGCCCGCGCCGTAGACGTTGCGCTGGCGCTCGGGGTCCTGCGCGTCGCTGACGACGCCATACAGGGAGATCGTGCGCGCGCGGTTGAGGAAGCCGGAGATGCCGTAGCGGAACGAATCCGTCTCGTCGCCGGTCTCGGTGATCGTGCCGTCGTCGTCGAGGTTCCAGGAGTCCTGCTTGTCGTGACGCCAGGCGGCCGAGACCATCAGGCGCCGGTTCCAGAGGTCGAATTCCTGCTGGGCGTAGTAGCTGAAGTTGTCGACCTTGTCCTCGTCGGTGTCGCTGATCGTCTGGCTCTGGATCATCTTCGCGTCGTCGTAGAAGCCCCGGTCGGTCGGGATCGCCGCGATGTTGATGCGACGGTATTCGGGCCGCAGGGTGAAGGCGCGGGTGAAGCCGGACCTCCGGTAGCTCCAGTACTCGTAGCCCACGAGGGTCGTGGAGCGGACGGAGCGGCCGAGGTCGAAGTTCAGGTAGAGATCGCCCTGGAGGGAATCGCGGGACGAATCGCCGCCCGCGCCGCCATACGAGAACGGCAGCCAGACGCCCTGCACGCCGTTGAAGGTGTTCTGGATCTGCGTCGTGACAGCCGTCGGCTCGCCGGTGCGGCGCTCGTCGTATTCCTCGAAGCGCTGATACCCCTGGCGGTAATGGACGTGCTCGCTGAAGCGGTGGCTGATCGAGAGGATGCCGCTGCGGATTTCCTCCCAGTGCACGACGTGCGGGCCGGCCGGGTTGCGCCCGAAGGGAATGTTGAGGGCGGAGATGGGATCCGTCGGGCTGCCGCCGAGCGCCGGGTCGGTGAACACGTCGCGGTAGGCCTTCGCATAGAAGCTCGGGCCGGTGCCGATGTTGGAACCGGGCTCCGTCGCGTTGAGGAATTCGCCGAAGAACGTGAGCTCGGTGTCGGGCGTGATGTCCCAGCGCACGGACGGGTAGAAGGCCTTCCGATTCTCCGGCAGATACTCGATCATCGAGTCGCCCTCCTGGTAGATGCCGACGCCGCGCACGCTGAGGCGGCGGCCCTCGCCCTTGTCGATCAGGGTCTTGTTCGCGTCCACCACGCCGCGGTAGAGCTCCTCGTAGTTTTCATCGGCGCTGTAGGTGAGCGTCGTCGTGAGCGCATCGCGTCCGTGCACCGGCTTCTTGCTGATCCAGTTGATGGCGCCGGAGGCGCCGGAGCGGCCCTGCACGGCGGACGGCGGGCCCTTGATCACCTCCATGTGCTCGTATCCGGCCGAGTCGCGCCGGTAACCGGGCACCGAAAAACCGTCGAGGTAGGTCGAGCCTTCCCGCTCGAAGCCGCGGATCAGGTACTCGCCCGGCTGCCCGTACGTGTTGCGCGGAAATACATTCGGCACGTAGCGGATCGCCTCCTCCTCCTTGAAGGCCAGCGTGTCCTGGAGCATCTGGCCGGTCACCATCGTGATCGACTGCGGGATCTCGATGACCTGGCGGTTCGTGCGCGTGCCGACCGTGGACATCGTCTGACGGTAACCGTTGCCTTCCTCGGCCACGACGGCGAAGGGAGGCAGCACCACCACTTCCTTGCCGGCGTCGGGCGCGGGCGGCGGATTGGTCGTCTGGGCGGTGCCGATGGCGCACAGGGCGAGGACAAACAGCGGGAACAACAGCGGCCGGCCGGCCGGGGCCGGCGGCGCGAAGGGGGACAGCGAGAACGAGGTCATGTTCGTGGGCGGGGTGTTGGCGGGGTTTCAGCCGCGTCGGAGGACGGCATCACTCCGCGCCCTGGTTCAGTCCGCCCGCACCGGCCGGCAGGCAGCCGGTGGCACGGAAGAAGAACAGTTCCAGAAGGCGGGGTAACGAGGCACGCATCGACGGGGTATGAGGAGCACTCCCAGCCACGCTCAACCGATTTAGCATCTAAGGCCGTCTCAGTGGCGTGGCGCAGAAGGGCGAGAGGTGTGATGGGGTTTTGCTAAATGGTTTTAGCTAGGTCAAGGGGTTTTTTGTCCAAGCCGCCATTTTGGCGTCCTCCTCCCTATCCCATTCCGGGCCTCCGGCAACCGGCCGGACCAAAAAAAACAGCCTGCCTCGCGTCGAGCGGGGCAGGCCGTGAAAAGCGATCCTCCGTCACCAGTGACGGGTGAAGCTCAGGCGGTACGCGCGGCCGCCGGTGCTGCGCATGATGAAGATCGGCTCGTCCGTGAAATTCTTCGCGAAGACGTCGACCGAGTTCTTGCCGAAGGTGTAGCGCACGCCGGCGTCGAACTGCACGAACTTGTGTTCGACGGGCAGGCGGATGCCCGAGAAGGTGCCGATGTAGGGGCCGTAGGAATTCACGCCGCCGCGGATCTCGAAGCCGTTGCCCTGCGCGTTGCGGAAATCGTAGCGCGCGAAGAGATTGAAGTTCCAGTCCGCGACGCGGTGGATCTCCTGCGTCACGGGGCCGGTCGCCAGCAGGCGGACCTCGCTGGATTTCATGAACGCGAGGCTGGAGACGACGGAGAACCGCTTCGTGATGTCGCCGACGGCCTGGAACTCCCAGCCCCTGACGGTGGAATCGGCGAGGCTGGCCATGTTGGCCGACACGATGTTGCCCGAACCCACCGGCGACTCCATCGGCATGGCGCCGGAGCGCTGGAGATTGTTCAGCAGGGTCTGCTCGAACCAGGCGGCGGAGAACGAAAGGCGGTTGTCGAACAGCTCCGCCTTCAGGCCGAACTCGAGCAGCTCGATGCCCGGACGGAAGACGAGGCGCTCGTTGATGCGCGGGTCGTTGGCCGCGAGGCCGGGGCCGTAGACGTTGCGCTGCAGCTCGGGATCCTGCGCGTCGCTCGACACGGCATAGATGGCGATCGTGCGCTCGCGGTTGAGGAACGCCGTCAGGCCGTAGCGGAACGAGTCGGTGCCGTCGGCGGTCTCGGTGACGGTGCCGTCGTCGTCGAGGTTCCAGGAATCCTGCTCGTCGTGGCGCCAGGCGGCGGAGACGATCAGGCGCCGGTTCCAGAGGTCGACCTCCTGCTGGACGTAGTAGCTGAAGTTCTTGACGCGGTCGTCGTCGGTGTCGCTGACCGTCTGGCCCTGGATGACCTTGTCGTCATCCCAGTAGCTCCGGTCGGCCGGGATCGCCGCGAGGTTCATGCGGCGGTAGGCCGGGCGCAGCGTGTAGGCGTGCGTGGAGGTGAACTCGCGGAACTTCCAGTATTCGTAGCCGACGAGCGTGGTGGAGCGCACGGTGTCCGTGAGATCGAACTGGCCGTAGAGGTCGCCCTGGAAGGAATCGCGGGTGGAGTTGCGCTCGGCGCCGCCGTAGGAGGCGGGTACCCAGACGCCGGTGACGCCGTTGAACACCGTGGTCACGTTGGCCAGCGAGGCGGCGGGCTCGCCGGTGCGGCGCTCGTCGTAATCCTTGAAGCGCTGGTAACCCTGACGGTAATGGATGTTGTCCGTGAACCGGTGCGAGACCGAGAGGATGCCGCTGCGGATTTCCTCCCAGTGGATCACATGCGGACCGGCCGGGTTGCGGCCGAGCGGGAGATCGAGGGCCGAGATGGGATCGGTGGGCGAACCGCCGAGCACGGGATCCTTCAGCAGATCGCGGTAGGCCTTCGCGTAGAAGCTCGGGCCGGTGCCGATGTTGGAGGCCGGCTCCGTCGCGTTGAGAAACTCGCCGAAGAACGTGAGCTCGGTGTCGGGCGTGATGTCCCAGCGCACGGAGGGATAGAACGCCTCCCGGTCGTCGGGCAGGTATTCGATCATGGAGTTGCCCTCCTGGAAAATGCCGACGCCGCGCACGCTGAGGCGGCGGCCCTCGCCCTTGTCGATCAGGGTCTTGTTCGCGTCCACCACGCCGCGGTGCACCTCCTCGTAGTTTTCATCCACGCTGTAGGTGTACTTCGTCGTGAGCGAATCGCGTCCGTGCACCGGCTTCTTGCTGATCCAGTTGATGGCGCCGGAGGCGCCGGAACGGCCCTGCACGGCGGACGGCGGGCCCTTGATCACCTCCATGTGCTCGTATCCGGCCGAGTCGCGCCGGTAACCGGGCACCGAAAAACCGTCGAGGTAGGTCGACCCTTCCCGCTCGAAGCCGCGGATCAGGTACTCGCCCGGCTGCCCGTACGTGTTGCGCGGAAATACATTCGGCACATAGCGCAACGCCTCCTCCTCGCGGAACGCCAGCGTGTCCTCGAGCATCTTGCCCGTGATCATTGTGATCGACTGCGGGATCTCGATGACCTGGCGGTTCGTGCGCGTGCCGACCGTGGACATCGTCTGGCGGTAACCGTCGCCGTCCTCGGCGACGACCGCGAACGGCGGCAGTTCGACAATTTCCCTGGGCGTTTCGGCGGCGGGCTGGCTGGTGGTCTGGGCCTGCGCCGCGCCGGCCAGGGCGAGGGCGATCAGGAACGACGGAAGGAAACGGCCGGTCACGGACGTTTCCGCAGAGGAGGCGGCAGGAGGCAACTTCATGAGGATACGGTTGGGTGTGGGATGCGGAGGGACAGGAGCGCACGCGCTCGGCCATGCAGGCGGACCTGCACGCGGGGACTCAGCCAAGCCGACCGCCCGCGATGACCGCCACCGGGCAGAACCGGCGGCACGACAAGGGTTGGGCGGAAGACGACATCAGCGAAGGAGGGGAAACATGCCTTGCCGTACGATGCTCAACCGATTGAGCTAATGAACATAGCTCGGATTGAATCTAACGTTACGACAGAGGGAGGGGTAAGTCGAACAAGTAGCTAAATGGTTTTAGCTTGGTCAAGAATTTTTCTTTCAGAAGTTTTTTGCGCCGCTCAGTCGGGGCACGTCAGTCTTCGACGCTTTTTCGCCGGTTGTTGCCCGTGAGGTCCGCGTGGTTCCGGGTGGGCAGCCAGCGGGCGAGCTCGCGCTTCGTGGCCTCATGCGCCGGGTCGGCGGCGAGGTTGCGCCACTCGTTCGGATCCTCGCTCGAGTGGTAGAGCTCCTCGGTGCCGTCGTAATAGCGGGTGTAGCGCCAGTCCTCCGTACGGATGGAGTGGTTCTGGTGCAGGTAGGTCGACACCGCCGGACGATCCCACGGCGCGGTCGGGTCGGCGAGCAACGGCCGCAGGCTCGTCCCTTCGACGTGCGCGGGCACCGCGATCCCGGCGAGATCGCAGAGCGTCGGGTAAACACTCATCAGGTCGACCGTGCGGCCCGACACCCCGCCGGGGCGCGTCACGCCGGGAGCCACCCAGATCATCGGCGAGCGCGTCTCGCTTTCCCAAAGCGCGAATTTCCGCCAGTGCTCCTTCTCGCCGAGGCTCCAGCCGTGGTCCGACCACAGGCAGATGATCGTGTTGTCGCGGAGCGGGGAGCGGTCGAGGGCGTCGATGAGCCGGCCGACCATGGCGTCGGCGAAGGAGATCGACGCGAGGTAGGCCTGCACCGCCTGCTTCCACAGGCCGGCCTTGACGAGGGCCTCGTGGTCGCCGAACTGCAGCGCCAGGCGGCGCGCCTCCGCCGGCACGTCGGCCAGGTCGCCGTCGAGATGCGGGGGCAGCTCGATCTGCTCCAGCGGATAAAGATCGAAATATTTCCGCGGCACGAACCACGGCAGGTGCGGCTTGTGGATGCCGACGGCGAGGAACAACGGCTGCGCCCGTGCCTCGCCGAGCTGACGGATGGCGTAATCCACGACCTTGGCGTCGCGCATCTCCCCGTCCTCGGCGTCGACCGCCCCGAACTTGATGCGCGTGCCGGCGCCGGCCGCCTGCGCCGGGCGCGGCGTCTTGCCCTCATCCTCCAGGTAATCGTCCCACTCGCTGCGCCGCGGATATGCGGTGTGATAGACCTTCCCCGCCCCACAGACGTGGTAGCCGGCCCGGCGGAAGGCCGACGGCAGGGTCTGCTCCTCGGGCACCACCGTGCGCCAGTCGGCGTCGTTTTCATAGACGCCGGTCGTGAAGGGACGCAGGCCGGTCAACACCGCCGCGCGCGACGGGTTGCACGAGGGCGAGGCCGTGTAGGCGCGGGTAAAGGCCACGCCGCGCGCCGCCAGCCGGTCGAGGTGGGGCGTCTTCGCCTGCGGGTGGCGCCCGAGATAACCCACCCAGTCGCGCAGATCGTCGATGACAATGAAAAGCACGTTGGGACGCGCGGCGGGGGCGGTCGTCGACGCCGACGCGGCGACGGCCAGGCCCAGGCCGAAGGAGGCAAGGCAGAGGAAACGGAGGGTCTTCATGGGTAAAGGGAAGCCGGGGTCAGTCGTCCTCGCGCCGGCGGCGGGACTCGGGGGCGGAGCGGTCGAACGCCACGCCGAGATGCTCGAGGCGCAGCAGGAACTGGTTGCGGGCCGTGGTCAGCCACTCCGCCGGGAACCAGTCCGCGCGGATCTCGCCCGCATAGCCGGCCGGTCCGTCGCGCAGCATCACCACGGTGTTCAGGATCAGGTTGGCCTCGACGGGATCGGCCGCCTCGCGCAGCGCGCGCGCGATGACCGGGTGCGGGTCATCCGCGCCGATCAACGCGAGGAATTCCGCCGCCCGCACGCGCACCAGGCGCTCGGGATCGCCGGCGGCGAGCCGGCGCGCGACCGGGGCGAGTTCGGCGGCGGCGCGGCCGTGCGTGCTGCAGGCGATGAGGGCCCAGTAGCGCTCCCACGGATCGGCCGCGGCCAGCGCCCGCTCCAGTTGCGGCCGGGCCTCGGCGAAGGGCCGCAGGCCCAGATCCGCGGTGTCGACCAGCCGGGCCATCTGCTCGCGGTGGGCGCAGCCGTGGCCCACGGGATCGTCGATCGCCTCCCGGAGGAGGATGTTCTCGGGATAAAATCCGAGGTCCGGCATGCCCTTGACCCAGGCCGCGAGCCGGCCGCGCAGATCCGCCAGCACCTCCGCGCAGGCGGGATCGGCGGCGAGGTTGTTCACCTCGTGGGGATCGGCCTCCAGGTCGAAGAGCTGCTCCGGCGGCCGCGGCTCGAAAAACGCGCGTTGCGCCGCGTCGAGCCGGCCGGCCCGGTACAACGCGCGCCACTCCGCATAGGCGGGCTGACGGTAGCGGTAGGCGTTGTGCAGCCCGTCGGGATTGAAGGGCTGGTAGTTGCGCAGGTACTTGAATTTTCCCTTCCGCACGGCGCGCACGAGGTCGTATTTCTCGTCAAAGCGGTCGGCCGCGCTGTAATGCTCGTCGCGCGCCGCGAGCGCATCCGCGGTCACACCGGGCCCGAGAAACGGCCGTCCGTCCATCGCCGCGGGCACGGCCACGCCGGCGAGGTTCAGCACGGTGGGGGCCAGGTCGATGAAGCCGACAAAGCCCGGCAGCCGCGAACCCGGCGCCGCCGGCAGCAGGTGACGCCACTTCGCCGGGGCGTGCACCACGAGCGGCACATGCAGGCCGCTCTCATAGATGTACCCCTTGCTGCGCGGCATCACCCCGCCGTGGTCGCCGTAGTAAAACACGATCGTGTCCTCCGCGAGGCCGTCGGCCGCCAGTTGCGCCAACAGCTCCCCGATCTGCCGGTCGAGGAGGCGCTGACGCGCAAGGTAACGGGCCTTGGTGTAGCGGAACACCGGCGTGTCGGGCTGGTAAGGCGCCAGCCGGATGCCGGTCGTGTCCAGCGCATCGGCCTCCTGTTCCTCCGGCGTGAAGTGCACGCTGCTCTCGTGCGTGGTCGTGAAATTCTGCACGTGGAAGAAGGGCTGCCCGGGCCGGCGGTTGCGCCAGGTGGCCTTCGCGGAGGAATCGTCCCACATGTCCGTGTCGCGCAGGTTGTAGTCGGTCTTCACGTTGTTCGACGTGTAGTAGCCGGCCTGGCGCAGGTACCACGGGAACATGCGCAGTCCCGGCGGCATCGGGGCGTGCTTCGAGCGGCGGTGATCCATCGCCCCGAGCCGCGGCGCATAGCTGCCGCTGATGATCGTGCTGCGCGACGTCGAGCACACCGGCGAGTTGGCAAAGGCATGCGCAAAGACGAGTCCGTCCGCGGCAAGTCGCTCGAGGTTCGGCATCTCCGCGCCGTCCGCCGCGTACAGCCGCAGGTAGGAGGCGGCGTTGTCCTCGGACACCACCCAGAGGATGTTCGGCCGCTCCGCCGCGCCGGCGGAAGCGACCAGGATCAGACAGGACAGCAGCAAAGGCAGTTTCATGGATGGAGAAGGGAAATGGCGATGGCTTCGCCGGCGAGGGGCGCGGGCGCTCCCCCGCCCTCCTCCCAGGTCGCGGACAACCGCGCACCGGGACCGGCGTGGCGGGAATAGAGCCGGAACGGATGCCAGCCGGCCGCGAGCCGGATCGTGCCGGACTGCCCGGCCCCGGCGTCGGCAAGCGGGTCGTCGATCACGCGCGCTTCGTGGAAAAAGAGCACCGCGCCGCCGTCGCTCGCGACGCGGAATGTGTAATCGCCGTCCCGCGGAGCGTGGAAGTAGCCCTCGAACGCCAGCCCGCCGCCCGTGGCGGGCACGGCATTGGTCTCGATCGAGGTCACGATGCGTGAATCACCCGGCGGCAACGCCCGGAAATCCGGCACCCAGTTCCAGACGCCCGCATGGACCGAGCGCCGCAGCCGCCCGGTCTCCAGCGAGGCCGGGTTCAACGCGAGCACGGACGCGCCGTCGTAAGGCCGCGGCGTCGCCGGGTCCGGCCGGCGCATGCGCAGCGCCCGTTCCTTGAGGGCACGCTGCACCGCGGCAAATTCCGGACGTGACGCGAGGTTTTCGCTCTGCCCCGGATCGCGCTCCGGATCGTAGATTTCAAAATCGTCGTCCGCGCCCTGGACATCGTAACGCACGCCGAAATAGCCATCGGCCTGCACCGTCTGCATCTGCCGGCGGACCCGTCCGCGATGAGCCGGGGCGAGCGACTGGAAGGCGGGCGTCTTGCGCGGATGTGAATACTCGAAGTAGGCCGCGCTCGGCCGCCCCACCCCGCTTGCCGTCAGCCGCGCGACCAGCGAAACGCCGTCCGAAAACGCGGGCGGTGCGAGACCGGCCAAGTCCGCAAAGGTCGCCAGCCAGTCCCACTGGCCCGACACGGTCGCGTCGGCGCGTCCGCCGGGGATGGCCGCCGGCCAGCGCACGAGCGTCGGGACGCGGATGCCGCCCTCGAGCGTGTCGCGCTTGAGGCCGCTCAGCGGGCCCGGCGTGCCGAAGAAGTCGGGGTTGCAGGGATTTCCCTTCAGGTAGGACTCCGGCGTGGGGCCGTTGTCGGAGGTGAAGACGACGAGCGTGTTGTCGTCGATGCCGAGATCGCGGAACAGTTGAAGCAGATCGCCGACCGCGGCGTCGATGCGCCGCACGCTGGTCGAAAAACGCTTCTGCACGTCGGGCCAGGGCTGCTCCGGCGTGGCGGCGTCGCCGTCGTGGTCCCAGGTCTGCGTCGCGACGGCGGGATCGCACCAGCCGTCCTTCACCCCCGTTGCCGAATTGAGCATGGCGCCGGGCCGCCCGGTCCACTGCACGCCGCCGCGCAGGCCGCCGCCCGCCGGATACGCCGCGGGCGGATAGGCCATGATCGCGTGCGGCGTGTCGAGCGCGAGGTACAGGAAGAACGGCTGCTCCGGCCGGCGTCCGCGATGCTCGGTGATCCAGCGTTTGGCGCGCGCGGTGAAGAGGTCCGTCGTGTAGCAGAGGTCGAGGTCGGACGAGACCTCGCGGTCGTTCTCCCACACCTCGCGACCGTCCTCTTTCGGGTAATGGAAATGCCCGTCGCGATGCCGCACGTAGCCGAAATAGAAATCGAAGCCGCGTTTCGTCGGATAGCCGGGCCAGTCGTCCGGCGAACCGGGCTTTTCCTTCGCCCCCGCCTCGTCCTCGTCGGCGCCGGCCTCGCCTCCGCCCTGCAGGCCCCATTTGCCGAGGGCCGCCGTGGCGTAGCCGGCCTGGCGCAGCACGCTCGCGAGCGTCGGCCGGTCCGGCAGCGCCTCGTCGAAACGGTTGTCGCGCACCGGCGCGTGCCCCTGGGTCAGGCCCAGCAGCAGCGAGGCGCGCGCGGCCACGCAGATCGGCGCGCCGGCGTAGTGCCGGCGCAGCAGCACGCCCTCGCGCGCGAGCCGGTCGAGCGCGGGGGTCGCGAACGACGGCTGCGTGCGGTCGCCGCGCGCGGCGCGTTCGTTCTGGTACGTCGGGCCCGTGGCGCCGTAACCGAGATCGTCGCAGAGGATGAACACGATGTTCGGCCGCGGCGCGCCGGCGAAGGCCGACGGCGCGAGCGCGAGACAAAGGAGGGCAGACAGCACTCTCATGGCCGGGCCTTGCGGGTGGAGCCCGGTTCGTTCTCGACCTGCAGCTCGTCGAGCAGGACGCGGTTGCCGGGCGGGTTCACGATGCGAATGCGGTTCGCGCCGCCGTCAAGCGTCACGGTCGTCCGGTAGGTCTGCCACTCGCCCGCCTCGCCGCCGGGCGGCGGCAGCTCGCCGGCCTTGACGTCGTTCACGAGGATGTCGGCGGGGGCGTCGGTCGTTTCGGGGCCCCGCACATACCGGAACGTCAGCCGGAAACGTCCGCGTCCGCCGTCGTTCTCCTGGTACCATTCCAGCCATCCGCCCTCGCGCAGCTCGATGTAGCCGTCGCCCTTGAAACCGAGGATGCGGCGGCGGGGGCTGCTGTTCTCGTAGACGGCCTTCTCCGCCTGCAGGCCCGACTCCGGCGCCTCGCGCGGTTCGTCCGGCGCGAGCCAGTGCAGGCCGGCGTCGGCGGCGAAGGATTCCTCGAGTTCCAGCACTTCCCGGCCGGCTTCGAACACCACGGCGCGCACGGTCGTGCCGGGGGACACGGGAAAGGGGGTCGCATAGCGCGGGCTCGCCAGGGTCGGACGCGAACCGTCCAGCGTGTAATGGATCGCGAAGGTTCCGCCCGGCGCGGACGCGCCGCGGACGGCAACGCGCTGCACGTCGATGGCGACGCGATCGGAGGTCAGCTGGCGGCGCTCGCCGTGGATCGCGCCGACAACGACCGCCACGTCGCCGGTCTCGTGCGTGGCCTGCAGAAAGGCGCGGGCCAGTCCGTAGAACGTACGGCGCGTGTTCACGCCGACGTGGGGCTCGGTGTCGACGGGGTTGCCGTTCTCGAGTGAAAGCAGCCGCGCCGGGCCCTCGACGCGGAAGGCGATGCGGTTCTCGCCGTAAGGATGGTCAACTCCCGCGGCATCCACCTGCGCGACGGTCAGCCGGGCGGTGGCGCGACCGTCCGCCGGAAAACCCTCCGACTCCACGCCGAGGCGCAAACCCGCCGGCGCGGCGGCGGTGCGATGCGCGGCGCGCACGACCTCGCGTCCGTCGCGATAGCCCACGGCCTCGAGCAGGCCCGGCTCCCAGGGAACGAGCCACTCGCATTGCATCTCCTCGGCCTTGGTTCCCGGACGGTCGCGTCCGAGCGAGCGGCCGTTGAGGAAGAGTTCGACCTCGTCGACGTTCGTGTACGCCCACACCGGGATGCGCGTGCCCGGCGCCAGGCGCGGATGCGTCCAGTGCGGAAGCAGGTGCAGCATCGGTGCCGTCGTCCACTGGCTCTGGTAGAAATAATAGAGATCCTTCGGAAACCCCGCGAGGTCCACCGCCCCGCCCATGAACGCGCGGAAGGGCCAGCCGCCGTGGCCGTAGCCCGCCTCGCCGACGTAGTCGAAGCCGGTCCAGCGGAAATGCCCGCTGAACCACGGCAGGTCGCGCACGAGTTCCCAGTTCTTGCGCGCCGTGATCCGCGCCATGGCGTTGTCGTAGGACGAATTGAAAACCTGCGCGCGGTTGGCCTTGCGCGCGGGGGCGGTCCAGTCGTCGGTGAAAATCTCCTCCGCAGTCAGGTCGGCCAGCGGGAACGGCTCGCGGTTGCCGGTGCCGTTCACGCCGTCGCGGAACCAGGTCTTCGTGCGGTAGAAACCGCGCACCTGCCACGTGTGCGGGGCCTCGGTGGCGAGGAACGGCTTCGCCGGCGGCGGGTTGCGGAAGAAGCGCGGCGACTCGGAGCCGCCGTTCATGCCGTAGACGTCCATCAACGCCGGCGCCGCGTGGCCCGACGTCGTGAGCCGCGTCGGATCCATCTCGCGCGCGACGCGCACCAGGTCGGCGGCGAGGTCGCCCGAGGTCTCGTTGCCCAGGCTGTAGAGGAAGACGCTCGGGTGGTTGCGGTCGCGCCGCAGCCAGTCGCGCAGGTCGCGCTCCCACCACTCGCCGAAGACCTGCTGCGCGTAATCCTCGGGAGCCTTGCGGCGCCAGCCGTCGAAAATTTCGTCGAGCACGAGCACGCCCAGTTCGTCGCACAGCTCGTAGAAACGCGGAACCTGGGGGTTGTGCGCGGTGCGGATGGCGTTCGCGCCCATGTCGCGCAGCAGCGTGATCTTCCAGCGGATCAGGTCGTCGGGCCAGGCCGCGCCGACCGGGCCGCCCTCGAGATGCTCGGCGACGCCGCGGAGTTTGACGTTGCGTCCGTTCAGCCAGAACCCGGTGGCCGTGTCCCAGCGGATCTCGCGCAATCCGAAGCGGGTGCTCACCCGGTCTGTGACCGCACCGGCCGCGCGGACCTCGCTGACCGCCGTGTAGAGCCGCGGCGTGTCGAGGTCCCAGCGCTGCGGTGCGGCGACCGTGAACGTCTGCGTGTGCGTCACCTCCGCGGCGCCGTCCGCGAAACCGACCGGCACCGTCGACTCGGCCACGACCTCGCCGCCGGGGGCCAGCAGCCGCGTGCGCAACTCGACCTCGCCCGCGCCGCCGACGGGACGCTCCAGCTCCGTCTGCACCGCCACCGTGGCGGACGCGTCGGTGAGGACCGGCGCATGGACAAAGACGCCCCACGGGGCCACGCGCACGGGGCCCGTGGAAACCAGGCGCACGTGTCCGTAGATGCCGCAGCCGTGGTACCAGCGCGCGCTCGGCTCGCGCGTGTTGTCGACGCGCACGGCCAGCACGTTGCGGCCGGGGCGAAGATGCGGCGTCAGGTCGTAGCCAAAACTGATGTAGCCGTAGGGCCGGTGACCGAGACGGTGGCCGTTGATCCAGACCTCGCTGTTCATGTAGACGGCGTCGAATTCGATGCGCCACCGGCGGTCCGCCGGGTTCAGTTCGAATTCGCGCCGGTACCAGCCGATGCCGCCCGGCTTGTAGCCGCCGCGGTCGCCCTGCGCGGCGCGTTCGTCGTAGGGCGCCTCGAAGGCCCAGTCGTGCGGCACGTCGAGCCGGCGCCAGGACGCGTCGGCGAAATCCGGCTGCTCCGCGCCCGGGGCGTCGCCGAGGTGGAAACGCCAGCCGCGGTCGAAATCCTCGGCCACCCGCTCCGCGCGCGCGCCGGCCAGCAGGCCGAACGCGCCGAGCAGCGCGAGCCACACCGCGCGAAACGGAACGGAACGATGAGCGCGGCGGGTCATCGGGCCGACAGCGGCAGCATCGCAGGGTGTTCGCCGGCCAGGCTGCGCAGTTGCGCGGCGAGGCGGTCCAGCAGCGCCTGCTGCGCCGGCTCGCCGGCGCGGTTGACGGTTTCGCGCGGGTCCGTGGCCTCGTCATAAAGCTCGCGCGCCACGACGGCGCCCGTCGCGGTCTCGCGCCACTCCACGTAACGGTGGCCGGGCGTGCGCAGCGCGTAGCCCATATGGGTGAAGGTCCCGTCGAAATACGGCCGCGGGTGCTGCGAGAGCACCGCCGCCTTGCCCGGATGGCGTGGATCGTCGAGCAGCGGCACCAGGCTGCGGCCCTGCAGACCGGACGCGGCCGGCAGACCGGCGAGCTCGACGACCGTCGGGTAGATATCGATGAATTCCACCAGCCCCGGCGCGCCCGCGCCGGGCTGCCTCATGCCGGGCGCCGCGACGATGAACGGGGCACGCGCATCGAGCTCGTAGTTGCTCGACTTGCCCCACAGCGCGTGTTCGCCGAGGTGGAAGCCGTGGTCGCTCCAGAAGACGACCACCGTGTCCCCGGCGAGGCCGAGGCGCTCGAGCTCGGCGAGCACGCGGCCCACCTGCGCGTCGAGAAAGCTGATGGCGGCGTAGTAACCGTGACGCAGCCCGGCGACCTGCGCCGCAGGCAGCGGCCCCTTTTCGGGAATGCCGCCGTAATTGCGCAGCTCGTCGGAGTCGTGCCCGGCGATCGCCGGCGCACCGGCGGGCGGAGCCGCGGGATCGGGCGCGGCGAGCTTCGCGCGATCGTAGAGATCCCAGTATTTCTTCGGCGCGTTGAAGGGCAGGTGCGGTTTCCAGAAACCGACCGCGAGGAAGAACGGCCGGCCGGCGTCCTTCAGTTCGCCGAGCTTCGCCACCGCGGCCTCGGCGATCTTGCCGTCGAAGTAGGCGTTGTCGGGCACGTCGAGGCATTGCATCGCGTCCTGCTTGCGCGGGGGCGGGCCGCCGTCGGGCATCACCCAGTCCTGCCAGTGGGCGCCATTGGCGAACACCGGCGCCTCCGACCACGAGACCGGGTCGGGAAACGGCCCTTCGGGCGGCACGCGCTTGCCCTGGTTGTGGAAGAGCTTGCCGATGCTGATCGTGGTGTAGCCGTGGTTCTTGAAATGCTGCGGGAGCGTGACGGCGTCGGGCCGCGCGGCGCGGAAATGCGTCTGCAGGTCCCACACGCGGATCGTGTCGGGGCGCAGGCCCGTCATGATCGAGGCGCGCGAGGGGTTGCAGACCGCCTGCTGGACGTAGGCGCGCTCGAAGACGCGGCCGCGGCGCGCCAAAGCGTCGAGGTTCGGCGTCTGGACGTGGCCCGCGCCGTAGCAGCCGAGGTCCGTGCGGAGATCGTCGGCGGCAATGAACAGCACGTTGGGCGGCCGGGCGGTGGCGGCGGGGCCGGCGAGGAGGGCGAGCAGCACGAAGGCCAGCCAGCGGGACGGGGTCGGCGTGAGTCTCATGGGGTTGGGCTGGATTGGATGAAAATCGAAGCGGGCTTGGCGAGCGCGGCTTCGCGGCTGCGGCCTGGCAGCCGGATGGCCGGGTTCATGGTTCAGAAGGCGAAGGTATTGGTGACGAACACGGCGCGCTCCACCGGGATGCGCACCACCGCCCACCTGCCGTCGGGGTTGATGACCTCGGGCATGAGCTCCTGATCGCCGAGGCAGTTGCGGAAGTTCACCTGGATGGTCCAGTCGACCTTGTCGAAGAGCTTGCGATTGTAGCGGGCGAACAGGTCGCCGTTCCAGGTGGCCGGCGCATAATACGGGCGCGCGAGATCGGGCGTCTGCAGGACCGTGCCGCCGCTGTTGGTGAGCAGCAGCGGGTAGCCTGCGGCGGCCTTGTCCTGCCAGCGCACGGTGCCGCCGACGGCCACGCCCTTCAGGAACCCTTCGTCGAATTTGTAGGCCGTCATCAGGTTCCAGCGCCACTTGCGCTGCTCCTTGCTGACGGTGCCGTCGGCCGCGCGGATGCTCGCCAGCGGGTTGAGGAAATCGCGGGTGAAGCGCTGGCGGTAGCTGATGGCGGCGCCGACGTTGGGCTCGTCGTAGATCTCGGTGTCCCAGAGATGCGCGGCCACGAGACCCTGCTGGATCCGCGAGTAGTACTCCTGCAGGTCGCGACCGGAGCCGTTGCGCACGGTCTCCTGCCTGGCGACATTCAGCGCGATCGTCCACTGCCGCGTCGGGTTGGCGACGAACTCGACCTCCACGCCCTTGGCGACGAGGCTCGAGGTGGAGGCGAGGCCGGGGACCGGGTCGCTGACGAGGTTGGCGATGCCCACGCCGGCGCTGTTGATCCGCAGGTTGGCCGCGCCCTTCATCGGCTCGGGCACCAGGCTGAACAGCGCGTTGATGAGCTGGTCGTAGCTGCCGTAGTGCGCGAGCGCCCCCGTGGGCTGGCCGTTGATGTTGTAGCCGAAGGGCACGCCGAGGCGCTGCGCCTCGATCAGGCGGTTGACCCAGGTCGTGACCGGGCCGATCGCGGAGGTCGCGAGGTTGGTCGTGAGCGCGATGTTCTCGTTGCGCGTCTCGTAGCGGTTCACGCGCAGGTTGAACTTGTTGTCGAGGAACGAGAGGTTGAAGCCGAACTCCTCCGTCTCACCGGAGGGCGGCGCGATCGGCTCGAGGAAGACGTTCTGCCGGAAGCCGGTCGGTTGGAAATTCTCCGACTTGGTGGCGAACACGCTGAAGTCCGCGCCGAAGGGCAGCTCGAAGAGCAGCTTCTCGGGGAAATGCGCGACCAGGCTCCAGGTCCGGGTGTCGCCGCTGGCATCGAGGCTCGGCGTGCCGGCGAGCACGAGCCCGGCCGGGTCGTAGGCGCCGTCGGCGAGGAAGGGCGCGCCGACGTTGAGCGTGTCGCGCACGTGGTCGCGGCGCAGGCCGACGAGGCCGACGAGGTGGTTGTCGAGCAGGTAGCTCTGCCAGGCGATCGCGCTCGACTCGATGATGCGCCTGCGGGCGCTGCCGCCGGCGAGGAACTGGTCGGCGAAGGCCGTGACGTTGCGGAACGTGTTCGTCGCGGGATCCTTGATGAAGGTGACGAACGTGTCGCCCGGGGCCGGCGGGGTGACGCCGAGCACGCCGGAGAGCCGCACCTGGTCGTAGCTCGCGACGGGGCGCAGGTCGGGGCCGACGTAGAACGCGCCGTGCAGGCGGCGGCGCGCCTCGCCCTTGCGGGCGCTCAGGATCACCTGCATGTCGACCTCGTTGGAACTGGTCGCCATCTCCCAGTTCTGCGTGAGCGTCTCGCGGCTGGTGCGCTCGACGATGCCGGAGAACACGTGGCGGCCCAGCCAGCGGCCCGGCCCGCGATCGAACAGGTTGCGGAAATCGAGATCGTAGAAGCCGGTGGCGCGCAGCGTCTCGCGGTCGATGCTCTCGTCGGTGTAGTTGCCCCAGTCGCGCGAGATCAGCACCGGACGACCGGCGTTGGGGTTGGCCTGGCCGTTGGCCAGCCAGAGATTGTTGTCCACCCATACGTCGGTGGAGCGGAAATCGGCGAACGCGAAGGCCGCGCGCCGGTCGAGGCTCTGCTGGTTGAAGGACAGCTCGAGGCCGCCCTTGCCGCCGTGGAACAGCTGCTCCAGCGAGACCGTGCGGTTCTCGAACTCGTCCTCGCGGTTCTCGACCGTGCCCGTGATCAGCTGGTGCACGAAGTCGTAGATCGTCGTGTCCTGGAAGGTGCGGGCCGTGAAGCCCGAGGTCCAGGCCTCCTCGGTGACGTTGCTCTGCATCAGCCAGTCGAAGGCGCCGACGCCGGTGACGCGGCCGATGGCGGCCTGCACGTTGGCGTTGGGCCCGGCGGGAAAGCCGATCAGCGGCCCGTTGTTGCCGGTCGGGTTGTTGTAAACCTGGCCGACGGCGATGAACCACGGGTTCAGGCGCGCCACCGAACCGAGGTAGGGCTGGGTGCGGTTGCTCATCGCCTGGGACACGAAGTTGCCGTTCGTGTAGATCGCCGGCGCGGTCTGGCCGGTCTGCGCGGTGATCGCGGCCACGTCGGGCACGAGGTACCAGTCGCGGATGTTGTCCACCGGGGCGATGACGTTGGGCGGCGTGGTCCGGACGTTCGCGCGCTCGAAGTTGGCGCGCAGCTTCGTCGAGCCGAGCAGGCCCGTGCGCTCGCGGTCCTCGCGCAGCACGGCCTCGACGGCGGCGTAGAGGCGCTCGTCCTTTTCGTAGGCGGGCTCCTGCCGGAAATTCTCGCGGTCGTTGAGCAGGCTCAGGCGCACGGCCACGCGCTTCGGCACGACAACGAAATTCGCGTCCGCCACCTCGCGGTGGCTGCCGCGCTCGCCGAGACGCAGGGAGAACTCGTGGCGGTTGCCGGTGAACACCGGCTGCTTGAGCGAGTAGTTCACCACGCCGCCCGGGCTGCCGACGCCGAAGAGCAGCGAGTTCGGCCCGCGGCTGATGTCGACGCGCTCGGTGTTGAACGCGTCGAAGCTGAAGTCGGTGCTGAAGTAGTCGCGCGTCAGCTCCGCGCTGACGAGGCCGCGGATGCGCGTGTTGCCCTCCGGGTTCGTGCGGTTCGTCTGCTGGTCCGGCCGGCCGCGGTCGAAGGTGGAGTTCGTGAAGTTGCCGTACGCGCCGCCCACCTCCGCGCCGGGCGCATAGACGAGCAGGTCCGCCGGCCCGGTCGCGCCGGAATCCTTGATGAACTCCTGCGTCAGCACGGAGATCGCCGCGCCGAGATCGCGCATCTCCGTCTTGATGCGGGTGCCCGCCAGCGACGAGGTCGCGCGGTAGCCGACGTCGCTGCTGCCGGTGATGACGAACGGGCTGAGCTCGAGCGGCTCCTCCTCCGCGGCCGGCGGCAGCGGGGCGGCAGGGGTCTGCGCGCGTCCGGCCCACGGGGAAAGCAGCAAGACGGCGACAAGCATGGACGAGGGAACGGAACAGAGGCGACGAGCCGGAACTCGCGCGAGCGACGCCAAGGCGTGGGAGGCGGTGGACGGGGACATACGCAGGGGGTTTGGGGGTGACCCAAGCTCAACCGATTTAGCAAACAAGGAGGCTTTCCTTCTCGGGTAAAGACGTGGGACGCAGGGGTGACTGTCCCCTATTTGCTAAATGGATTTAGTTTGTCAAGGGCGACCTTGTTCCGCCCCGGTTCCCGGCGTTGTTCAGGCGGTCGTCCGCGACTTGCCCGTCGACCCGCGCACGAACACCGGTGGCACGACCAGCACCTCGCGCGGCGCATCCTTTTCGCCGCGCAGCAGCCGGAACAACAGCGGCACCGCCTCGGACACCATGGCGTCGTTGGCGCCCGCGACGGTCGTCAGCGGCGGATCGAAATATTCGGCCAGGTCGTAGTCGCCGACGCCCACCACGGCCACGTCGCCGGGGATGGCGCGCCCGCTCTGCTTGATCGCGCGGTAGGCGCCGATCGCGAGGCTGTCCGTGACGGCGAACATGCCGTCGAGCTTCCCGCCCTTCGCCAGGTAGGCTTCGATCGTGGCCGCGCCCTGCTGCGGCTGGAGACCGTCGCACACGAGCGCCACGGCCGGGCGACGCGTCCGCTCCACCAGGGTGCGGTTGAAGGCGTCGAGGCGGTTGGACGTGGTCTGCGTGAGGGAGCGGCCGTGCAGGATCACGGGATGCTTGCAACCCGCGTCCATCAGCACCTCCGCGGAACGGCGGCCGACGAAATCCGGGGCCTCGAGCACGCAGCAGTAGTTGGCGATCCGCCGGCCCATCAGCACGACCGGGTAAGGCAGGCGCGCGTTGGCCAGGAACTGGTCGTCCTCGGGCAGCGTGTTCGTGATGATCACGCCGTGGTAGCGGTTGAAGTCCAGCAGGCCCGGCTTGTCGCGCAGCCGCCCGGCGTGGAACATCTCGATCGCGACGGCGTAGCGCGTGTGCTCGTTGGTCTGCAGGTCCACCGCGCGCTGGAGCGCGTGCAGCGCCTGGTTCACCAGCGGCAGCGGCGCCTCGTAGGAGGTGAGGATCGCGAGGTCGAACTGGCGGGTGGCCGACTTGTGCGCGCGCAGCCGGCGCCCGGCCATGTTGGGCACGTAGCCCAGCTCGTTCGCCGCCTCGAGGATCCGGCGCACCGTCTCGGCCGAGAGCCGGCGCTCCGCGCCGCGGTTCGAGAGCGCGCTCGACACCGCCGCGGGCGAGACGCCGACGTGCTCGGCAATCTCGTAGATGGTGACCGCGGGTTGGCTGCCGGATTTGGTGGGCACGGCATGCTACTGGAGAAGGCCGGGGTCTTTTTCGAGGGTATTCTGCGCCTCCATCCGGCGAGGACTTCGAGAGCCGAAGCCTTGTTGTCAGTTGAGGGTTGTCCGTTGCCGGCCCCCCAACCGTCAGTCACCAGCCTCCAAATCACTAATCACCAGTCACTGATCACTAGTCTCCAGTTCCCCCCGCCCCCGCCTCTCTTCCCCGCTCTCCGCCCGCGCCAGCCCGACGCCTCGAGGTCCCGCGCCCGGCGTCAAGCCGGCCCCAGCCGGCGGCCTTCCTGCCAGCCGGCCGCGATCAGATCACGCGCCTTGATTGCCATGCTCATGGGAAGACTTGAGAATCTGGCGCCCGCCCAATGTTTCGTCCAGCCCGCGGCTTCGTTCCATCCGAGCGACACACCACCCGCATAAAACAACCATGTAGGACTACCGGACATCGCAGAACTTGATCCTCCTGCAGCGAGCGGTTTCGCTGCTTGGGAATGCAAGTTTTACGACAACCTTGTGCGGAGTTGGAAAGATGACCGCGGTTTGATCGCGCGAATATGCCCGCTCTCGACCCTTCAGTTCTGCTTCGGCTTTCAGAAGTACGCACCCACCACGAGGCGGTCGAGGCATGGGCCGATCATTGCGACGAGCTCGAAGACCATTTGTTCGTGCTTTCCCAACCGGGTCCGGCGGCCACGAATTGGCCGGCCAAACTGAACCTCCCGGGCGGCGGTTACCTGCGCTCCACCTTTGCTCACGACCAGCTCTGGTTTACGAGCAACGAACTCCTGGCCCGGATGACCAGTGGCACGGGTCGCGTCACAATCCCCCTGGACTATTCAATCAGCTTCGACAGCAACGCCGCACAATACCTCTGCCAGCTCATTGAGGGGCGGCTAAACCCGGTGGTGCTCAGATTCCGCGAGACCCTGCGGGAGCTGGCAAAACGGAAGTTCAACTGGGAGCTTCTGCCCTTCCTGCAGGAACGCTCCGCCGCCATCATGGCGGGCAGGGATCTCGATCATATCTGGCGCGTCGTCCACGCTTCCGAATACTTTGACGCATGCGACCTTGATCATTTCGTCGCCACAGGCGGGTTGCGGCTGCAGCGTCCGGCGGAAGAGGTGACGGCCATCGCCCAACGCAATCTGAGCGAATGGCACCGGGTGCTGGCGGCTGGTGAGGCACAGCGGGCCGCCGAGGCACATGAGCTTTTCCACACGCTTGTGCTGAAGATTGCCCTGCTGCATCGCCAGCGGCCTTCGCCCCGCCACGCGGCGGATAACCTGGCGGAGTTTTTGGAGTTCATGTGTGGTGAAGTCGGCATCAACCTGCCTTGGATGCTCTGGGCGGCGGCGGGGCTTTTCGAGCGGGGCGGCGCCTTCGAACCCTTGCGCAAACTCACGGCGAAAAAGGATGTCCTCATCGCCAACAGCCGGAACATTGCGTGGGATGTCGCCCATTACGTCGAGCGGCGCCGCTGGACCCGGTTGGGTGGGCACGATGGCGCATTCCTGCTGCCCTATACGCTGACCTTCGACCGAGGGTTGGCCGATTGGTTCGACCGGCAGGCCATGCGAAGCTGTCTGATGAAAGAATCCGGCGGCATGCTGCAGTTTTTCGCAGAATATGACGTCGAACGCGAGGTGCTTGATCGCTATGCCGCGCATCGGCGCCTTTCCGGTGCGGTGGAAAGGCACTTCACATCCGAGGCCGCGGCCGCACGCGCTGAACGGTTGCGGCATCACGGGGGATCCGTGTCCCAGATCGTGGCTGGATTGGAAGCTGCCGTGGCGGCAATTCCTGATTGAAGCCGGCGGGCGAGTCGATGTTGTCCGCCCCACTTGGTGATTGGGCACGGCGGAAATGTGCGCGGCCATCGCGGAGAGCGGATAGACGAGGCTGGTGCCGTATTGGATAAACAGGCGCGAAATCGCGTCGCTGTTGTCACTGGTCCACGTCTGCGGCATGTAATACAGCATCCCGGGATCGAATCGGCCTCCGCCGCCGGAGCAGCTTTCGAAGAGCACATCGGGAAATTCGGAAGTCAGTTTTTCCAGAACATCGTAGAGTCCCAGGATGTGCCGGTGCAGGGTCTCGCCCTGGCGCGACGGCTCCCGGCCGGCTGAGGCGATTTCCGTCAGATGCCGGTTGGCGTCCCATTTGATGTAGCGGATGCCCGCGACGTGAGGCGAACGCCTAAGCGGACATCACCTTTTTCAGGCCTTCGCGAATCTTTCTGATCCTCATGTAAGGACGCATCGTCGTCGTGTCGCTTACCGCTTTCGAAACCTGCGCCGTGACTTCTTCGGGAACGAATCCGAGCGATGCCACTTCGATCGCCATCGGCGCTAGCTTTTCCCGTTCCAGTCCTGACTTGGAGGGGAGCATCGTCATGTAGCGGAAGAGAAACTCGGGACTGATACAGACCGACGGTTCACCCGGCTTGCGCCGGGAACCGTCGACCGCATAGGCGTTTCGGTCGCGGGTGAGCCACCACCACTTCTGCCGGTATTTGATGTCGGCGCTCTGCTGGGTCGATCTCAGAACGGACGTGAGTAACAAGGAGCGAACGTCATTGTGGATGAGTCCATCGAGGACGGACTCATCCTCTTCGGGGCGGCGGACCCGGCGGGCCTTCCATACGGCGAAAATGTCGCTGAGCTCGGTGAGACTGATTTGGGTGCGCTCCTGCTTGAACTCCTCGAACGTGAACTTGAACTCCTCGCTGACGAGGAGGCGCAGGTCCTGCTCAGGTTGGGAGCCGACGAATTGATGAACGAAAGCGGCGTAGCTAGGAAATTTGTGTCGGGCGTTTTTTAGATATTCCGTCGCAAGCTCGGAGTGAGCGGTAGTGTTGCCGTAGCGGACATGGCCTTCATAAACATTCTCCGAGGTGCGTATCGTGTGGACCAGTTCGGTGAGGCACTCATCGGTCACGTAGAGGGTTGCGCCGAGCTGCCGGACATAGTCCAGCAGGTTGGTCATGCGTTTTTCCTCTTTCGGGCGATGAAGTTCGCAGAGGCAGGGCACAAGGATACTCGTGTCGAGCAGGATGCAAAGGCCGCCCGCAAATCGACGCAATGCGTCCTGGATGTCGGCTACCTGCCGCAAGGCGAAGAGCAGGCAGTAGGCGTCGGCAATGCGGGTGAGTTGGCGTTTGATCGCCGGATTGGGACTTTCCAAAATCCGTTGCGCCGTGACCGGCACACAATCTAGGAATTTCTCAAGCGTCAGCGACGCGCACCTCAGTTCGGCGCGCTTCGCCTGAAAAGTATTCTCGGATATGTCGAGAAGCGTTGCGGAGTCGGACGGGAAGAAGGCAAGTCCCGTCAAGGCCATCGCAGCCGCCATACTCTGCTGATAGAGATAGGCCTGGCAGATCGAGAACGCGTCGGCGCCGACAGCGGCGGCATCGACCGGATAATCGATCTTCAACTCCTTGATTGCACCTTCCGCGAGGGCCTTCGCGGCTTCCTTGATCGCGGTCAATTCAACCGCAAGCGCCTCAAACCGCGTGCGAATCGCTTCTCGCAGAGAATGTTCGAGCGTGAAGGCGTCGGTCTTCACGTGGTGCTTCACCTTCTTCCGCTTCCAACGCTCCAAGATCCCGTCGATTCGTTCGGCAAGGAGCGCTTTATCAGTGCCCGGGCAAAAACGGGCCACCTCTGCATAGAGCGCCGTCCGGGAAAGCGGATCCTCAGGCGTCGCCTGGCGCAGGGCCCACATCACCAGGGACTCCAGTGCGAGGCGCGTGGCTGATTTCTCAGACTCTTCGCCGTAAAAGCTGATCTGGAAATAAGCAAGAATCGCAGCCTCCTGCGCACTCGTGAGCAGAAGAGTGCTGCTCTTCGAAACCAATGATTCGGCCAGTAAGGGGTCCACCTTTATCTTTGCGAGCTTCTCGGCGGCGGCCTTGGCGGATCCGGTCTCGTTCGCGCGGGCAATGAAGTCCTCCCGATCGCGAATGTCGATAGTGATGCCTTCCTTCCTGAACTTCTTCTTCAGCTCCTTTACCGACTCCGTCCGGTTGATCGAATGCGGACTACAATAGATGAGGATGGTTACTTTGTGACCGTTCTTCTTCAACGTCGCGACCGTATCGTTAATCTTGGTCTCGAACTCCTTTGTCACTGAATGCTGGACGAACGTGCTTGGTTCGTCGTCCGGTTTGAAAAGAAACGCGTCTCGGCCCTCATCGTGGAGCCCGGCTATCGGCCGGAGCGCGGGATATTCTCCAGCCAAGGATTCGTTGGCGAATGACTCGAAAAGCTGGCCGTCAACGCTACGCATCTGCTCCAACGCCAACTTGATGCGGTCCGTTTCGATAGCCATACGATGACGATAGAAAATACGAATCCATTGGCGACATAGAACTCGAGCGGCAACTAAGGGCGTAACCGCGGCCTCTATTGAGGCAGTTCTAGTTGCCTCGTTGATCGTTCCTCTCCACTGAACGAATCATGAGCGCAGTCTCAAATGCGCGCGGATCAACTTAGCACAAATCCTGAAACCTACCTGAAAGCCACCTCACCGCCGACGATTTGGCAGCAATCATCGGGGTTAGCGATGGCGTGCCGCATGCGAAGTTGACAGCGACTAGGGCCGCCTTTCGATTCTTTCGGGCCAGCGCCCCGCGGGGGCCGACGGGGCGCATTTTGATTTTCACTTGGGGCATTTGCTTGCAGGTGCCCGGTCCAAAGAATCTCATGAGGGTTGTCCGCCCATTGTAAGTTATATATCTCGCTGTCTTGAAGTTAATTGTGATAGTTGCCTGGTGTGTTTTTTACTTCACGCTTGATACTGCCCAAAAGAGCAGTATCTCCGGAGTGAATGGAGGCAGCCACCCCGCAGCAGGAACGCATTGCTACTTTTGTTGAGGACTACCGACGAAAGCACGGCTCGGGGCCGTCCCATCGGGAAATCGCGGACGAATTTGGGTTTAACAGCACCAACGCGGTCCGTTCCCACATCGCGTTGATGAAGAAAAAGGGCATCCTCGACTACACCAGCGGCAAGGCGCGCTCCCTCCGAGTGGTCGGGTCGCTCTCGGTCGAGACGGTTGAGCCGCCCGCAGCAAGCATTCCGCTCATTGGCCGCATTCCGGCCGGGATACCTTTTGCCGCGTTGATGGAAACGGCTGAACGCTTGCCTATCGCACCCGACCTGTTCCCAGGCAAAACCCTTTTCGCGCTGCGGGTGGAAGGTCAGAGCATGCGCGACGCCGGAATCCTCAACGGCGATATTGCGATCATCAACCGTCAGGAAGATGTCGCGGATGGCCAGATCGCGGCGGTGCTCTTGGGCGATGAAGACTCCACGCTGAAACGGTTTTATCGCCAAAACGGCGCAGTCGTCCTTCGGGCGGCGAACCCGGATTTCGAAGACATTGTCGTTCAGCCCACGGATGGCCGAACCGTCACCATCGCAGGCCGCCTCGTCGGTTTGTTGCGCACGCGTTATTTCGTCGCTGCCTAGCCGCACCACCCGTCGTCATGCGTTCCGCCAAACCCAGCTCTAAATCTCCATTGCTCAACAGCACGGGCTGGGCCGCCTGCGTTGAAGCCCGCTTGCTGCGCGCGAACGAATCCTGGCAGGACACCCCTGAGTTCCGCAGCCACGGACATGCCCTGCGGCGACTTTTCGAGGATCTGCATGCTGATGCCGTGCTCTGCGTGGAACGGCGTCCTACGGTCTGCATCCTCCGCGCCGGTGAAGCCTTTAATCCTGAGACGGTCCGGCACCGCTTGTGGAATCTTGCGGCGACGACATTGCTGGTGGTGGAAAGCCGTCAGGACATCCGCGTTTTCTCCACGTTGGTGAAGCCGACGCAGCAAGATCGCGAAGGCAAGCAGGCGCTGCTGACCGACGAAACCATCACGAACCTGGAAGCCGTCGCCCTCGCACTTCGGCTCCGGGAAATGATCCGCCGCATCGAGACCGGCGCCATTTATCGCGAATACAAAACGCTCTTTGATGGCACCCAGGCCGTGGATCGCGACCTTCTCGAAAACCTCAAGTCCGCGCGGAATCTGATCTGCCCGCGGAAGTCGAAAGCGGGCTACCAGCGGGCCCATGCCCTGATTGGCCGTTTCCTGTTCTCGTGTTATCTGCTCGACCGCGGCATCATCGGGCCGCCCTACCTGAAGAACAAGCAGTTGCCGGAAGCGACCGACATGCTGACGCTGCTCAACAGCGCTCCGTTCGCCGGCGTGGCGCTGGGCCAGCTATTCGAGGTGCTGCACGGTGATTTCAACGGGTCGCTCTTCGGAGAAGCCGCCGCCGACCTTGCCATCTCGGAACAGGAGGTGGCTTATCTTCAGCGATTGCTGGCGGGAGAGAATCTACGCACAGGCCAGATGGCCCTCTTCAAGCTCTACGATTTCAGCTTCATTCCCGTCGAACTAATCAGCTCGATTTATGAAGGCTTCTTAGGGGCTGAAGCGGAAACAGAAACAGCGCAAACCCGCCCGAACCAGCTCCGAAATCACGGGCAACGACGCCAGGGCGCGTATTATACTCCGCCCCGGCTGGCCGAATTGACGGTCGATATTGCCACGGAGGGCTGGACGACGCTGCTCGACAAACGGTGTTTCGATCCGGCGTGCGGCTCGGGAGTTTTTCTTGTGATTCTATTTGTGCGGATGGCCGAGGAATGGAGGCGCCGCCACCCCCAGGCTGATACGGCGAAGCGCTACGCCGGGCTGATGGAATTGCTAGAGAAAAACCTTCACGGTGGGGACATTGAACTCACCGCCTGTCTGGTGACCTGCTTCAGCCTGTATCTCGCGTTTTTGGATCAGATGGAACCGCGCGAAGTGATGGAGCTGCGCGACGTTCTGGAGCGGGACACGCGGGAAAAGCTGCTTCCACGCATCTTGTGGGAAGGCGGCAAACCGCGGCCGAAGGGGCGGAATTTTGCGACGGTGCGAGAGATGGATTTCTTCGCCCTGCCGACCGAGCGGGAGTTCGATTTGGTCATTGGAAATCCGCCATGGGTAAGCCGCAAAGACGCTCCCACGGCCGAAACTTGGCTTTTTTCCGGGGCAAATCCCTATGCGCGGGCAATTGGCTGGGAAAATACCGCGGAGGTCAGCCCAACCCAGCGCCAAACGCTGTTTCCAGCCAAGGAAGTGGCGGCCGCCTTCATGTGGAAAGCCGCACTCCACCTTAAACCCAAGGGGCGCGTGTGCCAGATTCTGCCTTCGCGTGTGTTGCTGAGCAATAATACGAGCCGTTTTCAGTCTGCTTGGTTTCGCCAGCACCGGATGGAAACCGTCTGGCTGCTCGCGGACTACCGCTTCATCTTGTTCCCCACCGCCGACTGTCCCGGATTTATCGGCCGCTATCACCAGCGGGCTGAAAACGAAGCGCTCGGCGAATTCGAGTTTGTCACGCCGAAGGTGGAAATGATCGACCCGCGGCAGGCACTCATCCCGCTTGTGCCGGAGGATCAAAAGACCCTGCGCGAAAGCGAAATCGTGGCCGCGGCGGAACGAAACGATCCGGTCAGCACGTGGAAGCGCCATCATTGGGGGACGCCACGCGATGCGCGGCTAATCGAACGCCTTTTGCGGCTGCCCAAGCTGGACGAACTGGCGGCGCGCCCACCGCGCATGACGCGGGACACGCCGGCGGATCGGACAGCGGCCAATCAGAAACGCTGGTGGAAGGGTCAGGGCTTTCAGCCGCGGTCGGAGGAAACCGACGATGCCGAGACGGACGACCATACAACGTCTGCTGCCACGGGAGCTTGGACTGCCTGGTGGAGCAAACGGCACTTGTTTTTCGCAGCGAATACCGAACCGGATGGACTCATCCTCTCGGCAGACCGCGACTGCTCGCCCTTCGGCAATCGCAGCACGGACCTGCGGCGAACCATCGCGCCGGAACTCACGCGGCCACCGCTCGTGGTCGTGAACAAGGGCTTCACCAAAGCGTGCTTCAGCGACCAACCGGTGGTGTTTCAACACGCCGTCCAATCCATCGCCGGTCCGCCCGGGGACGAGGGGCTCCTGCTTTTCCTCGCCGCCTATCTCGATTCCGCCCTCGCGAAGTATCTGGTTTTCCATACCAGCGCGACTGTTGGCATCGAACGGGGCGATGTGCATCTCGAGGAGATTTTGGCGCTGCCGTTCCCACTTCCCACGCAAACGCCCAATCCAGCCGCGAGTCAGCGCATTGTGGACGAGTGCGGAAAGATCCTGCGGGAGCAAGAGCGCGAACTAAAGAAAACCCTGCGTCATGCCGACGAAGTGGCGCGCCACGCACGCCAGCGGCTGGGAAAACTCATCTTCGATTACTTCGGCTTGTCCGGGTGGGAACGTCAGCTCGTGGCCGACACTGTCGAGGTCTTCCGCCCGAGCGCGACGCCAAGTTCGTTGGAATCGGAAAAACTGTTAACGGCTCGGGAAGCCAAAAAGGTCCACCGACAAGCCTATGCCGAGACGCTTGCTCAGACTTTTGGGGCTTGGACCTCGACCAAGAAACATCTGTGGGTCGAGGGCGTAACTGCGCCAAAAATCCATTTGGCCCTCGTCACCTTGGGAGTAGGGCGCGGAGCGCGCGAATACCGCGAATCCGATGCCACGGCCCGCATCGAGAGCGTGCTCACGAATATCCAGCAATCCGCCGCCCGTGATGGTTCTTTGTTTCGGGTTCTCCGGGGATTCGCTTTCTATGAGTCCGACCGTGTGCATATTTTGAAGCCGCTGAACCGGCGACATTGGACGCGCACGGCGGCGCTTAACGATGCGGATGAAATCCTCACCCGGATGATGCAGGAGGGCGGATGGGGCGCTTAGGCCACACCGGTTCCTCCGTTCCCCTCCGGCGCGAACTGTTTCCCGCAGGCTTCGGCGGCGAGGTCATGCAGCTAGTGTGGGAAACCTGGCGGACCTTTTCCCTGCACCGGGACGTAAGACTCGAACCCCGCATCACGGCATTGTTCCGCACAGCCTTGATCGACGCCTATGTCGACGCCGGCCGCTCTTGGTTCGTAACCCTGGAAGACCCGGTGACGGACCCCACATTCGGCACGGAAGAAGGTCGGAACGATCTGAACCTTTATCCGCCGAACCATCTCGGCCAAAAGCTGTTCTTCACTCTGGAATGCAAGCGCCTCCACGTCACCACATCCTCTGGTTTCAAGCATCTGGCTGATCGCTACGTGCTAGAGGGCGTGCAACGATTCGTTGACGGGCAATATTCGGCAGGACTGCCCTGTGGGGGCATGTTGGGCTACGTCATGGACAATGCGGTCGCTGCCGCATTCAAGCAGGTCGAAGCGGAACTGGCGGCAAGGAACGCCGCCCTCAAACTGAAGGGGAAAAAGACTTGGGACAGCCCGTCGGCTGCCCTTTCCGGGTGCAGCCATAGCGCTGACACCCTGCACGGCCGGGCCGATGGGGATTTTCTATTGCATCATCTGCTCGTGGGGTTGCCGAAGGCGGTTAGCTTAGGAACCGCTCCTTCGTCACGAACAACTAAGAGCGCATGAAACTATGATTCATTCGCCGACACTTCGAGATCAGTAGTCTTGGCGTTCCTCTTTGTCCTCAACGTTCCTCCCGATATTATTGGAAGAAGATTGGAAAAACTTATAGTTAGGACTGATGAATTGAAAAAGATAAGGCCGCTAACCCATTCGAGTCGCTTGCGCAACTTTCTGAGATGGCGTCCCCACGGGATCTGGGTTCGGACTGGGGGTGCTCCTAATACCTGCAAAATTGCCTTCGCTCAGAGGGAGAAAGCCATTTCTGAGCGCAGAACTGTTGAGAGGCTTCTCTAAAACCGATGCTGAGTGGGATTCTAAAAGGGTGCCGAGAACACCGGAAAGGCTCTCAAGCCTCTCAATTGGCCAACTCAACCGGCGTTTACACGCCTGTGCCTGCGAGCCGTCAAACCCGGTCGGCACAGAATTCACGCGCTCGTCGATGCGCACGGCCAGCATTTGATCACGAGTCACAAAGTAAAACGATCAACAACCGACCGCCTTAATCGTTCCTCAATTTTTTCCCCCGTGCCCGGCAAGCCTATACCGTGCGGCACGACTTTTACCCTCCACCAAAACCAGCCCCCTCGTCCGCATCCGAGCCAGCTTGCGAAAAACCGTGGCGGGTGAAAGGCCGAGAGCACGGGAGAAATCAAGCGGTGTCGCATAGCCGATGAGTGTTAGGTGGCGGATAATCTGTTTTTCGATCTCATCAGTAACTAATTCAACGAAATCGACCGGCGCGGCAGGTTTGACCCGGGCCGCGGTTGCTTGAGCATGTGCATCGATACGTTGCTTGTGAAAATACCTGACTAGGGCTTTGCCCAGCAATTCGCCGATGCGCTGGCATCGCTCCGAGTCTGGCATAGTTTTGAGAGCGTAGGGTGATAGCGGGAGCATGGGATGCATATTAGCATACTTGCATACTGTAGCCACATAAACCGTCCGGCTAAAAATGCTCTGGTGGCGATTTTCTTCTCATGGAATTTTACCGAAATCTCAGCCGGCACGAAATTCTTTGGCTCGTGGACGCGAGCAGCCGGCATTCGATCACCACGCCTTTCGGGGTGGTGATGGTTTGCCTAGATCATGCAGCCAACGGCCACGGCACCGGTCAGCGTCGCCGAGAAATAGAGTTTCGCTGGATTATGACTAGCAACGAACCTGGTTGTAGCCCCTGTCGACCTCAACGATGGGTAGAAGCGGGCTGTGTATCAATACAGCTCAATCACGGAAGAGTGCAACCGCGTGGAGTGGAGCGAAAAACAAAGCATCGCGGATAAACGAAGCGTTGCCGTCCATGTGCGAGGTCATAGTTTGCGAACGACGCTGTCCGCATGGCCTCGGAACTGCACCTCAACTTTATCCCGATAAAAGGCGAGATCCCGCCCCTCTCGATCTATCGCCGTCTCCGGAAAGAAGCGGAGAAAATTCCGCACGGAGAATCGTTGTTTGGTTGTCGTTTGCCCGTAAAGGACGCCGCCGAACCCGAGTGGCGGCAATACATGGTCAGCTTCTCCCCGCGAGACGAGTTCGAGGCATTCACCACGGGGTCGCGAGCTCCGGTCCATCTGGTGCAGCGGGCGATGGTTGAGGGACTCAATACCCGCTGCCACGAATTACCCGGACTGCAATGGCACCTCGCCTCGGAAAGTTTCCTTTCTGAAGCGATTTTCCCTGTCGGAACCCACCCGGAAGGAGAGGAGGAGATTGTGCTGCAACCCTACTTCCTCGGCGCTACGAAGCAGCACGGATTTCTCATTGATTTTCATTTTCGCCTGGGCAAAGGCGTGAAGTTCAGCCGCCGCGTGCAAATGCTCAGTCTGAGCCTCGACCAAAAATACCGACGGAATCTGGACTACTACGCGGACCGCCTCGCCAAGATTGAAAGCTTCACCTCGAATCGCTGGAAGCATCTTACACCATTTAAACTGCCGGGCGCGAAACAGTCACTGCAATTTGAGTCCGGATTCATCGGGCTTCGCAGCGAGCGATTAAAACCAAAAGTGTATATCGTTGGCTCCGGCGCTGGCCAGAGGGAGCACAAGGGGCAGTTCATCGGGGTGAAGGATGTCGGTCCGTGGGAACCGATAGCCTCCTGTCCGCCGCTACGGTTCATGTTTCGTCAGCAGGATATTGAATATGCCCGCCGGCTAGCTCGCGCCTTGCGAGGCCGGGAACCGGGAATCCCGTTCACCGGGTTCGAAAAGCTTTTTCGCGTGCCGCTGGAGATCAGTTCCAATCCAATCGTATTGCAGGACTTTTCACGACTCGAGGTGGAACGCGCGCTCGCGGAGATAAAGGGTGTTACGGACGCTACTCCGATCCCAGTGTTGGTGATGCCGAAGGACGAAGACGCCTACGCGGTGCATAAGGCGGTCTTCACTCATGCGGGCGTATCCACGCAAGTCTGCTCCACCGAGGTGATCGCCGACGACTACTCGCTGCAATGGTCGGTCGCAAACATCGCGCTCCAGATTTTTTGCAAGGCGGGAGGTAAACCGTGGAAGGTGAAGCCGACCGACGAGAACTCGCTGATCATCGGCCTCAGCCAGTCTCACAAGATTGTCGGTGAAGAGCATCGCGTCGAAAAATACTTCGCGTTCTCGGTACTCACCGATTCGAGCGGGTTGTTCCAAAGCATCAATGTCGTGGGCGAAGGAAATGATGAGCCGACATATTTGGCCCAGCTCCGGAAGAATCTTGAAGGGATGCTGAAGGCGAATGCAGCCCAGTTCAAAAAGGTCGTGTTGCACACGTCGTTCAAACTGAAGTTCGCCGAGATGCAGGTTATCCAGGATGTGGTGCGCAACGCTGCGGCTTCCACCAAAGGCTGCCAATTTGCAGTCGTGAAGGTGAACCAGCGAAACCGGTTTTTCGCGGTGAATCGCGCGGTCAACAGTTTGGTGCCTTACGAAGGTTCCTGTGTGAAACTGAGCCGCGACGAATATCTCATCTGGTTCGAGGGAATTTTCCCGGACAATCCCAGCGTAAAGAAGGCGATTCCCGGGCCGACCCATATTTCTTTCCTCAAGGTCAGCGAGGAACGTTTGATCGGCGATGAGCAGATCTTGCAGGACCTGATCAACCTATCCGGCGCGAACTGGCGCGGCTTCAATGCGAAGAGTGCGCCGGTCTCGGTTTTCTTCTGCCACCTCGTGGCGGAGCGGTTGCACGAATTTCAAGCACGCAACCTGCCACTGCCGCCGCTGCACGAAATCAAGCCGTGGTTCTTGTAGCATGAACAGCAAATCCAAGGACGTGATTTTTCTCCTCGGAGCTGGGGCCAGCGCCGAGGCCGAAATTCCGATTTCCGGCGAAATGATCGCGCGGATCGAGAACTTGATGGCCACTCGACCCAACTGGAAACCGTTCCTCGGCCTTTATCACCACGTGAAGAGTGCCATCTACTACTCCGCCGGACTCCGCGGGGAGTTTAATCAACGGGTGAATTTCAACATCGAGGTCCTGGCTAACACGCTCTATGAACTGGCACGCAACGAGGAGCATCCGATCTATCCGTTTGTGGGCAGTTGGAACGGCCGGTTCAGCGCGCTGGCCGGGGAGAATTTTAAACAGGTCGAAGTGTTCCGACAGATGATCCTCGATCAATTAAAAGACTGGGTGCAGCCGGAAAACATGAAGAAAGCCGACTATTACAAGGGCTTTCGCGTGCTGCAGCAGGCGATGGGATTTCCTCTGAAAGTATTTTCGCTGAACTACGATCTTTGTTTTGAGCGCGTGGTGGCCGACGACACCTATCGCGTAGAAACCGGCTTTGGTGGCTACGGTGACGATCACCCGTGGGAATGGCGGCGGTTTGAAGAACCCCAAGTAGAAGTCGACCGCCCCGAGGTCTACCTCTACAAGCTTCATGGTTCTATCAACTGGAAGCGCAACGCCGCTGGCAATCTGGTGGCCGTCGATCACGCGGGCAGCAATATCCCCGCATTGGAGATGCAGGTGATTTTTGGACGCGAATTCAAATTGGAGGCCGGCGACCCCTACCTGTTTTACGCGTTTGAGTTTCGCCGCAGCACGCTCGATGCCCGCGCGATCGTGTCGATGGGCTATGGCTTCGGTGACGATCACATCAACAAGATGCTCGTGCAGGCCCTGCGCCATGACACCAATAAGCGCCTCGTGGTGATCGCCAATGTAAAGGACGAAAAAGAGGCCGCCGAGCGCGCGGTGACGGTGGCAAAGAAACTCGGGGTCTCAGAAAAAGGGGTAAAAGTGATGGCCGGAAGCGCGAAGACTTTCCTGCAACGCAAGGATCTCGACAAAGTGATTCAGGAATTCCTGCCAGAGCCGCCCAAGGCGGAATTTTAGGCAAGCCGTCAGGCCACCGTTTCCACAGCGATGCCCGCCTGCTCGAAAAGATTATACAAGCCGTCGATGGCGTGACGGGATTTGGCCGCATAGCGACCCACGCTGCGCTGGGAGGAAAAAGTAAAGAAGGCGCGCTGCTTGGCACGGGAAAGCGCCACGAAAATACCACACGTTTCCTCCTCGGCATCTCGCGCGTAGTTGAAAAGCGCGTCATCCTCCAAGCCAATGAAAACCATGGTGTGGAATTCCAGCCCCTTGCTCTTATGCGTGGTCATGATCGGGACACTGCCGGCGCCAATTACCGCTGCGACGGCCTCGGGCCACGGAAAGCGACTGCGAGCGTCCACGAGGAAGTCCGTCAGATCGCCGAGCAAATCGTCGAGAAAGCTGCCTTGGCCATATTGCGGGAAGGCTGCGCAGACTTCATTGCGCCCGAAAAAGGCGAGCACCTCGGCCAGCAGGGCGCCGATTTCGTCCTCACCGGTTACCGCGTCAGTGAGTCGTCGAGCCAAGTCATCCGTGAAGGTCAGGAGGCGGGTGGCGAGATTGTGCACGTCGGTATGATCGTATCCGCCAGAGAGGAACGACAGAAAGCCGAGTGTTCTTTCCCAAGCGTGCGGTGCCGAACGTTGGGTCGCGAGCGTGAACACATCGACTAGGGCCGCGCAGATGTCCTCGGACAGCACTCGTTGAAAATTGTCTTCGATGCGGGCGGCAATATCCGCAGCGGCCAGTCGTTCGATGAGCGTGGCCGTGTAGGCGGCGGTCTTCATGCGACAGAGGATGCAGATATCTCGCGGGGCCAGCCCCTCGTCGCGAATCCAGCCGTGGATCAGCCCGGCCAAGTGCTCGGCTTCTGCCTGCTCATTGGCGAATTGAAACGCGCGGCACTCGCCGGCCTCCGGCGGTTCCGGGCGAGCGGAAACGACTTGGGCCGCTTCCGGGTCCAGCGCCTGCGCGAAGAACTGCTGGATGCCCACCAAGCGGGAGACCGACCGGTGGTTTTGCGTGAGGCGCTCCGTGTCGGCCTCGAAGTCGGCCACGAACTGCTGGAAGATATTCCCGAAGGCGCCGGCCCATTTCATGATCCGCTGCTTGTTATCACCGACAGCCGTCAGCACGGCCGGGCCGCCGCGAAATGCGGTCAGAGTGAGGGCATACTGAATCCGCGTGGTGTCCTGAAATTCATCCAGAAAGACAAACCGGTAGGTGCTACGCAGCGCCGCCACGAGCGCCGGGTTCTGGCGGAGGAGAAAGTCGGCCAACCGGCCGATCATCGGAAATCCCAGAGCGGACTGCCCGTGGTCGTGGAGCCAATGCATCCAGAGTCCCGCGCCCGCGGTGAGTTCGGGCCGGCCAAGGTCCCAATCCGCAATCGGCAGCGGTTGGCCCACTAAACCGCGCGTGGCTGCGTCCCAGCGGAGCGCATTGCGTTGCGGCCCGGTCAGGGGGCAGCGGGCATCAGGCAAGGCCTGAACCGCTTCCCAGATGAGCTTGTCGGTGAATTCGGTGGTGAGCACCCGGTAGTCAGCGGTGGGCTGGTAGTCCGACGGTAGCGCGAGGCGAAAGCGGTCCACCAAATCCTTGCCAAAGGCATCGAAGGTCAGCGAATCAAAGCGCGTCGCATAATCCCGGCCGCAGCGTGCGAGCACGCGATCCCGGAGGTTGGCGGCGGCGTCCCGTTTGAAGCTGATCGCGAGGATGCGGAAAGGGGCGGGACAAAGGCTGGTTTGAAGCAGATAACACGCGCGTTGGGCGAGCAGCTCGGTTTTGCCCGCGCCGGGGCCTGCAACGACGAGCGTCGAGCGCATGGTCTTGACCGCTCGCAGAGCCGCCGCCTCGAGGACGATGCCGTGTGGAAGCCAAGCCGCCGCCTTCTGCGCGTTGGGCATCGTCAGAGCAGGTCTTCACCGTCCGGTGGAAGCACCGCTGCGCGAATCCGCTCAACGACATCGCGGAGCGAGGCGGGTATCCCGGCCTGAAGCTGGGCATCGGTTAGGCGCAGGAGCGCGAGCGTGTGGGTAGCCGGCTTGCCGCGCCCGAGAAAAAGGTAGCGATACCAGAAGAACAATTCTGGCGGCACCGTTCCGTAGGTGGCCGGCACCGTTGCGCTTTCGCTCAGCACGGTGGTCCGGGCGCCGGCCGCCGCCGCGCTGAAGGCAGGGCCCGCAGGTGGAATGCGCGGACCCAACTCGCCGGGCTGCAACGCTTGGTAGGCTGCGGGAAATGCCCGAAGCATCAGGAAATCGAGGTCGAGCGGGGCAGAAAAGATGACGCCGAGACCGGCGAGATGCGTGATCCAGCCGGGAAGGTTGGCGTCGTTGGCCGGCCAGGTGTGCATGTCCGTCAGTTGCTGCCGAGTAATGCCCGCCAAGACCTCGGCGGCCGGTTTGCCGGTTTCAAGCAACTGCTCCAAGGCATACTTTATACGACCCCAGCCCCCACCTTCTCGCTCCAAGTCGAGGTCGAGCACGGTGATGAACGGAATCTCCAGGGCCGAAAGGAGTTTCCAGAAATGGTTCACGTGCCGGCCGCCGAGGGGGACCATGGCGACGAAGTTGGGATCGATTTCTACACCGAGCGCTTTCGCCACCCGCGGCAAAATCACTTCTTCGCTGGCGCCTTCGCCCAAGACAACAAAGCGGGCGAAATAGATTTCAGGATGCGCGCGGACCGCTTCGCGAATGAACTTGCCCCGCTCGTCCGCGGCACTCGGCAGCGGCAGGCGGCGCACGGTGGTTTCACGAGTCTCGCGGTTTAGACGCAGGTGCCGGATGGCCTCGGGCTCGATCCGGTTCAGGATCGAGGCGGAATGGCTGGTCAAGATGATCTGGCCCGAATTCTCGCCCGCGATTTTGGCCAGCAGGGTGATGATTCGCCCCAGATAATACGGAGAGATGTGATTCTCGGGCTCCTCGACCGCGATCAGGGTCAGCACCGGAGGCGTGAGCCGCTCGTCCGAGAGGCCATGGTCGTCGTCCTCGGCGAGCTTGCGGTGCATCTCGAAGACCATCGCGGTCAGCGCGAGGTAGAACAGGCTCTTCTGGCCGTCGCTGAGTTTGTCGACTCCCTGTTCGCGGCCCCCGGGCGTCGGGCTGAACGCCGCCTCGACTTGGCCGATGAGGTCTTCGATGCGGTTGGCGACCGGGCGGATCACGACATTGGCGAGGTCTTGTTCGTGGTGGAGTTGCTGCCAGCAGGTTTCGATCACCTCGGTGATGGTGCGCACCCCGGCGGCCTCGCCGATGGCTTCGCGGATCGCCTCGGATGAAGCGACGACTGTCTGCTTCACTTCATCGGACCACTCCACCGCGCGGAGCAACGAGTGCAGCATGGAGCCGGAGACCTGCTTGATCTGGCGCACCGGGTCGCGAGTGGCCGGCACATAATGGACGTGGATGCGGGCGCGATCATGCGCGGCGACCGGCGTTTTCTGTTCGCCAGCAGCGCCTGGATTGCCCACGACCCAGACCAGCGATTGTTCGATTTCACCGTCCGGCAGGTTGCTGCGCCGCCACGTGCCGGCGAGGCGAATGATGGCATAGGGCCGCGCACCCGGCGCGGTGATCGTCATGTGACGAAAGCACGCGGCGGCCGGGGCGGGATCGGCCGCCGGGTTCTCCAACTCGGGAAATTCCAAGCGAGCCTCGATAGTTAGCGCGGCCTCTTCTGCCGTAGCCCAATCGGCGTCCACCGGGAGGTGGAAATCCGTTCGCAACAGGGTCCGATCTTGGGCGGTGATGCCGAACAGGCGGTTAAGCGCGGCGAGGGCAGCGGATTTGCCCGCACCGTTGTCACCCACCAAACCGGTCAGATTTTCCAAGGGAATCAGCGCCTCGGTCGGGCCAAAGCAGCGGAAGCCTTTGAGTTTGAGGCTGGAAATATGCACAGCGGGGAAAGGTGCGAATTACACGCACGTCGTAATTAGCCAACGGAAGGTTGTCAAAAAGTGTTAGTGTCCGGTGGCACGGCCTACTTGGCATTCCACAGCGCTACAGAAAGCTTTTCGATAATCAGCTCCACGTTCCAATGCGGCGAGACGATGGGCACGCGCAGGATGTGTTTAAGCTGTGATCCCGAGAGCTCTTTTTCGCAGCGTTTGGCGAAGGCTGCCGGATCTTCGACCAGGATCGCCGACAAGTGAATTAGTTCAAAATCGAGATGGCCGGGATGCCGCCATTCGCGCTCCCAAGAGAAATCGTGGGTGTCGCTGATGACATTGATCAAGGAATAGTAGTGGATGATGGAGTCAGCTTGTGCGCCAAAGTCTTTCTTCAACTTCTGGTATTGGTCACGGGTAGAGAAATGCTGATTGAACTGGGCAATCAGATGGTCGCGCAGCGAGGTTCCCTTGGCATTAATGTAGAGCGCAGGAGAGGCGCCCCGCTGCAGAAGATCCTCCTTACCGAACACGAGTCCGTAGGGCTTGAGTTTGATTTGTCGGCCTTTGATTTCGGCGGCGAGGTGGCGGAGCTGGGAAAAAGGGACTTCGGTGAAGCAGACGGAATTGAACTGCTTCTTGAGCACGTCTGAAAAGTGCAGGTGCTTGAATTTCGGCTGAAACAGGCAGTGTGGATTGCGGGCCTCGATTCTTTCGGCGCGAAGAATAGCGAGCAGATTCTCCTCCGCCGAAGTGCCGTCATAGTCGCGCGTCAAATGAACGAGAAATCGGGACAGGTCATCGCGTTCCGGGGGTTTCATGGCGGACTATGATATATAGGAAGTACGGATTGCGTCTACTGTCTCCGCGCCGCACGCGCGACTTGTGCCTAGATTCGGCGGCCAGCCAGCACACACCTTGCGCCGTTCACCGTCCACGCGGTACCAAGAACCTATGCGTCATTTATGCACGCTTCGCCTCCTGCCACCAAACACAAAGGGGGTGAGATTTAGCGGGGAAATAACGCGCCCTATCTTCGATGTTGCGGATCGCCAGCGCCAAGGTGCCAGCCGGTAAATCGATCGACTCGGCCCACGCCTTCAAAATTTCCGGAGTACTCCAAATGCGGAGACCCGGAAAAGCTCGCTTGGAATGATTCGTGGCCTGACGGTCATCGATCGCCAATTCGAAATTGCGATAGACCGCGATGGCCATCGACATGGCCTCGCCATCGTCCACTACCGCGGCCTGGTCGATGTAGATAGTTTTCTCGTCAGAATCATCGATGTCCATGACGCGCAGAAGCCCGGCTTCGATCATCGGTGCAAGGTCGATCAAAACCATTTCACCTGTACTAGCGTCGCGTAACTTTTTCGTCTCATTGAAGACGGCCGAACAAATCACGAACTGCCAACCCGTCGCCTGGCTTAACGACGCCAAACAATCGGCCGCCACCAGATTAAGCAAAACGCTCGTATCGCTGATCAGGATTTTCATTCAGCGATCACACCTTCACTACCTCGGCGGCATCCAAATCCAACGGGACAAAGCCATCGGCGTCGGTTGCGCCAGAGTCGTCTGAAAGGAAGCGCAACGCCTCAAGTTCGAGCCGAGCAGACACTCGATCCATTCGAAGCTTGCGCGCCAACTGTGCCTCAGTGAGCGACTCCCTCACAGAATAGGCAGAAGAAGCCAGAAGCCGGTAACGCAAGGGCAACATCGGTTGGCGAACCTGGCTGCCCAAACCCAAGGCTACTCTGGCCTGTTCGGGTTTGAAACCGCGCTTTTCCCGCAGCCCATCCCACGTTCCGAACGGAATCCGCTTCAATTCCTCTAGACGGCGGAACATGGCTTCGGCGGAAACACGGTACAAATGCGCGAGCGACATCACATCCCCAATCGTCACTCCTTTACCATGGGATTGGATGGCGTCGGACAAACGACGCAACACACCCGCTCGGGGCATCAGAAAATGCTTCGCAAACGAATCCGCGAATTTCTCGGAAGACTGCTTCCCCCAATGATCGTGCGTAAAGCTGACGTCGACTTGGTAACGCGTCGTGAGAAAATGTCCGTATTCATGGGCCAGCGACCAGTTGCCTCGTGCCGGAGGATGATTGCGATTGATCGCAATGCAGGCCCCTAAGGTGTCGTTACACGCAAAGAGTCCTCCAACTTTAGCGGGCAATTCTACATAGAATACCCGCAGGCCCACCGTCTCTTCCAACAATGAGCGCAAATCGGGGACTGGGCCGTCGCCCAAGCCGAGGCGCATCCGTTCCTCTGCCGCGACCTCTTCACCACGCTGATCGGGCGTGACGCCTGGGACATCAATGACATATTGCGGCGGAAAATCCGCACGCCTGACCGTCGTATTGATTTCCTCCAATTCCACATAGTCTCGAGCAAGAGACTCCAATTCCATAGCCGCCTGCGTAAGCTCATGCTCCTCGATGTTACGCTGATCCGGAGGCAGACGAAACTGCGGCAAAAATGGATCTTGGTTAGTGCGAGTAGAGACAAATTCACTGACCGGACGGCCGAACAAGCGCGCCATTTCTATCAGTTCATCTGGCGTGATCTTTCGATCGCCTTTTTCAATCGCCACCAAGGTCGTCCGCAGAATGCCTAGTTTGTCCGCGACTGCCTCTTGCGTGAAGCCACGCGCTTTGCGGGCCTCCTTAAGGCGGTCCCCCAGTCGTTTTAGATCGAGAGTGTTGAGTAACGTAGAGTCCATGAAGTCGGTGAATTAAGCCGCGGCAGAAATATGCCGGGCATTGGCTGCGCGCATGAATGCTCGCCATTCCAGTACGTGGCGCTTGAGAAGAGCCGTCACGTCCTGACTAAAATTCGGCAGGGAAAGTTCCTTCTCTGCCCGGAGTAGTTCGGGCCATGCCTCCGTCAGACGACTCCACGGTTCCGAAGCATATAAACCATCGGCCAATGCATCCGTTTGGACGGTCAGTTTAACTTGCGGGAGCAATTCAACATCTCGCAGCTGATTAAAGGGTTTCCCAGCCAGAATATTGAAAGAGTAAGCCCCGGTTTCGTCGGGTAAATTTGCCGCGTGCAGCGACATTCTTCGAACCAAGCAAGAAGGGCACCGCCCACATTGAGAAGCCTTGTGTGGATAGTTCGGATACCGGTCGCAGGAAAACGAACGCTGAAACAAACGATTGAACCGTCCGTCGGCACTTCCTTGGAGCATCTGTGCCTTGGTTGAGAACAGATACGGATTCTCTACTGCAAAGGGTCGAGCAAAAGCGGCGGCGATGAATGCGCCCATGCGGCTCAGAAATACCGGGTGCGTGCCGCGGCTGTTTTGACTACCAATCTGGCCGCTGTCACAGCCGAGATTGAGCGCCCCAAATCCGTTTTCAAACAATAGCAGTCGCTCAATCCCCATGGCCTGGGCCGCCAAGGCGCCCATGGCAACGTGTACGAAAGCCCGCGTCCGCTGACTGGATTCGAAGCCAATCAGTCCCGTCTTGTCGGGCACGCCATATTCGACACCCACATGCTCGATCCGTTGTGGGAAATGCGTGCGCAATTCTGCCACCTGCTCTCGTTGTCCGACAGCGATCCGTCCGTTCGTCTGGCCAGAAATCAAAAGCGCACGTTCGTCGTTGCGCTGTAGCCAGTTCACGGCACCGGCGGCGGAATCTAGACCACCGCTAAAAAGCGCCGCCCACACAATAGGCTGCGGCGGTAGTTGCGGAAAATGCGCCTGATCTTCCTCGTTAAACGTCCGACGGCCGGCGGTGAATTTGAAAGTCCAATCGTCTTCGGTAAGAAATCCCAAGGCTAGAACGAGCTTCCGTTCCAGCGCCGTCCAACGTTTACGATCGCTTACGGGAATCGTGACGTGAAGTTTGCGTCGCCAGTAGCTACGACCGTTCGGTCCATAGGGACTGCGTTGAGCGAACCGGTCAGCAAGGTACACGGCCATGGCCACCCACATGAAATCCGCTTCGATAGCTACCAAGGCGCGGCCCGCCTGCTTTGCCAAAGCCGCTAGCTCACAGTCAAAACGCACGTCGGTGAAATCAGCTGACCCCGTTAGACGAGGAGAGCTTGAACGCGTGAAAGTCCAGTCGTCGTGAATTTCAAAATGAAACTCCGGACGTTCACCTTGTTCAACGCGAGCCGGCAGTGCCCGGTGATTCCTGGCTTCGAAGAGAATACTGGCAAAGGGATTGTTCATTTATCCAATGACTTCGCTAGTCAGCGCCTCCGCTGAATGGTTTACGCGCGGTGCTCGAGGAGCTTTCGACGGCATACCGTCTTTAGGTCCCGTTCGAATGCGCTGCGCCAGATCAGCCAATGCGCTCGACCCATTTATTTTGTGATGGATCGAATCGATTATTTTGGTGCTTTCGGACACGGACTGCGTGCGATTTTTGGTTACGTAAGGGATCATCCCGTCACCGCAGCGGCTGCGCGCGATTTGGGTGAGCACAGCTTTTTCCGCGGCGTCCCTGGAAATGGCTTGGCCTGAATTTATTCTAGCGAGACCGATCTTTTCCGCAGCAGCCGCCAAATGCCGGGTGAGCGAACAGTCGCCATGCAAAATTCGCAGTCGCGCCGTACCCTCTAGCAATTGATTCCGATTGTTTGCGTCCGTCACCATAGCGATAGCGTCGTTGAAACCGCGCAATCCACCGTCTCGCCGGACATCGCGCTCAAGCCCAGCGACCACGACGCTAGCCACCTCTGCATCCGCAACGCCCTGACGAGCGCCCGTGTAGGCCTTGCCGTAGCAGGCCTTTATCCTTCCAAAATCAGCTCCATCCGTTGGCATGAACCAGAGATAATGACATTTTTAACGAATAGTCAAAATTAAACATGACAATGTCAGATTTAATTACAACGTGCTGCTTTCCAATGAATTAATTCAAGCTTCACAACTGCGATCTCAGAGCAATCAGTGACAATAACGCTGAAGAACGGAGTGGTTCGCTGCTAATTCCGTGACGGCCGATCTATTCTCATCTCCGAAAATCTCAGGAGTTGTTTCGAGTGCTCAAATTCTGCCAGCGCTTTCATCGCATTGAGACTAAACCGTCGCATGTCGGGAGCGGACTGTAGCCCAAGCAGGAAATCCTGGATCGTAGGTTCGAGCTGCAGGAGTTTGAAATGGTGTGTCAGCGTTGCCGCAGAAATGCCCTCACGACGCGCCAACTCTGCTTTGGTCAGCTTCGGATTATCCGAAAGCTCACGTCGCCAGCCGATCGCGCGATGTAATGGGTGATGGAATACGCGCTCAGGAGTTTTTTGCGGTGCAGCGTTGGATCTTAAATTGAGTTCGGTGTTGAGCGTGACGGTAGCCTTGGATCGGCGCCGCACCGTGGGCTCTCCTAACTTCACCACGACGTGCTCTTCCATGCTTTCTACCAAGGCCCTTGCTTGAAAATGGACGTGGAGTTGAAACGAGCGGGGAGAACCATCCACCTTCGAGTCGGCCAATCTCAATTCAATCCGAGCGACGGATAGAAAAACGAGCCGTCTTTTTTCGGCCGCGCTCAGATTATCAAATCCCCTCTGAAATTTGCCGAGGGCGGCTATCAGCCGAGCCTCATCCAAGGCTCCACGCTCACTCGTCAACAGCTCCTGTCGGATCTGTTCGCGCTCAACGAGCAATCGCTGCTTCTCTTCGCCCATGGACGACGCCTTGGCGTGGAATGATTCGGCCAGCGCGCCGATTCCTGTTTCCGCAACCGCGTTCACACAATTCTCGATACGCTTTCTTAGCGCCATCAACTTGGTGTCGAGCGAGCTCATGTGGCTCTTGAGAGCAACATGTCCGGGGCGTTCCATCGATCCGTCCGCGGCCAGGATCGCCTCGATCGTTTTTGGATCGCGTGCGATCGAGCCAATAAAGCCAATGACTGCAGCTTCGATCTTCGAAGCCGAGATATGGCGCACAGCACAAACCGTGGCGCCATTCTCTTCCTGACGGCGGTCGCAAGTATAGTAGCGGTAGGGGCGGCCTTCTGGATCAAGTTTTCCGCCGGCCTTGGGCACCATGGCTCGCCCGCAGCAGCCGCAGAACAACAGCCCCTTGAACAGACTCGAACTCTTGTCGCGCGACTGCAGATGCGAGTTTGGGAAATCCGCTGCCAGGGCCAAGGCAGCCTTTGCCTGCTCCCGCAATTCCGGTGGGACAATCGCATGGTGCCTGCCGACGAATTCTTCTCCACGAAATCGAATGCGTCCGATGTAAATGGGATTGTTAATCAGCTTTAGCAGTGAATCGGTGCGGAATTTCTTCCCGCCGATCGTCTCAAGTGAACCGTCTCTTCTTCGGAAAACCCGAGTGCGCGTTTTGAGATTTTCCGCATTGAGCACCGCTGCGACCTCGGTGAGCGGTAGCAACTGCGCGGCCATCTCGAAAATTCGTCGGACCACAGAGGCTTCGGTCGCGTTAGGAAGAAGCATCTGAGCGCGCGGGTCGTAGTCGTAGCCATAAGGCACCTGTCCGGCGTTCCAAAACCCACGTTTGGCCTGCTCCAACATTTTAGCCCGCACCTTGTCTGAGGTGTTGAGCCTTTCGTATTCAGCCACGCTCATCAGCAGGTTGGTCTTCAGTCGGCCCGACGGTGTGTCGTCGGAAAGGTCTTCACTCGGACTAACAAGCCTGCAGCCATGCTTTTTCAGAAAGGTTCGGAGCGTTGCCCACTCTCCCGTGCAGCGAAGCATTCGCTCGAGCTTATAGATCACGACCACCTTGACGCCATTGGCCTCGATCAACCGCATCAGAGCCTGAAGCCCAGGCCGACTCATAGATCCACCTGAGTATGCCGGATCAGAGAAGTAGGCCACTTCGCACCATCCTGCGGCGGCATGCTTTCCAACGAAGCTCCGGCAGATGGCAGCTTGGCTTTCGCAAGAATCGAATCGACCGCCAACCTGGTTGATGGTCGACACTCGCGTGTAGATTGCGACCGGCACCGTCTGGAGGCCGGAAAATGAATATTGGGTATCGGTGTGGATCGTTTGCATAGGCTCCAACGAGTTGGAGGACGATCCACTTGGCCTCGACCTGTATTCCAGCTGACTCCCTGAGTGTGCAGAAAATCTCGCAAAATTCAATCCACCGTCGGCACACACGCTTTAATGGTGGTAACGAGAATCTGACCCTTGCTCAGCTCCCCGAGCTGAGAATTACGAACTTAGGCCTCGGCAATAAACTCACCGGGATTTTCTTTTCCTAAGTCTATCAACGCTTTTCGTTGGGTCTTTAATGACCCAAGAAAAGTTCGTGATTTTTGCGATGGCGTCCCCACGGGGATTCGAACCCCGGTTCTCACCGTGAAAGGGTGGTGTCCTAGGCCGGGCTAGACGATGGGGACCCAGCACGGAGTCGGCCAAGCTACGGTCCGCCCTAGGTCGCGCAAGGATTATTTGCCGGCCCGCCTTTACCCGGTCCGAGTCAGGAATTTACTTTCCCCGCCCGATCCCGTTACCTCGCCTCCCGATGGATTTCGCCCGGCCAGGCGACCGGCCCGGACCAACCCCCGTTCCGGCCGCCGACGGCAACGGCGCCATTCTCCCCAACCGCATGACCTTCGCCGACATCAAAGCATCCCTCCCCAAGTCCGCCGTCACCAGCATCGACGACCTCCCCTTCCCCCGCATCGCCTCCGGCAAGGTCCGCGAAATCTTCGACCTCGGCGACGCCCTCCTCCTCACCGCCACCGACCGCCTCTCCGCCTTCGACGTCATCCTCCCCGACGGCATCCCGGGCAAGGGCACCATCCTCACTCAGATGAGCCACTGGTGGTTCGCCCAGACCAGCGCCCTCATCCCCAACCACCTCCTGCCCGATCAGGAACGCCAGTTCCTCTCCCGCGGCCTCGGCAGCCGCGACCTCCAGCTGCGCAGCATGATCGTGCGCAAACTGAAACCCCTCACCATCGAGTGCGTCGCCCGCGGCTACCTCATCGGCAGCGGCTGGAGCTCCTACCAGAAGACCGGCGAGGTCTGCGGCATCAAGCTCCCGCCCGGCCTCCGCCAGGCCGACAAGCTCCCGCAACCCATCTTCACGCCCACCACCAAGGCCCCCAAGGGCCAGCACGACGAGCCGATCAACGACGTCCAGGGCGCCGCCGCCATCGGCGCCGCGCTCTACGAGCAGGTGAAGGCCATCAGTCTCCAGCTCTACCAGTTCGGTCACGACCGCGCGAAGCAGGCCGGCATGATCCTCGCCGACACCAAGTTCGAGTTCGGCACCGATGACGCCGGCAACCTCTTCCTCATCGACGAAGTGCTCACGCCGGACTCCTCGCGCTACTGGCCCGCCGCCGACTACCGCCCCGACTGCTCCCCGCCGAGCTACGACAAGCAATTCGTGCGCGACCACCTGCTGGCCATCCAGTGGAACCAGCAGCCCCCCGCCCCGCGTCTGCCCGCCGACGTCATCGCCCGCACGCAGGAGAAATACCTCGCCGCCCTGAAGAACCTGATCGGGTGAGACACCGCTTGTAGGGCGGTGAACCGGGTCGCCGTTCAGGGTCTAATCGTTCTCGTTCTCCTAATCCTACTCGTTCTCTCGCTCTTGATCTTCTCGTTCGTCGGAAAGACCATCGAGATTACGAGAAAGAGTAAGAGAATGAGAACGATCACAAACCCGCGGCGGCCTCACACATTTCGATCCCGGCTCAGCGGGAGCTGAGCCCTCCACCTCGATCCATTCACGGCCCCCGTGCCGCAGGGAACGCGCGGTTGCCAAAAACGCTTCCACGCTTTTCCGTCGGGTCCGTGAGCAGCCGCTTCGCCTCCGTCCTTTTCCTCGCCGCCGCCCTGGCCACCAACCCGGCCCGCGCCGCGCTGGGCGAGATGCTCGGCGATCTGCAGAAACGCTTCGGCCGGCCCGACCCGCAGCTGAACCAGCACGCGGCGAAGAACGTTGCCCACTGGTCCATCGAGACGATGCAATCGGAACGGCTGGTCTACACCGTCACGTTCAACCCGAAGGGCCGCTCCATCGCCGAGGGACTCAAGCCCGTGCGCCGTGCGGTGCTCACCGATGAATTCGCGGAGCAGTTCGTGCAAAGCCAGCTCGCCGTCCACGGCAACACCGCGGCGATGCGTCAGCCCAAGTCGGGCGAGAAATTCACCTTCGCCAAGCAGGAGTTCACCTGCGGCGCCAACGAGGTCATCTGGGTGGATGAGGCCAGCGATTTCATGATCGTGTGGGTCCGCGACCCCAAAGGCCACGTGCTCGCCGTGCGCGCCGAGATGCTCGCCACGCCCGCGCCCTGAGCGGTGCTGCATCTGAGCGGGTGGCGCGACTTGACCCTAGAGCGCTGGCTCGGCGCGGCCTCGCCGCAACGCGCTGAGGTCAGCGCGTTCCACCTGCCAAGGCCGGGCTCGGTTGTAGGGCGGGGTCGCCTGAACCCCGCCTGTGTTCATTGCGAACACCGCGCGAGGCGGGATACGGCGATCCCGCCCTACAGCCGGTTCTCCTTCAGCTCGTGCAGCGGGTAATGCGTGCCGCGCCACGTGATGCCGCCGGTCCAGTGGGTGACGACCTGCGAGCGCAGCAGCGCGAAACTGAACACCGCCATGCCGATGGGCAGGAACAACCCGTGCCACCAACGTCCGCCGGTGAATCGCGTCTGGTCGCAGCCGAGCACGCTCATCACGAGCACGGTCCCGGCGTTCAGCCAGAGCGCCGGCCCGGACGTGAACGCGAGCGCGGCCACGGGCCAGAGGTACAGCAACGCGGTGGCTCCGGCAGCGAGCGGCGGCAGCAAAAAGCGGTAATCGGCCGCCGCGTAGGCGTTCTTGGTCAGGCCGCGGACCAGGTCGCCGACGGAATGATACCACGCCACGGTGAGCGCCCCGTCGCTGAGCATGAACTCGGAAAAGCCGCCCGCCTTCATGAGCTTGCCCAGCTTGATGTCGTCGTCGGGCCGCAGGCGGATCGGCTCGTGGCCGCCGAGTTTCCGGTAGGTGGAGGCGCGCACGAGGTTGAACGCGCCGACGCCGGCGTGGGCGCGGCTGCGTGGATCCGGCACCAGCCAGGGGCGCAGCCCGACCATGAAGGCGAAACTGAAGGCGTTGACGCAGATCGCGAGCGGATGCGTGGCGCCGCTGAGGTTCGGCACAACCGCGATGTGGTCGAGGGTCTGCGCCCGGCCGTGGCCGACGGCGCGCACGAGGGCCTCGGGCGTGAAATGCACGTCCGCGTCGGTGAAGAGGATCCACTCGCCCGTGGCCTGCTGCGCGCCGAGGTGCAGCGCGTGGGTCTTGCCCAGCCAGCCCGGCGGCAGTTCACGCACGTGGAGCACGCGCAGCCGAGGATCGGCCGCGGCCAGCCGCTCGAGAATGGCGCCGGTGTCGTCCTCCGAGCGGTCGTTGACCGCAATGAACTCCAACTCCGGGTAATCGAGCGCGAGCACGGTCGGCAGCGCCGCGGCCAGCGTGGCCGCCTCGTTGCGCGCGGCGATGACGACCGACACGCGAGGCCAGGCCGTCCGCGCCGGGGCCCGCAGGCGCGCGAGCCGGCGCAGCCGGCGATTGCCATCCATCACCAGCAGGCCCAGCCCCAGCCAGGACAGGAGCGTCAGGGCGGCGACGAGCACGGCGGGGGCGTTCCAAGGCATGTGCGCAGCATGGCGGCCCGGCCCACCACGTCAAAGCACGGATGGATCATCCTTTCACGCCGCGCTCTCACATGTTTCACCCCAACCCGTTTGTCATATAATGTATGACAAACTTCCGCCTCTGGAATCAGGGATAGTTCAGGCGATTTTCTTCCCTCAAGGAGGGCTTGGCCGCCGTGTTCGATGGCTCAGAGGAGGATTGATCTCCGGCTAACCGCGCCGGCTCGAATCCTTGACCGGCGCCCGCTCAAACCCACTCGCGGCCGTTGCGCTTCGCGTGGACCCATGCGGCGAGCAGCAGCGTGCGTTCCGCGTCGGCGCAGGCGGTCTTGGCGACCAGCAACTGGTGGAGGCGCTGGCGCGAAAGCCCGAGGAGGCGGGCCAGCCGCACCTTGTCGCCGCGCTTGCGCAGGTAAGGTCCCGCCTGACGCACCAGTTCGTTCCAAACAGGCGTGTCCGGACCGGGCTGCAAGGTCGCACCGCCGGCCCGCGGTCGCCGCTCGGGTTTGTCCGCGGGCCGCTCCTTGCGGAGGTTTTTCCAAGTCTCTTCCAACAAGTACGCCGCCAGGTTGTAGATGACATCACCGCTTCTGGGATCCATGCGGCCAGCATGCACAAAAGGGGAGGTTTGTCATACATTATATGACAAATTTCCGGGGAAGGGACTGCGGTGGGTGGGTATGAAAAAGGCCGCACGGTGAAGGCGTGCGGCCGGGAGGGGCGGGAACCGTGCAGGGACGGTCAGACGGCCATTGCGTCGTACACGATCACCTTGCTCCAGATGTGCGAGCATTCGGCGACAAACTTTTGGTGCAAGGGATGCACCTGGTAGACGTTCTGGCCCTCGACGTCGTCGAAGTAGAGGATCTCGGACGCGCTGAAGCTGTTGTCCACGACCTCGCGTTTCTCGGTGCGGGCGGGCACGCCGACGTGGATGCCGCGCACGGTCTCGATCGCGGCGAGGCCGCGGATGCCGGCGAGGAGCTTGGCGAGGTCCTCCTTGGAGCCGGGATTCTTCAGCCAGAAAAACACATGATGGACGAGCTTCGGCGGCAGGTGCGCGCCGCCTGCGGTGGCGGCGGTGGCCGCGGCGGCGGCTCCGAGCGTGGCGGCGGTGGCGAGGAAGGTGCGGCGGGTGGTGTTCATCGTGGGAGGCAGGTTTTCCATTTTGCCCGGATCGGCAAGCCGGCGCTTTGCCTCCTGGCCCGACTCAGGCCGATGGACTCCCGCGAATGACGCGAATCAGCGCGGATTTCAGCAGAAAAAGACCGGCTCGACCGGCCCGGGCCCGGGCTCATCGCCCAAGGCACAAGACTTCCTTCGATTCTCGTTCGCGCGTACCTGGATTATCGGTCGAGCGGGCGAAACGCTTACGCGTTCCGCTACACACGGCGCGGCTGCATTCCCGGTGGGCGACAAACCCGCGGCGTGGCCGCCGCCGCTACCAGCCGCCTCCTTCGCTCAGATGGCCGGCGCGGAGCCGTCGGGGCTGAGGCGCGTCACGCGCACGCGGCGCACGCGCTCGGCGCTGCACTCGAGCACGGTGAGCCGGTATTCGCCGGCGGCGAACTGGTCGCCGCGCTTCGGCAGGCTACCGGCCTGCTTCTGGACCCAGGTGGCCACGGTTTCGCGCGGCTGCCACTCGAGCGGCCAGCCGGTCTCGGCCTGCAACTCCCGGATCGTGAAGTTGCCGGCCACCACGATCGCATTGTCGGTGCGCTCGTAGATCGGGCCGCTCTCGATGTCGAATTCGTCGCGGATGTCGCCGACGATCTCCTCCAGCACATCCTCGAAGGTCACCAGACCGGCGAGCTTGCGGTCGGCGTCGAGCACGATGGCGAGGTGGCTGCGCGACAGGCGGAACTTCTCGATCATGGTGTGCAGGGGCGTGGTGAGCTCGAACTGCACCAAGGGCCGGAGGAGCGGCTCGAAGGAGGCGTCGGGGCCGAGCAGGCTGATCTGCCACAGCCATTCGCGCACGAGCAACAGGCCCTTCACCTCGTCGAGCGATCCGCTGCAGACCGGGAAACGGCTGTGTCCGCTGGTCTGCGCGATGCGGAGGTTGTCGGCGACGGGCTTGTCGAGCCAGAGGGCCACGATCTGGTCACGCGGCCGCATGATCTGCTGGGCCTGGGTCTGGCGCGCGCGGAGCGACTGGACCATGAGGCGGTTGATGGCGGCGTCGCCGGGATGCGTATGGCGGGCGTGGCTGAAGACATACTCCAGCTCCTCGTTGCTGAAGGAGTGCTCGCCCTCGTTGGCGGGCCCCAGGCCGGTCCAGCGCAGGAACTGGTTGGCCGTGCCGTTCAGCGCCCAGATGAACGGCAGGAACAGGTAGTAGAACACCATCAGCGGGCCCGCGGTCCACAGCGACACGCCCTTGGGGCGCTGGATCGCGAGCGACTTGGGCGCCAGCTCGCCAAACACGATGTGCAGGAACGTGATCACGCCGAAGGCGATTGCGAAGGCGATGGACGAAACCGCCTTGGGGTCGGTGACTCCGTACTCAGCCAGCAACGGCCCGAGGCGGTGCGCCAGGAACGGCTCGCCCACCCAGCCCAGGCCGAGACTCGAGAGCGTGATGCCGAGCTGGGTGGCCGACAGCGCGGCGTCGAGGTGCTGCGTAGCCCACAGCGCCATGCGCAGACGCCAGCCGGCCTTGCCCTTCTTGGCCAGCGGGCGGAGCTGGCTGGCCCGGACCTTCACCAGCGCGAATTCGGCCGCCACGAAAAACCCGTTCGCCATCACCAAACCGATGATGATGATGAGTTCGAAGGCGACGCCGAGAAAGGTCTGCATGAGGAAAGGCGCGACCCTATGCCCCACCCCCGGCCGGGCAAATCATTTGACCCGAGCCGGCAATCAATTCTTTGCTCCTCAGCTGTTTGCAATTTCTCCCGCCGGTTCCGTCCGCGGCTCGCCCTTTGCCACCAGCGTGGCGCAGACCAGATCGCCGACGACGTTCACGACCGTGCGACACATGTCGAGCAACCGGTCGATGCCGAGGATGATAGCAATGCTTTCGCCCGGCACCCCGATGGTGACCAGCACGCCGACCACCAGCGGCAGCGATCCGCCCGGCACGCCGGCGGTGCCGAGCCCCGCCAGGATGCACATCAGCGCCACCACTACCTGCTGCCCGAGCGTCAGGTCCACGCCGAACACCTGGGCCAGGAACAGCACCGTGATGCCTTCATAGAGGGCCGTGCCGTTCTGGTTGGCGCTCGCCCCGACCGTGAGCACAAAGCGGCTGATCTTGCGCGGCAGGCCGAGCTCCTGCTCGGCCACGCGCAGCGATACCGGCAGCGTGGCGTTGCTCGACGAGGTGCTGAACGCCGTGAGCATCACCTCCTGGCATTTCCGGTAGAACACCAGGGGCGGGTAGCCCGCGCCGAAGCGCAGGAAAAGCGCGTACGTGCCGAAAAGATGCAGCGCGAGCCCGAGCAACACCACGGCCACGTAAAATCCGAGACTCTTCACCAGGTCGAAACCGAGCGAAGCCGTCAGCGCGAAACCCAGACAGGCCACGCCCAGCGGGGCGATCCGCATGGCCATGCCGATGATGCGCATGCAGACCTCGAACAGCCCGCGCAAAGGCCGGATCAACGCGTCGCCGGTTTCGGGCGGGCTCATGGCCAGCGCCACGCCGAAAAACAGGCTGAAAACCATCACGGCGATCAGCCCGCCGCCCGTGTAGTTGGGCGCGAAGGCGTTGACCGCCTCAGCCAGCGGATTCTGCGGGATGAGATTGAGCAGCGTGTCGGCCAGCGGCCGCTCGGCCGTGCCCTGCTCGACCCGCGACGCCGCCTGCCCGAGGTAGCGCGCCTTGAGTTCGTCCCGCGTCTCCGGCGAGAGCTGCCGGCCCGGTTCGAGCGCGTTCACCAGGCCGAGTCCGATCAGCACGCTCGACCCCGAAAGCAGCACCGTGAACAGCAGCGAACGCAGGCCCACGCGGCCGAGCTTCCGCAGGTCGCCCATTTCCGCCACGCCGAGCACGATGGCCGAGAAGATGAGCGGGATCACGATCATGAAGATGATCCGGATGAACAACCGGCCCACGGGCTGAACGACGTTGGCGATCCACCAGTCGAGCCTGGCCTGCGCCGCGGGCGTCTCCACGCCGGCGTTGGCGAGAAGGCCGAGCCCGGCGCCGATGATCAGCCCGGCCATGATTTGTGTGGCCAGGGGCCAGCGCCAGAATCGTCCGTCCATGTCCCGCGAAGCGTGGGCGCCCGTCCGGACACCGCAACGTCAAACCCTTCAACGGACCAGCCGCCGGCAGACACAGGAGCAGCAACGCTGTCACCCCTCCTCGCAATCCGCGACTTTAAGCACTCGCCGCGCCGATGCCAGCCGGAGGGTGCACAACCGGCGTGGCCCAAGGTGCAGTTGTAGGGCGGGGTCGCCGCACCCCGCCTTTGTTCGATCACGATGCCATAGTCGAGGCGGGGTGCGGCGACCCCGCCCTACAGCACCCGCTCCCGGCCCCTCAGGGCAGCCGTTGCAGGCCCTCGGCGCGGATCGTCCAGGTGCCGTCCTTCGGGATGCCGGGGAACTCCCCGGTCGCGCCTTCCCAGCCGCCGATCATGAGGGCGGCGGCGGCGAGAAACGCACCGTTGGCGGGCAGGTAAACCGCGATCTCACGCCGGCCCTCGGCCTGGCTGTCCTGCGCGCGGTCGCTGCCGACCGGAGCGTGGCCGTTGGGCAGGTAACGGTTGTTCGGCCCGTCACGCAGCAGCACCTCGACGGCGGCGACGGGCCGGCCGAGGCGGGCCGCAGTCATGGCGATCATCGGGTAATCCCAGCCCCAAATCTTGGTTTTCCAATCCCACTCCCCGAGCACGGCCGTAAGCGTGCGGTCCATCTTGGCGCGGTCGACGTACGGCGTCTCGGGCAGGAAGCCGAGCGGCATGAGCATCTGCGGGTGGTCGTGGCGGCTGTCGACATTGTCCCAGGTGTCCGGCACCGACTCGAGGGCGACGTACCTGCCGTCCTTCTCCGGCAGCGGGGGCAGGTGCGCGACGATGTGGTCCCATGCCGCCTCGCGGGACAGGCCGGAGCGCACGCGCCAGCGCTGCGCCGTTTCCAACGCCCAGCGCCAGTAGGCGAGCTCGAACGACGGGTTCTGGCTCGTCGCGGGATCGTGGATCTCCTGCGCGATCCACAGGGGCGGGCCGAGCACGTACTGCCCGCGCTTCGCGTCGAACCTCAGCATCGAAGCGAGGCACTCGGCGGTCTCGAAGACCAGCGGGCGGTATTTTTCGAGGTTCGCCTGCGAGGGCTGCTGCCGCAGGATCAGGTCGGCGAGGTAGATCGGATGCGGCTGGTTCCACACGATGAGCGGGTTGCCGCCGGGGCTCTCACGCATGTCGGGGCCGGTCATCTTCGCCCAACGCGCGCCGCGCAGACCGCGGCTGGCGGCCAGTTCGCGCGCCGCGGGCAATTGGGTCAGGAACCAGTCGAGGTTCCGCCGGCCCAAAGCCATCTGGCCCCAGAGGATGAAGTGCGCGTTGTGCCACCAGACCATCTCGGTGTGGTGCTTGCCGTACCAGGTGTTGCAGGTGAGGCCGCTCTCCTGCGGCGGCACGTCGCCGACGCATTGCACGGCGGTGAGGTAACGCGACAGGATGATGCGCTGCTCGAACTTCGCCGCGAGCGGGTTGGCGCTGCCGGTGAAATCCACGGCCGCGCCCTCGCGCCAGAACGTCGTCCAGCGCGCCGCGCTGTGCGCCAGGATGTCGACGGGGGCCGGCACCTGCGCGGGCGCCGAGCGGAAGAAGCCGAGCGACAAATCCAGCACCGCCGAGCCGCGCGCAGCGCTGAAATGAAACGTATGCGGCGCCGTCTCCGTCGCCGACAGATTGCTGCGCACCTGGTACGAGGTGTTCGAAACGCGGCGCGTGATGAGGGTGTCCTCCGTCCGCCGCGACTCGTGCGCCTCGGGGTGCGTCCAGTCGAGCGCCGGTGTGTTTTTTACCGTCACGTCGTGGCCGCGCGGGAAGGCGAGACGCACACGCAGCTTCCCCTGCTCCACCAGCTTCGATTCGAGCCGCACGGCGATCGTGTCGGTGCCGGCATCGCTCGCGGTCGTGACCGTCACGGGCTCGCCGCGCAGCGAGTAGCGGCTGGTGACGATACCGGCCCAAAGATCGAGGGTCTGCTCGATGTCGGCCAGTTCCTCCGGCTTGATCGCGGCCCCGTCGCTCCATTCGAGCGCAAGCTGCCCGAGCGGGTGCAGGCGCGGGTTACGACGCAGCCAGTCGGCGGCCGGCGTGCCGGTGCGGCTGGGCAGCGCGATCGTGCTGCCGTCGGGCTGCACATAATCGCGGTTGGCGTCGGCGAGCGTGAACCCCGCGGGGTTGTCGTCGGTCGCCCAGCACCAGCGGGCGAGCGTTTCGAGCGGGATGCCTTTCCGGTAGTAGAGGTCGCCGAAGGTCTGCAGGCCGGTGACGTCCACGGTGAAGGCGAAGCCGCCGTTGCCGACGGTGAGCGGCACGTCCGGATCCACGGCGCGCACGGTGACATTGTGCCGGCGCACCAGCGCCTCGCGGTCGATGGGGGCGGCCAGGGCAGCGACGGCACAGACAAGAAAGACCAGCCGGGCGAAGGGTTTCATGGGGTTGGGTGACGATGAAGTCCGCCGGCATCACCGCGCAAGCCGCCAGCGTTGCTCACAACGGCGCCAAGGAGTTGCCGTCCGGGCCGCTTGCTTGCGCATGTGGTGCTGCATGCGCTTGAAGCCTGATCATCGCGCTCCGCCATGCACAAGTACCCTAATAGGGTACTTGTGCATGATGGCTGAACGCGGGAAATATTATTCCTCGCGCTCGCGGGTGCGTCACGGGGTGCCGAACGAGGGCGGACGGTCCGCGCGGGCTGTGCCCCAGGTGGGGGGCGGCTCCGGGCCGAGGCGCACGACAAGCGTGTTTTCCTGCTGCGTCAGCAATTCTTCCAGCGGCAGCCACGACGAGGTCCAAGGGCGGCCGTTCAATGCGACGGACTGGATGTAGTCGTGTCCGCCTTCGCCGCCACCGGCGTTGATCGTGAGCGTGCGGCCGTCGCCGGCGTGCAGCACGGCCTGCGACACCATCGGCGCGGTCAGCACGAAACCGCCCGTGCCGGGAATCGCCGGGTAGAGGCCGAGCGCGATCCAGAGCCGGTAGGCCGACATCGCACCCACGTCGTCGTCGCCGGGCAGGCCGTCGGGCGTGGCGTTGAATTCGCGCGCGACGCGGCGCAGCACGTCCTGCGTTTTCCACGGCTTGCCCAGCCAGTGGTGGACGAAGGGTACGCCGAAGCAGGGCTCGTTGGAGATCCAGAAATACGGTTCGCCCACGTTCCAGCCGTCCACCAGCACCTTGGAGCAAAAGGCGTCGAGCCGCGCCTCCGCCCCGGCTTCTCCGCCAAGCGCGGAAACGAGGCCGGCGATGTTGTGCGGGATGCTCCACGTGTAATGCGCGGAGTTGCCCTCGTTGAAGCCCTCTTCGGATGTCGGGGAAAAATCCGGCCACCAGCCGCCGTCCGCGCGACGCGGACGCAGGTAACGAGCCGCGGGGTCCATCAGATTGAACGCATTCTGCGCCCGCTGGCTCAAGCGCGCAGCCCCGGCAGGATCGCCAGTGAGCAGGCAGAATTGAGCGAGCGAGAAGTCGGCGATGGCGTATTCAAGGGTCTGGGAAACGGAGAAGTCCCAAGGCTTCCCCATGTGGGCCACGTAACCCAGGCGGTAATAGGTTTCGCCATCGCGATAGTGCCGGTCGACCGCGTCGAGCAGCGTCGCGCGCATCGCCGCGTGGTCGTAGTCGCGCGCGCCGAAGGCAAAGGCATTGGCGATCCATGGAATGCCGGAGCTCCCGTTCATCACGTAGGTTTCGTGGTTGAACAGGCCCCAGATGGGAACGCCCGCGGGCGCGCCCTGCGCGGCGTCGAGCCGCAGCGACTCGGCCATGTCAGAGGCCTGCCGCGGAAACAGCAGACCCTGCAGCTGCGCGGTCGTGCGGTAGGTGTCCCAGTTCGAGAAGTTCACGTATTTGTGCCGGCCGGGCGCCACGCGATGGACGCGATCGTCGAAGCCGCGATACCCGCCGTTCACGTCATCGAACAGGTTCGGTTGAAGCAGATTGTGGTAGAGCGCCGTGGCCAGCTCGCGACGCACGGGCGCAGGCGCCTCGATCTCCATCCGGCCCAGCAGATCCGCCCACACCGCCTCGGTGCGTATGCGCACGACGTCCTCGTCCCAACCGGGAATCTCCGCGCGCAGGTTCTCGAGGGCGCTGGCCGTGCCCACGTAGGAAAGTCCGATCCGCATCCGCACCGGCGCGGCCGGATCGCCGCCCAGCGTGACGAAACCCGCCACGTCGGCGCCGGTCGCGCTCCCCACGTCGGCGGACAGACGATTTTCGCCCTTCCAAAAACCGTGTGCCGCCACCGGCTGGTCGAACTCCGCCACGAAATAGAGCCGGTAGCCGTAGAGCTCCGGGTTGCGATCACAGAAACCGCCGGAGGCGATCACCCCGCTCACCCGGCCGTTGACCGGATCGATCTCCAGCTCGGAGCCGGTCACGCCGTTCACCGACTGCGAGGCGCGGAACAGAACCGAGCGCGCCGCACCGGGCGCGAACACAAACCGCCCGAGCCCGGCCCGTTCCGTGACCGTCAGGGCAACGTCGATCCCGGCTTCCTCGAGAACAACCGCATAGGAACCCGGCCTCGCGCTCTCGCGGGCGTGCGAGAAACGGCTCGCGTAGGCGTTGCGGTGCGTCACGGGCGAGACGTCGAGCGCGCCGCGCACCGGCATGATCGGCAGGTCCTGCGCCGCGTGGCAGCCGACGCCGGAGAGATGCGTGACCGTGAAGCCGTAGATCGCGTCGCGGTCGTATTTGTAACCGGGGCGGGACGGCACGCTCTCGTAGTCGTCGAACGTCGTGTTCGGGCTCCAGGAGATCATCCCGAAGGGCGCCTGGGCCCCGGGGTAGCAATTGCCGGCCTTGCCGGTGCCGATGAACGGATCCACGTCGTCCGGGATGAGCGGAGCGGCCTGCACCCTGCCGAGGCACAGGATACCGGCAAACGTCAGGACAAGGGGAAGACGCATGACAGGAAAAATCAGGGCGTTGGGGCGGAGCCAACGTCGGCAGCGCGGAGCCAGACCCGGAAAGCCCCGCCATCGGCTCCGGCATCGGCAAAGGGCACCAGGGTCGCGCGCACCGGCCCGGCCTCCGTTCCCTCGGTCACCAGGGTGGTGAAAACCAGCGCGTCCCCGGTCTTGGGCTTCGGTTTCGGCAGCGAGGCTCCGACGACAGGATCGGACAGCCCGGGATTCGCCGCGAGATCGCACGCGAGCACAAACGGCCCCCAGGTCAGCGCGGTGCGGCCCTGGTTGTTGAACTCACCCGCAACGAACCGGGACGCGAGGTTGAAACCCAGCGCGACACGATCGCCGTCCCGCCACTCCCGGGCTTCCAGCACGGCCCAGCCGGCGCCGAAACTTTTCCCATCCGCCTTCAGCGGAGCCGCCCACGGCGCCACGCGGATCTTGAGGGAAAACCGGGTGGGCCGCGCCAGCCGGATCGTGAGCACCGATTCGCCCCGATGGGGAAAACCGCTTTGCTGAATCACGGTCACGGGCTGCCCATCCACCTCGAACGTCACCCGCGAGGTCTCGAGCGTGTCGACATACAACGTGCCCGCCCCGACGAGGTAGGCCGCCTGCGGCGTCAGCGCCAGGCCCCGCGGGCCGCTGGAGTGGCAGCAGGTGATGCCCTTGTCGTAGGATTTCACGCCCTCGAGCGCCGTGTAGTAACACCAGTCGTCGCCGCGCGGATGCTGCGCGCCCGCGAGGTGGTTGTAGAACGAGCGCTCCAGTTCATCCCCATAGCGGGCCTCGCCGGTGAGGCGCAGCAGCTGCAGGTTGAGCTGGATCCAGGTGACGGTGACGCAGGTCTCGCAGATGCAGGCGGCGACGTCGTTCGGCCGCGCGCGATCCTTCCGGAAATGTTCGCCGACACTGGCGCCGCCGGTGAGGTACAGCTGATGCTCCGCGATGTCCCGCCAGGCGTTCTCCACGGCCTGCAGCATCGCGCGATCGCCCGTCACGCGGGCCAGCTCGCACAAGCCGACCAGATTGGAGAGCATTTCATAGGCCTTCGCATTCGCGACCTCCGCCACGGGGCGCCCGGCACGCAGATCCGCGAGCAAGGCCGGCCCATCGGGCTCGTCCCAGGCACGGACAAGGTAATGCGCGAACGCGAGGTAGCGTTCATCCGCCGTCAAACGGTAGAGCTGCACCATCGGTTCCAGCACGCTGGTCGCAGCCATGCCCACGTGAGTGCCGGCGGCGATGATGCTTTTCTTCGCAGGGAAGGTGGCGAGCAGGAGATCCGCCGCCCGGCGCGCGGCACCGAGAGCATCGGCGTTGGCGGTGTGGCGATAATAGGTGAGCAGGCCGATGAGGCAGTATTTGTGCGACCACACATCCCATTCGGTCCAGCGGTCCTTCTCCAGGTAAGTGCCGAGGTAGCCGTCGGGCTCCTGGGCCGCGATCAGTTCGGCGGCGACGCGATCGAGCTTGGCGCGCAACGCCGCGTCGCCGGAATTCGCCCAGGCCAGGGTGGCCGCATCCAGCCACTTGCCCACGTGTTCGCCGATCCACGGATGCGCCCCCGGCTTCTGACGGAAGCCTGCGAGCAGCAGCCCGGTGTCGACGGCGAGCAGACGGTGTGTCTCGCTCGCCCGCACCCGTGCGCCCAGCCAGCCGTCGAGGCCGACGGCCGAAGGAGACAGCAGGCCGGCCGCATCGGGAATCCGCGCGCCGACCTTGTCGGGCAGCGGCGCAACGGGCGGGCGGGCGGGAAACGCCGCCGCGAGTTGGGTCAGGGTCAGGAATTCGCAGCCCTGCCGCCGAAGTTCGGCGAGGATCGCCGGCAGCTGTTCCGCCGTCTCCTGGCGCCACTCGTGGAACAGGATGATGGAGCCGTCGCGCACGCCGGTGGTGGCGTTGCGGAAGATCGCCGCGGCATCGGTGCCCGCGGTGTTCCAATCCCCGGTGGAGAGAAAGGGAAAGTCGCGGTGCGGGAAATGCGCGATGCCGGCCGCCTGCCGGGCCAGGCCGTCCACCCGTTCATCCGTCTCGAGAAACGGCGCCCAGAACCAGGCCGGGGCGCGACCGGTGGCCCACTCGATGGCCAGCGACGCACGGCTCAGCTCCTGCGTCACCCCGGCGGCGTCGAGCGAAAGCAAATGCGGATGGGAATAGGAGTGATTGTTGAGTTCGTGACCGGCCGCGAGCGCGGCGCGCGCCAGCTGCGGCTGCGCCTCCACCTGCCGGCCAAGGTAGGAAAACGAAGCCCGCGCGCCGGCATCGGCCAGAGCCTGCAGCACGCGCGGCGTTGTCCTGGCATCGGGGCCGTCGTCGAAGACGAGGGCCACGCGCAAGGCGCCCGGAGCGGTGACGGCGGCAAGCAACATGGAAACCAGCAAACAGGTGTGGAATCGGTTCACGGCGGGGTCAGTCGTAGGTATCCGCAAGCGAGCGGCAGCGCAGGGTGGCGAGAACCTCCCCGCGCGTGACCGGTCCGTCAAAGCGGATTTCCACCGTCCGGGGTTCGCCGGGATAGAGGTCGAAGTAGTTGTCGCCGGCCGTGTGCGGCCGGCCCGGCCAGTCGAGTTCCACGGCGTGCTGGAACACCCGCGAACGCAGCGTCACCGCCGCGACCTGCGGCGTACGCAACGCCACGCGCACGGCGACCGGGGCCCTGGGCAAGGGCATGTGGCGCGGCGCGGTGAGGAACACGGTCTGCTCGCTGACGAGCGCGCCGGCCCGGTCGAGGGCGAGGCGCAGGTAGAGGTTCTCCGCGCCATGCGCGGCCATCGGCCCGGCGAGGTCCAGCGTCTGGTGGCGCGCGCTGCGGCCCGGCTGCAAGGCGACGGACCGGCGACCGGACAACAGCGTGCGTCCGTCGAGGTGGCGCAGTTCCCAGCGGAGCGTGCCCTGCGCGGGTTCCGGCGCATCGTAAACGGTCCAGAGGTGCGCCTCGCGCACGGTGGAGCGGCGGCGGTTGCCCAGCACGGTCGTCTCGTCGCCGGGCACGTGGGCCGTGACGAGCACCGGGGCGAAGAAGCGGCGCGCGGCGTGGTGCAGGGCCTTCCAGCGGCCGGTGAACTCGATCGAACTCCACGAGGCGACGGGCCAGCAGTCGTTCAGCTGCCAGTAGAGCGCGCCCATGCAGCGCGGCATCAGGCGGCGGTAGTGCTCGGTGCCGACCTGCATGCAATGGGCCTGGTTGAGCTGGGAGAGGTAAAGCAGTTCGTCCTGCCCGCGCGGATAACGGTAGCGGCGCGACACGTAGTCGAGGATCACCTGGTTGCCGTGCGGGTTCTTCTGATGGTTCTCCATCGCCGGGCCGAAGATGTTGGCGTCGCCCGGCGGGCAGAACGTCGCGTTGGTCCCGGCCGAGGACCAGCTCTGCATGCCGTATTCCGAGCAGAAGCGGAAGGCCCACTTCTCGTAATCCTTCACCGGGTGGCGCGCATGCCAGACGTCCCAGTAGTGCGAATCGCCCGACCGCTCGCCGTGGGCGTGGCCCGACTCGAAACGCCCGCGCCATTCCGAACTCGGCCAGTAAGAGGTCGTCCCGTCGCGGTCGCGCACGACCGCCGGCAGCAGCTCGTGAAACAGCCGTTTGTAGCCGCGCATGAGCGCGGGGCGCTTTTTCAGCCAGGCGAGGTTCAGCTGGGCCAGCTCGTTGTTGCCGCACCACAGTGCCAGGCAGGCGCGGTGCTGGAGGCGGGACACCTGGCATTCCGCCTCGGCGCGCACGCTGCGCAGGAAGGCGGCGTCGGCCGGATACAGCGCGCATGAGAACATGAAATCGTGCCACACCATCAGGCCGAGCTCGTCGCACAGATCGTAGAAGTGCTCGCTTTCGTAGATGCCGCCGCCCCACACGCGCAGGCAGTTCATGTGCGCGGCGACGGCGGCGCGCAGGTCGCGCGCGTAGTCCTCGCGGCCGAGGCCGGCCACGAAGCTGTGCGCCGGCACCCAGTTGGCGCCCTTGGCGAAGACGGGCCGGCCGTTGACGACAAAGCGGAACGACTCACCCCAGCGGTCGCGGCGGCGGTCGAGCACGAGCGTGCGCAGGCCGACCCGGCGCCGGACAACGCCGAGTTCGCGGCCCCGGCTGTCATGCGCGGTGAGCTCGAGGTCGTAAAGCGGCTGCGCCCCCTGCCCCGCGGGCCACCAGAGCTGCGGACGGGCGATGGTCAGCACCAACGGACCGGTGCCGTCGGCGCGCGCGACTTCCTCGCCGCCGAGGCGGCAGACGGCCGTGAGGCGGGCCGGCCGGGCGCGGCCGGCGAAAGACGGCGTGAGCGCGAGATCCACGCGGCCGGCACGGTGCCGCTGCGCGACGTGCACGCGTTCGAACCGGCAGCCGGTCCAGCTCTCGAGCCGGAGGTCGCGCCAGATGCCGGCGGTGACCAAGCGCGGCGCCCAGTCCCAGCCAAACTGACTCGGCTGCTTGCGCACGCGCACGGCGTTGCCGACGGGATCGCAATACTCGCGCGGCGGCGTGAACCCGGTGCGGGTTTCGCGCACGGCGCGCTCGGCGCTGCGAAAGACGATGCGCAGCTCGTTGGGCCCCGGTTGCAGGTGACGGCCGACCGTCCAGCGGCGACCGGTGAACATGTTGTCGCTGCGCCCGACCAGGCGTCCGTTGACGTAAACCTCGGCCAACGTGTCGAGGCCGTCGGCCACGAGTTCGGTGACGCCGGCCGCGCGGGCGGCGGGGGGCACGCGAAACTCCACGCGGTATTCCCAATCGCGCTCGCCGATCCATTGCAGGGCGTGCTCGTTGGTTCCGAAGAAGGGGTCCGGAATCCGGCCCGCGGCACGGAGGTCGGTATGCACGCAGCCCGGCACGGCGGCCGTCAGCCACGTGCCGGCGCCGGTTTCGCGAAACTGCCAGGGAAGCGGAGCAAGGGGGGTGATGATCATGAAAAACGGGAAATCGGACGGACGGAGAAACAAAAGGAGTCCGGCGAGTCGTCTCGCCGGACTCCGGGATCGGCCGGCACGGAGCCGGCCGGACGCACACGGATCAGAACTCGAAGCGGTTGCTGAGCGTGATCACGCGCGGCGACGGGATGCGGAAGGCGGCGGGCGAACCGTCGGGCTGCACGGTGATCGGGATCAGGTCCCTGTCGGCGAAGGCATCGCGCACGTTGAGCTGCACGCGCCACTTCACGTTGCGGAAGACCGGGCGCGGGTGGGCGTAGGCGGCCCAGAGATCCACCGCGGTGTCGGCGGGACCGTAGAAGGGCTTGGTCACGTCGTAACCGGTCTTCGTCGGATTGAAGGGGAAGCCGGTGACCTGCTTGTCCTGCCAGCGGTAACCGCCGCCGACCGACAGGCCCTTGAGGCCGCCCTCCTGGAACGCGTAGTTGGCGATCACGTTGAAGCGCCACGGACGGAGCTCGGGCACAGAGCTGTTGTTGAGCGCCTTGGAGAGGTTGTAGCCGGCGAGCAGGGTGTTTTTCCAGAAGTCACGGACGGTGGCGTTGGAACCCTCGGCGAGCACCCAGTTGCCGCTGCCCCAGAAGCGGATGTCGCCCATCGGGCCCTGGAAGTCCACGGTGCGCTTGGCGATCCAGTCCTCGAAGGTCTTGGCGATGGCCGTGCGCCGGGCGTCGGTCTTGGAGGCGTTGACCGAGAGGTCGAGGCCCTTCACGAGGACGTTGCTCGCGACGAGTTCGAACTCGGTGCCCTTGGACACGGTGTCGCCGGTGAGGCGGACGAGCGGGTTGCTGATGCTGCCGCCGCCGGTGGCGTAGTCGCTCATGCCCCAGGCCGCCTTCATCTTGTCGGAGATCTGGTTCCTGGCGGCGAACCAGTCGTCCTGCGCGGCGCGCTGGATGTCGTACTGGGCGTCGATGGCGGCCTGCGTGTAGGGCGAGCCGTTGTCGCCCGGGGTCACGTGATTGCCCGCGTCCGGCGGCTGCCAGTAGAGCAGGTTGCCCGCACCGTACTTGGAGCCGGCGCTGGTCGTGCCGTAGATCGTGCTGCCGGGATTCTTGGCGAACATCTGGCCCCAGGCCTCGACGTAGCCGATGGCCCAGCCGCCGCCCATCTCGGTGGCCAGCGTGGTGTCGGCCACGGAGGTCTCGTAGCGGTTGATCTTGAGGCGGATCTTCTCGTCGAAGGCGGTGATCGCGATGCCGTAGTCCTTGGTGCGGCCGGTGGGCGAACCGAGCGGGTTGCCGACGACATCGATGCGCGAGGCATCGGGCTGGAAGTTCTCGGACCTGTTGTAGAACGCGCTCGCGCCGAGGCCGCCGGGCAGGCGTCCGAGCCACTTGCGCGGCACATGCGCCACGAGGCTGAAGGTGCGGGTCTGGCCGGAGACGTTGGAGTAGACGCGGCCGTTGGTGGCGTCGGCCTGGCTGCCGGGCAGGCGCCAGGTGCCGTCGGCGAAGTTGCCGACCACGCCCTTGACCTTGGCCGCCGGACCCGCGTCGAAGGCCTCGGCGACGTCCTTGCGCCAGCCGACCGTGGGCACGAGGTGCCCGCCGAGGAGGTAACCCTGCCAGACGAAGGTCTGCGAATCGATCACGTCGCGGTGCAGCGTGGCGTTGGTGTAGGGGCGCGTGGCGTCGCTGTACTGCGCGCCGTTGGGATTCACGATCGGGACGTTGTAGCCGATGAACGCCTTCTGGTCCGTGTTCCACTGCGTGGCCGTGCCCGAGACGGGCGTCTGCACGGCGCCGAGGCGGGAAAGATAGAGGCCGCCCGGTCCCGAGGCGCCGCGGAGGTCGCCGGAGAGGTAGCTGAACGTGATGACATCGCGCGTGCCGGTGCCAAGCGAGGCGCTGGAGGACGGGCCGTAGGCCTCGTCCACGTAATGGTTGCTCCACGTGGCGCTGAGCGTCTCGGCGGCCTGGCGCGCGGCGCTGTAGGTGAAGGTGTGGCGGCCGAGGATCCGCGCGACGAGCGACTCGCGTGCGAGCACGTCGCGGAAGTCCAGTTCGCCGAAAACGGTGCCGCGGGCGGACTCGCGGTCGCGCTCGCTCCAGCCGCTGGAGGCGGAACCGGTGCCGATCACCATGGCGCGGCCGGCGTTCGGATTGGGCGTGCCGTCCATGAAGGTGGAGATGATGTCCACGGTGAGCGCGGCATAGCCGTCGCGCAGGAAGTTGGTGTAACCCCAGCGCGTCTCCTGCCGGTCGTAGGCGAATTCGAAGCCGAGCTTGTTGTCGAAGAAGGTCTGCGCGAGGTTCAGGTTGTAGGCGTCGAACTCGGACCAGTTGCGCTTGTTGGGACCATCGAGGAGGTTGTTGTAGAAGTCGAAGACCGAGGCGTCGGTGAGCGACTTCGGCTTGTAGGCGCCGATGGTCGCGCCGGGCAGGCCGGCGTTGCGCGCATACTGGTCGAAGGCGACGACGCCCAGGTAGCGGCCGTTGGTCGTGTTGTTGCGCGACGTGTCCGTGGTCGTCGGCCAGTTGAAGATGTCGGCCGGCGAGAGGTTCGCCTGCGCGCCGCTGTTCGGATCGGCGAAGCGCGCGATCATGCCGTCGAACACGTTGTTGAGGCCGGCGGTGCCGACCCAGGGGTTGGCGGGCAGGTTGGCGGAGGAGATGAGGTCCTTGTCGTTGGCCCAGGGGTAGACGGCCCGGTTCATCGCCGTGAACCACGGGGTGATCGCATCCACCGGCGGCGTGACGCGCGGCTGGCGGCCGTCCACGTTGCCGGTCTCGTAATTTGCGCGGAAGACCGTGCGCGCGCCGTTGCGGCGGAACGCGGCCGGCTCGTAGCGCAACGCGCCGAAGAGACGCTCGTCGGAGCGGTAGGCGGGCTTCTGCCGGTACTTGGTCTCGTCATGCAGCGCGGCGACGCGGATCGCGAGCTGGTCGTCGACGAGCTCGCGGTTGACGTCGAGCGTGCCGCGGTAGGAGCCGAGGCTGCTGACCTGCACCTCGGCGCTGCCGGAATTGCGGAAGGCCGCCTCGTTGAGGCTGTTGTTGATGATGCCGGCGGGCGAGCCGATGCCGAAGAGGATCGAGTTGGCGCCGCGCTGGAGGTCCACGCGGCCCGTGTTGTAGGAATCCCAGGGGATGTCGGTGAGGAAGAAGTCGCGGAGGTTGTCCGCCTGCGCCAGACCGCGCACGCGCGTGCCGGCGACGGGCGAGTTGAAGAAGCTGCTGATCTGCGGGCCGTCGCCGCCGCCGGCGAAGTTGCCCGCCTCGCCGGAGACCTCGGTGCCGGTGGTGTAAACGAGCAGGTCGGCCGAGTTCTTCGAATTGGTGTCGCGCAGGAACTGCGAGGTGACGACCGAGACGGCGGAGCCCACGTCCTTCAGCTCGGTGCGCACGCGCGTGCCGGCGAGGGTGTTGCGGGCGAGGTAGCCGTCGTCCTCGTCGGCGGTGACGGTGAACGGGGAGAGGACGAGCGTCTCGGGCTCGGGGACCGCGGCGGACGATTCCGGCCCGGTGGTCTGGGCGGACGACCGGACCGCGGGGGCCAGGCAGAGGACGGCGGCCAGCAAGGCGGCGCACCGGCGGGGAGGCATGCAATTCATGGTGTTGGGGGTAAGGGGTGGACGACTGACGGGAGAAGGTTAGCACGCCAAGGCGCTTTCGTCCTTGCCGGTTAAGACAATTATTTTGTCTTTTTGCGCATGCCCCGCCCCACCCCCGCCCGGCCGCGACCGCCGTTCCGCGTGCAGCTCATGATCGATCCCACGCTCGACTATTTCCGCGAGGCCACGCTCGGCGTGAGGCAGTACGGCTTCGAGACGGGCCGCCTCGAGATCATCGACCGCTGGCTCGAGCATGAGCTGCACGACCTGCGCGCGATGGTGCGGCGCGACCGCGTGCAGGGCATCGTCGCCGCGGTGCACCGGCCGGCGCCGGAGGCGAAGCTGGCGCGGCTGGGCGTGCCGGTCGTCAACGTCTCCAACACCATGCCGCTGCCGCGCCTGCCGGTCGTGACGCAGGACGACCGCGAGGTCGGCCGCCTCGCCGCCGAGCACCTGCGGCTGTCCGGCGCGCGGCATTTCGCCTTCTGGGGCCAGTCGCACGCGCTGTACTCGATGGAACGTCTCGAGGGTTTCCGCGGCGCGCTGCAGGACACGGGGGCGACGCTCGACGTGCGGCACATGCCGCCGCTCTACGGGCGGCGCGAATACCGCCGCATCCTCACCTGGCTCGCCCGCCAGCCGCGCCCGCTCGCCGTGTTCGCCGTGCTCGACGCCTTCGCGCTGCTGGTGCTGCGCGCCGCCCACGAGCTCGGCTGGCGTGTGCCCGAGGATGTCGCGGTGCTGGGCGCGGGCGACGACGTGTTCCTCGTCGGCTACGAGCGCATCCCCCTTTCGAGCATCCGCCTGCCGGCGCGGCGCATCGGCTACGAGGCCGGCGCCGAGATCGACCGCCTCATCGGCGGCGGCGCGCCGGAGGCCCGGCGCGTGCGCCTCGCGCCGCTCGGCCTCGTGGCCCGCCAGTCCACCGACACGATCTTCGTTCGCGACGAGGCCGTGGTGAAGGCGCTGCGCCACATCCGCGCGCACGCCACCACCAGCCCGTACATCGGCGACATCGCCCGCGTGGCCGGTGTCGCGCGCACGACGCTGCAGCAGCGCTTCCGCGCCGTCGTGGGCCGCACGATGCTGGAGGAGATCCAGCGCGTGCGCCTCGAGTGCGCGAAGGAACTGCTCCGCTCGGGCGACCTCAGCCTCGAGGCCATCTCCGAACGCTGCGGTTTCGCCAATTCGCAGCGGTTCAGCGTGCTCTTCCGCCAGCACACAGGCCTGCCGCCGGGAAGGTTCCGACGGGCCCACCGCCAGCCCAGCCTTTCGTCCTAAACGACAAGATTATTGTCCTTTCCGAAAAGGAAGTCGCGCCGTTCCCCTGCTAAGCTGACGCCATGATCCCGTCCCGCCTGCTCGTCACCCTCCTCGCGTTCGCCTGCGGCCTCCCCACCCTCGCGGGCGAGCCGCTGAAGCCGCGCTTCTCCGACTTCATGGGGATCAACGGCCACTACCATTTCCGGCCGGAACTCTACCGTCCCGTGGCCACGCACGTACGCAACTACCACCCCATGACCTGGGACCTGCCCGGGGACACGGCGGAGCCGACGGTCTTTCCGCGGACCCGCCAGCGGGTGGACGGCACCCTGGTCGAGTGGGACAAGGTTTACGGCGCGTGGAAGGCCGCCGGGTTCCGCATCGACGCCTCGATCCAGTTCGAATTCATCAAGCCCGGGGCGTGGAACGACCCCGCCCGCGATGCCGAGGCGTATGGCCGGGCCTTTGCGCAGGCGTTCGGCCCCTCCTCGCCGCTGGCGCTGGTCGAGGCGGCCGAGATCGGCAACGAACCCGCGCCCTACAGCACGGAGCAATACCGCACGGTGTTCGAGGCGATGGCGCGCGGCCTGCGGGCCGGCGATCCGAAGCTGAAGATCGTGACCGCCGCCGTCGCCGCGCAGAGTCCCGACGAATATTCCAAACCCATTACAAGCCTCCGCGGACTCGAGTCCTTCTACGACGTGCTCAACGTGCACACGTATTCGATGATCGAAGGCTGGCCCACCTGGCGGCGCGTGCATCCGGAGCACGCCGGCATCCCGTATTTGCGCGTGATCGACGAGATCGCCGCGTGGCGCGACGCCCATGCGCCGGGCAAGGCGATCTGGGTGACGGAATTCGGCTACGACGCCTCGACCAAACCGACTCCGGCCACCGGCGATTTCTCGAAGTGGGTGAGTTCGACCGAAACCGAGCAAGCCCAGTGGCTCGTGCGCAGTTTCCTCCTCTTTGCCGCGCTGCCCGTCGACCGCGCCTACGTTTATTATTACAACGACAGCGACGAGGCCATGTTCCACGCCTCCTCCGGAATCACGCGAAACTTCACGCCCAAGCCCGCCTACCGGGCGCTCGCCCACCTGCGCCACACGCTCGGAGACCATCGTTTTTCACGCGTCGTGACGGCAAGGCCCGACGATCTCTACGTCTATGAATTTGTTCACGCAGACGATGCCGCCGGCCGGATCTGGGTGCTCTGGTCCCCGACCGGCAGCCAGCGCACCGCTTCGCAAACGCTTGAGCTTCCCGGCCGACCGTTGCGCGCCGAGCTCATGCCCCTGGCCGACGGCCCGGCGCAGACCGTCCCATTCGAAACCAAGGGGAAAACCATGACGCTGAACGTCGGCGAATCGCCGGTGTTCATAAAAATGGAATAATCCGCACCCTCCATTCTTCTCCCCTTGCAGGCGTGCCTGACAGGCACAAGTACACTATTAGTGTACATGTGCATGAAGAGCGAATCGATCAGCGGACCGTGGCTTGCGGTCGGAGGGTGTAGAGTGAACCGCGGGCGGCGATGAGGAGCGTACGGCGATCCTCGCCGACAAAGGCCAGGGCGCTGGGGCGCTCGGGGACTTTGATCACGCCGAGCGGTTTACCGCTGGGACCATAGACGAAAACGTGGCCGGCGCAGACATAGACGTTGCCTTCGGCATCCACCGCGGTGCCGGCTTCGCCTTCCCCGGCGTGCAGGCGCGGCGCGGCGAGCGTGCCGTCGGCATCCGAGGTGAAGCGCCACGTGGTCTGGCCAAACTCATCGGACACGTAAAACGGCTCACCGGGCCGCGCCGGACCGAAGGCATACGCGCGGGCGATATCGATCGTGCCGAGCCAACGCCCGCCGGAGGCGGGGATCTTGGCGAAGATTTCCGGCGCGGGAATGAACACGGACCCATCCGGTGACACGTAATGCAGCGGTTCGCGGCGCGTGCTGGCTTCGAGCCAGTCATGTCCGTCACGCCAGCGGTTGAGCGGCAGCCACGCCGTGGCGTCCGGGCGCGGTGAGGCGGGTTGTGGCGCGAGCACGCGAATGCTGGCATCGCCCGCGACCGGGTCGAAGGCATATACGCTGCCGTGCCGGGCGACGACGAGGAGGTCGCCATTACGCGCCGGCACGAGCGCGACGGGTTGAGGGATGGCGTCGGTGGCGAGGAGCAGGCCATTGTCGGCCGACCAACGGAAAATCCGGCCTTCGTGCTGATCCACGAACCAGGCGACGCCGGAGGCGTCGACGACGAGGCCGTCGGCGTGGGTGAAACCGGAGGCGACGCGGGTGAGGGTGGCAGATTGCAGGGCGAGATCGCCGGATCCCGCCTTGGATTGTTCTGCTGATGCCGCGCACGAGGCGGGGTTCGGCGACCCCGCCCTACAGCCTTGCGGCGCGGTGACGTTCCCCGATACATCGAGCCGGGCGATCTCGCGCGAACGGATCTCGGCGCCGGAGGTGCGGTCGACGAGGGTGTTATCGTAGCTGAGCTTGCCGGGGCTGTAGACGTGAATGCCGCGGAACTGCAGACGGCGCGAGTCCGCGATCCGGATGCCGGTTTCGTAGGGGATCGGCGTGTCGACGCGGTAGATGAAGAAATTGGCGAACAGCAGATCGGACGAGGATTCGATCTCCAGGGGCAGCATGTGCGGGCTTTCGTGGCGCTCGGCCTCGGTCTGCAACGCGTAGAAAGCCCAGTTCGAGACGTTGCGCAACTTCACCTCCGTACGCACATGGTGCTCGCTCGACATCGCATAGACGCGGCCGGGCGTTGCCGTGTCCGAGACAAACATTCCCGCCGATGAATACGGACTGGGCGTCCAGATGCCCTTGAACACGCCACCGCCGCCGGCCGTCACCCACAGGCTGGCGTGCTGCGAGTCCCAGCGTCGGCGCGGATCGGGGTCGCCGCTGCGTGTGTCGTTGTAGATGCGCAGGTACACACCGTTCGCGTCGTAGGTGCCGTGGCCGCCGAGGAAGCGCACGTCGTTCAGGCAGGACTTTTCCCCGGCCATCCACTTGAGGCCGATGGCGCGGTTGTTCACACCGCCGGTGTCGATGCCGAGGCCGTTCACGAGGTTCACGCCGCCGGCCGGGGCCTCGAGCACGGGCTTCGGCGCCGCGGTGCCGGGAAACGATGGCGGAATACCCCAACGGGGATTCGCGGGCGGGGCCGGCGGGCCGGGCGGAGCGTCGGGACTCTGAAACGCCGGAGTGTAGTCGTGGATCAGGATCTGGGTCGTGATCGGGTTGAGGCCGATGAGCACGGTGTCGGGGCGGAGCGTGATCGTGTCGGTCACGCGGTAGCGTCCGGTCGGCAGGTAGATCACGCGGTGCTGCGCGACGGCGGCGCGCAGCGCAGCGGTGTCGTCGGTCTCGCCGTCGCCCTTGGCGCCAAGCGCACGCAGGTTCACCCACTCCGCCATCGGCGGCAGCGGAGCAAGGTCGCTGGGCACCGGCGCGGGCGCGGCGGCGATGGATGAGGCATCCCAGGTGGTGCGGATCGCCGGCTCGGCGCCGAGGTCGTCGATATGCAGGCCGTGGGAGAACTCCTTCACGACGTAGAGCGGGCCCGGCGCGGCCATGCGGCGGTCGCTTTCGCGGAAATGGGCGAATTCGGGCACGTTCACGCAGGCGAGGTTGCGAACATTGATCCAGGTGCGGGCGCTGGTTTCGTCGCTGATCACGAGCGCGGGGCCGGAGAGGTTTTCGAAACGCGAGTCCTCGAGCCAGAGTTCCTCACAGCGGTCGGGCCGGACGAGAATCGCGGTGGGCGTGTTTTTCACCGTGAGGCGCAGCAGCGTGAGACCGCCCTCCTCCGTCTCGATGGCCGCGCGGCGCTGGCCCTCGAAATGCGTGTCGAGCAGCACGAAGGGCCAGCTCGGCGACGGCTTGTGCGTGGTGATGCCGAACTCGCCGCCGAAGAAGCGCAGATGCGAGGATTCGTTGCCCACCTCCTCCACGCCGGCGCGGCCCTGGCCGATGTGGAAATCCATGTGCGACAGGAAACCGTGCTGCGCGAAGTGCGAGCGCACGCCCACCGCCGCGGGGTTCCCGTCGCAGATCTCGAGGTCAATGTTGCTCATCGCGGAGTAGAACGTGCCGGGATTGGCGTCGCGCACCGGCTGGTCGGGCGAGGCGGGGCGGTCGCTGACGAAGTGCACCAGGTATTTCCGCTCGCCCTCCTGGTAGCCCGGGGTGTTTTCGCCGAGCACGAGGACCGGTCGCGTCTCGCCGTAGCCGATGAGCCGGATGCCACTCCACACCAACAGCGCTTTCGTCAGGCGGTAGCGGCCCGACGGAATGAACACGATGCCGCGACGAGTCGTTTCCTGCACGCGATCGATGGCCGTCTGCAACGCGGCGGTGTCATCGGCGACGCCGTCGGCCCGGGCGCCGAAGTCCTCCCGGGTCACGTAAACCGCGGCGGGGTCGTCGGGGCGCTGGGTGAAAACGGAGGGGCCGGCGAAGAGGGCGGGCGCCAGCAGCAGCAATCCCAAGAAACCTGAGACCTGAAACCTGAGTGCTGAGGAGAGTAATCCGGATGGCATGAAAGGAAGTGAAGCTGTGGGACTCGGCACCGCTGACCTGCGAGGCCCCGATCCCTCATGACGCCCCCAGGACCGCGGGCCTCAGGTTTCAGGTCTCAAATTTCAGGTTTCAGGCCAAGCCGCTGACCCGCACGTAATCCACGCGGTATTCCTGCGGGAACCGCGTCGTGTCGTCGGGGTAGCCGGGCCATTTGCCGCCGACGGCGAGATTGAGCAGGAGGAAGAACGGGGTATCGTCGAAAACCCAGGGCGCTCCCGCCGGCAACTGGCTGGGCGTGAGGGTGTGGTAGATTTTTCCGTCGAGGTGCCAGTCGATGCGGTTCGGCCGCCAGTCCACGCCGAAAACATGGTAGCCGTCCGCGAACGCCGCACCGCCGGGGAGCTGGACCGATTTCGTGAGGCCCTCGCCCGCGGAGTAACCGGGACCGTGCAGCGTGCCGTAGAGCGTGCCCGGCTGGTGGCCGATCATCTCCATGACGTCGATTTCGCCGCAGGCCGGCCACGGCACGCGGCCGAAGCCGTCGCCGAGCATCCAGAACGCCGGCCAGATCCCCTGCCCGCGCGGGAGTTTCAGGCGCGCTTCGACACGGCCGTGCCTGATCGAGAACTTGTGCTGGGTGTTCAGGCGCGCCGAGGTGTAGCCGCCGGCCTCGTTGCGCACCGCCTTGATGACAAGCGCCCGGCCGTTCACGGCGGCGGGGTCCTCGGCCACGAAGGAATTCTCCCGCGAATCCGTGTAGGCCTGGAGCTCGACATTGCCCCAGCCGCTGGCGCCGAGGTCGTGCGTCCAGCGGGCCGGATCGGGACCGCTGCCGAGGGGCTGGTCGAACGCATCCTGCCAGAGGACAGGGAGGGTGGAGGTCACCGAAGTCATGGGCACGGAAGGTGGAACGCGTCGACGCCGACGCGTTCGGGCATGCGCGGGCCCGGAAAGCGCCTTGAGGTCAAGTCGCTCCACCGGGTGGCGGTCGGGTGAAAACAGCGGATCAAGGGGCACTCCTGCGATAAACGCGCACGTAGTCCACTTCCATGCGGCGGGGCCAGATCGTGTCGTCGATGCCCTGGGCGCCGCCCCAGTCACCGCCGACGGCGACGTTGAGCACGAGGTGGAACGGACGGAAGAACGGCCAGGAGGTCCAGTCGCCGCCCTCCTTGCGCGAGGTGAAGTAATGGCGGTCGTCCACGAACATGCGGATCTCCTCCTCATCCCACTCGAGCGTGTAGGTGTGGAACGCCTCGCCGGCGTCGGGCACGGCAATCTTCGCGGTGCGCTGGGTGTTGATGCGCCACTGGTGCTTCTGCGAATGCGTCGAGGCGTGGATGACGCCGGGGTCGTAGCCGACGTGCTCCATGATATCGATCTCGCCCACGTCGGGCCAGTCGCCGTTGCCCAGATCCCACTTGGTCGGGAGCATCCAGATCGCGGGCCAGGTGCCGCGACCGAGCGGGACCTTGGCGCGAATCTCGAAACGGCCGTAGGTCCAGTCGCCCTTGTCCTTCGTGACGAGGCGGGCCGAGGTGTAATCGCTGCCCTCCCATTTTTCGCGGCGGGCCTCGATGATCAGGCGGCCGTTTTCGATGCGCGCGTTTTCAGGGCGGGCCTGCGTGTAGAACTGTTTCTCGCGGTTGCCCCAGCCCTGGCCGCCGACGTCGTAGCTCCATTTGGCGGGATCGGGCTGGGTGCCGGCGTCGAATTCGTCGGACCAGACGAGTTCCCAGCCGGCGGGAGCGGCGTGCAGGGAGGCGGCGAGGAGGAGGGAGGACAGGAGCGATTTCATGTTTTTCAGGCCGGGGCGGCGCCGTCCTGGCGGGCGGCGAGGTCGCGCTCGATCTGTTTCACCTGCGGTTCGTCGAGCGGGTAGAGGAAGATCGCGAGGCCGGCGGCCAGCGCGAAGAGGCCGGGGATGAGAGAGAAGACGAGCGTGATACCGTGCACGACCTGCGGGGTCTGGGCGGCGTTGGCCTCGAAGCCGAGGTAGCCGAGCAGCCAGCCGATGGTGGCGGCGCCGAGGGCGAGGCCGACCTTCTGGACGAAGACCGTGGCGGAGAAGATCAGGCCGGTGGCGCGGCGGCCGAACTTCCACTGCCCGTAGTCGGCGGTGTCGGCGTAGAGCGACCACACGATGGCCGGCGTCGGGCCGGCGGCGAAGCTGGCGACGATGTTGCAGACGTAGAGCAGCGCGAGGTTGGACGGGTTGATGAAGTAGCAGGCACCGATGCCGAGGGCGTTGATCACCGTCAGCCAGATCATGAGCGCGCGGCGGGCGAAGAACTTCGTGAAGAGCTTGGTCGAGAGCGCGCCGAGGATGAAGCAGAGGAAGCCGACGAAGTTGAACGTGCCGATGGCGTGCTCGTTGCCGACGACGTACTTGAAGTAGTAGATGCCGGCGCCGTTGCGCATGCCGGTGTTGGTGAGGTTGAGGAAGGCGACGAAGAACAGGACGAGCCAGGGGCCGTTGCGCGTGAGGTCCTTGAGGTCGAGGCCGAGCGAGCCCTTCTGCGGCGGCGGGGAGACGACGCGCTCCTTCGTGTTGGCGAAGGTCCAGACGAACATCGCGACGGAGACGACGGCGAAGATCGTCATGGTGTTGCGGAAGCCGTCGGCCGGGGCGCCGCCGGCGGGCGTGAGCAGGTCCTTGAGGTGCGGCACGAGCCAGCCGATGAGGAGCGCACCGAGGAAGGCGCAGGCGAAGCGGTAGGAGGAGACGGAGGTGCGCTCTTCGGACGAGGACGAGATCACGCCCATGAGGGCGCCGTAGGGCGTGTTGATCGCGAGGTAGGCGATGAGGACGGCGGTGTAGGTCGCGTAGGCGAAGACGAGTTTGCCGGACTCGGAGAGGGCCGGGTTGGCGAACATCACCCAGCCGAGGAGACCGTAGGGCACGGCGCCCCAGAGAATCCAGGGGCGGAACTTGCCCCAGCGGGTGTTGGTGCGGTCGGCGAGCGCGCCGACGACGGGGTTGAGCGCGGCGACGGCGATGGGCACCACGAGCATCAGCGTGCCGACCGGCCCCGGCTTCAGGCCGAAGATGTCGGTGTAATAGTAGGCGAGAAACAGGTTGAACGCCTGGAAGTAGAAATTCGAGGCGGTGTCGCCGAGGCCGTAGGCGAATTTTTCTCGGAAGGAGAGACGATCGGAGGAGGAGGTGCTCACGGGGATGCGGGGTTGGAGGGGGGCGGCGCCGATTTCAGCCGGAATCGCCCGGGGCGTAAAGCCCCTCCCACCGCGGGTTCGGGTCGGGAAATCGAAAAAAGGTGGAGCGCGGGCTCGGGACGCGCTTCCTCGCGCGTGCCGGAAAAAACGCGTCCGGAGGCCGCGTCCCACCCGGGTTGTGACGCGCACCGGACCCAAACCGGTGCGCGTCCGTTACCCTGCGTACTTGCCTAGAAGCTGTAGCCGAATTCGAGTCTCATGCTGCGGCCCGGAGCGTAGATGAGGCCGTAGAGATCCTTGTCGTCGGCGATGTTGTTGATGTTGAGCTGAACGAAGGCGTTGTGACCGCCGAGCTTGAACGGATAGCGGGCCATGAGGTCCAGGTTGAGGCGGGCCTTGTGCTTGAGCACGGTGAGCTCGCCCTTGCCGTTGGTCTGCTTCTGGCCGGCGACGGTGATGCCGGAGAAGTACTCGCGCTCGGACTCCCATTGGCCGCCGAGGCCGAGGACGAGGCCCTCGACGCGCCCGGAGGTGAAGCGGTAGCTGGCCCAGCCGCTGACCGCGTGCTTCGGCGTGTCGTCGCGGCTCTGGCCCGCGCCCCAGCCGATGCCGGTCCAGGTGGAGGTGTCGCTCGGATCGGTGTAGACCTCGTCGAGGTCGTAGCCGGTGAGGCCCCAGTTGCCATCCGGGAAGTACCAGATGGCCCAGCGGTTCTCGGGATGCGGGTACTTGATGAACTTGCCGGGGTTGGTGATCACGCGCTTGGTGTGGGCGTAGGTGACCACGAACTGGAAGTTGTCGTTGGGCGTGAACATCAGCTGGGCGTCCCAGCCGTCGGACTTGTCCTCCTGCTGCACATAGGACTGGTAGCCGTTGCCGTCGCCGCGATCCTCCCAGCCGTTGTTGGTCTCGTCGTCGGCGGTGTAGAGCCAGCCGGGCCAGCCGGGCATGGTGGTCTTGGTGAGGTTGAAGACGCGGTCGAGGTAGGCCGCGCCGGTGGCCTGCGAGGCGTTCACGTACCAGTTGCCGTTCTTCTGGTAGATGGAGCCGGCGCCGACGCCGGCGTTCCACTCGGTGAGGGCGGCGTCGGCGGCGCCGTTGCCGCCGTTGCTGCCGCCGGGCGCGCTGGCGGGACTGAAGTTGCCGACGTTGTAGATGATCGGACGGGAGGCGTCGAAGGTGTTCTTCAGCGTGGGCATCCACCACTGGCCGAAGGGCACGCCGGTGCGCTTGATGTTGAACTTGCTGATCGTGCCGGAAATGCGGCCCTCGAAGAAGTCGACCTTGAGGCCGATCTCCTCGCTCTTGGCGAGCGTGGGTCCGAGCGGGTCGCCGGCGGCGTCGCGCAGGCCGTCGAAGTTGGGCTGGAGGCCCTCGGCCTTGAGGCCGTAGACGCTGATGCGCGGGGTGAGGCGCACGGTCACGCCGAGCTGCTTGGTGTCCTCGCTCTGTGACGGGCGGGAGACCGAGCTGGTGCTGGCCGCGGGGTGGAAGATGCGCGTGTCGACGGAGTTGTCGTTCTTGTCGCGGCGAAGGCCGGCCACGAGGACGATGCGATCGTCGAGGAACTTGCCCTGGTAGACGGCGTAGTCGCCGGTGTTCTTCGCGGTGGAGTCGATGCGGTTGATCTCCACCATGGCGGCGTCGGCCGTGCCGTCACCCTGCGTGCCGAAGCGGATGTAGGAGGTGTCCGTCGGCTTCTTGTAGTTGAACGTGTTGTTGGCCGTGCGGTTCAGGGTCGTGCGGCGCTCGGCCTTCTCGATCGAGCGGCCGACAAGCAGGCTGCTGTCGATCTTGAGCCACTTGTGGTCCTCGAAGAGCTTGAAGGCCCAGTTGAGCTCGACGCGGGCCTGGTCGCGGGTGTTGTCCTCGGTGCCGCGGCTCCAGTTGTACTCGAAGATCGTGTTGGGCGTCTGCGTGCGGGTGAACTCGCTGCTGCCGTTGGCGGAGTCGAGCGGGATCACGGTGATGGTGTCGCGCAGGGCGACCGGGCCGACGTTCTGGCGCATGGAGCCGTTCACGTCGCGGTACTTGAACTCGACGTCGGAGCGGTTGTAACCGGCGAGGAGGTTGAGGCCGGTGAAGAGCTCCTGCGTGAGCTGGAGGCGGAGGTTGTTCTGGTCGGAATCGCGGAAGGTGTCGGGGCCGGACCAGCGCATGGTGCGGTTGTCCTTGCCGGCGAACTCGACGAAGCCGGAGCTCTGGAGGCGGTCGGCCTGGCCGATGCCATCGATGTCGGAGCGGGCGCGCACGCTCTGGAAGCCGAGGGCCGTCTCGCTCTGCTGACCGAGTTCGAAGTCCGCCGTGATGTGGGTCTTCGGCAGGGGCCGGAAGCTGAAGCTCGGGGAGATGAACCAGTGGTGCTCGTTGTAGAGCTCGGTGTGGTTGCCGGTGTCCTGCGCGGCGATCGTCAGGCGGTAGGCGGCCGTCTCGGGGTTGTCGGTCAGGAGCGGGCCGGTGGTGTCGACCCAGGCGCGCATGAAGTCATGGCTGCCGTAGACGACGCCGAAGTCGGTGCGCTGCTTGTGCTCGGGGGACTTCGGGAGGTAGTTCACGATGCCGCCGAAGTTGCCGATGCCGTACAGGAGGGCGGCGGGACCGCGGATGACTTCGACACGGCTGATGTTGATCGAATCGGTCGCGCTCTGGCGGCGGTAGCCGTCGCGGAGCACGATGTCGGAGATGTAGCCGCGGATCTTGTAGGAAGACTGGGTCTTGTTGGCGGTGACACCCTCGGGGTTGTGCACGCCGCCCGCGCCGTAGAAGGCGTTCGAGCCCTGGTCGTTTTGCGACTGGAGGATGATGCCGGCGCTGTAACGAAGGCTCTGGCGGAGATCGTTCGAGCCGGTGTCGCGCAGGAACTGCTCGGTGATGACCTCGATCGGCATGGGCAGCTCCTTGATCGGGGTGTCGAGGCGCGTGCCCGAAATGGAGTTGGTGGCGAGGTAGCCCTTGTCCTTTTCCGTGGTGACCACGAAGGGCGAGAGGTGCACGACCTTGTCCTCCTCTTCCTTGGTGGGCGTGGGTGAGCCGGCCGTCTGCTGGGCCGTGGCTGCGAGCGGCCACAGCGAGAGCGCGGCCGCGCCGATCATCAATCCCGCGTGATACGCGGAACGTTTTGTCAGGTTCATGGGGTTTGGTGGGTGACCCGCCCGGAAACGGAAGAAGCCAGCGGCGCCGGAAGGCGGAAACGCGGGGCAACGTCTGCAACCAAGGGGTATGGTTTGGGGAAGAATCCGCCCGGGAAACCCAGGCTTTGTGCTCAAGGGAGCGATTTTAGTGCGCGCCTGTCAATTTTTATGTGCATAACTTGTTGCACTGATAAAGAAGCCCCGTATTTAAATTTAAGTTATTATAAATCATGGATATTATGGTTTTCATTGAAATGCTGTTCGCAAGATTCTGTGCATTGTTGTTTATTTTGTTGCATAACAATTTTGCACGGCTGTGCTTTCCGGCGTTGAAGCTCCTGCCCCACTCCGTGAAACCTCTGCGCGCCCTCCGCCGGGCGCCCTCATGCGCATGTCCCAAGTCAACCAGGAGCTGATCGCGAAACGCCTGGGTCTGTCGCGCGCCACGGTCTCGCGCAGCCTCGCCAACCACCCGGCCATCAGCGCGGAAACGCGCCAGCGCGTGCAGGAGCTGGCCGAAAAGCTCGGTTACCAGCAGTCGCCCGGCCGCGTCGGCCGCCGCGGCCGCAACTCCCGCTCCCTCACCCTCGGCGTGCTCATCGGCGTGCCCGCCGGCAACGTCGTGATGGCGACCTTCCCCTACATCCTGAAGGGCATCCGCGAACGCGCCGAGATCGAGCGCGTCACGATCGACGTCTGCTACCAGGCGCCCGCCGATTTTCATCCCGAGAGCAGCCGCCAGCCCGTGTTCCGCAACATGCGCCAGGGCAACTGGCGCGGCGTGATCCTCATCTACCCCTTTGCCGAGCAGGCCGTGGAACTCATTTCCCAGCGCCTCTGCACCGTCGCCGTGCTCGAGAGCTACAGCCAGCCCGGCATCGACATCATCGACACCGACGACGCCTCCGCGATGGTCGCGCTCGTCGAGCGCCTCGCCGAGGCCGGACACCGGCGCATCGGCTTTCTCTCGTGGGATTATCCCATCGGCGGCCACTGGGTCGCGCGCCGTTTCAGCGGCTACGTCGAGGCCCTTTTCCTGCGCGGCCTCCCCTTCCGGCCCGAGTGGGTGCTGAACGTCGACAAGCACACGCCGCGCCTTTCGCCCGCGCAAACCGCCGACGCCGTCGCCCGGATCGTGCGCGACGACCGCGTCACCGCGTGGGTCTGCGCCGCCGACCACCAGGCCTACCAGCTCGCGCTCGACCTGCCCCCGCGCGGCCTGCGCGTGCCGGAGGACGTCTCGATCACGGGGTTCGACGGCCTCGATCCCGCCGCCGGCCAGAAACGCATCACCTCGATGCGCGTGCCGCACGAGCAGATCGGCTCCGCCGCCGTCACGCGCCTGGTGAACCGCCTCCAGCACCCGACGGCCCCGCGGCGCAAGATCCTCGTCGAAGCCGAACTCGTCGCCGGCGAGACGATCGCCCGGCCCTCCTCAGGCTGAAGCGCGGAGGATCACGGTCAGCCTGCCGCGCAGGCGGTCCCGGTCGGTGAGAGCAACGGCGATGGGAAGGTATTCAGATCCGGTGAAGGAGCGGATACTGAAGTCCTGGTTGGTCCGGTTTGGCACCGTCAACGCCGGACGAATGCACGCCTTGAAACCGCACATCATGGGGACACGTTCCAAAGCTCACTTCATATGCCGGTCGATGAAGGGGATGATTTTCTCGGGATAGCGGCCGAAGAAATTGTAGCCGTCCTTGAAGCGGTAGGGCGTGTCCCTGATCCAGAGCAGCTCCTTTTCCTTGCTGCCGAGCAAGTCGAAGGTCTTCTGGGCGTCCGCCGGATTGCGGGTCCAGGCGTCGTCATGCACCTGCACCATGAGCACCGGCATCTTCACGCTCGCGGCCCAGAGATGGGGTGTCATCTCCGCCGCGACAAACGCGCCCATTTTCATGAGTTCGAGGTCGATGAGTTCCTGATACTGGCGCACGCCCTGGATTTCGGAGAAGGCGTCGTAGATTGCGGACATGGAGACGACCATCGGGCTCACCATGCAACGCACGTTGGCGAAGAGTTCGGGGCGGCGGTGGATCGCATGGTATTGCGAGTTGCCGCCCATGCACTGGCTGTAGAGCGCCACCTTCATTTTCGAGAGGCGCGGGTGGGCATCGACGTATTTCTTCACGCCCGCACAGTCGCGCCATTCCCACTGGCCGATGCCGCTCAGGCCCCCGTTACCCGCGGCGCTGTTGCCATGGTTGCGGATGTCGTAGGTGAGGACGTTGTAGCCGGCGTCGGTGAGGTGCTTGTATTGAATGACAAAGTCGATCTCGACCGCATCGTAGTTGCTCCACGGTGCGCCGAAGTGACCAGGGAAGCCCGAGCGGCACATGGGAAGGGCGTGGTTAAAGATGACGAGCCTGTCGCTCTCGCCACCCCTGGCCGGAATATACCAGCCTTCGAGCGGGGTGCCGTCGTCGGAGGGAATCACGACATCGGACCAGCCGGTCATGCCATAGTCGTCCGGCGTCTTGTGGATGAAGCTACGGAGCGGGCGGACGATTTCCGCGAGCCCCTTGACCCTGGCATGGTCTTCCGGGGAGATGGTCTTGAGTTGGGCGAGGGCCTTTTCGAGGCGGGCTTTGGGCATTCTGCTCATGGCGAAGGGAGAGTTGAGGAGTTTGGTTTGATGAGCGCCGTCCCGCCCGGGAGGGCGCAACGAGCCCGATTGACAGGCCAGAGCTTACCATGACCGGTCTCGGGACCGGTAGATTGATCCTGCTGACTTCTTGCCTAATCCTGCCGGCTGGTGGATTTTCAGTTGTCGCCGTTCGCGCCTGGATCAATGAGCAGGAGAACCCAAAGCCACTCCGGCCATGCCCAAGAAAAACCATTCAGTCACGACCACCCCGCCAATCGATGCGGACGCCATGCAAGGGCTGGCTCGGAGAATAGCGGCTCAAGCCGAAAATCATGCCGTTTTCCCAACCGCCATCTCCGACCTGACCCTTTACCGCAATGATCGCCCGACCAAACCGACTGCCTACCTGCTGGAGCCCAGTGTTTGCCTGATCCTGCAAGGCCGGAAGCGAGTGCTGCTTGGCCCGGAGGACTACTCCTATGAAGTCGGGGAGTTTCTTGTGACTTCGGTTGGACTGCCACTGGTTGCGGAGATTCTCGAGGCCTCACCGGCCAAACCCTATGTCGGGCTGATCATGAAGCTCGACCGCAACGAGATTGCCCGGCTGGTCCTCGACCAGCATATTCCTGTGGCTGGATCGCCCCGGAACCGGGCGGGCATTGAGGCTGGCGCGCTGACAAAACCGTTGTTCGACGCATTCAGACGGCTGGTGGAATTGCTGGATGAATCGGAGAACATTCCTGCGCTCGCCCCGATCATCCAAAAGGAGATTCTGTTCCGCCTCCTGCAAACTGCGGCCGGATCGAGAATCAGTCGTCTGGCTACAGCCGGCGACTCTACCACCCGCATCAACCGCATCATCGCCTGGATCAACAGCAACCTTGCGACCCGACTTCGCGTGGAGTCTCTGGCCGAGCTGGCGGGGATGAGCGTATCGACCCTGCATCATCAGTTCCGCGCCCTGACCACGATGAGCCCGTTGCAGTATCAGAAACGGCTCCGACTGAACGAGGCCCGGCAACTGATGCTCACCGGGCGGCTCGACGCGGCCACCGCGGCATTCAAGGTGGGCTATGAAAGCCCGTCGCAGTTTACCCGTGAATATGCCCGTCTCTTCGGCAATCCGCCGCGACGGGATATTCAGAATCTCCTGACGGCGACAGCCGGCTTGGATTGATCGGCTGGATTCACTCGCTGCGTGATGCCCGGAATCAACGGGCTCAAATTTCCCCGCGGCGGTTGATCTCGGCAAATACAGCAGCCTCTATCTCGGATCACCCATCTGACTCTACAGTCCTGCACCCCCGATCTGGGAATTTGTTGAAAGCAACCGCTTCAACGGCAAGCGGGTCGTGCTTTTCAACACCTTCAACAGCAAGTTTGAGCCGCACTACATAGACACCTTCCGCGAAAAGGTAGTGCAAAGGAGCGCCCTTGAACTTGAGCACCGCTTTGTCCGGCGCGGTAGAATGGGCGGACAAATTTCGCCAAAAGAAATGTTGAGAACCATCGACGAAGACTGGTCACTGATGCCGCCGGCGAGAGCCGGTAACCAGGACGGAGACGACGATGAACCGACAAGTCACATTGGACACGAATGGCAGGATGTTCATGCGTCGACGGCCTCGTTCGCCAAAGCGCAGAGCCAACTCTTTCACTTTCGGACTACGCGGACGAACTCGTGACAATTTTTGAACCAGCCGCCGGCAAGGAGCGCAGACCGTCCGCAACCCGCCAACGATCATGAACGATACAAACGTCAGCCGAAACGTTTCCTCCCCACGCGGTTTCCGCCGGATCGCCCCGGCGTTCGTGTTGTTTTTCATGTCACCCTATGTGGCAGAATACCTGCTGGGTAATCTTTCCATCGGTGCGATCGCCGCCATGTTGATCGTCGCGCCGCTCTATGGCGGCGGAGCGATTATTATCCGCGAGATCGCACGACGAACCGGTCGGGGGTGGCCAACCATTGTGATGCTGGCCTTGGCTTACGGATTGTTCGAGGAAGGCATATCCCTGCAAACGCTGTTCAATCCGGATTATCTCGGGCTCCACCTCCTTCAGCAGGCTTACGTTCCTTCCCTGGGTATCGGCGGATGGTGGACGGTCTACGTGCTGACGCTTCACGTCATTTGGAGTATCAGTGTGCCGATCGCCCTTACGGAGGCACTGTTTGCGGAGCGTCGCACCACTCCCTGGCTGGGTAATCTTGGTTTGGGGGTTGCTGTTATCCTATTCCTAATCGGGCTCGTGGTGAACCACGCGCTGACAGGCAAAATGGAGAAATTCTCGGCTTCGATGCTGCAACTGGGCTCGGTCGCCGTGCTGATCGTTCTTGTTGTGACGATGGGCTTCTGGATCGGTCGGAAGCGTGAGATTCGCACAGGTTTTGTCCCGAAGCTGTGGCAGCTGGGCGCTTTTACTTTCACTCTGGGACTGCTTCATATGCGCGGTCATCTCCTTGCGCAGAACTGGGCGCTGGTAGCCCTGCTGATCGCGTCATTGTCGGCAGCGGCCATCTGTCTATTCACGTGGTCCTCCCGGGCTGATTGGACCCCGCTGCATCTGTTGTCTGCTGCTGCCGGCGCTGCCATGAGCTACGCGTGCCTCGCTTTTCCGCAGGAGCCCTCCTTTGGTGCCAAAGGAACGGTGGACCTGGTCGGAAACATCGCCTTTGGTGCGCTTGCCATTGTGTTGCTTGTCGTGGCGTTCCGAACCGAGAAAAAAGCGCTCCCAGTTGGCCGTATGGCGTAGATCCCAAGGCCCGGGTTACCCGCGCCGCGATATTGGCGGCGTTAGCCGGGGATTCCAACGCATCTGATAATCAAACCTGTTTGGACGCATCAGGCGTCCCTCGTGGCCAACGGATGGGAACTCGACATTACACGCCGCACCTTTCACGGAAAAGGTGGTGGGCCCACTGGGATTCGAACCCAGAACCAAAGGATTATGCTTACCACTTCGGCTTTCGCCGCCGGTCGAAACCGTGCGTGGTCTGGACCATGCCTTCACCATCCCGTTGCCGGATTAGGTGGGTGATTATGGCCTCTACACCTTCCCGCTTGCGCGGGCTTGGCTCGGCGTTGGGTCGCTCGCGCTAAGCGAACAGGCCGTTCACCGAATTTACACCTGACTAGCGCCGGGTTTCCCCGACGCCGACCCGTGAAAGTCCTCTGCTCTAACCGTTGAGCTATAGGCCCCAAAAAGAACGTCCAATGGCTAATCCCAGCAGGGCCCCATCAGCAAGCGCAGTCTTGAAATACCTCGCCATGCAGGCGACCGCCTTCGACCAGTCGTCAGCTGCACGAAGCCCTCGTGCACTCGCTATTGCCTCAGCTTGGGCAGCACCACCGGCATGCCTGAATGTGGATGAGGGAAGACCTCCATCTGCTCGCCATAGACGGTCTTGATGGTGTCGTCATTGAAGACGGCGCCGGGCTTCCCCAAGGCCCGGAGCCGGCCGTTGTGGAGCAAGGCGATCCGGTCCGCACACAATGCCGCGAGGGTGAAGTCATGAATCGTGAGAATGACCGCGATCCCCTGTTCCTTGGCGAGCGCACGGATGAGCCCGAGCAGTTCGGACTGATAGTGGAGATCCAGGTAGGCCGCGGGCTCGTCCAGCAGCATCAAGCGCGGCTCCTGCGCCAGCGCCCGCGCCAGCAGGGCCCGCCGCAGCTCACCGCCCGACAGGCTCGCCGTCTCGCGCCCGGCCAGCGGGGCGATGGCCAGGCGCTCCATGGCGTTCGCCACGATCTGGCGGTCCGCCCGGTTGTAGGGCAGCAGCCAGCCCCGGTGAGGGGCGCGTCCGAGTGACACGAACTCCTCCACCCGCATGGGCCAGGCCAGTTCGACCGTGCGCTGCGGAGCCAGCGCCACCTTCCGGGCGAACGCCCGCAGAGGCATCCGGCCCGCGGGCGTCCCCTCCAATTCCAGCCCGCCCGCGCGCGGCGGCAGCAGCCGGCCCAGCGTATGCAACAGGGTCGTCTTGCCGGCCCCGTTTGGCCCGACCACGGCCAGCACCTCCCCGGGCCCGACCTCAAAGCCGATGCCGGCAATCACGGTGGAGGCGCCATGCCCGCAGGCCAACCCGGAGACCTTCAGGAGCGGTTTCATGTGAAACGGGGCCCCCGGGTTCTGAGCACGAACAGGAAGAACGGCCCGCCCAGCAGCGCGGTGATGATGCCCACCGGCACCTCGACGGGCGCGAGCACGCTCCGGGCGAGCGCGTCGGCACACACCATCAGGATCGCTCCCAGCAGGGCACTGGCCGGAATCAGTCGCCGATGCCCTCCGCCCAGCAGCAGGCGGGCAATATGCGGCGCAATCAGGCCGACAAATCCGATCACGCCGGCCACCGAAACCGAGACGGCCGTCGCCAGGCTCGCCACGGCCACGATCGCCAGGCGGGCGTGCCGGATCGGCAACCCGAGACTTTGCGCCGCGTCGTCCCCGCCGACCAGCACGTCGAGCGGCCGGGCCAGCAGCCAAAGTCCCGCCATCGCGAGCAGCAGCGGCGGCAGGGCGATCCGGCAATGCAGCCAGGATCGCCCCGAAAATCCGCCCAGCATCCAGTTGAGGATGTGCAACCACGGTTGCTCACCGGAGATCATCAGGAACGAAACCATGGCCGACAGCATCGTGCCCAGCGCGCTCCCCGCGAGCAGGAGCGTGCCGGCCGACGCCGTCTGGCCCAGGCCCGCGAGCGCGTAAACCAGCGAGACCGCCCCGATCGCCCCGGCAAACGCCGCCACCGGCACCGGGCTGAGCCCGCGCACCGCCACGTCGAAACCGAGCAACACCGCCACCGCCGCACCGAACGCCGCGCCGCTTGAGGCTCCGATCACGAAAGGGTCGGCCAGCGGATTGCGGAACAACCCCTGAAAGCCCGCGCCCGAGACCGCCAGGGCCGCCCCGACGACCGCCGCCAGCAAAGTCCGCGGCAGGCGCAGTTGCCAGAGGATGGTCGCTTCGCTGCCCGACGCCGCGCCCGGATCGAAGAGGAGCGCGGCGATGCGCGCGGGCGAAACCTTCACGGCACCGAGCCCGAGGCTGAGCAGGATCGCCACGCCCAGCAGCCCGACCAACGCCGGGAAAAGCCAGCCCGCGCGCCATCGCGTCCACGCGCCCGCCTTGCTCATGGCGACGTCTCCTCTCCGGCATCGGGGAAAAGCGCGGGATACAGCGCCTTGGCCACCAGTTCGACGCCTTCGGCGAACCGCGGCCCGGCCCGGGTCACCGGTTCGTCCGGCAGGATGACGACGCGCCCGTCCCGCACCGCGGCGATCAGCGCCCAACCGGGCCGTGCGCGCAGCGCCTCCAGCGACATCGAGCGCTGGCGCATGGAGGCCGGCCCGATGATGACCTGCGGATCGCGGGCGATCACGGCCTCGACGCTTACCTGAGGGTATTCCTCCTTCAGGTCGGCGAAGATATTCACCCCGCCGGCGAGAGTCACCGCCTCGCCGATCAGGCTGCGCGGTCCGGCGCTCATCAGGGGCTCGTCAAAGACCTCCCAGTAAACCCTTACCCGTTGCGCGGGCGGCACGGTTCCGATCCTGGCGGCAACCGCTTGCAGTCTGGCGTTGGCCGACCCGATGAGCCGGTCAGCCGTTTCCGTCGTGCCAAAAATCCGTCCCAACAGCCGCATCGTCTCCTGTATCTCGGTCCAGCCGCGCGGCTGGACCGCGGCGACGGTCACCCCCGCGCGTTCGAGTGCGTCGACCACCGCCCGCTGGTTTCGGTCACCCGCCAGCACGAGGTCGGGCTTTAGCGCCACGATGGCCTCGATGCTGATCGTGCGGGCGGCAAAACCGCCGATCTTCGGCAGGTCGACGGCCGCCGCGGGATGATTGCAGTAGGTGGTGACCCCGACCAGCCGTTCACCGGCTCCCACCGCAAAGGCCAATTCCGTGTTGGATGGCGCCAGTGAAACCACCCGCTGCGGCGTGGCGGACAGCGTGATCGTGCGACCCAGCCGGTCGGAAAAGGTGAAAGGAGGGCCGTCCCCCGTCGCGGGCGCGGCGGCCCGGGCAAAAGGGCAGGCAACCGCCATCCAGCACAGGAGAAACCGGATGAGCAGCGAACCGGGAGAGAGGAAACGGAATACGGCGCCCGGCAGGCGGGCACCTGAAGCGACAGCTTTCATTCGAGCGATGAAGTTGTTCGGAGCGGGCAACCCGGCGTATTCGGACTCCGAGCCGACGGGCACAGGGCGATGACACCCCGCCCGCATCGTCCGTCACCTTCACCCCGTCTGACGGGATTGGTGCTCCGGTCGCCATTGGGCGCCGGAAGACAGAACGACCTGGACTCGTTACCGCAGCGCGACTGTCGCCGGTTTTCACGGCGTTCCACCGGGGCTGCTCGCGGCACGTCTGGAAGGAAAACGTGCTCTGGCTATCAAACAACGCCCCGACCTTGCCGACCGCGTCGTGATCGCCAAGAGGAAACGTCGCTGTGACATGAGGTGCCCAACCGATGACAAGATATGCCGGCTGAATTCCCTTGCCCGGGGATTCGCCGTTTCACCACTGTCGAGCCGTTCGCGGTTTCCGCGGACAGTTCCTTACCATTCCGGGCGTCATCAGGGAAGGCCGTGAGATCCGGCCACAGTTGCGCTGCGGTATCGCATCAGTCCAACCCTCCACCGGACGCGTAAGCGTTCCGGGCAAAGCCAGTTCCGGCAACGGAATGAAGGCGAGAGGAGAGGCAGCCGTTCCATCCTTCAAACCCAGGTTCGAAGGGACGGAACGACGTCACATGCGGAGTCCGAATATCTGACCGCCCGTTGTCTCACTCGTCCGATGCGATTGCGCGCATCGGCTCCTCGAAAACTTCAACGCAAAATTGAAGCGTGAGAGCGGTCAAAACGGTCTCCTCGTAACCGGGCTGCGCCCTGCGCCGCCGGTGCCACGTCGGCTGGTTTCTGCTCTTGCCTGAAACCTCCGTCGTCATGATGACCCGACCTCCCCAGCTCCCTTGTCCGGCGCCTGCGCGCCGCAGTGGCTTTGCGCGTCCCGAGCCAGCCGGCTCCGCGTCGCGCCCCCGCCTTCCCGGGCGGTGAAAGCCCTCTCCATCCTCGGCACCGGCTCCGGCGCCGGCAAGACATGGATCGCCACCGCGGTCTGCGCCTGGTTGCGCGCCCAAGGCATCCGCGTCGCCCCGTTCAAGGCGCAGAACATGTCCAACAACGCCTGGGTCACGCTCGAAGGCGGCGAGATCGCGCGCGCCCAGGCGGTCCAGGCCGAAGCCTGCGGCTTGCGCCCCGTCGCCGAGATGAATCCCGTGCTGCTCAAGCCCAGCGGGGGACAGGGCGCCCAGGTCATCGAGCTTGGCCAGGCTCGCGGCCATTGCGCCGCCCGCGACTACTACAGGGAAACCGAGCGCCGCTGGGCCCTCGTCGCCGATTCGCTGGCCTTCTGGCAGTCGCGCTGCGATGTGCTCGTGCTGGAAGGCGCCGGCAGTCCCGTCGAGCTGAACCTGATGGACCGCGACCTGGCGAACCTGCGCCCGGTCCGCCACCTCGACGGACGCTGGCTGCTCGTCGGCGACATCGACCGCGGCGGCATCTTCGCCCAGCTGATCGGCACCTGGCAGGTCCTCGGAGCGGAGGATCGCGCCCGTTGCCTGGGCGCGATCGTCAACCGTTTCCGCGGCGATCTGTCGCTCTTTCCCGATCCGCAACGCTGGCTCGCGCCGCATGCCCCCGGTTTCGACGTGCTCGGCACCCTTCCCTTCCGCCGCGATCTTCAACCCGAGGAAGAGGACGGCCTCTCCGCCGAAGACCTTGATCGCGGCACCGGGGAGACCGTCGCCTGGGTTCGCTATCCCTGTGCGGCCAACCTCACCGACTGTCAGCCGTGGTGGGACGACACCGGCGTGCGCGTGCGCTGGACCGACGACCCGGCCGTGCTGGGCAGCGCCAGGCTGATCGTCCTTCCCGGCAGCAAGAACACCCTCGCCGACCTGCGCTGGCTGCGCGAACGCCACCTCGACCGCGCGCTCCACGCCGCCGTGCAACGCGGCGCGACCGTCGTCGGCATCTGCGGCGGCTACCAGATGCTCGGCGAACGCCTCGCCGATCCCGCCGGCATCGCGGGCGATGCCGGCGATGAACCCGGGCTCGGCCTCCTGCCGATCGCCACGGAATTCCACGCCCCGAAGATCGTGCGCGAAACGGGCGCGACCTGCGGTTCCGACCGCTGGACCACCTACGAGATCCACATGGGCCGCACGCGCTTCACCGCGCCGTGCGACACCCTGCACGAGGTCAGCGATTCCACCGGAACGCGCCGCGAAGGGGCCCGCCGCGGCCGCGTGCTCGGCACCTACCTGCATGGCTGGTTCGAGTCGCCGCGCCTCCGCGCGCAGCTCGCCGCCTCCGCCGGGCTGCAGGAGCACCGCGCCGCCCGGGACCTCTGGGCCGACAAGCGCCGCGCACTCTACGCCCGGATGGCCGACCACCTCGCCACCCACGTCAACCTCGGCCCCGTGCGCCGTTATCTCGACCTATGAGCGTCGCGGGCACGACCTCCTCCGCTCTCCGCCGCGTCGTCATCTCCGGCGGTCCCGGCTCGGGCAAGACGACCCTGATCGACGCACTGCGCGCACGCGGCCATGCCTGTTGCGAGGAGGTGTCGCGCCAGCTGATCCGCGAACAGCACGCGCACGGCGGCGCGCTGCTCCCCTGGCGGGACCTGCCGGGCTTCGCCGCCGAGTGCGAACGCCGGATGTGCGGGCAGCTCGCGGAGACGGCCGGCCACGCCCTCGTGTTTCTCGATCGCGGGCTGCCCGACATCATCGCCTACCTCCGCCACGCCGGCCTGCAGCCGCCCTCGCGGCTCTTCGCCGACGCGCGCGCCTACGCCCGCGTCGTGTTCCTCGCGCCCCCCTGGCAGGCGATCTACACGCAGGATGCCGAGCGGCCGCAGACCTACCTCGACGCCGTGGCGCTGCACGCCGAGCTCGAACGCGCCTACCGCGACTGCGGCTTCACGATCGTGCCGCTCCCCCGCGCGGATGTCGCCACCCGCGTTGCCTTCGTCGAACGCGTGCTCGCCGGCGCGCCGAACCCCGTTTCCCCATGAGCCGCCTGATCTACCTCACCGGCCCCGTGCGCAGCGGCAAAAGCCGCCGCGCCGTCGAACTCGCCCGCGCCTGGGGCGATGACGTCGTCTTCGTGGCGACCTACCGGAACTCGCCCGGCGACACCGAGATGGCCGAACGCGTGCGCCATCACCGCGCCGAGCGGCCGGTAGCGTGGCGCACGCTCGAAGCCCCGGACGACGCCGCGGCCGCGCTCGCCGCGCTGACGCCCGCGCCCAGCGGGGTCGTGCTCGACTGCCTGACGTTGTGGGCGGGAGACCGCTTCACCGAAACAGATGGACGCATCCTCGCGACATGGGCGGATCAACTCGCGCGCTTTCGTGCCGCGCCGTGGCCGGTCGTCATCGTGGGCAGCGAGATCGGCTGGGCTCCCGTGCCCGCCGATGCCGCGCTGCGCCGCTACCGCGATCTGATCGGCACGCTCGGGCAGATGACCGCCACCGCAGCCGACGAAGCCTGGCTCCACGTCGCGGGCTGCCCGGTGCGACTGAAGTGACTCCATCATGACCAATCCGCTTTCCTGGGTCCCTTCCCCGATTCCACCCCTCGCCCACGAGCTCACGCCCGGCCTGCGCGCGCGCATCGACCACAAAACGAAGCCCCCCGGCTCGCTCGGCCGGCTCGAGGAAATCGCCCTTCGGCTCGGCCTGATGCAGGGCACCCTGGAGCCCTCGCTGGCTAATCCGGTGGTGCTCGTCTTCGCCGGCGACCACGGCTTCGCGCGCGAAGGCGTCAGCCCGTTCCCGCCCGAGGTCACGCCCCAGATGGTGCTGAACTTCCTCTCCGGCGGCGCCGGCATCAACGTGCTCGCACGCCTCTCGAACCTGCCCGTCAAAGTGATCGATGCGGGGGTCGCCAGCGACCTGCCCGACCATCCCGATCTGCTGAAACGCAAGGTCCGCGCCGGCACGCGCAACGCCCTGCACGAACCGGCGCTGACCTGCGACGAAGTCCTCTCCTGCCTCGCACACGGCGCGGACATCGTCCGGCAACTCGCCGCGCAAGGCACGCGCGCGGTCCTCCCCGGCGAGATGGGCATTGGCAACTCCTCCGCCGCGGCGCTGATCTACAGCGCCCTGCTCGATGAGCCGATCCACGAGTGCGTCGGCATCGGCGCCGGCCACCAGGGCGGCGGCCTGGCCCGCAAGCGCGATGTTCTCGCCCGCGTGCAAACCCGGCATGGACGGATCGCCGAGCCGCTCGCCGCGCTCGCGGCCTACGGCGGCTGCGAAATCGCCATGATGACCGGAGCCATGCTCGAAGCCGCCGCGCAGCGCATGGTGGTCATGGTCGACGGTTTCATCGCGACGGCCTCCGCCCTGCTCGCGGTCCGGCTCCAGCCGGCCGTGCGCGACTACATGGTGTTCGCCCACGCCTCCGGCGACCGGCCGCATGAGCTTGCGCTCGAGGCGCTCGACGCCCGCCCCCTGCTCAGCCTCGACATGCGCCTTGGCGAGGCCTCCGGCGCCGCCCTCGCCTGGCCTGTCATGCGGGCCGCGGAAGCGTTCCTCCGCGACATGGCCACGTTCGACTCCGCCGGCGTTTCCGGGCGGACCAACCGGTGAACCGATGACCCGCCTCCGACACGAGCTTCGGGCCCTGCACGCCGCGCTGATCTATTTCACGCGGCTGCCCCTGCCGCTGCTGCGCGGGCAAGCGCCCGACGACTGGCGGCGCGCCGCCACGTATTTTCCGGCGGCCGGATGGATCGTCGGTGCGGTCACGGGCCTCGTGCTGTGGGGCGCGGCGCAGGCCTTCCCGCCCGTCCTCGCCGCAGGCCTGGCGCTGGCCGCAGGCGTCATGCTCACGGGTGCGATGCACGAGGACGGGTTTGCCGATTGCTGCGACGGCTTTGGCGGCGGCACGACACGCGAGCGCACGCTCGAGATCATGCGCGATTCGCGGATCGGCACCTTCGGCGCAACCGGCCTGGTGATTCTTCTCGGGCTGAAATGGCACGCGCTGTCCGCGCTCCCGCCCGGCCGGGCCGTCGCGGCCCTGGCCGCCTCGGCCGCCCTCAGCCGCGCGGTCTCGATCTCGCTGCTGGCCTCGCTCGACTACGCGCGCACCGAGGGCAAGGCCCGGCCGGTGGTCTCGCGCCTGTCAGCCAGCCGGACCGCGGCGGCCTGCCTCCTCGGACTCGTTCCCTTCCTCGCGCTTCCGCCCCGGTGGCTCTGGTCCGTCCTTCCCCTGCTGGCGCTTCGCGCGGGCGCGGCGGCGTGGCTTGGCCGGCGCTTGGGCGGATATACCGGCGACTGCCTCGGCGCGGTCCAGCAACTCGGCGAACTCGCCTGCCTGCTCGTCTTCATCGCACTGCCATGAAGCTGTTCCTTATCCGTCACACCTCGACCGCCTGCCCCGCCGGACTCTGCTATGGCCGGACCGAGGTGCCGTTGGCGGACACGTTCCGCGAGGAAGCGGCCGCCGTGCGGGCCGCGCTGCCGCCCCACCCCTGGCGAGTCTTCTCCAGCCCCGCCTCGCGCTGCCGTCGCCTGGCGGAATACCTCGGCGGGCCCGTGCAGATCGACCCGCGCCTGCAGGAGCTCGACTTCGGCTCCTGGGAAAACCGTCCGTGGGCCGAGCTCCCACGCGAGGATACGGAATCATGGCTTGGGGACTTCGTTCATCGGCGTCCGCCGGGCGGTGAATCCTTCGGTGATCTTGCCGGCAGGGCCTGTGGATTCCTCAAGGAGCTCTCCGCCTGCCCGGCGAGCCCTCCCATCGTCGTCGTGACCCACGCGGGCGTGATCCGCGCCCTGCTGGCCCTGGCACAGGGGCAGGCCCTGGCGGACGCCTTCGCCAGGCCAATCGCCTTCGGCTGCGTGCAGGCACTGAACATCGGACCGGACCGGCTCGTTTCTCTCCCATGAACTCCATCGATCATATCCGTGAAGTCTTCCATTCCATCGCCGGCGTGCTCGTGTGGCCCGTGCTGCTTGGCCTGATCGGCCTGGTTGCGGCCATGCTGGTGTCACTCGGCGCCTTTGCCCGCGAGGCCTGGGATCGCCGCCGCGGACGGCGATCCGCGCTCCTGCGCGACCGGCACCGCCTGCTCGCCGTCGCGCGGGAGTCCGGCGCCGCCGACCGCGAGCTGCAGATCGAGGAAGTCCTGCAATCCGCCGAACGTTCGCGCTGGCGCGCGCTCGGCCGCCTCCGCCTCGCCGTGCGCGTGGGCCCCTCGCTCGGTCTCATGGGCACGCTGATCCCGATGGCCGACGCCCTGCAGGGACTCGCCGAGGGCAACCTCCCCGCGCTGGCCAGCAACATGGTCACCGCGTTCGCCGCGACTGTCATCGGCCTGTCGGTGAGCGTCGTCGCCTACCTGCTCGCCGCGGCCCGCGAGAGCTGGGTGCGCGCCGACACCGAGGCGCTTGCCTTCGAGGCCGAGCGCACGCTTCGCACCGCAACCTCCGCCGCCGCCTGACCCGCCATGCGCTTCGTCCGCCGCCATCGTCTTCTCCCCCATGGTCCCGCTCCCGGCGAGGACGAGGATCCGCTCGCCGGCATCGCCAACCTTTTCGACGTGTCGGTCGCCTTCATCGTCGCGCTGCTCATCGCCCTGTTCGCGCTGTTCTCCGCCGGCACCTTTCTCGACAAGAACACCGAGGTCACGCTCGTGAAGCAGACCGCCGATGGCGAGACCGAGATCATCACAAAGAAGGGCGCCGAGATCAAGGTCCAGAAGGTCACCGACAAGACCCTCTCCGGACAGGGCACGCGCCTTGGCACCGCCTACCGGCTGGCCAACGGCCAGGTCGTCTACGTGCCCGAAGATGCCGGCGATCCCGCCATCCCCAGGCGCTGACCCGATCCGCCCGGCCACCTCTTCCCAGCAACCTCTCCAGTCACTTCCCGTTTTCCCTCATGAAAAAAAACCTAATCCAGACCGTCCGCTCCCGGACTGCGCTCACACTCGCGGCTCTCTCTTGCGCCGCCCTGTTGTCCGCGGCGGACAGCGGCGACGACCCGGTCATCAAACTCGATCCGCTCTCCGTGACCGCCACGCGCGAGTCCAAGACCCACATCGAAACCCCCGCCTCCACGGTAACCCTCGACAAAGAGGACATCAGGGCCACCGGCGGCGACACCGCCTACGAGGCCGTGCGCTTCGCCGATGGCATCACCAGCGATTCCATGGGACCCGCAGGCCAGGCCTGGGGCGCGATGACGGCCAAGACCGTCATGCGCGGTTCGCGCCGCGGCACACTCGTGCTGGTGGACGGCATCCCGGCCAACGTAAACGGCTACTACAACATGGAGGACATCCCGCTCAAGACGGTCCGGCAGATCGAGATCGTCAAAGGAGCCTCCTCGATGCTCTACGGCAGCGAGGCCATCGGCGGCGTCATCAACGTCATCACGGACAACACGCCGGAAAACACCGCCTCTGTCGCGCTCGGCGACTATGGCTACGAAAACTACAGCTTCTCGCTGCGGCAGCCCTGGACGCTCGCCAACCAGCCCGGCAGCATCGGCGTGGTCGGGGTTTACCAGCAGCTCGGTGAAGTGCTCGGCATGTCGAACGGCGGCTACGGCTTCGGCGGCAGCATCAAGCGCACCGGCCGCATCGACCTTGCCCAGGGCAACTGGAGCATCGCCTGGCAGCGCACGGAAAACGAATACAGCTTCACCCGCTACAGCCTCGTCGGCGGCGTGCCCGTCTGGACGCCCGACAAGCTGATCCAGGTCTCGAACTACGACGACACCAAGGATTTTGTCCGCGCCCGCGGCACCGGCGAGAACTGGCAGGCCAGCTTTTACGCGAACTTCCACGACCGCGACTACCGGACCATCCGCAATCCGCTGACCACCAAAACGCTCAGCGCCGACATCGATTACGACGCCAACGTCATCGGCAGCGAACTGCAATACAACTGGAAACCCGAGTGGGCCAGCTTCGTGTTCGGCCTCAGCTACCAGCGCGAGCACTTCTACAGCCTTGATGGTCTGTCCAAGGTCGAGGTCGACAGCGATCGCGACAATCTCGCCGTCTTCGTTCGCGGCGAAAAGACCTTCCACGAGACCTGGACCGCCGCCGTCGGCGTGCGCGAGAGCTACGTCAGCACCGGCGACCTCACCGCCTTCACCCCGCAGTTCCAGCTCGTGAAGAAACTGACGAAGCAGTTCGCCGCCTACGCGAACGTCGCCCGCTCCTTCAACATGCCCACGCTCAAGCAGCTCTACGACGACACGGGGACCCTCAGCGGCGCCAACGCCAACCTCGACCCCGAGCAGGGGTGGAACTACGAGGCCGGCCTGAAGTGGGAAGGCCCGAGCACCCTCGCAAGCCTCACCGTCTTCCAGATGGATTTCGACCATATCACCTACGTCGAAAACACCGCCGAGGATCGCTTTTACCCGCAGACCGTTCCGTTCCGCAACACGGGCGTCGAAATCTCCGTCACCCAGCAGCTCCACCCGACCCTCAAGCTCCAGGCCGGCGCCTCCTACGGCAACCCCGAGGAAAAAAGCACGCCCACCGCGCCCTGGGCCAATGTCTACGGCCGGGTGCAGGCCAACGCCCGCCTGAGCTGGGCGTGGAGCCGCTATAACGCCTCCTTCAACGTCTCCTACCTCGGCGACCGCGTCTACTCGAAGGACATGGCGCCGACCGCGCTCAAAGCCGGCGTCTCCCTCGGACGCTGGGGCGGCCTCGGTGTCAGCATCGACAACGTCTTCGATCGCCAGGACGTGACCAATCACACGTCCGCCACCTCGAAGTACTACGCGATGCCGCGCTCCTACCGCATCAGCTACGAAAAGACCTTCTGATCCGCACCTCCGGCTTCGCCGGGGCGGCGGCTGCGCCGCCGCCCCGGCCTTCTCGAACTTCATCGCCATGAACCGTCCCGCCCTCGCACTCTTCGCCACGCTGCTGGTCTCGCTTTTCAGCGTCCTCGACTTCGCCTCCGCCCAGCCCGCAGCCACCCATCGCGGCTCGATCTGCCTGATCTCCGGCGACACCCACTCGCCCGCGGCGGTCGCCGCTGCGCACGACCTGCTCGCCTCCCTCGATTTTGCCGGGATCGGAATCACGGTGATCCCGGATTTTGGCTCGTCGCCCGCCGATCTCCGGCGCATCGCGGCGGCCGACGCCGTTGTCATCTACGCCCGCGGCCGCGATCGCGTCGTGAGCATGGCCGACGTCCTTCAGGGGGTCGTGGCCCGTGGCGGATCGATCTTCATGGTCGGCCCGTCCCTCAATGAGGATGTGGGCGACATCCCTGTTCTTCGCGACAAGGAGATCGCCGCCTATTTCGCCGCCGGCGGACGAGCCAACCTTGTCCGGATGATCCGCGCCGTGGCGGCACGAAAAATCCTGCCCGGACTGGCCGTCGAACCGGCCGTGCCGGTTCCCGATTTCGGATTCTACGATTCCAGGAACGGGCTGATCGTGACCGGCTACGACGAATACCGGCGCGCATACGTGGCGGCCGATCCGCGCCGGGCCGCCCAGCCCTGGGTGGGCGTCATCATCCCCCGCTCCTACATCGAGGCCGGCGCCACGGGCACCGTCGAAGCCGTGACCACCGCGCTCGAAAGCCGCGGGCTGAACGTCCTGGCGGGCTTCTGCGCCTCGCAAAACGAACCCCTGCAGGCCCTTTTTCTCAATCCGGACGGAACCCCGCGCGTCGAGGCGCTCGCCAGCCTCTCCCTGAAGATGGGCTTCACGCCGCAGATGGTCGGCCCCGCCCTGACCGCCATCGGCGCCCCGGTGATCAACGGCCTGGCCCTCGGCTCGCAGAGCCACGAGGAATGGGCGGCCTCGCCCACCGGCGTTCCCGTGTCGGAACGCTGGTGGCAACTGAGCGGCCCCGAACTCGCCGGCTCCATCGCCCCGACCGTGCTCGCCGCCAAGGAGCGCGTCGAGGACACGGCCACCGGCTCGGCCTACGTCGTCCATGTGCCCATCGCGGAACGCATCGAACAATACGCCGAGCGCGTCGCCCGCTGGGTCCGGCTGCGCCACGCCCCCGCCGCCGACCGCCGCGTCGCCGTCATCTATTACAACTACACGCCCGGCAAGGCCAGCGTCGGCGCCTCCTATCTCAACGTCCTGCCCCAGTCGCTCGGGCAGATCCTCGGCCGCCTGCGCGCCGACGGCTACAAGCTCGACGGCGCGCCGGCTTCCGACGCCGATCTCTTCACGCAAATCCAGAGCTTCGGCACCAACGCGCGCCCGGGCGAACCCGCCGACCTCGATCGCATCGTGCGCGGCGGCGACGCCGTGCTCTGGCCCGTCGCCGAATACCGGAAATTCTTCGACCACCTGCCCGAGGCGCTGCGCCAGTCCATGATCGCAAAATGGGGCGAGCCCGAGGCCAGCCGCACCATGGTCTGGCACGACAGGAACGGCCGGCCCCACTTCGTCTTCCCGACCCACCGCTGGGGCAATGTCGTGTTCGCCCCGCAGCCGGTGCGCGGCTGGGGCGAGGATCCGACCGCCTCCTATCACGACCTCCAGCTCCCCGTTCATCACCAGTACCTCGCTTTCTACCTCTGGCTGCAGACCCGGTTCGATGCCGACGCCATCGTCCACGTGGGCCGGCACGCCACCCATGAATGGATGCCCGGCAAGGAGGTCGGCTTCACCCCGTCCGACCCGGGCGAGGTGCTCGCCGGCGCGGTGCCGCAGCTCTACATCTACATCGTCGACGGCATCGGCGAAGGCCTGCAGGCCAAACGCCGCGGCATGGCGACGATCATCTCCCACCTCACTCCGCCGCTCGACCGCGCGAGCCTCAGTCCGGAACTGCGTGAACTCAAGGGCCGCATCAACGATTACAATGTGGCGCGCGAAAAGGGCTCGATCGCCGGCGACGACACCCTGCGCGAAATCGCCGAGCGCGCCGCCGGGCTGGGCCTGCTGCTCGATCTCGGCATCTCGCCCGCCGCCACCAGTCCCGCGCTGACCCACGACCAGCTGGACGAGATCGAAAACCACATCGCCAACATCGGCGACAAGATCACGCCCTTCGGCCTGCACACCTTCGGCGTCTCACCCGACGAAAAGGCCCGGCGCGCCACGGCGACCGCCATCCTGGACAGCGAGACCACCCTCACCGCCGAGGAACGCACGAAGCGCCTTGCCGACCTGATGAACCGCCTCGCCGCCTCCGGCCCGGCCGAACTCGACGCGCTTTCCGCCGGACTCGCCGGCCGCTACATCGCCGCCAGCCCGGGCAACGACCCCATCCGCCAGCCCGAGTCGCTGCCGACCGGCCGTAACTTTTACGGCTTCGACCCGACCCGCCTGCCCACCAAGGCCAGCTATGAAACCGGCAGGCGCCTCGCCACCGGGCTGCTGGAGAACTACCGCGCCAAGCACGGCGTCGCGCCTGACCGGCTCACCTTCAATCTCTGGAGCGGGGAGACCAACCGCCACGAGGGCGTGATGGAGGCGCAGATCTTCGCCCTGCTCGGCGTCCGCCCCGTCTGGAACCGCATGGGCCGGGTCGAAAGCGTCGAACTGATCCCCCGTCAGGAACTGGGCCGCCCGCGCGTCGATGTCACCATCGCCCCGTCGGGACTCTATCGTGACGCCTTTCCGGTTCTCATGCATTTGCTCGACGATGCGGTGACGCTCGCCAAGCAGAGCCCCGAAGCCGACAACGCCATCGCGCGGAACGTCGCCACGGTCCGCACCGCGCTGGCCGCCCGCGGCGTGCCCGACGAGGAGGCCGAACGCCTCGCCACCGTGCGCATCTTCACCGTGCCGGTCGGGGCCTACGGCGCCGGCATCGAGCGCGTCGTCACCGACGACAAGGGCTGGAACAACGAGTCGCAGGTCGCCGACGTGTTCTTCAACCGCATGGGGCACCTCTTCGGCCAGGGCTTCTGGGGCGAGGCGCCCGCCGCCGCGACGAAGGACCCGAAGATCGCGCAGGATGTGTTCAAACTCGCCCTCAAGGGCTCCAAGGCCGTCATCCACAGCCGCTCCGGCGCGGTTTACGCCACCGTCGACATCGACGACTTCTATCAATACCTCGGCGGCACCGCCATGGCCATCCGGCAGGTCGACGGCTCCACGCCCGACGTGCTGGTGACCGACATGAGCAACCCGCGCGTCGCCGAAACCGTCACGCTCGAGCGTTTCATGGGGCAGGAGATGCGCGCCCGGTATTTCAACCCCAAGTGGATCGAGGAGATGCTCGACGAGGGCTACGCCGGCGCCCGCTTCATCATGCGCATGACCGACAATCTTTGGGGCTGGCAGGTCACCGTGCCCGAGGCGGTCGGAGACGCCAGGTGGCAGGAGATGTTCGAGGTGTATGTGCAGGACCGCTACAACCTCGACATCCGGGGGAAATTCGAGGCCGCCGGCAACCTCCACGCCTACCAAGCCATGGTCGACCGCATGCTTGTCGCCGTGGACAAAGGCTACTGGCAGGCGGCCGACGAGGTGGTGAAGGAACTGCGCGACGCCTCCGCGACCGCCGCCCGCCAAATCGCCGTCGCCGAAGCCCGGGAACTGGCCGCCCTGCCGCCCGCGCCTGCGTTCGCTCCGGCCCCGCCGGCCGTCTCGGCTCCGCCCCCTGCTGCCCCCGCCAGCGTTGCGCCGCCGCCGGCTGCAGCGCCCGCCGCCAGCGCCAACGCCGGCGCCCAGGCACCGACCGAGGTGACCGGCAAGGCGATCGAGGAAGCCCAACGCCCGAAACCCAGCGCCAACGCCCCGGCGCGCTGGCCCCTCGTGCTCTTCGCCGGACTCGCCGCGGTCGCGCTCCTCTTCGGCTTCGGCTGGTGGCGGCAGGGCCGCGCCGGACGCGACGCTCCCGCCTCATAATAACAAACCTCCCATGACCACACCTCACTCCACGGAACCTTCCTCATCCGACCTGCATCGCCAGCGCATGCAGCGGCGCAAGGAGATCCAAGACCAGCGCATGGCCGCCACGACCGACGAAAAGGGGCTGGTGATCGTGCACACCGGTCCGGGCAAGGGCAAAACCACCGCCGCGCTCGGCATGGTGCTCCGCGCGCTCGGCCACGGCCATCGCGTCGCCATCGTGCAATTCATCAAGGGCGCGTGGGAGCCCGCCGAGAAGAACGCGTTCGCCCATTGGGGCGACCGGCTCGCCTTCCACGCCACCGGCGAGGGCTTCACCTGGGAAACACAGGACAAGGAGCGCGACCGCACCGCCGCGCAGCGCGGCTGGGAAATCGCGCGGCGTTATCTGGCCGATCCGGCGTTCCGGCTGGTGCTGCTCGACGAAGCCAACGTCGCCCTGCGCCTCGGCTACCTTTCCGGCGAGCAGGTGCTCGAAGGGGTGAATCTCCGTCCTCCCCTGACGCATGCCATCCTCACCGGGCGCGGTGCGCCACCCGAGATCATCGCGCGCGCCGACCTCGTCACCGAGATGACCCTCGTCAAGCACCCGCTGAAGGAACAGGGCGTGCGCGCCCAGGCCGGCATCGAATTCTGAGCCCGCCGATGACCGGTCCCCGTCCAGCCGCCAATGCCGTTTCGCCGCGCCTCGTCGTGCTGACGCACGCCGCGACGGACGTTCTTGCGCTGGAACGGGCGCGCGCCGATCTGCCGGCGGAGTTCCCCCCGGCGTCCGGTCATTCGCTCGTCGGCCTGTCCGAGCCGGCGGCCCTGCGCAATCTGGTCGGTGGCGGGCCGGATTCCGGCACCGTCGTCGTGGCCCGCCTGCACGGGCCCTTCGCCGGCGTGCCGGGGCTCGAGGCGCTGGCGGTCGAGCTTCGCCGCGCGGGCGGCGCGCTCGTCGCCATCAGCGGCGTCGCCGAAGACGCCGATCCCGCACTCGCGAGCGCATCCACCGTTTCACCCGCGGTGGCGGCCGAGGTCAGCGCCTACTTCATGGCCGGCGGCGCGGACAACGTCGGCCATGCCTTGCGTTACCTGGCGCACACGTGTCTCGGCATTCCCTGCACGTTCGACCCGCCGCGCGCGATGCCGGCGCACGGACTCTACCACCCCGACTGGCTGATCCTGCCCGCGGCGGAGTGGCAGACGCTGCGTCCCGCCGGCCGGCCGGTGGCCTTCGTCGTATTCTACCGGGCTCACGCGCTGAGCGGCAACCTGGCCTTCGTCGATGCCCTGATCCGGCCGCTCGAGGCCCGCGGCTTCGCCGCCATCGGCGTGTTCACCTCCTCACTGCGCGCATGCGGCTCCGACGGCATGCCGCTCGCGTTGACGCTCCCCGGCGTCCGTCCCGATCTCGTGGTCAACACCGTCAGCTTCCCGGTCTTCGCGGCCGACGGAAACGCCCGGGAGGCCGATGCCGGTTGCTTCACCCGGCTCGGGGCGCCGATCTTGCAGGTCATTCCCTGCGGCTCGCCGCGCTCCGCCTGGCTCGCCCTGCCGCGCGGGCTCGGCCCCATCGAAACCTCCGTGGCGGTGGCGCTCCCCGAGTGCGACGGCCGGATCATCACCTTTCCGACGTCCTTCAAGGAACAGCACCGCTACGTGCCGGATGAGGAACGCTGCGCCCGTGTCGCCGCCTTCGCCGCCCGGCTGCACACGCTCCGCGCGAAGCCGAACACGCAGAAACGCATCGCGGTCATCCTCACCAACAGCGGCGGCAAGGCCGCCCGCGTCGGCGGCGCGGTGGGGCTCGACACGCCAGCCTCGCTCGTGCGCACCCTGGAGGCGCTGCGCGCCGCGGGCTACGACACGGGCGAATTTCCGGCCGATGGCGCCGCGCTGATGGCGCGCCTGCTGGCCTCCGGCAGCTACGACGAACAGCACCCGCTCGATGTTCGCCGCGTCCCGTCGCTGGCGCGCGCCGACTATGTCGCCTGGTTCCACCGCCAGCCCGCGCCCTTTCAGCATCAGGTTGCCGAACGCTGGGGCGCGCCTTCCGCGGCCGGCCCGGCGTCCGCGCCCGCGCGTTGGGTCGTGCCCGGCGGTCCGGCCGCCTCCCTGCTGCCCGCCGCTCACGAGCCCCACAGCGACGACCAGCGCTACTATTTCGCCGCCCTGCAACTCGGGCACGTCCTGCTCGCGATCGAGCCGCCGCGCGGTTTCGGACTCGATCCCGCCGCCATCTATCACGCGCCCGACCTGCCGCCCACGCATCACTACGCGGCGTTTCACGCCTGGTTGAGCGACCACTGGCAGGCCGACGCCGTGATCCATTTCGGCAAGCACGGCACGCTCGAGTGGATGCCGGGCAAGTCCGTCGCCCTGTCGTCCGCCTGCGCGCCCGACGTGCTGCTCGGCGACCTGCCGCTGTTCTATCCGTTCGTGATGAACGATCCCGGCGAAGGCGCGCAGGCCAAGCGCCGCGCCCACGCCGTCATCCTCGACCACCTCGTGCCGCCGCTGACGCAGGCCGGCATGCACGGCCCGTTGGCCACCCTCGCCCGGCTGGTCGAGGAGACGTACCGGGCCGAGTCGCTCGATCCGGCGAAACTGCCGCTGCTCCACGCGCAGATCTGGGAGCTCGTGCGCTCCTCGAAGCTCGACGCCGACTTGCGCGAGATCGGCCGCCAGCGGCACGGCGAACACGTCCACGAATGGGACGAACGCCCCGGCGAATCCGGCGCGCCGCGTTCGCTCGAAAAGCTGGACGGTCGCGGCATGGCGCACCTGCTCGAAGACCTCGACGCCTACCTCTGCGAACTGGGCCGCGCCCAGATTCGCCATGGTCTGCATGTGTTCGGCCAGGCCCCGATCGGCACTGGCCTGGTCGATTTGTGTTTCGCGGCGCTGCGTTGTCCCAACGGCGAGGTGCCGGCGCTGCTGCCGGCCGTGGCCGGCGGTTTGGGCGGTTCCTCCGACGATTCACCCCAGGCCCGGCGAACCCAGGACGAGATCGGCCGCTCGCTCCTCGGCGAACTGGCCGCCCAGGACTATTCCCCGGGGGCGGTCGAGCCGGCACTCCGCGCCTATTTTCCGCATGCCTCCCCCGCCCGGCTCCAACCGCTGCGCGCGGTGCTCGCGTTCGTCTGCGACCGGCTTGTCCCGGACCTCGCGCGCTCGACGGATGAGATGGGCAACCTGCTCCGCGCGCTCGAAGGCCGTTACGTGCCCGCCGGTCCTTCGGGCGCACCGAGCCGCGGCATGGCCCATGCGTTGCCGACCGGTCGCAACTTTTTCAGCGCCGATCCGCGCGGCCTGCCTTCGCCCGCGGCCTGGATCGTCGGACAAGGTCTCGCCCGCGAAGCGCTGGATCGCCACCTGCGGGAAACCGGCGCGCTGCCCGGGAATGTGGCGCTCAGCATCTGGGGCACGGCCACGATGCGCACGGGCGGAGACGATGTGGCGCAGGCGCTGGCCCTGCTCGGCATCCGGCCGGTCTGGCACGCGGAGTCGCGGCGCACGACCGGCCTCGAGCCGATTCCCCTCGCCGAACTGGGCCGCCCGCGCATCGACGTGACGTTGCGCATCAGCGGCTTCTTCCGCGACGCCTTTCCCCAGCTCGTGCAACTGCTCGACCGCGCCGCGCGGCTCGCCGCCTCGCTCGACGAGCCGCCCGGGCGCAATTTCATCCGCAAGCACTGGCTGGAGGAAACCGGCCGGCTCGTGGCCGGGGGCACTCCGGAGGACAGCGCGCGGCGGCAGGCGTCCTACCGGGTTTTCAGCAGCCCGCCCGGCGCCTACGGCACCGGCATGCTGGAGCTGATCGAGACGCGCGCCTGGCGCGGGCAGGCCGACCTCGCCGCCGCCTTCCTGGCGCGCGGCGGCTGGGCCTACACCGAGGAATCGCCCGAGGGCGTGCCGGCCGGGCCCGAATTCCGCCGCCGCCTGTCCGCGATCGAACTCGCGCTGCACAACCAGGACAACCGCGAGCACGACATCTTCGACTCGGACGATTACTTCCAGTTTCACGGCGGCCTGGTCGCGACGATCTCCGCGCTCTCGGGGCGGGCGCCGCGCGCCTACTTCGGCGACTCCTCGCAGCCCGACCAACCCGCCGTGCGCACGCTGCAGGCCGAGGCGCTGCGCGTCTACCGCAGCCGCGTCACCAATCCGAAGTGGATCGAAGCCATGCACCGCCACGGCTACAAGGGCGGCCTCGAACTCGCCGCGACGGTCGACTACCTGTTCGGGTTTTCCGCGACGACCGGCATCGTGACCGATTGGATGTTCGAGGGCGTCGCCGAGTCTTACACCCGCGGCGCCACGGGCGGATTCCTGCAGCGGTCCAATCCCTGGGCGCTTCATGCCATCGCCGAGCGCCTCCTCGAGGCGCACAGCCGCGCGCTCTGGGCCGCCCGCCCCGAAACCCTCGCCTCGCTCCAATCCACGCTGCTGGCCAGCGAGGGCCAGCTCGAGGCCGCCGCTCCGTCTCCCTCATGAACGCTCCCTTTCCCTTTTCCGCCGTGATCGGCCAGGACGACCTGAAACTCGCCCTCCTGCTCGCGACCCTCGACCCGACCATCGGCGGCGTGCTGCTGCGCGGCGAGCGCGGCACGGCCAAGAGCACCGCCGCCCGCGGCCTCGCCGCCTTGTTGCCCGGAAAACCCGACGGCACCCCCGCGCCGTTCGTGGAGCTCCCCCTCGGCGCGACCGAGGACCGCGTGGTCGGCTCCCTCGACGTCGAATCCGCGCTGCGCGAGGGCCGCCCGCGCCTGCGCTCCGGCCTGCTCGCCCGGGCCCATGGCGGCGTGCTCTACGTCGACGAGGTCAACCTTCTGCCCGATCACCTCGTCGATCTGCTCCTCGACGCGGCGGCCGGCGGACGGATCACCGTCGAGCGCGACGGCCTGTCGGCCACGGAACCTGCGGAATTCATTCTGCTCGGGAGCATGAATCCGGAGGAAGGAGAACTGCGTCCGCAGTTTCTCGACCGCTTCGGCCTGCACGTCGAGGTGCGCGCCCCCTCCGAAGTCGCGTTGCGCGTCGCCACCATCCAGGCCCGGCTCGCCTACGATGGCGCGCCGGAGCCCTTCGCCCGGCAGCACGCCGCCGCGGAGGAGGCTTTGCGCAACCGGCTCGCGGAAGCGCGGGCCCGGCTCGGCGCGCTCGCGCTGTCCCCGGCGCTGCTCACCCAGGCCTCTAGCCTGTGCGCGCAACTCGGTCTCGACGGCTTGCGCGGCGACATCGTGTGCGCCAAAGCCGCGCGAGCCCTCGCCGCGTGGGAAGGCCATGACGAGGTGACGCCCGACCACCTGCAGCGCGTCGCGCCGTTCGCCCTCGGGCACCGCCGCCGCCGCAAGCCGCGCGATCCGCTGCCGCCCGCGCAATCGCTCCCGCCGCCGCCGGCGCCCCCGACCCAAGCCGCTCCCGCCTCCGGCCACGGAATCCCGCCGCCGCAGGCCGCTCCTGCGGCGGATGCGCCCGCGCTTTCGCTCGAGCTGCCGCGGAATGGATCCGCTGCTCCGGGGCGCCGGGAGGCCGGTCAAGGCGCGCCTGCGGGCATAATACGCGCCGTCCCGCTGTGCAACGACGGCACCCTGGCCCTGGCGCCGACGCTTGCCGCCGCCGCGGCCCGGGGCGCGACGGTCCACGACGGGCGGATCGGACTCCGGCCCGCGGATCTCCGGCAGCACGAGCGCCGCGGCCGGCAGGCCGGACGCGTGCTGCTCATCGTCGATGCGAGCGGCTCAATGGGCGCGCAACGCCGGCTCTCGCTGGCGAAGGGCGTCGTGCTCGGCCTGCTCGACGCGAGCTACCAGCGGCGCGACCAAGTCGGCCTGATCCTCGTCGCCGGCGAGACCGCCGAACTGCGCCTGCCGTTCACCCGCCGCCTCGAGCAGGCGGAGGCGGCGTTGCGGGACGTGCCGACGGGCGGGCGCACGCCGCTGGCGCACGCGTTGCAGCTCGCCGCCGGACTCTGCGCCGGCGGACCGCCCGCCTGCGTCGTGCTGCTGACGGACGGGCGGGCCAATGTCTCACCCGGCGGCGGCGACCCATGGCGGGAAACGCTCACGGCGTCCGCCACGCTCGCTCCCGCGCTCGCCGGGGCGCTCGTGATCGATTGCGAGCCCGGTCCCGTGCGGATCGGGCGGGCGCGCGAACTCGCCGCGGTTCTTGGCGCCGAACTCCTCGCACTCGACGCCATCGATGCGGCGCAGCTCACCGTGCGCCTGCGCAACCGCCTGCTTTTGCCATGAGCCTCCTGTTGGCCCTCCTGATCGACGCCCTGCTCGGCGAACCGCCCGCGCGGCTGCACCCCGTCGCGTGGATCGGCCGCTACCTGCAGCGCGCCGGTCGCGGGCTCGACTCCCTCCCGCCCCGGACCGCCTTCGTGCGCGGAGCGGTCGGGTGGCTGCTCGGAGCGGGGCTCGTCGTCTGCCTCGCGGGGCTGGCGCAATGGGGCCTCGGCCGGGCACCCGCCTGGATCGCGCTGCCCGGCACCGCGCTGCTCCTCAAGCCGCTGTTCTCCTTCCGCATGCTCGTCGGCGAAGTGCGCGCGGTCGGGACGGCGCTGCAAGGCGGTCTCGAGCACGGTCGCCGCCGCCTGGCGCACATCGTGAGCCGCGACACGACGCAGCTCAGCGCCGGCGAGGTGCGCGAATCGGCGTTGGAATCGCTCTCCGAAAACCTCTCCGACTCGGTCGTCGCCCCGCTGTTCTGGTTCGCGCTGCTCGGTCTGCCGGGCGCCGCGCTGTATCGTTTCGCGAACACCGCCGATGCCATGTGGGGCTACCGCGGACGCTGGGAATGGGCGGGCAAGTTCGCCGCCCGGGCCGACGACGTGCTCAATTTCATCCCCGCCCGCCTCACCGCGCTGCTGTTCGTCGCCGCCGGCGGCGGCACGGCGACCCTGCGCGCCCTCGCGCGCGAAGCCCGCAAGACGCCATCGCCCAATTCGGGCTGGCCGATGGCGGCGTTCGCGCTGGCGCTCGGCGTGCGGTTGGGCAAGCCGGGCGTCTACACGCTCCATCCGGCGGGCCGCGTGCCCGCCAACACCGATTTCGTCCGCGGCACGCGCCTGACGGTCGTCGCCGGCTGCCTCGGCGCGGCGGGCGCGGCCGCCCTCGCCTGGGCGCTGGGGAGGATCAGCCATGGTTGACCTCGCTCCCTTCCACGGCGGCTCCGACGCCGGCCCCGAGCCCCGCCATGATTTTTCGAGCAACGCCAATCCGGTCGGACCCTGTCCGAGCGTGCTCGCCGCCGTGCGCGCCGCGGATGTCACGCGGTACCCCGATCCGGCCTACACGGCGCTACGCGCGCGACTCGCCGACCACCACGGGGTCACGCCCAAACGGGTTGTCATCGGTGCCGGCGCCAGTGAACTGATCCTGCGCTTCATCCGCCAGCACCAGGGGTCCATCCAGATTCTCGGCCCCACCTTCTCCGAGTATGAGCGCTGCGCCAGGCTGACCCGGAAACGCAGCTATCAGACCGACAACGTCACCGATTTCCTTCAGCTGCGTCGCAGCCGGCGCAGCCTCGGGTTTCTCTGCTGGCCCAACAACCCCACCGGCGCGATGTGGCCGCTCGAGTTTGTGGCCGAAGCAGCGCATCGCGGTCCGCTGGTGGTCGATCTCGCCTATGCGCCGCTCTGCGCCGACGGCACGCTCGCGCGCGTCGAAGCGGCGGCCGGACGCGCAATCCGGCTCTATGCGCCGAACAAGAGCTTCGGCCTCACCGGCGTGAGGGCCGCCTACGCGATAACGCCCACGCCGATGCCTGCGCTCGTCCAGCAGGCTCCCGCCTGGGTGTTGGACAGGACCGGCGAGGCGTTCCTTGCGGCCGCGATCGAAGCGGAGGCGTCGCGCTGGCTCGCCGCAAGCCGGCCGGTGTACTTCAAATGGCGCGAGAAACTCGCCCAGGCACTCCGCGACCGTGGCTGCGAGGTCCGGTCCGGTCCGGCGACCTACCTGCTCGCGCGGGTCGGCGATGCGCGCCGGCTGAGCGCCGCCTTGCGCGCACGCGGGGTCCGCGTGCGCGATTGCGGTTCGTTCGGCCTGCCGGAGTGGATCCGCCTCTCCGCGCAACCGCCCAAAGCGCAACGCCACCTCCTCGCCCAGTTCGACGCCGCGAATTCCCGCCGGAGCACCCTCGTATGAGCGAACCCCGCCCCCTTCCCCGGATCGTCGTCGCCGGCACCTCGTCCGGTGTCGGCAAGACCACGCTCGTGGCCGGCCTGATCGCCGCGCTTCGGCGCCGCGGCCTCGTCGTGCAGCCGTTCAAGTGCGGCCCGGACTACATCGATCCGACCTACCACACGCATGCCGCCGGCCGGCCGTGCCGCAATCTCGACTCGTGGATGCTCGACGACGCGGGAGTCGCGGCATCGTTCCAACGCGCCTGCCACGGAGCCGATCTCGCCGTGATCGAAGGGGTGATGGGCTTGTTCGACGGCAGTGATTACGAGGACGAGCGCGCCTCGTCCGCCCAGATCGCGAAGCTCCTCGGCGCGCCGGTGCTGCTCGTGCTCGATATCTCCGGGGCCGCACGCAGCGTCGCAGCCATGGCGGGCGGCTACGCCCGGTTCGATCCGCTTGTGCGCGTCGGGGCGTGCGCGCTGAACTTCGCCGGCTCGGCCGCGCACGCCGCAGGCTGCACCCGCGCCCTCGCCGCGGCCGGTGCTCCTCCCGCGCTCGGCTGGTTGCCGCGCAACGAGGCCTGGCGCGTGCCGGAACGCCACCTGGGGCTCGTCCCAGGCCCGGAGCGCGCCGATCCCGACCGGTGGCTTGCCCCGTTGGCCGGCGCGATCGAGGCGAACTTCGACCTCGACGCAATCATCGCGCTCGCCCGCAGCGCGCCGCCGCTGCAGGCCGTCGCGACGCCCCCCGCCACCCCGGCGGCCGGCGGGCCCCTGCTCGCGGTCGCGCGCGACGAGGCGTTCGCGTTCTATTATCCGGACAATCTCGAGCTGCTCGAGGCGGCGGGCGCGCGCATCGTGTTCTTCAGTCCGCTGCGCCGCGAGTTGCCTCCGGCCCATGCCGCCGGCGTCTACCTGGGCGGCGGCTACCCCGAGCTGCATGCAGCGGCGCTCTCCGCGCACACGGCGCTGTGGGATGACCTGCGCGCGCGGCACCGGCGCGGCTCGCCCGTCTGGGCGGAGTGCGGCGGATTCATGGTGCTCGCGGAAGCGCTGATCGACGCCGACGGGCGCCGCTGGCCGATGGCGGGACTCGTGCCCGGCGTCGCCCGCATGACCGGCACCCTCGCCAGCCTCGGCTATCGCCAGGCCACGGCGCGGCGCGCCAACCTGCTCGCCGGGCCCGGCGAGACGCTGCGCGGACACGAGTTTCATTACAGCGTGTGGGAGGGCGGCGGCGCGGCGCACTCCGCGTGGGCCTTGCGCGGCACGCGCGGCCCCGGGACCGCGGACGACGGATACGCCGACGGCACGCTGCTCGCCAGTTACCTGCACATCCACCTCGGCCAGCACCCGCGGCTCGCGCCGCGGCTGGTCGCGCACCTCCGCGCGGCCGCGGAGCGAACCTTCCAACCCAACCCATCATGATCCCCGTCACCGTCCTCACCGGCTTCCTCGGCGCCGGAAAAACCACGCTCCTCAACCGCATTCTGACCGGACACCACGGACGGAAGATCGCCGTCATCGAAAACGAATTCGGCGAGGTCGGCGTCGACAACCACCTGGTCATTCGCGCCGACGAGGAAATCTTCACCATGAACAACGGCTGCATCTGCTGCACCGTGCGCGGCGATCTGCTGCGCATCCTGCGCCAGCTGGCCCGGCGCGAACAGGCGGTCGATGCGGTGGTGATCGAAACCACCGGGCTCGCCGATCCCGGACCGGTGGCGCAGACATTCTTCACCGATCCCGAGATCCGCGCCCGCTACCGGCTCGATGCCATCGTGACGCTCGTCGATGCGCGGCACATCGTGAACCACTGGGACGAAAGCGACGAGGCGAAGAAGCAGATCGCCTTCGCCGACGTAGTCCTGCTGAACAAGACCGACCTCGTCGCGCCGGCCGGACTTGCGGCGGTGGAAAAGCGCGTGCGCCAGATGAATCCCGCGGCGCGCCTTCATCGCACGCACCATGCGAACGTCGATCTCGCCCAGGTCCTCGAGGTCGGCGGCTTCAATCTCGATCGGGCCAACGAGCTCGACCCGCACTTCCTCGAACCGGAGTATCCGTTCGAATGGGGCGGCGTTTACGAGCTGGGCGGCGAAGCGGGCACCCTGCATCTCGGCGCAGGCCCCGATCCCTCCATGGATGTCGTGCTGTCCGCCCTCGCCGACGCCGGCGACGCCGCACTGGCGGCGGCGCGCGAGGCGGCCGTGCTGGCATTTTCCGAGCGGGCCCCGGCCGTGCTGGCGGCAGGGCAGCCGCTTCCGGCCGATGGCACGCTGCGCCGCCTGGAACTGGCGGATGCCCCGGCCCTGTTCCCGCTCGCGGTGCCGGCCCCGGGACGATACGCGCTGTTCACGCAGCACCATCCCGATGAATTCGGCGCCGCCCTGCAGGCCGGCGGACAGGTCTGCGCGCCGGCGTGGTCGCACGCGTTCAAGCCGGATCATGAACACGACGAGGCCGTGTCCTCGGTCGGCATCTCGTTCGTCGGCGAACTCGATGCCGCGAAGCTCGATGCCTGGCTCTCCGAGCTGCTGCGCACGCGCGGCACCGACATCTTCCGCAGCAAGGGCGTGCTCGCCATCCGCGGGCAGGCCCGGCGGCTGGTCTTTCAGGGCATCCACATGCTCTTCGACAGCCGGTATGACCGCCCGTGGGGCGGGACCGAGAAACGAACGAACACGTTTGTCTTCATCGGCCGCGCCCTGGACCGCGAAGCGCTGAACGCCGGCTTCGCCCGTTGCCGCGCCGTCTGACCGCCAAAACCGGAGCTCTTATGCATATCATGGAAGGTTACCTCCCGGTCGCGCATGCCGTCGCGTGGAGCGCGGCGAGCGCCCCGTTTCTCGCCTGGGGCGTGCGCCGCCTGACCACGCGGTTGCGCGAGCAGCCCGAAACGCGCCTGATTCTGGGCGCGAGCGGCGGATTCACCTTCGTGCTTTCCGCGCTCAAGTTGCCGTCCGTCACCGGAAGCTGCTCCCATCCGACGGGCATCGGCTTCGGCGCGGTGCTGTTCGGCCCCGCGATCATGAGCGTGTTGGGCACGGTCGTGCTCCTGTTCCAGGCGCTGTTTCTCGCCCATGGCGGAGTGACGACGCTCGGAGCGAACGCGTTCTCGATGGCCATCGTGGGCAGCTACACCGCGTGGGGCGTGTTCAAACTCGCCGGTGCACTGCGGCTTCCGTTCAATGTCTCCGTCTTCGCCGCGGCGATGCTCTCCGACCTGCTGACCTACATCACGACCGCCCTGCAACTCGCGCTGGCGTTTCCCGATCCGGCGAGCGGATTTGTCGGTGCCGCGGCGAAGTTCCTCTCCATCTTCGCCGTCACGCAACTCCCGCTGGCGGTCATGGAGGGCCTGCTGACCGTCCTGATGATGAACCTGCTGCGCAGCCATGCCGACGAGGCCGTCGCTGCATTGCTCCCCCGCGCCAAGACCCTATGAAACGCCAGAATCTGCTTCTCCTCGCCGCGGTCATCCTGCTGACCGCCCTGCCCTTGCTCCTCATCAAACCGACCTCTGCGGAAGAAGAGCTGTTCACCGGGGCGGATGGCCAGGCCGAGACGGTGATCAGCGAGATCGAGCCCGGCTACAAGCCGTGGTTCGCCCCGCTGTGGGAACCGCCGAGCAACGAGATAGAGAGCCTGCTTTTCGGCCTGCAGGCCGCCTTGGGCGCCGGGGTCATCGGTTACTGCCTCGGGCTGTATCGCGGACGCAAACTCGGCCGGGACCATCATGCTCCATCGCGTTGACCATGCCGCCCAGCGCAGCCCATGGCGCGACAAGCCCGGCCCGCTGGCGCTGGCCTGCGGCGGCCTGATGGCGCTCACGCTGATCATGCCGCCGTGGCCGGCCGCGCCGCTCGTTTTCCTGGTCGTGCTGCTCGCTGCAACGGGGCCCGGCCGGGTCCCGATCGGCTTGTTCCTGCGGGTCCTCGCCGCACCGGCCGGCTTTGCCGTGCTGGGCGGATGCGCGCTGGCGCTCACCATGCGCTGGGAGGCGGGGCCGCAGGTGGCGATCTCGCCCGAAGGCTGGCGCCTTGGGCTGGGCGTTGCCGCCCGCACGGGCGCGGCCGCGGGCGTCACGCTTTTTTTCGCGCTGAGCGTGCCGCTGGCCCGGCAGGCGGCGCTGAGCCGGAGGCTCGGCCTGCCCGAGTCCCTGGTGGAGCTGATGGCGCTCGTTTACCGCATGCTCTTCCTGCTCGAGGAATCCAGGGAGACGATCCAGCAGACCCAGGCCAACCGCCTCGGCTACCGCACCGTGCGGCTCGCGCTTCGTTCGGTCGCGATGGCCGGCAGCGGCTTGTTCCAGCGTTCGATGAGTCGCGCCCGCTCGATGGAACGCGGCCTGGCCGCCCGCGGTTACGACGGACGATTGCGCGTGCTGCTGTCGCCGGACCGGTCCCGTCCCCGCGACTATCTCGTCTCGGTGCTGGTGCCCGCCGCGCTGGCCGGCGCGATCCTGCTTTTCCCATGACCACACCGCCGCCCTTGCTCGAACTGTGCGGGATCGATTACGCCTACCCCGATTGCCCGGACACGCTTCACGACCTCTCGCTCGCGATTTCGCCGGGAACCAAGCTGGCCCTGCTCGGAGCCAATGGCGCGGGGAAATCGACGCTGCTGCTTCACCTCAACGGCACGCTGCGCCCCCGTCGGGGCGAGGTCCGCTGGCGGGGCCGGACGCTCGATTACTCGCGCTCGGCGCTCAACGCTCTCCGCGCGGAGGTCGCGGTCGTTTTTCAGAATCCGGACGACCAGCTCTTCGCCGGTTCGGTCCGGGAAGATGTTTCCTTTGGTCCGATGAATCTCGGCCTTCCGGAGGCCGAGGTCCGGCAACGCGTCGAGGCCAGTCTGTCCCTCATGCACCTGGAGGAAGTGGCGGATCGTCCGCCCCACCGCCTGAGCTTTGGGCAGAAGAAGCGCGCGGCCATCGCCGGCGCCCTGGCCATGCAGCCATGCATCCTGATCTTGGATGAGCCGACCGCCGGACTGGATCCCAGGGGTCAAGCGACCCTGATGGATTATCTGGATACGCTGCATCGCCGCGGTGTGACCCTGGTGATTTCAACCCATGACCTCGGACTCGCAAAACGATGGGCGGTTGAAGTGGGTATCGTGAACAAGGGGCGGTTGACCGTTTGTGCCTCCGCTCCCCAGGCGCTGTCTGGGGAGGCCCTGCTACGTGAGGCCGGACTGTGGGTGCCTTAGCCCAGAATCGGGAGTCGGCATTTCAGGGGCCGCACAAGAAGGCGCGGGGCGCCCAGCACCCGACCTTGGGTTCTGCCGCCACGGTTTTCATGCAGGCCGCCACACGGTCATCCTGTTGGAATCGTGGAACGAAACCTTCTATTTGTAAAAATGTGCGCCAAGCTCACCCCACGGTCACCGCCGGTCGCGATTTGGCCAAGGGGTGCGTCCCGTGGAGCGCAACTTCACGAAATGGCCATCAGGAGAAGCATGGCCAACCGATGGTTCACTATTAGGCCAGGTTATTCGCAAATCGACATCGAACGTTTTCCGGCCGGGCGCGTCTGTCCCTATGTTCAACCAATTCATTTTGGTGTTAGGGTAACTCAAGTGTGTGTTAGCAATTAAAAGGCCGCTCAGGGGTGAGCGGCCTTTATTGTTGCCCGGTTCGCCGGGACGGCCACGCCCGGAAGGCCCGCTGCGGGCTGGACGGCCACGCCCGGATCGGCAACCTTGCCGGGCCGCCATGGACAAAGCGCCTCTCACCCGCCGACAAACGCCCGGTCGCTCGACGCCGTGGAGCCTGGGCCAGCGCGTGAAGGCCTTCCTGTGGGCCGCGGCGTGGCCGGCCCTGTGCGGCTGGACGCCGAAGCCGCTCAACCCGTGGCGATTGTTCGTGTTGCGGCTCTTCGGAGCGACGATCCACGGCACTCCCTTCGTCCACCAGCGCGCGCGCATCCAGCTGCCCTGGAACATCGAGCTGCACGACCTCGCCTGCGTGGGCGACCGCGCCAACCTCTACTCCCTCGACCGCATCACGCTCCACCGCGGCGCCCTGGTGGCGCAGGAGTCCTACCTCTGCACCGGCACCCACGATTGGCAGGATCCCGAATGGCCGCTGCTCACCGCGCCCATCGTGGTCGGCGAACGCGCCGTGCTCGGCGCCCGGACGTTCGTGATGCCGGGCGTCACCATCGGCGACCGCGCGATCACCGGCGCCATGAGCGTGGTGACCCGCAGCGTGGCCCCCGGCATGACCGTGCGCGGCAACCCGGCGCATTAAGGGCGGTTCAGGTTAAACGCCGGCGAAGCTCGTTTGTAGGTGGGGTCGACGACGGAGGCTTGGCGGAGATGGCGAAGCAACCCCGCCTTGAACGCGATGTCGTCCACGGCCGCAGGCGGGGGTCGGCGACCCCGCCCTACAAACGCGGCAGCCCGTCACTCCAGCGCCTGGTAGATCGTCGTCTTGTAGCGCTGGTTCAGGGTGCTGCCGCCGGTCGGGGTGAGCTGGCACATGAGCAGGCCGACGAGGCGCTCCTTCGGATCCACGAAATACTGCGGGAAATACGCGCTGCCCCAGCCGTACGCGCCCTCGCCCATCAGTTCGCCGTGGCTGCCGGGCTTGTCGTTCACCCAGAAACCCAGGCCGAAGGACTGTGTGTCCCAGCGGAAAAGGTCGCGTGTGTGGTTCACATGCATCAGCGCCACCGTGCGCGGACTGAGCAGGCGCACGCCGTCGAGTTCGCCGCCGTTGAGCAGCATCTGCAGGAAACGCCCGTAGTCCGACGCCGTCGAATGCAGCCCGGCGCCACCCGAGAACAGCTTGCGCGGGCCGTCGATGAAGTCGGTCTTCGCCGAGTCCTCGCGCCGCACGAGCTTGCCATCCTGGATGCCGTAAACCACGGCGAGGCGCCCGGCCTTCTCCTTCGGCAGGTAGAAACCGGTGTCGGGCATGCGCAGGGGCGCGAAAATGCGTTCCTCGAAAAACCGGTCGAGCGGCATCCCCGAGACGACCTCGACGAGGTGGCCGAGCAGGTCGGTGCCGTAACCGTAGTCGAAAGCCTCGCCGGGCTGGTTTACGAGCGGCAGCGTCGCGAGGCGCTTCATCGCGTCGCCGATCGTCTCGTCGTGGTCCAGCAGATACCAGCCGTGCAACTTCGCCTTCTTGTAGTCGTCCACCGCAAGCCCGTCGCCGTAGCCGAGCCCGGCCGTGTGGGTCATGAGATCGCGAATGCTGATCGGGCGCTTCGCGGGCACGGTCACATATTTGACGTCGGCGGGCGAACCGGCCGGCGGGGCCACGGCCACGACGGACCGCTGGAATTCCGGGATGAACTTGCCCACCGGGTCGTTGAGCAGGAAACGGCCTTCCTCGTAGAGCATGAGCGCGGCGACCGTCGTCACGGCCTTGCTCATGGAGGCGATGCGGAAGATCGAGTCGGCGCGCATCTGCACGGCGTTCTCGATGTCATGTTGACCGTAGGATTTCAGCACCACGTCCTGCCCGTCGCGCTTCACAAGCATGACCGCACCGGCCAGACGGCCGCCGTCGATCTCGGTCTGGATGACGTGGTCGAGGCGTTTGAGACGCTCGGGATCAAACCCGTGCGCGGCCGGATCGGCGGCGCGGGCGAGGCTCAGGGCGAAAGCGAAAACGAGGACGAGACGGAACGGGGGTTTCATGGAGCAACAGATGAAAGGACAAAAGCCAGAGAACAGGCAACCACACAGGTTCAATGGTAGTGACTCGGTTTGGACGAAATCCGTCGCGGCGGTCTATGGAGGCTTAAGTGTTTCCGTGACCGTACGCCCCAAGCCGGCTTGTAACGTAATACGTTACAAACCCCTCGGAGCCGAGTTGAGTCCGGCTCGAAGGTCCGTGGCTGCAGATTTGTTTAGTCCCTCACTCGCGAGCAACGACAAGGGTTGAGACGTTAATCCTCGCCAACCTCGAAGCATTGTATGGCCACGAAAAACACGAGAACCCGGCGGCGCGTAAAGCTCTCAAGGCGCCTATAGGCGCGCGGAAAATAGCCTCCTCCCTGGCCAATTGCTCTTGGTGTTTTTTGTGGCCAAAATCTCTGGGGCTTGGGGTTTGGTTCCGGCTCCGCCGGGTTGGGCTGCTCTATGACCGCCGTCCGAAGAAACGGCGCTCACTGCGCGCCGCTACGGCAAACTGAGTCACCACCCAACCACGAAGCATTGTATGGCCACGAAAAACACGAGAACCCGGCGGCGGGTAAAGCGCTCAAGGCGCCTAGAGGCGCGCGGAAAACATCCTCCCGCCTGGCCAAGGGCTCCTGGTCTTTTTTGTGGCCAAAACCTCTGTGGCTTGGGGTTCGGTTCCGGCTCCGCCGGGTTGGGATGCCCTATGACCGTCGTCCGAAGAAACGGCACTCACTGCGCGCCGCTACGCCAAACTAAGTTGCCACCGGTTCAATCCGGACCGGCTCATGAACGAGCCCAGCTTGGGGGCGGTGCGCTTGCTCACGCCACGACCGTCATAGGGTCATCGTGGCGCCAGCAAGCTGGCCGCCCACCAAACCCGACCTGGATCATGCACCCGGCCCGGGATGAAAGCGAGGGGACGTGCGTTCCTATGATTTCTGGTCCGAGCGCCGGCGGAGGTAGTCGAGCAGCACGGCGGCGATGATGATGCCGCCGGTCACGATCTCCTGCACCCAGTTGGAGAGGCCGAGTTTGACGCAGCCATTGGCGACGACGCTCATGATGAGCGCGCCGACCAGCGTGCCGGTGATCGTCCCCTGCCCGCCCGTGAGGCTGGCGCCGCCGATGACCACGGCGGCGATGATGTTGAGCTCCAGGCCGACCGCCGTGGTCGGATCGCCGCCCGTGAGGTAGGAAAACTGCAGCACGGCGCCCACGCCGGCGAACACGCCGCCGAGCGCATAGACCAGGAGCTTCACGCGCTCGACCGGCACGCCGCATAGGCGCGCCGTCAGTTCGTTGGAACCCACCGCGAAGACGTGGCGCCCGAAGCGCGTGTAGCGCATGGCCAGCGCGACGACCAGGGCCAGCCCGAGCATCAGCCACACGCCGCCGGGCAGACCGCCCGCGCCGCCGAGCTGCATGAGGCCGTTGAGCCAGGTCTCGTCCGGATAGACCGGCTGCTCGTTGGCCGCGCCCTTGGCCGCGCCGCGCAACGCGCCCATCATGCCGAGCGTGACGACGAACGGCAGCAGCCGCAGGCGCGTGATGAGCAGGCCGGAGATCGCGCCGCAGAGGCCCGACACGCCGATGCCGCCGAGCGCGGCGACGAGCGGCGAGGCGCCCTGCTGCAGCAGCAGCGCGATGACCACCGTGCCGAGCGCGATGATCGAGCCGACCGAGAGGTCGATGCCGCCGGCGATGATCACGAGCGTCATGCCGAGCGCCGCCACGCCGATGACCGCCGTCTGCTGGAGGATGATGGCGAAGTTGTCGCGCGTGACGAAGGTCTCGAACCGCAGCGAGGCGAACAGCACGCACACGGCCGCGAGGCCGATCAGCGGGCCGAACGCGGTGATCACGTGGCGGAGCCAGGAGGTTTTGGAGGCAGGATCAGGCATGAAGGCGGTCAGGGATCGGAGGAAAGGTTTCGGCGGAGAAGGCACCGTTCATCACGCGTGGGCGGTGAGCTTGCTCACGCCACGAACATCCCAGGGCCGGCGTGGCGCCGGCAAGCCGGCCGCCCACAGGCTTGGATCCTACGCTTCGCCCGGGATGACAAAGGGCGGACATGACGGATGGGCTTCGGTAATTCAGGTTTCAGGTCTCCGCTTTCAGGTTTGCCCGCCCCCCGCCGTGCCGGTCGCGGCGAGCATGATGCTGTGCTCCGTGCATTCGCCGACGGGGCGCGCGGGGCCGAGGACGCCGCGGCACATCACGGCGATGCGGTCGCAGGTGCCGAGCAGTTCGGGCAGGTAGCTGCTGACCATGAGCACGGCCCGGCCTTCGGCGGCGAGCTCGTCGATGAGGCGGTAGATGTTCTGCTTGGCGCCGATATCCACGCCGCGCGTGGGTTCGTCGAGCAGGAGCACGTCGGCGCCGTTGCGGAGAAGGCGGCCGAGGGCGATCTTCTGCTGGTTGCCGCCCGAAAGGTTGCCGATCGCCTGGCCCGGGCCCGCGCACCGGACACCGAGCTTAGCGATCCACGACACCGTCTCGGCCGCGAGCGCCGCCGGGCGGATGAAGGCGCCCAGGCGCGGCAGCGTGAGGTTGTTTTCCAGGCTGAGGTTGAGCGCGAGGCCCTCGCTCTTGCGGTCCTCGCTGAGGAAGCCGAGCCCTTGTTTCCAGCGGCGCAGCGGCGAGGCCGGGCCGGCGTGCACGCCCACGCGCACGGAACCGGCACGCACGGTATCGAGGGCGAAGATCGCCCGGAGCAGTTCGCTGCGTCCGGCGCCGACGAGACCGGCGAGGCCGAGCACCTCGCCGCGTCGCAGCTGGAGCGAGGCGGAGGCCGGTTTCACCGGTCCGGCGAGGTTGTCCACGGCCAGCACGGCGTCGCCCGGCGTGCGGGCGCGCCGCCGGTAGAGTTCATCCACCTGCCGGCCGACCATGAGCTGGGCGATGCGGTCCATCGGGATGTCCGCCGTGCGGCCGGTGGCCACGCTCCGGCCGTCGCGCAGCACGGTGTAACGGTCGGACAGCGCCTGCACCTCTTCCAGGAAGTGCGAGATATAGATGACGGACTTGCCCTGCGCGCGCAGCCGGCGGACGAGGGCGAAGAGTTTCCCGACGTCGGCCTGGGTGAGGCTGCTGGTCGGCTCGTCCAGGACGAGCACGCGGCAGCCGAGGGCCAGGGCCCGGGCGATCTCGACGAGCTGCTGCTCCGCGATGCTGAGCCGGCCGGCCGGCACGTGCAGCGGGATGTCGGGACGGCCGAGCTCGGCGAGCGCCGCGCCGGCCAGGCGGCGCGCCCCGGCGTGATCCAGGAAACCCGCGCGGCCCGGTTCGGCGCCGAGGACGATGTTCTCCGCGACGCTGAGATGCGGCGCGATGGCCAGCTCCTGGTTGACCATCACGACGCCCGCGCGACGCGCCTCGAGCGGACCGGCCGGCGCGTAGGCGGAACCGGCGAGCAGCATGCGGCCCGAATCGGCGGCATGCGCGCCCGAAAGCACCTTCATGAGCGTGCTCTTGCCCGCGCCGTTCTCGCCGACGAGCGCGTGCACCTCGCCCGGCGCGACCTCGAAGCTCACGCCGTCCAGCGCGATCGTCGCCCCGAAGCGCTTGCGGATGTCGGAAAGCTGGAGGATGGGCGCCATGTGTCGGGGAATCGTGAAATCGGGCAACTTGAAATCTAGAATCTGGAATCGCCGGTCACCGCACCTTGCGGGACTTTGCGGTAAGCACCGATTTTCCGAGGATGCGGCAGAGTTGCCCGGCCTCATCGATCAACGGCTCCATCTTCGATGCAGCCAGGAGATCCGCTTTTACGATGAATCGCAGCCAGCCGCGGGTCTCTCTCAACTCCTTCAACGCAATGCTCAGCTTGTGGACAAAATCCTCCCGGCTTTCGGCCGCGCCGCTTTCATCGTAATTCGGTGGAGCTGAGGTTCCGCTGCGGACCAATTGACCGGCAACATGCCGCCCCAGCCGGGAATCCGGCAATGCATCCACGATCTTACCGACGCGGGCCGCAAAGTTCCACAAGCGCTCGGAAAGTTCGTCCTGATTCATGGGCGCGACATGGCGAATCCGGTCAATGGTCCTTCGGTTGGATTCAAAGGGCGGAACCGGCCGGATCGGTAATTATCAATTTTGCGATGCCCGATTTTCAGTTTTCACGATTCCCTATTTCCCGACGACGGCCTCGACCTCGGGCGTGTGGCGGTTTTCCTTCGTCACAAGGACGCAGCCGGTGTCGAGGGACGGCTCGACCTTCTCGCCGCGCAGGTGCTTCACGGCGGTGGCGACACCGAGGTAGCCCATGCGGGTCGGGTTCTGCGCGACCAGGGCCTGGACGTCGCCGCGGTTGAGGGCGGCGAGCAGGAACGACGAGGTGTCGAAGCCGACGAATTTCTTCTTCCCGGCCAGACCCGTCTGGCGCAGGGCGAGGATCATGCCCTGGGTGGAGGATTCGTTGGGGCAGAAGAGGCCGTCGGCCTCGCGGATCCGGTCGATGAGGTTCATCGAGGCGTCCTGGGCGGAGCTGATCGTCGGTCCGGCATAACGGTTGTCCACGATGACGTTGATGCCCGGATGGCGCTTGATCGCCGCCAGGAAACCAGCCTCGCGCTCCATGGTGGAGGCGGAGCCCTCGGCGTAGCGCAACAGCACGACCTTGCCCTGGCCGCCGAGCAGACGGGCGAGCTCCTCGCCGCCGATCTCGCCGCCGCGGAAATTGTTCGTCGCGACGTAGCTGAGGAAATCCTTGCCGGCCTCGCCCTTCAGCGCGGAGTCGAAGATGACGACCGGGATGTTGCGGTCCGCCGCGCTCTTCACCGGCGCGCGCAGGGCGGTGTCGTCGAGCGGCGCGAGCACGATGGCGTTGACGCCGGACGAGACGAACTGCTGGACGACGGCGATCTGCTGGGCGCGATCGTCCTCCTTGAGCGGGCCCTTCCAGATGATCTCGGCGCCCAGCTCCTTGCCCGCCTGCTTCGCGCCGGCCTCGACGGATTTCCAGAAGCTGTGGGTCGTGCCCTTGGGGATGACGGCGATCTTTTCGTTGGCGGCGAAGAGGGCGAGCGGGGCGAGGGCGGGCAGAAGGAGGCGGAGGAGGGGTTTCATGGGGCAGGGTTGGGGAAAGCGGGGGGGTAGTATCGGGGGAAGGGATCGGGAATCGGGAATCTAAAATTTCAGGCCGGGCCGTCAGGGATCAAGGTTGGCTATTTTAGATGCCCGATTGCTGATTTCTCAGACTGCCTCCAGCGCCACGGGGTTCGTGAGCGCGCCGATCTTTTCGATCTCAATGGTGACTGAATCGCCGGGACGGAGCCAGCGCGGCTCGGGTTTGCGCGCCATGCCGACGCCCTGCGGCGTGCCGGTGAGGAGCACCGTGCCGGGCACGAGCGTGGTGCTGCCGCTGAGGTACTCGATGATCGCCGGCACGTCGAAGATCATGTCGGAGGTGTTCGACCCTTGGACACGTTCGCCGTTGAGGGTGGTCGAGATCGCGAGGGCGTTGGGCTCCGGAATCTCGTCGGCCGTGACGAGCCGCGGACCGAGCGGGGCGAAGGTGTCGAAGAACTTGCCGCGGCACCACTGGCCGCCGCCGAGCTTGATCTGGTGGTCGCGGGCGGAGACATCGTTGGCGCAGGTGTAGCCCAGCACGTGCTCCAGCGCGCGGGCACGCGGGATGTTTTTGCCGGCCTTGCCGATGACGACGGCCAGCTCGCACTCGTAATCCACCTCGTCGCTGCGCAGGTGCTGCGGGATCAGGATCGGGTCGCCGGGGTGCGCCAGCGTGTTGATGCCCTTCACGAAGAGGATCGGACGCTCGGGGATCTTTGCCTTCGTCTCCTCCGCGTGCTGACGGTAATTGAGCCCGATGCAGAGGATCTGGGATGGCACGACCGGGGCGAGGAGCTTGCGGAGGTCGGCGCGTTCCGCGGTGACGCGGTGTTCGCCGAGCACATCGCCTTCGATGCGGAAAGCGGAGCCGTCGGGTTGCTCGGAGCCGTAATGCGCGCGGCCGGCGGAATCGAGGTAGCGGATGATCTTCATGAAAGAATGAGATAACTGGGGTTAACCATGGATGACTCGGATGGCTCGGATTTGAGCCAAGGCAGGGTTGGGGACGAAGAGGCACAAAAAGCATCTGGCTTGCCGGTCAATGGTTCCCCGCTCTGCCAACCTGCTCCGCAGGACGGACCATGCTTGCGCCTCTTTGTGGCCATGTCGGTTTGAAGGTTCATTGGGGTGATTTGCGATGCCCGTGAAATCCGTGGTCAAACCTGCTGCCGCAGCTTCTGCCAGACGGCGCCGTACGGGTAGGTGTGATCGGTGAGCGAGGTGGATTTCATGGTGATGCTCGTGCCGGGGGCATGCGGCGCCTGGTAGCGTCCATTCCTCACCACACAGGGGTCAAGGAAGTGTTCGTGCAGGTGGTCCACAAACTCCGTGAGGCGGCCCTCCAGCGAACCGCTGACACAGATATAATCGAAGATGGACTCGTGCTGCACGTACTCGCAAAGGCCGACGCCGCCGGCGTGCGGGCAGACCGGGACGCCGAACTTCGCCGCGAGGAGCAGCACGGCCACGACCTCGTTCACGCCGCCGAGGCGGCAGGAGTCGATCTGGCAGTAGGCGATGGCGCGGGCCTGGAGGAGCTGTTTGAAGATGACACGGTTCTGGCAGTGCTCGCCGGTGGCCACACCGATGCCGAGCGGCTCGAGCGCGCGGGCGATGGCCGCATGACCGAGCACGTCGTCGGGCGAGGTGGGTTCCTCGATCCAGAGCGGCTTGAACGACGCCAAGGCCCTGGTCCACTCGATGGCGGTGCCGACGTCCCAACGCTGGTTGGCGTCGATCATGAAACCGCGATCGGGGCCGAGCACCTCGCGGAAGATCGCGGCCCGGCGCAGGTCGTCGGCGCGGTCGGCGCCGACCTTCATCTTGAAATGGGTGAAACCCTCCGCGAGGCCCTCGCGGCAGAGGCGGCGGATCTTCTCGTCGGAGTAGCCGAGCCAGCCGGCGGAGGTCGTGTAGGCGGGGTAGCCGTCGCGCAGCATCTCGGCCTCGCGGGCGGCGCGCGTCGGGGCGAGTTTCTCCAGCATCGCCAGCGCCTCGGCGGGCGCGAGCGCGTCGGTGAGATAGCGCCAGTCCACCATCTCGACGATCTGCGCGGGCGTGAGGTCGCTGAGCAGCTTCCACAGCGGCTTCCTTTCCAGCTTCGCCCAGAGATCCCAGAGCGCGTTGACGACGGCGGCGGTGGCGAGGTGGATCACGCCCTTCTCCGGACCGATCCAGCGCAGCTGCGAATCGCCGGTGAGATGCTTCCAGAACGCACCCGGCGCGGAGGTGAAAGCCGCGATGGATTGCCCGACGACGAGCGGCCGCAGCGCCTCGATGGCGACGGCCACGATGTCGTTGCCGCGCCCGATGGTGAAGGTGAGGCCGTGGCCCTCGGCGCCGTCGCCGCGATCGGTCGTGAGCACGACGTACGCCGCGGAATAATCCGGGTCGGGATTCATCGCATCGGACCCGTCGAGCGCAAGCGAGGTGGGGAAACGCACGTCGAGGACGCGCAGGTCGGTGATTTTTCCGGGGTGAGTCACGAGTTGATTGGATTGAACCACAGAGACACAGAGCACACGGAGAAGACCGGGCCAGGCATCAAATTAACAAAGGGATGGGGGCGGCGCGGCGTCCTGAAGATTCTGCGTTGTCTGTGCTCGGGGGTGGCCATCTCGGTCGGGTGGTTTCGCTCTGTGTCCTCTGGGTCTCCGTGGTTCACTTGCCGGCGGACCAGCCGCCGTCGATGAGGAGGTTGGAACCGGTGACCATGGCCGATTCGTCGGCGGCGAGGTAGAGCGCGGCGGCGGCGATCTCGTCGGGCTGCGCCATGCGGCCGTTGAGCTGGGTCGAGGCCATGTCGCGGTAGGCCTTTTCGGGATCGGGATACTCGGCGAGGCGCGACTTCACGAACGGGGTCTCGACGCGGCCGGGACAGATGGCGTTGAACCGCACGCCGGTGTGCGAGTGATCGAGCGCCAGCGCCTTGGTCAGGCCGACGACGGCGTGCTTCGTCACCGTGTAGGCGAGGCGGTCGCGCACGGCGAGCACGCCGCCGATGGACGCGAGGTTGATCACACTGCCCTTCCTCCGTTCGAGCATCGCCGGGACGAAGGCCTTGCAGAGGTTGAACGGCCCGCGGACGTTCACGGCATGCAGCCGGTCGAGGTCGGCGGCGGTGGTGGTGAGGAGGCCACCGACGTGGCCGATGCCGGCGTTGTTCACGAGGAGGTCGAGCGCCGGCAGGCGGCCGGCCAGCGCGTCCACGGCCGCCGGATCGCTGACGTCGGCCTCGGCGTAATCCGCCCGGCCGCCGGCGGCGCGGATCTCCGCCACGGCGGCGTGGCCGGCCTTGGCGTCGCGGTCCACGACCCACACCACGGCGCCCTGCCGGGCGAACAGTTGCGCGATGGCGCGACCGATGCCGGAGCCGGAGCCGGTCACGAGGGCGTTCTTTTGGGCAAGGGAGAACATGGAGGGAGGGAATACCAAACGTCAGGGATCAAGTGACAAACGAGGGGCGAAAACGAAGAAAGCAGAAGGTTCAGGGTTCGAACTTGGCTCGTGTTACCTGTTATTTGTTATTTTCGAGCCGATAGACACGGAGGGCGTTGCGGCGGAAGATCGCGTCCTGCTCGTCTGCGGAAAGAGGCGAGACCAGATCGCGGGCCGTGTCGAGCCAGCGGGCATACGGGGCGGCGAGCTTGGCGACCGGCCAGTCGCCGCCAAACAGCAGGCGGCCGGGACCGAAGGTGGCGAGCACGTGCTCCACGTAGGGTTTCAGGCCGGCGGGCGTCCAGGCGGCGTGGTCGGCCTCGGTGACGAGACCCGAGAGCTTGCAGTCGACGCTGGGCAGCGAGGCGAGTTCCGCGATATGCGCGCGCCAGGGGTCGAGCAGGCCGGCGCGGATGCCGGGCTTGCCGAAATGATCGAGGATGAAACGGGTGTCCGGGCAGGCCCGCACGAGGCGGATGACCGCGGGCAGCTGGTGATGGAAGCAGCAGAGATCGAAGCTCAGACCGGCCGCGCCGACGGCCCGCACCCCGGCGATGAATTCGGGCCGGGCTGCGAAATCCGCGTCCGGCTCATGCTGGACGAGGTGCCGCACCCCGCGGACGAGCGGGTGCTTCTTGAATTCGGCGAGGTGGCCGAGGGTCGCGTCGCCCTCGTTGACCATGCACTTGGCGACGATACCCGCGATGCGCGGCTCGGTCGCGGCGAGTTGCTCCACCCACCGGACCTCGTCGAGCCAGGGCGCGCCGCACTCCACGAAGACGATGCGGTCCGGCAGCCGCGCGCCCGCCTCCTCCCGCAGCTCCGCCGGTGTGTGCCGTCCGGCGATGGCCGGCACCTCGACGAGCCACGGATACGGCATGACCTTCTGGTCCCAAAAGTGAACGTGCGTGTCGATGTAGGGGAAGTTCATGGCGGGGGCTGTCATGTTAGGGCGGGGGCGCCGACGGAGGCTGGGCGGAGAGGACGCAGCAACGCCGACGGCATCATGGGCGGAGGGCCCAGCTCCAGCTGAGCCGTTTTGAAAAGAACCGCAAACCGGCCTGATCGCGAGCCCACGGCCCCGCCGGAGCCGGGTCCTCCCGGGACGGGGTTCGGCGACCCCGCTCTGCAATGAGCGACTTGGTCGGACGGCCTCATCCTTCAATCGTGATGAAAAACTTCCTCCATCCGCGACCACCACTCGCCGGGCGCGCGGTCGGGATACGGCTGCTGCATCGGCTCCATCAGCGCCCACCACCGCTGCGTGGTCGGGTCCGCGGCCATGCGCTTCATGTCGGCGGCGAAGTCGTCGCCCCAGTACTCGAAATGCGAGAACAACACGCCGTCGCGGTGGTAGATCGTGTAGTTGCGGATGTGGCAGGCGGAAATCGTGGCCAGCACGCCCGGCCAGACGGCGGCGTGGTGGCGCCTGTATTCCTCGAACCGTTCCGGCCGCACGCGGAGGGTCATGCCGTAGCGCCCGGGTTTCCCGGGCGGAGGAGGAATCTTGAAATCGGTCATCGGGGATCGGTCGTCAGAAATGGAAACCATGCCGGGAGTTATTCCTCAGGCGCGGCTGCGCGGGGAGTCTCCTGGATTCTTCGCTTCGCTCAGAATGACGGGTGATGAATGTCATGCGCAGCCAGCTATTTTCAAATTCCAGATGCCCGATGATCGGTTTTCACGATTTCCCCTTTCCTCCTGTTCACGTGCTCGCCTTCGTGGTGCAGGCGCGGTCGAAGTGCACGTAGCCGCCGTCCACATACAGGATCTGTCCGGTGGTGTGCGACGAGCGCGGCGACGCGACGAACACCGCCGTGTCGGCGATCTCCTCGGCGGTGGTCATGCGCTGCTCGAGCGGGATGACCCGGTTGATCTCCGCCAGCGAAGCCTGGGGATCGGGGCGGCTCGAAATCCAGCGCGCGTATTGCGGGGTCATCACCTCGGCCGGCAGCACGCAGTTCACGCGGATGCCGTGTTTCGCGAGGTCGACGGCCCACTCGCGCGTGAGGCCGTTCATGGCGCCCTTGGCGGCCACGTAACCGCTGGTGCCGCCCTGCCCCGTCACCGAACACTTGGAGCCGATGTTCACGATCGTGCCCCGGCTGGCGATGAGCGCGTCGAGCGCCGCCTGCACGAGCACGAAGCACTGGACGATGTTGTTCTCGAGCGAGGCGCGGAAGCCCGCCACGGGGCTGCGCAGACCCACGCCGTCGTTGATGCCGGCGTTGTTCACCACGCAGTCGATGCGACCGTGCTTCGCCTGCACCGCGGCCACGGCCGCGCGCAAGGCGGCCTCGTCGGTCATCTCGCAATGATGGCTCTCGGCCCGGCCGCCCTTCGCGACGATTTCCGCCACGAGCGCCGCGGCCTCCTCGCGGTTGCGCCCGAAGATGCAGGCCACGGCGCCTTCGGCGGCAAAGGCGCGCGTGATCGCGGCGCCGATACCCTTGGCGCCGCCGGTGATGATGACGACTTTGTTGTCGAGACCGAGATTCATGGGAAAGGGATCGGAAGTTCAGGGGGCCACGGCATGCACGGAAAACACGGAAGCGGGAAACAGGCGGTGGAGGCAGGGGCCGGGGTGGGGAGAAAACGGAGAAACGCAGGATGACGAATCCGGACCGGTCATCCATCCCTTCTCCATTGAAATAGCGGGCAATGGGATGGATATTCTTGCGCGGTCTTGCCAAAGGCCCGCCGTCCGCCCTACCCCATTGCCGTGCCCCGAAACGCCGCTCCGCCCCGCGAACCCGTGCTCTCGACCCAGGTGTCGGGCTCGCGGTATTTCTTCCTCGGGCTGACGGCGACCTCCCGCGGGGGCGTGCAGCCGGCCTACGGCGGCTTCGAGCAATGCGACCCCGACTACCTCGTGCAACGCGAGGGCTTCCCGTCCTGCGCGCTCGAGCTGGTCGCCGGCGGCGAGGGCGCGGTGCGGCTCAACGGCACCGCGCACGCCCTGCGCGCCGGCAGCCTGTTTCTCTACGACGCGTCCACGCGGCTGGAAATCCGCACCGACCCCGTCCGGACGATGACGAAATACTTCCTGTGCCTGACCGGCACCCGGGTCCGCTCCCGCCTGCGCGCCGCCGGGCTGCGGCCGGGCGGGCTGCTCCAGCTCGCCATGTTCACCGAGGTCCAGCGGGTGTGGGACGACCTGATCCGGGAAGGCAGCCATCACCGCCCCACGGCCGGGCGGATCTGCGCCGCGCTCACCGAGGTGCTCCTGCTCAAGATCGAGGAACTGGCCGGCCTGTCCGTGTCGCCCGGCCACGCGGCCGAGGAAACGTTCCTGCGCTGCAAGGGCGTGATCGAGGCCCGCGCGGCGGCGCTCGCCACGCTGACCGACATCACGCGCGCCACCGGCATCGGCCCGACGCGCCTCAGCCGGCTTTTCCGCCGCTACCAGGGCCTCAGCCCCTACCAGTTCCTGCTGCACCGCAAGATGGCCCTCGCCGCCGAGCTGCTGATGAACCCCGCCACGCTCGTGAAGGAGGCCGCCGCGCAGGTGGGCTTCACCGACCCCTACCACTTCTCGCGCTGCTTCAAACACGTCCACCGCGTCGCGCCGAAAAACTTCCAGCGGTCACTCAAGCACGTCTGAACCGACCTGGTGAAACCACGGACTTCACGCATGAGCACGGATGAAAGACCCGCCGGAATGAACGGCCCCAAACACCCGGACCGTGCCGTGTGCTCCGTGTATTCCGTGGTTAACCCTGTTCTGACCCCATCCACGCCCACCCCTGGTTAAGCCTTCCGACCTCCGCCCCCTCTCACTCCCTCCCTGCTCCAAGCTCCCCGCTCCAAGCTTCTCCCCATGCTCACCATCGTTCTCGAAAAACCCGGCCAGTTTGCCGTCGCCGACCGTCCCGAACCCGCCGCCGCGCCCGGCACCGCTCTCGTGCGCGTGCACCGCATCGGCGTGTGCGGCACCGACCTGCACGCGTTCGCCGGCAAGCAGCCTTTCTTCACCTACCCGCGCGTGCTCGGCCATGAGCTCGGCGTCGAGGTGATCGATCCGGGCGACGCCCCGCACGGCCTCGCGGCCGGCGACCGCTGCTCGGTCGAGCCGTACCTGAACTGCGGCACCTGCATCGCCTGCCGCCGCGGCAAGCCCAACTGCTGCACCGGCCTCCAGGTGCTCGGGGTGCACACCGACGGCGGCATGAGCCCGCTGCTCCGCGTGCCCGCCCGCAAGCTGCACAAGTCCGCAAAACTCGACTACGACCAGCTCGCCCTCGTCGAAACCCTCGGCATCGGCGCCCATGCCGTCGAACGCGCCGCGCCCGCAAAGGACGATTTCATCCTCGTCATCGGCGCCGGCCCCATCGGGCTCAGCGTCATCCAGTTCGCCAAGGTCTCCGGCGCCACGCTCGCCGTGATGGACGTGAGCGACACGCGCCTCGCCTTCTGCCGTGAGCAGCTCGGCGTCGCCCACACGCTCAAACCCGGCGCGACGGCCGCCGAGGAACTGAAACGCATCGGCGGCGGCGACCTGCCGACCTGCGTGATCGATGCCACGGGCAACCCGCAGTCCATGATGGGCTGCTTCGACCTGCCCGCGCACGGCGGCCGCATCGTCTTCGTCGGCCTCTTTCCGGGCGATGTCACGTTCAACGACCCCAACTTCCACCGCCGCGAGCTCACCGTCATGGGCAGCCGCAACGCCCTGCCCGGCACGTTCCGCGAGGTCATCCGCCTCGTCGAGGAAGGCAAGGTGGACACTCGGCCGTGGATCACGCACCGCTTCAAGCTCGCGGACACGCCGGCCCACTTCCCTTCCCACATCGCCGGCAACCCCTCTGTGCTGAAGGCGATGATCGAGGTCGGTTGACCCCGCCCACCGAGCCCCGCTTCCGCGGATCACGCCATTCCCGTCATCTTCAGAAATGACGATTGCGGGGGTGCGACCTCGTCGGCTACCTCCTCCTTCGCCCGGAGAAAATACCTGCCGCGCCCCCGCCATGAAGACGAAGCCCACGGTCCTCATCATCGACGACGATCCCACCACCCGGAAGGTTTTGACCGGTGGCCTGGCCCTGGCCGGCCTGCCTGTGCATCTCGCCGGCTCGCCCGAGGAGGCCTCGGAAATCCTGGCGGAGAAGTCCGTCGACGTGATCGTCACCGACCTGATGATGCCGAACATCAACGGCGTGGATCTGATCCAGGCCGTGCGCGCCGCCGACCACGCCAGGCACATCCCGATCGTCGTCTTCACCTCCGGCGGCAACCTCGACCTCGTCAAGCAGGCCGGCCTCTCCGGCGCCAACGTGATTTTGCAGAAGCACAGCACCCCGCCGGCCAAGCTGGTCGAAACGATCCTCAAGTTGCACGAGGACGCGGGGAGGAAGTAAGGCCAGCGCGCGTCGCTGTTGCAGGGCGGGGTCGCCGAACCCCGCCTGGGCTCGAGTGTGGCACCGCGTTCGAGGCGGGGTTGCTTCGCCATCTCCGCCAAGCCTCCGTCGGCGACCCCGCCCGACAACATCAGCGGTATCAGGAAACCCGCGGGACTGCCCGCTCCGCCTCCACCCGGGGCACCCGCCGATCTGTCCTCCCACGGCGTGGCGCGCGCTGCGCCGGCTCTTGCGACGCTTCGGCGTGGACGCCGCCGCGGGCGTGCGGTTGGCTGCGCGCCATGCCGACGCCCGCCGATTCCACGATCCACACCCTCCAGGCCGACCTCGACCGACCCGACCACCAGGCCGCGGTGCTCGCGATGGTCGACACCTACTCCCGCGACCCGATGGGCGATGGCGCGCCGCTCGCGCCCGACGTGCGCGAGCGCCTGATCCCCGGCCTGCGCGCGCATCCGACCACGCTGGTCTTCCTCGCCTTCGACGGCGCCGAGCCGGCCGGCGTGGCCGTGTGCTTTCTCGGTTTCTCCACCTTCGCCGCCAAACCGCTCGTCAACCTGCACGACGTCTGCGTCGCACCCGCGCACCGTGGACGCGGCGTCGGCCGCAGCCTCCTCGCCGCCGTCGAGGCCCGGGCCCGCGAGCTCGGCTGCTGCAAGCTCACGCTCGAGGTGCTCGACCAGAACCACCGCGCCCTGCGCACCTACGAGTCCGCCGGCTTCAGGCGCTACTCGCTCCAGCCCGGCGCGGGCGAAGCGATCTTCCTCGCGAAACCGCTGACGTGACGCGGGCGAAACCGGCCGCGTGGCTGTAAACTTTACCGGGACGGCCTCGTTTCACGCGTCCGCCACCGTCGGATTTTTCACGCTCGGAACCACATTCGTTTGCTGGCGGTAAAACACGCCGCGGCGCGGTGGTTTTTCTGGCCCGGCCCGCCGGTCGTTCGCTTCGATGAGTCCTCGACATGAAGCGCCGTCTGTCCCTCGCGAGTTTTCTGCTGTCCGCCGCCCTGGTGCTGCTGGGCGCCGGCCTGGGGGGCTGCACCGACCGGCCCGAGCCCATCCAGATGGTCACCATCCAGGCGGACACCCCTCTTGCCCGCAAGGAAACCATGGCCGGATTGCGCGCCGCCTGGCGGGCCCGCTCGGCCCCCTCGAACGACCACGGCAAGCGCGCCGAGCTCCGCTTCCTCGTCCGCCTGGCGAGCGCCGTCCGGAAATTCGAGGACACCGAGTCCTACGGAGACATCTGCAAGCTCTGGAACGACTGCCTGAAGGACCACCTCGCCCGCTTCCCCGAATCCGCCGGCTGAGCCGCAAACACCGCGATCCCGCCCCCGCGACCGCCACGCTGAATGTCATCTAATAGATGACATCGTTCGGTACCCGCTCCACCGGGATTTAGAGCCGCAAGCAGTCCCGAAAAGTCACAAGGGCGGCGAAGGCCGGAGGGCTGTCAGCTCTTCGCGGCCCCGCGCCTGGCCCTTCTGAGTCTTCGGCATACTCCGCGGGCCTCCCGGCTCTCAACGCTCAGCTCTCCCTAAATATTTTCTCCATCGGTTTTCCCTTGGCCAGTTCGTCGATGAGTTTGTCGAGGGTGCGGATCTCCCGCATGAGCGGGTCCTCGATTTCCTCCACGCGATGACCGCAGATGAGGCCGGTGATCAGCTTGCGCTTGGGATTCTTCTTCGGTGCCTGGGCAAAGAACGTTTCGATGTCCGCCTGCGCCTTGAGCTGCTTCTCGAGGCCCTTGGCCGTGTAGCCCGTCAGCCAGCGGATGATCTCGTCCACCTCCGCCTTCGTCCGCCCCTTTTTCTCCGCCTTGGCGACGAGGTACGGGTAGACCTTGGCGAAGGACATGGTGAAGATGCGGGGCTTCTTCGCGGGCGTGGCTTTGGTCGTGGGCATAAATGAAGTCTTAACCACCAAGCCACGAAGTCACAGAGCAAAACACCCGAAGGATGTGACCACAGGTTGCACAGATCCGCACGGATGGGACCAGACAGGGCGGGCCACGAAAAAGCATGAAGAGACACAAAAAGAAATCCCTCAACATGGGTACTTTTTGTGCGTTACCATGCCTTTGGCGGCCCCCAATTCCGATGGCCTGCCCGGATTCGGGTTTCTGCGCCTTTTGTGGTCAATCCGCCTCGACCGGACTCCTGGCCATTGCGGCCGCCGATGCGTCACCGCTTGGGCTCATACCGCAGCACCACCGCGCCGGATTTGAACTCCCGCCGGTCCACGAGCTTCAGCGCGACGGGCTTCGCCAGCCCCGCGAACAGCGTCGGTCCGTGCCCGGCCAGGTGGGGATGCACGATGAACTCGTATTCGTCGATCAACCCCAGTTCGGTCAACGCCTGCGCGAGCCTCACGCCGCCCACGGCCAGCCCCCGGCCCGGTTCCCGCTTCAGGCGCTCGACGGCGGGCCCGAGTTCTCCGCGCACCAGTTCTGCGTTCCAATCCACCTGCGCGAGGGTGCCCGACACGACGTATTTTTTCGCCGCATGGATCGTCCGGGCAAAGGACATCATCCAGGGTTCCATCCAGTCCGCCGCCACACCCGTCCGCCCCGGTTCCCGAAAGGCCTCCTCCATCATCTGGTAGGTCACGCGGCCGAACAGCATGCCGTCGGCCCGGGCGATGCCCTCCTCCGCGTGGCGATGCAGCTGCTCGTCCGGAATGATCGCATCATGACGGCAGCATCCGTCCAGGGTGACATTGATGGTATAGCGCAGGGGTCGCATGGATTGTCCTTCTGTTTCAGGGTTTCATATCCCAACGAACGAGAACCATCCCGCCGGACAGGGCCACCACAAACACAGAAACCAAGAGACCGACCACAGATGACACCGATGAACACGGATTGAAATCCAGTCACCGGACTCTGCCTGCCTGAATCGGCATCCGTGTCCTCCGTGTAATCCGTGGTTAAAATGCCTTGATCTCCCCCGGCAACGAATGGCCACAAAAAAGCACGAAAAACCACAAAAACACGGACTGGAGGTCTCCCTTTTAGTATCTCTTTGCGCCTCTTCGCGGCCAAACCTGCCTTGGTCTGCCTTTCGTGTGCTTCGTGCCTTTGCTTCGCCATCTCCGCCCAGCCTCCGTCGTGGTTAATCCATGTCTTGGTTTCCTGAATCAGCATCCGCGCCTTCTCTGTAATCCGTGGCAAACCTGCCTTGGCCCGATTCGGGATCGGCCTCGGAATCCAGAGGTGCTTTCCGGGAAATTCCCGCTTAGGAAGAACGGGCATGTCCAATCCACCACCGGATTGCCTGCGCTGCGGAGCTTGTTGCTTCTCGCCAGCGGAGCGCTTCGTGCGGGTGACGGGAGCCGACTGGACGCGACTCGGGGACGCGGCTGAACGCGTCGCGCATTTCACCGGCCGGGGCAACGAGGCCTACATGCGGATGACCGCCGGCCACTGCATCGCGTTGGAGATCCGGCCCAGCACCGACTCAGCTCTGGAATACTTCTGCACGCTCTACGACCGCCGCCCCCAAATCTGTAGGGACCTTGCCCGCGGCTCGCCGGAGTGCGAGGGGGAGCGCGCCGGCAAGTCGCCTCAAACGGCCTGATACGGAGGAGGCGGAAGAGAAACCAAGGCTGGGATTGGCCACAAAAAGCACAAGAAGCGCAAAAGCTCCCGTCCAGTTTCGCGCGGCCCGTGCTTGGGCACGAGTCCCGCTCGCCAACTCCCTCAGGTTTCAGCTCTCAGGTCTCAGGTTTCTTTTCTCCAAGTTGCGGGCGAGCGCCGCCGCCGTGGTGGCCATGCCCCCCGCGCCCAAGGTCGCGAGGAGGCACATGAAAATCCCGCCCGGCCGGTCTTCGCCATCGCCGAACAGGAGAATGATGACCACGGCGCCGGCCACGAAGCCAATGAGAACAAGCGCGTACCGCTGGATCGCTCGCAGGGCGTCCACGGTCACCTGGGAGAACGTCCCGTTCCGCCGGACATGCCCGAGCAGCCCGAAGGCCCGATACAGCGCCATGAAGAACGGAATAGAGCCCGCATAGACATACGCCAGGAATGGATCGTGGAAGTAGATCTCGAAGGTCGTGGCGTGGACGTTCCGGCCCTCGAGGTGGGGCTCCCCCAGCATCAAGCCGAGGATACCGAGGCCCAGGAGGATAACGATCCCCTGCAGAAACAGGGCCGCGCTGCGATTCATGCCGGGAGCTTTCATGGGCGGCGAGGATGCCATCGTTATAAGAAGCCACGATGAAGCGGCGATGAAATCCGCGTGAGAATTACCCGAGGCCCCACTGCCTCGGCCACTGTCCGAATTATCAGGGGAAGCTCAGCCTGACCCGTTCCGAGAGTGCTCACTGTTCAAAATTGTATGGCGGCGGGGGAAGAAGACTGCAAAGAGACCACGCCGCAGCGGGCCAACTGCAACCCCATGAAAGGACTATTCGATTGGATAAAAAGGAACACGTGGAATTTGGCCGGCGTCGCCTTGGGGATCGGAGGTTTGGTGAGCGGCTATTGGTTTTATCGGGCATCGCTTCAAATCTCCTCCTTGAGCTTTGTAGATCATGATCCACACGCGCAGGTGATAGACTACAGAGCAATGAGTGCTTCGTCCGTGAAGCTCGTGCGCCAAGACAACACAACTGTTGAACAAAACGTTTACAGTGCCCGTCTATATATTTGGAACTCAGGAAATGTTTCGCTGCGTCGCCCAGCAGTTCTACAGCCACTGACAATCCAGCTGAGTGAGGGTGAGATTCTGGATGCAAAGCGATCCAAAATCTCCCGCGAGATAACCAAAGCCGCGATTACATCGGCGAACCCTAAATGGCTCCTGATCGATTTTGACATCTTGGAGCCAAATGACGGCTTCTCGGTGAATGTTCTCTATGCTGCTCCTCAGCCGGGCGCCTTTACCATGACGGGCATTGTCGAAGGGGTTAAATCCTTCTCTCCGATTGAGGTTCAGCCGTATGGCACGCTCGCAATTAAGGCGGCATGGGTGGCTCTGAAAAACTGTCTGACAATCGGACTATTCATAGTCGGGCTCAGGACACTTGGATGGTTATTCGATACCGTCTCTAAGTTCATTCCGAAGAACCGCATCACCGAATTCCTATCCAAAATGCTCGGCGCTGCTTTCCTAATCGGCCTCGCAATCATTCTCCTATACGCGTTGCTCGAAGATTCGTGGGATGAAGCAAAAGGTACCCCTAAAGCGCTCGTTCCACCCGCCCTCATTCAATAGATCCATGATTCTTGTGATCCACTAATACAATCGGGCGCTTGAATAGAATTTCGACGAACTGCGCAGCGCGATCGGATCTTCTCAGGAAGAATTCGCGGATGATCTGGTTGCAGTTGCGCGGCTGGAAGGGGCGAAGCGGCGAATCAACGATACGATCAGTGCCTGGAGTCCGAGCACCCGGAGCATGAGGACGATAATACATTCTATCGAGACAGCCGATCACATGCGTCACAAGACGATGCCCGCTCAGTGTTCGATGATGCCGCCGACTGAGCTGGAGCGTGGGAGCGGACGGTTGGGGGTTGAGGTTCAGAGTCTGACCTTGGCGGTTAAGCCTTGAGGCGATCGAGGGCCGTTCTGATCGCCCGCAGGTAATTCGGGTGCCAGAGCTCGTGGTCGGCGTCGGAAACGTCAGTGTAGGTGTGCTGGCGGTAGAAGTCGCGGACGGCCTCGGCGCGGCGGTGCATCTGGGCGTCCTCTTCGGCGCCGACGAGGATGTCAGCGGGGGTGGCGGCGTTGCCGGCGCGGTAGGAAATCATCCAGCGCTCGGGCTCGTCGTCGTCCTCGAGGAAGAAGGGCGAGATCGAACCGAGGATCAGGTGCCTCGCACGCAACGCGCCCAGGTGCGCGTAGAGCGCGCCGAGCGAGAAACCCATCACGACCTTGCCCGCCGTCTGGGCGCCGACCTGCGGAAATATCTCCGTCGAACCAAAGGGCGGACGCCGCGCGGGCCACTCGAGCCGGACGAATTCCGTCTCCCATCCGCAGGTGTGCACGAAATCCACGAAAGGCTGGAAGCGGCGCTCAGCGCCCGGCATCGGCGGGACGATGGTGAGGAGAGGCATGGGGAGGAAGCTTGGAGCGGGGAGCCTGGAGTTCGGAGCGGGGACTTGGAGGCGGGAGAGTGACGTTGGGAGGTTGGTGCGAAGGGCGCGGAGGTCAAATGGGCGGAGGAAAAGGCCGGAGCTCACGCAGAGGCGCAAAGAGGAGAGAGAACCACGGAACACTCGGAATACACGGAATGAACCCAAGCTTGGGATCGGTTTCCGTGTGTTAGGTGTATTCCGCGGTTGATCGGCCCTGGGGATTAAGCGGGTTGAGGTCAACCCGCTCTACTTTCAAGATCTGGTTTAGATCAGCTTCAGCTGCTTGCGGGCGACGAGGGCGAGATCGTTGAAGCGGGCGGCGTGCTGCGGTTCGCGGTAATCCACGCCGTAGGTCGGAATCAGCTCCTGCAGGCGCTTGAGGCCGGCTTCGCTCTCGGTCAAGTGCGGGAAGCTCTTGCGGATGACCTCGGTAACGATGTTCACGCATACGGACGCACCGGGGCTCGCGCCGAGGAGGGCGGCCATGGATTTGTCGGCGCTCGTGAGCACCTCCGTGCCGAAGTGCACGATGCCGGCCTCGCCGTCGGTCTTCTTGATCGCCTGCACGCGGATGCCGCCGTCCACCAGCTTCCAGTCCTTGGCCTGGGCGTTGGGGTAGAAAATCCGCATGACGCGCATCCGGTCCTCCATGCTCTGCGTGCCCTGCTGCATGAGGTAGCGCACGAGCGGGAAGTTCGTCGCGGCGATCTTGAGCAGCGTCATCACGTTGTGCGGGCGCACGGAGCGCGGGAGGTCGGTCCAGCTGCCGGTGCGGTGCAGGAACCGCGTGGTCCACGCGGCGAAGGGACCGAAGAGGAGCGTCTTCTTGCCGTCGAGGATGCGCGTGTCGAGGTGCGGCACGGCCATCGTGGGCGCCTCGGGCAGGTTCTGCCCATAGACCTTGGCCTCGTGCCTCGCGACGATGGCAGGGTCGTCGCACATGAGCCAGTTGCCGCCGATGGGGAAACCGCCGAGTCCCTGCGCCTCGGGCAGGCCGGCCTTCTGCAGGAGCGGGAGGCTGCCGCCGCCGGCACCGACGAAGACGAACCTGGCCAGACGCGTCAGCATGGCGCCGGTCTTGAGATTGCGGACGGTCACTTCCCAGCGGCCATCGGCCTGCTTCTTCAGATCCACGACCTTGCTGCTGGCGGTGACGGAGCAGCCGGGCTGCGCGTCGAGCCAGGCGAGAAGTTTTCTCGAAAGGACGCCGAAGTTGATGTCGGTGCCGCCGTCCATCTTGGTGGCGGCGATCGGCACGGACGGGTCGCGGCCCTCGGTGAGCAGCGGGGCCCAGGAACCGATCTTCGCGCGGTCGGTGGAGAATTCCATGTCCCGGAAGAAGTGGTGCGCCGACATGCCGGCGTAGCGCGACTTGAGGAAGGCCACCTGGTCGTCGCCATGCACGAAGCTGATGTGCTGGACCGGGTTGATGAAATCCTTGGGCGCGTCGATCATGCCGTGCGCGACGGCGTGGGCCCAGAACTGGAGCGTCTGCTCGAACTCCTGGAAGATATCGATGACCTTCTGGACCTTGACCGGGCTGCCGTCGGCGGGCTTCGGCGTGTAGCTGATCTCGCAGATGCCGGCGTGGCCCGTGCCGGCGTTGTTCCAGCCGTTGGAGGCCTCGAAGGCCAGCTCTCCGGCCGCTTCGAACACCTGGATCGAGAGCGCGGGATCGAGGCGCTTGAGCAGCGCGCCGAGATTGGCGGACATGACGCCGCTGCCGATGACGACGACGTCGGGGTTGAAGCTGGAGGAGTTCATGGCGGGAGAGGGTTAACCACGGAACACACGGACGACGCAGAAATGGCGGAATTTAAGCACGGAGGTCACAGAGATCACGGAGAGGAGGATTTCGTGTGTTTGGTGTGTTTCGTGGTGACCGGGGTTGGATCAGTGAGGCCCTAGTGTAGATCAGCGGTTCAAGACCGACTGCGCGTTTGGTGGCTTTTCTGGCTCAGAATCGTTCCCGTTCTCCTGCTCCTTATCGTTCTCCCGGTTGAGGGGCAGGGGGCGAGGCAAAGGCGGGGATAACGAGAAAGATTACGATCAAGAGAACGATTGGGATCAGGCCCGTTTGGAGGTGACCTGCTTTTCGTAGCGGGCGACGTCGGCGAGCCAGTCGGCGCCGGCAGGGACGTCTTCGCGGCGGCAGAGCTCGTCCCACACCGCGCCCCACGGGAGCGAGCGGGTGAGCTCCATCAGCGCGAGCCGCTCGTGGCCCTGACCGGCGGCGTCGGCCGCCTGCAGCGCGGCGGACGGGTCGAGCAGGCCGCAGAGGATCGCCTGGCGTGTGGCGCGCGTGCCGGTGACGTAGGCGCCGATGCGGTTGATCGAGGCGTCGAAGAAATCGAGGGCGACGTAGATGCGATCCCACGCGTCGCCGCGGGCGATCTCGAGGAAGAGGTTGCGCACGGCGTCGTCGAGGATGACGACGTGGTCGCTGTCCCAGCGGATCGGGCGCGAGGTATGGAGGAGAAGCTTCTCGTGGAACTGGAGGTGCGCGGATACCTTGTCGGCCACGGATTCGGTCGGGTGGTAGTGTCCGAGATCGAGGCAGAGCACGAGGCCGCGGCTGAGCGCGTAGTTCGAATAGAACTCCTGCGAGCCGACGACGTATTCCTCGGAGCCGAGGCCGAAGAGCTTGCCCTCGACGGCGTCGATGCAGCGCTTCCGGTCGACGGCCTTGTCGGCGAAGATCACATCGTAGGCCGAGGCGAGGCGTTCGCGCGGGCCGAAGCGGTCGGCCGGGCAGTCCTTGGCGCCGTCGGGAATCCAGTGGTTGATCACGCTCGGCGAGCCGAGGGTCCTGGCGAAGCTCTCGGCGATGTGGCGGCAGGCGCGGCCGTGGCGGATCCAGAACCGGCGGACGGCGGGATCGGCGCTGGAGAGCGTATAGCCGGAGTTGGCCATCTCGTGCGCGAAGTACGTCGGGTTGAAGTCGAGGCCGATGCGGCGCGACTTGGCCCAGCCGAGCCAGCGGGCGAAGTGCTGCGGCTCGAGCTCGTCGCGCTCCACGTGCCGCTCGCCGGTCTCGGCGTAGAAGGCGTGGAGGTTGAGGCGCTGTTTGCCGGGGAGGAGTTTCAGCACCTGGTCGAGGTCGGCACGCATCTCGTCGCCGTTGCGCGCCCGGCCCGGGTAGCCGCCGGTGGCCATGATGCCGCCGCCGGCGACGCCGGCCTTGGGCGTCTCGAGACCGCGCACGTCGTCCGCCTGCCAGCAATGAAGGGAAATCGGGATGCGGAGCGCGGCGCGGATGGCGGCCTCGGTGTCGACGCCGAGGTCGGCGTAGCGCTGGCGGGCGAAGTTGTAGGCGGCGGAGATTTGTTTCGGAGTCATGGGAATCTTGAGATCGGGCAACTGAGAAGCGGGAATTTGAAATGGCTGAGCAGCGGGCCGAAAATTGTCAGTTTCTCGATGCCCGGTTTTCAGTTTTCACGATGAGGATTGGGTGGGCTGGCAGATGGTTTGCTTCAGTGGGGAAGACTCAGGCCAAGGCGGGGTTAACCACGGATTACACAGATGGACACGGATGGAGGAAAACCTTCGCACCGCTCCAGCCGCCGCCCGGCCTTCGGCTGGGGGCAGGATGACGGAAAGGAGAGTGATGAAATTGATCCGTGCTCATCCGTACAATCCGGGGTCAGGTTTGGGTTGAAGGCTGGCTGGTTGCGCGGGTCAGGGCACGTTGAAGGCGCGCTTGAGCTCGTCGATGGCGGCGACGGGCATGGGCACGAGCGGGCCGAGCGGACGGCTGAGCAGGAGGGCCTCGGCCGTGGCCTCGAGCACTTCGAGGCGGTCGAAGGCCTCGAGGATCGTGCGGCCGACGATGATGGCGCCCTCGTTCTCGATGAGAACGACCGGCCGACCGGCCGACAACGAGGCGGCGATGCGGTCGGCGTCTTCCACGATGCGCTGGAAGGGCAGTCGCTCGACGTTGTTCAGCACGACGTAGCTCTCGGGGATCGTGTGCGTGCTGAGCGGCGCATCGGTCATGCAGAAGGCCGAGGCGTGCGCGGGCTGCGCGTTGATGATCGCGCCGGCCTCGGGCAGGCGCTCGTAGATGCGAGCGTGCAGGAGCGCGGCGCGGCTGGGCTGTTTGCCGGGCTCGCAGGCGGTGCGGCTCGCGCGGACGATGCCGCCGGCCTCGACCTCGAGGCGGTCGCGGCGGCGCGGGGTGATGAGGAACTGCGTTTCGTCGAGCCGCGCGGAAAAGGCCCCGGCCGTGCTGATGAGCAGACGCTGCTGGTAGGCACGGTGCAGGAAACGGCAGAGGTCGGTGCGCAGCTCCTTCTCGCGGTTGGAAACCGGCGCGGGCGGCAGCGGCGCGAAGGCGGGCATCGTCTCCACGGCGAGGTGCTCCGGCGGCAGCACCTTGAGCGCTCCGAGCTGGCGGGCCTTGATGATGGTCTGCGCCACGAACTCGAAGGTCTCGAAGCGCTGGAACGCCTCGCGCAGGTCGCGTCCGCCGATGACGACGCCGTGGTTTTCGAGCAGCACGCAATCGGCGCCGGTGGCGAAGGTCTCGGCGATGCGCTCGCCCAGTTCGGCCGTGCCGGGGCAGGCGTAGGGGGCGATGGCCATCCGGCCGCAGACCGTGTGCGCGTGCGACTGGACGCGCGTGTCGGGCAGCAGCCGGCAGATCGAGAAGGCGACCAGCGCGCCGGGATGCGCATGCACGATGGCCTTGATGTCGGGCCGGCGGCGGTAGATTTCGCGGTGAAAGGGGAACTCCGACGACGGCGCGTGCAGGCCGGAGCGCGAACCGTCGGGATGCACGCAGACGACGTCCGACGGTTGGAGGCCGCCCTTGTCGACGCGCGACGGCGTGATCCAGATGTCGCCGGAAGGATCGAGGATGGAAAGGTTGCCGCCCGACGTCGTCGTCATGCGGTAGCGGTAGATCCGTTGCATGGTGGCGACGAGTTCGTCACGCGGGTGGAGCCAGGACATGTCCATATCAGCGGTGGGCTTGGGTCGCGACCGGTGAGGGACGCGGCGGATAGACGGTTTGCTTCAGCCCGGCGGCGAGACCCGCGCGGAAGGTGGCGAGATCCTTCACGGCTTTCAGCGCGATGAGCTGGTTGGCGAGGTTGCCGACGACCGAGCCTTCCAGCGCGAAGGAGTGCACGGGCAGGCCGGACGCATCCGCGGTGGCCTGGCAGAGGAGCGCGTTCTTCGAGCCGCCGCCGACCATGAGGATGCGCGCGAACTTGCGGCCGGAGAGACGCTCGAAGGTCTTGATCACATCGGCGTGGCCGCGGCCGAGGGAATCGCAGATCAGGCGCACGTAGCCGGCGAGATCGCGCGGGGCCTTGAGGCCGCGGCGTTTCAGCTGGGCGTCGATGGCGGCCTTCATCGAGGACGGGTTGGCGAAGGCGGGGTCGGTCACGTCGAGAACGGAGCCGAAGCCTGAAACCTGAGACCTGAGGCCTGAGGCTTGTTTGATGAGGGCCGCCCATTCGCGGTCGGTCTTCGGGCGCGAGGCGAAGTCCTTGAGCGTACCCTCGAGGAGCCAGAGGCCGATGACGTTGACCAGCGGACGGTACTCGCCGCGACCGGTGCGGTCGTTGGCGATGCGCGCGGCGAGCGCCTCGGCGCCAAGCAGCGGCTGGCGGCTCTCGAAGCCGACGAGCGACCAGGTGCCGGAGCTGAGAAAGATGTCGGCGCCGTCGGTCGCCGCCGGCATGGCGTCGTAGGCGCAGGTGGTGTCGTGGCCGGGGACGGCGATGATCTGGGTGTCGGCGAGGGCGGACAGACCCGCCCGGAGATCGGGCCCCACCTTTCCGAGCCTGGCGCCGGAACGCACGGGTTTCGTGAGCCAGGTCGGCGGGACACGGAAGTAATCGAGCGCGGGGCGCGACCAGTCGTCACCGTGGACGTCGAGCAGCTGCGTCGTGCTGGCGATGGACAGGCCGTTCGCCATTTTTCCCGAGAGCAGGAAATTGAAGTAGTCGGGCAGGAAGAGGCAGCGCGTGGCGAGATCGGTGATGGCCGGGCAGGATTCGACCGTCTCGGCGAGCTGGAACGAGCTGTTGTAGAAGACCGCCGGGATGCCCGTGGCCGCGTAGATGCGGGCGTAGGCGGCGCGCGTGTTCTTCAGGTGCGCGAGCGGGCCCTGCGTGCGGGCGTCGCGGTAGGCGTGCGTCGGGAAGACGATGCGGCCCGCGTCGTTGACGAGCACGTAGTCCACGCCCCAGGTGTCGACGCCGACGGACGCGAGCCTGGCGCCCTTCGGCAGCGCGGCCACGGCGGCGCGGAGGCCGGCCTGCACCTCCTGCCAGAGGCCGGGAATGTCCCAGTAGTCGTGTCCGCCGACGGAGCGCAGCGCGTTGGGGAAACGGTGGACCTCCCGCAGCGTGAGCCGGTTCTTCGCCCAGGTGCCGAGCATGACCCGGCCGCTCGTCGCACCGAGATCGATGGCCGCGCAATGAATCGTTGAAGAGGGTTTGCCCACAGGGAACTCGGGTTAAATTTCAAATGCCAAGGCTCGGACGCCAGACAGAGCCCAAAGGCCAGATGCGGAAAAAGATGCGCGAGGTCATTTTGCTTTCGCCGGTCTGCGCTTGTGAGGGTTGGGAGTCTGGCGTTGGAAATTTTCCCGCCTCTGGGGCGCGTCCATATTAAATTTGATTACGCGGGGTGGCGGGGTGAGGGGGCAGATTACCATATGCCGAAGCACCCGGGAATCGACAACCTGCTCCAAAACATACAGAAATTGACCGCCATGCCGCGTCCGCCCGCCGACTTTTTCCGCTATGTCCTGCCCCATGCCGAGGCGGCGCACTGGGGCGTGGTGGTGACAGGGGGCGGCGTGATCCGGGTCCGGGCCGGGGCCCCCTACCCACCCGCCGGGCATCCGGCGGACCATTCTTTCGCGTGGCGCACCGGGCGCGTGCTCGCGGCGTTTCAAGTCGTGCACGTGGCGCAGGGCGCGGGCGAGTTCGAGTCGGAAGCAACCGGCGCGCAACGGGTGGTCGCCGGCACCGCCCTGCTGCTGTTTCCCGGCGTGTGGCACCGCTACCGGCCCGACCCGGCGACGGGTTGGACGGAGCAATGGGTGGAATTCGGCGGCCCGGTGCCGCAGCAGCTGGCGCAGGCCGGGGTGCTGACGCCGGCCGGCGCCGTGGTGGCCGTCGCCTCGCCCGAGGAGATGGAGGCGCGGCTGGACCGCATCCACGCCTGGCTGCGGCAGGACGCGGATGCCATGGAATCGGAATTGTCCGCCGGCGCCCTGGCCGTGCTGTCGCTCTTGCAGCAGGCGCGGCCGGATCCCGCGGAGAGCAAGCCGGTGGCCGTGGCCGTGGCGCGCGCGCGGCGGCTGATGGAGGAGGAAGGTCCGCCCCGCCCGCTGCCGGAACTGGCGCGCGAGCTGGGCGTGGCGTATTCGAGTTTCCGGCGGGAATTCGTGCGGCGCACGGGCTTGTCGCCGCAGCAATACCAGGCGCGGGTGCGGCTGCAACGGGCGCAGCGCCTGCTCGGGGGCACGGACCAGACGATCAAGCAGGTCGCGGACCGGCTGGGCTTCAGCTCGGCGTTCCATCTCTCGGCGGCGTTTGCGGCGCATTTCGGCCTTCCGCCGCGCGAGTGGCGGCAGCGGGCGCGGCGGGGCGGACCGGAATGAAAGGCGCCTCCGCTCCGCGGAAATTTTCCGGATGCACGACAATCTGCCCAGGCGCCAAGCGCTGTAGGGGCGCGCCTTGCGCGCGCCCGCGCTGACGGCCCTCGAGTCCGAGGGCGCGGTCAAGCCGCGCCCCTACAGGTTTTCACCCGGAGGGCGTGAGTCCGGCTCAGGCCTTGGGCTTCACCTTGGACCAGATGTCCGCGAGGGCGCGGGCGCTGGCCTGCAGTCCCTGCAACTCCTTCGGCCAGAGAGGCAGCTCCATGTGGCTCAGCACGCCGGCGCGGCCGACGAAGGTCGGCACGCTGATCGCGATGTCGCGCAGGCCGTAGGCGCCCTGTTGCAGCGAGGAGACGGGCAGCAGTTGGCGTCGGTCCAGGGCCACGGCATGGATGACCTCGGCGATGGTGGCGGCGACCGCCCACCCCGCCCCGCCCTTGCGGCGGATCACCTCGGCGCCGCTGGTCTTCGTGCGCTCGAAGAGCTGCTGCTGGGCGGCGGCGTTCACGCCGGGAAACTTGTCGAGCGGCAGGCCGGCGGCGGTGGCGCTCGACCAGACGGGAACCATCGTGTCACCGTGTTCGCCCAGGATGAGGGCCTTCACCTGCGTCGGCGCGAGTTTGAGATTCTCGGCGATGAGCGAGCGGAAGCGCGCCGTGTCGAGCATCGTGCCGAGGCCGAAGACCTGCCGCGCCGGCAGGCCGAGGCGGACCACGGCCAGCTGGGTGAGGATGTCCACGGGATTGGAAACGACGAACACGAGGGCGTCCCGGCGGAAACCGGCGGCCTTCATCGCGGCGAGGATGGAGTCGAAGAGCGCGACGTTGCGGTTGATGAGGTCGAGGCGCGACTCGTCGGGCTTGCGGCGAAGGCCCGCGGTGATGAGGAACAGGTCGCTGTCGGCGGCCCGCGCGTAATCGCCGGCATAGATGCGCTGGTCGGCGACGGACGAGGCGCCGTGCAGCAGGTCGAGGGCCTCGCCCGCGGCGAGATCGGCGTTGGCGTCGATGAGCTGGATCTCGGCAACGACGCCGGCGCACTGGAGGGCGAAGGCGGCGTTGGAACCGACGCGGCCGCCGCCGCCGATGATGGTGACTTTCATGGTGAGTGGCAGGGAGGAGCGGAAGGCGCTATTTCGCGGCCTCGAGCTGCCGCAGGATTTCGTCGGTGAGTTTCTGGACGAGGGCCTCGACCTCGGGACTGGGGGCCGGATCGCCGGCCGCGGGCGCCGCAGGGGCGGCGCAGACGACGCCGGGGCGAAACTCGCTGTTGTCGTCGCAGAACTCGCACTCCTGGAGCTTCGCGCGCGGATCGGGCATGCCGAGTTTCTGGCGGAGGTTGATCAGGTCCTTCAGCTTGTCGGGGCCGAAACGGTGCAGACCGCTGCCCAGGCCGCCGGCGATCCAGACGGTGCGGCAGTAGGCGTCGATGTTCTCCATCTTCCAGTAGGCGTCCTCGACGTCCTTGCCCCAGACGATGACGCCGTGATTCTTCATGAGCACGGCCTGGTGGTCCACGCCGACGCGGCCGACCTCGTCGGCGTTTTCGGGCGTGCCCGGCGTCTCGTACTTCGCGACGCCGATCTTGCCGAGGAAGACCTCGGCCTCGGGGATGAGACACGAGGGGATGTTGACGTTGGCGATGGCGAAGGCGGTGGCGTGGGGCGGGTGCGCGTGGACGCAGGCCTTGGCGGCCGGCTGGCGCTTCATGATGCCGAAATGCGTCTTCGCCTCGCTGGTGCGCACGCGCGTGCCAGCGAGCTGGTTGCCGTCGAGATCGACGAGGCACATGTCGGCGGGAGTCATGAAGCCCTTGCAGATGAGCGTGGGGGTGCAGAGCGCGAGATTGTCGCCGACGCGGATGGTGATGTTGCCGCCGTTGCCGTCGGTGTAGTCCTTCGCCCACAGGCGGCGACCGATGTCGCACATGCGTTCCTTGAGGAGCTCGATCGCGGGCGAGCGGAAGAAGCGCTCGAGGTCGGCGGGAGACTTCGGGTCGGCGCCGGGCGTCCAGCGAAACTCGAGGTCGGGCGTGGCGGGCGCCGACGGGGCCGGGCGGGATGCGGGCGCGGGAACGGACGCGCGGCCGGCGGCGGCCTGCCGGTCGCGGATAAAATCCCGGGCGGAGGGCGTGAGCAGGGCGTCGGTGGGAACGGTCTGGCCGGAGCGGACCAGGGTTTCGACTTCGCGGGCGGTGAGAACCTGAGGCATGGGAAAAAGCGAGGAGTGAAGGTGAGGGTGAAAGAAACTCAGCCGGGCGGATGATAGTCCACGGTGTGCACGAGGCAGGCGCAGTAGGCGTCGACCGGGGCGTCCCCGGGAAAGGGCTGGCTGGCCTCGGCGCCCTCGGTGAAACCGATCACGCAGCCCTGGCCGGCGCCGAGTTCGTCGTAGACCACGATGGTCGAGCCGGCCGGCAGCGGCGGGATGGCGGCGCCGGCGAACTGGGCGCGGGTCCACGGCTGCACGAGCAGGAGACGGCCGCCGCGATAGACGGGCTCCTGGAGCGAGAGGGTGATCCGGCCGATGACAGTGCCGAGGCGCATGGGAAAGAGCGGCGGTTTCAGACGGAGGAAGCCCGGTCCACGAGACCGATGATGAGGTTGCGCAGCGGCGTGTGCGGATCGCCGACCCAGGCGCGCGTCGCGGAGCCGTCGGTGGAGAGGATGACGCGTTCGTGCAGGCCGGCGCCGAGCGGATCGAGCGCGAGCACGGGGGCGCCCTCGTCCCGGCCGGCCTCGTCGATCGGCTGGCAGATCACGGTGCGGTGGCCGGCCATGCTCGGGTGGGCGTGGCTCGCCACGATCGTGCCGTCGACGCGGGCGAGGTTCATGGGCTCAGTAGATCCGGAGGTTGTCCACCATCACGCAGCGGCGGGTGCGCGTGAAGGTGCGGGGATTGGTGATGCCCTCGCCCGTGGTCGTGGCGATGGAGTAGCTGAGGTAGCCCTCGCCGCCAAGGCCGAGGCCGGCGACGCTGGCGCCGTTCTTGACGAAGAGCGTCGTGTCGAGCGCCCGGGCCATGGCGGTCATGTGCTCGACGTTGAGCGTGTGGATGACCGCCGAATGCTTGTAACCGTGCTCGGCCCGGGCGGCGGCCGCGATGCCCTCCTCGACGGAGCGGACGCGGACAACCGGCAGCATCGGCATCATCTGTTCCTCCTGGACGAACGGGTGCGCCGCGTCGGTCTCGGCGAAGAGCAGCGGCGTGTCGGCGGGAACCTCCGCCCCCGCCTCCCGGGCGAGCATGGCGGCGTCGGCGCCGACGAGCGCGCGGTTGAGCACCGGGTGCGAGCATCCGCCCGCGTCCGGCTTCATCGTGAAGGCGGCCTTGGTCAGGCGGTCGAGCTGGCCCGCGTTCAGGGCGCGGGCGCCGTGCCTGGCGAGCGCGCCGAGGAACCGATCGGCGACGCTGTCCAGGACGAAGACCTCCTTCTCGCCGATGCAGAGCAGGTTGTTGTCGAAGGCGGCGCCGGCGATGACCTGTTGGGCGGCGCGGTCGAGGCAGCCGGTGCCATCGACGAGGACGGGCGGGTTGCCCGGACCGGCGCAGATGGCGCGCTTGCCAGACTTCATGGCGGCGGCGACGACCATGGGGCCGCCGGTCACGCAGAGGAGGCGGACCTCGGGCGCCTTGCAGAGGGCGTCGAAGGACTCGAGCGAGGGCTGCTCGATCGTGCAGACGAGGTTCTCGATGCCGGTGGCGGCCCGGATGGCCTCGTTGTAGGCGGCGACGGCGAGCGCGGCGGAGCGGGCGCCGCCCGGGTGCGGGTTGAACACCACGGCGTTGCCGGCGGCGACGCCGTTGATGATGTTGCCGGAGAGCGTCGGGATCGAGTGCGTGACGGGCAGGATCGCCGCCACGACTCCATAGGGCGTGAACTCCTCGAGCGTGATGCCGTGGTCGCCGCTGTGCGCATCGGGCCGCAGCCATTCGACGCCGGGCACCAGTTTCACGATCTTCAGTTTCTCGATCTTGTGCTCGAGGCGGCCGATCTTCGTCTCGGCAAACTCGAACCGGCCCCATTCGGCGGCGCGGGCGGACGAGAGCTCCTTCACGATTTCGACCACCTTGGCGCGGGCGGCGACGCCCTGCCGGCCGAGCTGCAGGTACGCGGCGTGCGCGGCGGCGCAGGCCGTCGCGGCATCGGCAAAGACGCCGGGCCGGGCCCCGGAGCGAACGACGGCCGGGGCGGAGACGGGCGCCGGCGCGGACGCGGGGGAACGGCCGAGGGAGCGGACAACCTCCTCGACCACGGAGCGGACGAGGGCTTCATCGAGGGCGACGGGAGCGGGCATGGGACGGGTCCTCAAACGACGCGCTGGCCGAGCACCTCGACGGTGTCGACAAGGCCGACGACGGCGGCGTCGATCGGAAGGGTTTTCATGCCTGCGGCCTGGCGGGCGGAACTGCCCTGGCAGAAGAGCACCAGGTCACCCGCGCCGGCACCGAGGGCATCGACGGCGACGAGCGTGTTGGCACCGGGGCGGAAGCGGGTGGGCTTCGCCTCGTCGACCAGCATCGGGCGGAGCAGGAGCAGTTTGTGACCGCGCATGGTTTCGTCCTTCTTGGTCGAGACCACGGCGCCGATGACGCGGGCGAGAAACATGGGAGGGAAGGCGGAGGGTGAAGGGGCAGGCGGAGAGGCGGCACGCTCACGGCCGCCCGCGGTGAAGGACGCGGGCGCCGGCGGAAACGGACGGACCTTACTTCTTGGCCGGAGCCGGCTTGGGCAGGACGCCGGCCAGCTCGTCATGCGGGCGCGGGATGACCTGCACGCTGACGACCTCGCCGTAGGTGCGGGCCGCGGCGGCGCCGGCCTCGGTGGCCGCCTTCACGGCGGCGACATCGCCGGTGACCATGGCGGTGACCATGGCGTTGCCGACCTGTTTCATCGGGCCGACCAGGGAGACGTTGGCGGATTTGAGCATGGCATCGGTGCCGGCGACGAGCGCCGTGATGCCGCGAGTTTCGAGGAGACCGAGGGCGGATTGGGCCATGGTGGGTGGGGGTTGAGGATGGAGGAGTTGGGCGGAAAGACGGGGATCAGGCGCCGGCGGGGTTCATCCGGCCCTGCAACAGGCGGGCGGCCTCGCGGGCGACGACAAGTTCCTCGTTGGCGCGGATGACGAGGACGCGGGTGCGGGAATCGGGGGCGGCGAGGTCCTCCTCGGGTCCGGCGGTGGCGTTGCGATCGCAATCGAGGATGAGGCCGAGGTCGGACAGGCCGGCGCAGACGCCGGCCCGGAGCCAGGCGTTGTTCTCGCCGATGCCGCCGGTGAAGACGAGGGCGTCGCATCCGCCGAGATCGAACCAGAAGGCGCCGACCCAGTGACGGATGCTGTGGATGAAGGCGTCGATCGCCAGCTGCGCGCGCGCGTCACCGTGCGTCGCGGCCGCCTTGATGTCGCGCAGGTCGTTGCTGCGCTCGGAGAGTCCGAGCAGGCCGGATTCCCGGACCAACTGGCGCTCCGCCTGCTCGAGGGTGAGCCCGAGCCGGCGCATCGCGCACGGCAGGGCGGCGGCGTCGAGATCGCCGACGCGGTTGTTCTGCGGCAGGCCGGACTGCGGGCTCAGGCCCATGCTGGTGCCGACGGCGAGGCCGTCGACGATCGCGGTGACCGAGCTGGAGCCGCCCAGGTGGCAGGAGATGACCCGCAGCGGCTGGCCGGGAACGATCCGCGGTCCGTCGAGGTAAAGACGACGTGCGATCGCGGCCACCTGCGGATGGCCCAGCAGCTCGGCCGAGCGCTCGGCCACGTACTTGTGGCTCGCCCCGTGAAAGCCGTGGCGGCGGATGCCCGCCTCGTGCCAGGCCGCCGGCACGGCGTACCGGCGCGCGTAATCGGGCACCCACTGGTAGAAGGAGGTCTCGAACAGCGCGACGCGCGGAACCTTGGGCAGACGCTCACGGAAGATCCGGAGCCCCTCCGCATAGGGCGGATTGTGCGCCGGGGCGAGGTCGGCGTTGTCGCGCAACGCCTGCTCGACGGCCTCGTCCGCCAGGACGCAGCCGGTGAGCTCGCCTCCGAAGACGGTCTTGAAGGCCACGGCATCGAGATCCTCCGGCACCCGCAGGTGTCCGATGTCCTCGATCTCGCTGAGGGCGCGGTCGATCGCGGCGGCGTGATCGGTGACGCGTTCGCTCCCGCCGCGGGCCAGGGGCACGGCCGTCTCGCCGTCGACCCGGTAAAGGCCGTATTTGAACGAGGTGGAACCGTGATTGGCGACGAGGACCTTCATGGGTGTTCGATGTTTGATGCCCGGTGGCCGCGGCGAGAGGACGACGCGACCGGTCCGGACGGGGTGGCGGAAGCGTGCCGGGGGCGGCGTGCTTCCGTCGAAGACGTCAGGCGACCCACTTGCCGAGACCGGCGAGGTCCTCGTGCGGGCGCGGGATGACCTGGACGGCGACCACGTCGCCGACGCGCTTGGCGGCTTCGGCGCCGCTGTCGACGGCGGCCTTGAGGGCGGCGACGTCGCCGCGGAAAAAGGCCGCGACGTGGCCGGAGCCGATGGTTTCGTAGCCGGTCATCGTGACATTGGCCGCCTTGAGGGCGGCGTCGGCGGCCTCGAGCAATGCGCAGAGACCCTTGGTTTCAATCATGCCGAGTGCTTCCTGGGCCATGGGGAAAAAAGGTTGAAGGTGGGGTTGGAGGGTGATGCCGGCTCAGAGGCCGAACTGTTTCAGGAGATCGGCGTTGGGCCGGGCGATGACGTGGGCGCAGACGAGCTCGCCGGCGCGCTTCGCGGCATCGGCGCCGGCTTCGACGGCCGCCTTCACGGAGCCGACGTCGCCCTTGACGATGACGGTGACGAGGCCGCCGCCGATCTGGATCTGTTTGGCGAGCGTGACGCCCGCCGCTTTGACCATGGCGTCGCTGGCCTCAACGGAGCCGACGTAGCCTTTGGTTTCTACCATGCCTATGGATTCACTCATGGTGAACTGGGTTTGGGGGTTGGATTATGGATTGAGGAAAGAGACGGGGCTCAGGCGAGGAGCTCGCAGGCGACACCCGGCGCGAGGCCGCAGGCGTTGCCCTCGTCGGTGTCGATGTGGACCTCGAGTTTGAAGTCCGGCGAAACGCGGGCCAGGATGCGGTCGAAGGTCATGCCGACGGCGCCGTTGATGCGCAGGCGCATGAAGTCGCCGGCCTTCACGCCGTAGAACGCGGCGTCGTCGGGATGCAGGTGCGCGTGGGGCGCGGCGCGGATGACACCCTCCGGCAGCTCGAGGAAGCCGGCGGGCCCCATCAGCATGCAGCCCGGCGTGCCCGCGATGTTGCCGGAGGAACGGACCGGGATGTCGAAGCCGAGCGAGATGGCGTCCGTAAACGCGAGCTCGACCTGGTTGAGTTCGCGACAGGGGCCGAGGATGCGGAGATTGGAGATCACGCGGCTGCGCGGGCCGATGAGGGTGACGCATTCCTCGGCGGCGAACTGGCCCTCCTGATAGAGCCACTTGAGGGGCCGGAGCTGGTGCCCCGGGCCGAAGAGGGTGGACACCGCCTGCGGCGTGAGGTGGCAGTGCCGCGCACTGACGTTCACGACGAGCGGGTGCGGGGCGTGGACCGAGCGCGGCGGGGGACGGTTCAGCCGCTGATAGAGCTGCCGGCGGACGGCATGCTCGATCTCCGCGCGATGAGGCAGGGCTGGGGCGGGCGACATCGCGGCCAGTGTGCCACGAACCCCGGCACCCCGCTTGCCCTTTATTGCGCGATGCTGTGCATTATATGACCTTTATCGCTCATATAAATTTCATCCGCGCGACGCCCAGGACTCACGCACAGGGTCATCCTGAGGGTGACGAAGGATCCGATGAGGCGGGCCTGAGCCATCCCCGTGGATTCTTCGCTGCGCTCAGAATGACCGGCGGGGCTGGGAGCTGTTGGGCCTCTGGATGCCCGGACCTTTGACGTTCCCCCGCCTCAGCGGAGAAACGCCTCGTGGAGGCCGCCGTCCACGGTGATGACCTGGCCGGTGGTCTTGCTGAGGCGCTGCGAGACGAGGAGGAAATACGCCTCGGCCTGGTCGGCGGGCGTGATCGGGGCCTTCGTGAGCGTGCGGTCGGCGTAGAACTGCGCGAGCTTCGCCACGAGCGACTCGGTGGCTTCGTCGTCCTTGTAGGAAATGTTGTACTTCGCGAGCGAGCCGATGACGCGGTCGCGCGGGAACATCGCGGAGCCCTGCACCACGGTGGCGGGAGCCACGGCGTTGACGCGCACGAGCGGCGACAGCTCGATCGCGAGTTCGCGGGTGAGGTGGTTGGCGGCGGCCTTCGAGGTGTCGTAGGCGAGCGAACCCTTCTTCGCGACGGCGGCGTTGGCCGAGGTCGTGAGGACCAGGTTGCCGCGCAGGCCCTGTTCCTTCCAGGTCTTGAACGCCTCGTCGCCGACGAGGTAGCTGCCGGTGACGTTGATGTTGAAGGTCAGCGCCCACTTGTCGTCCGGAATGTGGCCGGTGGTGTCCGAGGGCACGAAGATGCCGGCGGTGACGCAGATCGAGTCGAAGCCGCCGTAGGCGAGCGCGACCTGATCGAGCATCCGGCGGATGCTGGCGCGGTCGGTGATGTTGGCGGCGAGGCCGAGGGCCGGGCCGCAGTTCGAGAGTCCGGTGCCCGCGACGCCGATGCCGACGCCGTATTTGGCCTCGATCTCCTTCGCGGTGGCCTGGGCAGCGGCCTCGTTGAGGTCGACGCAGACGATGTGCGCGCCCTCCTTGACGAGACGGTGGGCGGTTTCCCTGCCGATGCCGGAGCCGGCGCCGATGACGACGATGACCTGGCGGGCGAGTTCCTTCTCGGCGGGCATGCGCTTGAGCTTCGCCTCCTCGAGCAGCCAGTACTCGATGTCGAAGGCCTCCTGTTGCGGCAGGGCGATGTACTGGTCGATCGCCTCGGCACCGCGCATGACTTCGACGGCGCAGTTGTAGAATTCAGCCGTGACGCGCGACTCGGACTTGTCCTTGCCCCACGCGATCAGGCCGACGCCGGGGATGAGCACCACGGTCGGGTTCGGGTCGCGCATGGCGGGCGAGTTGGCGTGTTTGCAGGCCGCGTAGTAGGCGGCGTAGTCCTTGCGGTACTGCTCGAGGCCGGCGGCGAGCCTGGCCTTCAGCGCGGCGGTGTCCTCGGCCTGCGGGTTCCAGTCGACGTAGAGCGGCTTGATCTTCGTGCGGAGGAAGTGGTCGGGGCAGGAGGTGCCGAGCCCGGCGAGGCGCGCGGCGTCCTTGGAGTTCACGAAGCGCAGGATCCTGGCGTCGTCCTGGATGGTGCCGATGAAGCGCTTCTGCTTCGACACCTGGCCGCGGAGCCAGGGCAGGATCGCGGCAAAGACGGCCTGGCGCTTCGCTTCGTCGAGCGTCTGGTACTTCGCGCCGCCGAACGCCGCGGCGTCGCCGCCCTTCGCGGCGTACTTCTGCTCGATGAAGGCGGCGGCCTGCTCGATGAGGTTCAGCGTGAGCGTGTAGCAGGCCTTGTCGTCATCGTCCCACGAGATGAACCCGTGCTGGCCCATCATGATGGCCTGCACGCCGGGGTTCTTCTTCGCGACCTCCTGCATGGCGAGACCGAGTTCGAAGCCCGGGCGCATCCACGGCACGTAGGCCATCTTGCCGCCGAAGATCTCCTTCGTGAGCTGGGCGCAGTTCTTCGAGGCCGCGATCGCGATGATCGCGTTGGGGTGCATGTGATCGACATGTCTGCCCGGGAGGAAGGCGTGCAGCGGCGTGTCGATCGAGGAGGCGCGCGGGTTCAGGTTGAACGTCGCGTGCGTGTACATGCCGACCATGTCGTCCTCGGCGGGGGACTTCAGTCCCTTGTCGGCGCGGGACGCGTAGAGCTTTTGGAGATCGAGCAGCTTCTGCTGGTAGAGGGACGAGAAATTCTCGCGCGTGCTGGTGCGCAGGTCGCCGCCCGAGCCCTTGACCCACAGGACCTCGACGGGCTGACCCGTGAGCGGGTCCTTTTCCGTGATCTTGGAGGAGGTGTTGCCGCCGCCGGTGTTGGTGATGCGCTGGTCGCCGCCGAGGAGGTTCGAGCGGTAGACGAGGCGACCGACGGGATCGAGGGACGCGGCCTTGGCGTCGTCCCAGCCGAAATGGACGTGGTGGTAGGAACTCATGGTGCGTGGATTACTTGGAAAGAATCAGGCGGGCGGACGGCAGCGCGATGCCGGCGGCGGCAAGCTGTTCCCGCGTGGCATCGGTCACGAGCGAACCGAGCCCGGGCCAGCCGGCGATCCGGTGGGGGGTGACGCGACCGAGCTTCGTGACATCGAGACAGAAATAGGACTCACCGGAACGCTGCAGGACCGCCTGCTGGAAGGCCGCGATTTCGGCGTGCGAGTTGGTGATGCCGTCGGCATCCATGCCTTCGCCGCCCAGGAAGGCGGCGTCGAACCGCCAGTTGCGCAGCGCGCGCACGGCGTCGGGCCCGAGGAGGACGGCCTGCCGGTGAAGGAAGGTGCCGCCGAGCACGTGCAGGTCGAGGCCCCTGGCGCCGCCCAGCATCGTGGCGACCGGCAGGCTGTTGGTGACAACGGTCAGGCCCGAGAGATCGCCGCGACGGAGCAGAAGCCGGGCGACGGCCTGCACGGTCGTGCCGGCATCGAGGAAGACGGTCCCGCGTCGCGGGCACCGGGCAATCGCGGCGGCGGCGATGCGCCCCTTGGCGGTGCGGGCGCGCCCGGAACGCTCGCCGAGCGAAGCGAAGGTGGTGTTGTAGTCGGCCAGGGCCCCGCCGCGCGTGCGGGTGATGTGGCCGTTGGCGGCCACGGCGGCCAGATCCCGGCGCGCGGTCGCCACCGACACGCCCAGGCGCCGGCAGATCTCGGCCACGGGCAGGAAGCCGTCGGTCCGGATCAGGGCGCGCAGGCGCTCATGCCGCTGCTCGACGATATGGCGTGGGACTCGCATGGAAGGACGCGCACCAGGTCATTTTATATGATCGAAGTCAATCATATAACCGGCCCAAAGAGACCTCCACTCCCGCGCACTCCAGCGATGGAGCCACGGGGCGACCGCCTTTACACATCCAGAATCTGGATGCCGTGGGCGGGGAGACGGACGGTCTTGGCGGTCTTCCGGTCGCCGAGCGTGACGGTCGTCTGCTCGTCGGTGCCGGCGTTGTTGATGACGACGAGCTTGCCGGCCTGCGGAAAGCACGTGGCCTCGGTCTTCACGTTGGCCGACTGCCAGGCGCCCCAGGCCGTCTCCTGCGATGCGGCCCAGTGGAGCGCGCGGTGCAGCAGGCGGGTGTTCTCGAAGGTGAACTTGAAGCCGCTCAGGTAAACCGCGCGGCCTTTCCCGAAGGCATGCGTCGCGAGCCGCGGCGAACCGGCGCGGTCGGCGAGCACCTGCGTGGCGGCACCGTGCACATAAATGCCGTCGGTGTCCTTGCCGAGATCGAGCGGGCCGGCGACGTCGGCGGTGATGAAATGCGCCGCGACCGGAGCGGCCGGCGCGGTGTACTTGTACTTTCCGTTGGCCACGCGGTCGCCGGTGTCGCGATCGAGGCCGAACACCTGCGCGAGCTTGAAGCACTGGCCGGCGCGCGGACGGGCCGAGGGCTCGCCGATGCCGACCACGCCGCCGCCTTTTCGGGCGAATTCCGTGAGGATGGCCTCGACGCGCGGGTCGTCCCAATAGTGTCCGCCGCTCCAGGCGGAGCCGGCGCGGCCGCAGTTGATCACGGCCTTCACGCCGCGTGGCACGCCATGCTTCACGAGGTCGTCGAAGCTGATGAATTGCACGTCGAGCGCGAGACCGGCGAGCGATTCGAGCACGTCGTAGAGCGGCACGCCGGGCGTGAAGTGCCCCGAGCACGTCCAGGCGCGCAGGTCGCCCCACGCGGTCAGCACGGCGACCTTGAACGGCGCGACCCAGGGCCTGCCGCCGGCGTGGAAGGATTTCAGCAGGCGGAACTCCTGCGCGAGACCCTCGATGTAGTCCTGGAAATCCGGGAACGGCTCGACGAGCGACAGGTAGCCCCCGAGGCCGATGCGGTCGATGGGCGCGCGCACGAGGCCGCGGCGGGCGTCGATCCAGAAGTTCTTCGCGTCGAGCGTGGGGTTGCCGCCGGCCTTGAAGGTCGGCTCGCCCTTGAGACCGGTCGGAAACAGGTACGGGTGCAGGCGCAGCTCGCGGGTCTTCGCGCCGGTGGAGTGCGCGCAAAGGCGGACCTCGAAGGCGTTGAACACGCACTTGATGAGCCCGTCGAAGCCGAACTCCTTGAAGCGCGGGCTCGACGGCTCCACGCCGATCCAGTGGTCGTCGTAGAAGACGTAGGCGAGCTTCCGGTGGCGGTGGACGAGGTCGATGCATTTGCGGCCGAACTCGATCACGAAGCCGTGGATGAAATCCATGTAGTCGCGGTAGCGGCGCGACGGGGCGTTGTGCGTGGAGTTGTAGAGGCCGCCGTTGACAAAGTCCTCCGAGGTGAGGCGGTAGCCGTACTTCTTCTCGAAGAGCGTGAGCGCGCGCGGGCTCACGGTCATCTCGTAGTCGCCCCAGTCCGAGTAGATGTCCCGCAGCTTCGCGTGGTCGGCGCCCCAGAACCACGAGAAGTTGTAGAACATCGAGGTGAAACGCACGACCTTCGTCGCCGGGTGCTCGTCCAGCCATTTTTCCAGGAACGCAAGCAGCACCCGCTGCGTCTCCGGCTGCATCGGGTCCACGGCCGCGAGGTGCTCGCGGTCACCCCAGTTGTTCGTGAGGTGGTTGTACATCGAGATCTCCTCCCACAGGCGGAAGGCGAGGAAGTTCACGGTGTATTGGTGACCGGGCACGGTGCCGGCGATGGTGACGGTGCCCTTCTTCGGGTTGACCGACCATTTCGTCTTCGCGACCTCCCGGCCCGTGGTGCGGTCGAAGACCTGCCACCATTTCTTAGGGCTGTCGCCGAAGTTCACCGCGAACTGCTCCGTGTAGTAACCGGCCAGCAGCGTGACGGTGGTCGTGGCCTTCGCGGCGACGACGGGGAAGCTCATGAGGAAGTTCTGCTGGAGCTTGTCGCGGTTGACGCGCGCCCAGGGCTGGACCGAGCGCACGAGGCAGAGCGTCGAGTAGATCGCGTAACCGGACTGCACGATCTCGGGCGAGAGCTGCGTGCCGTCGGAGTCGCGGATGGTGTCGGCGCCCCATTTCTTGGCGAGGCGCAGCGTGAGCTGTTCGTAGCCGGCTTCGCCGGGCAGCGTGAAATCACCGTGGGTGAGGTCGGGGGCACTCATGAAAAGAGGGAAGGAAAAGGAAGGACGCCGGAAACGGGGTGTAAAGCCGCCAGCCAACCCGGTTTCCCGCCCGCCCGGAAGACGCGGCTTTTCGGATTGTCCGGCCCCGCGGTCATGGGAGCATGGCGATCCAGCTGCATCCTGCTTCCGGTGCCCCCTTCCCCTTCATCCCCAAGCCTTTCCCTCGCAGGCATCTGGCGCGTCTGCCTCGGCTCGACGGCGACGGACGACACCCCGCCAAACCCGGCGGCTTTCGACGCGGAGATCCGGTTGCCCGCGACCACGGAAACGGCCGGTCTCGGCCCGCTCAATCCCGACCACCGCGCCGACCGCCTGACCGCCGTGCGCCGGATCGAAGGCTCGGTGGCGTACGAGCGGGAATTCACCGTGCCCGAGGACTGGCGCGGCCGGCCGGTGGTCCTGTTTCTCGAGCGCACCAAAGCGTGCCGCGTATGGCTCGACGGCCGGCTCGTCGGCGACAATCCCCTGCTCTGCGCCCCGCACGAACACGCCCTCGGCGTGCTCGCCCCCGGCCCGCACCGGCTGACGCTCCTCGTCGACAACCGCCGCAAGCCCGCGCCCGGTGACAACCACCAGACCTCCGAGCACACGCAGGGCAACTGGAACGGCGTGCTCGGCGCAATCGAGCTGCGCCCCACCGCCCCCCTCCGTCTCAAGCACATCACGATCACATCCGACGTCGCCGCCCGCTCATTCCACCTCACCGTGCAAGTCGGCGCTCCGGACGAATGTTCGTATTACGAACATTCGTCGTCCGCCTCCCGAGGGGAGATGAAGGCCAATGTTCGTAATACGAACATTGGCCAAGGACACCCGGAGGCGGCGGCGACCGCAACGGGCGTGATCGTGGCGACGCTGGGGGACCGGCGGGTGGAGGTGCCGGCCGCAGCGGAGGCGAAACTCACCCTGCCGCTCGGCCCGGAGGGAGCGTTGTGGGATGAGTTCTCCCCGGCGCTGCACCGCATCACCGTGCGGCTTGAGTCGCCGGAGGGCACGGACGAACGCGTCATCACGACCGGCCTGCGCGAGTTCCGGCGGGCCGGCGCACAGTTCACGATCAACGGCCGGCCGGCTTTCCTGCGCGGCGAGGTGAACTGCGCCGTGTTTCCCGACACGGGGCACACGCCGATGGAGGTCGATGCCTGGCGGAGATATTTTCAGATCCTGCGCGACCACGGGCTGAATCATGTGCGCTTCCACAGCTGGACACCGCCCGACGCCGCGTTCACCGCCGCCGACGAACTCGGTTTCTACGTGGCGACGGAACTGCCCTTCTGGGGCGAGTGGACGCCCGCCATCGCCGACGCGCTCGCGCCCGAGGGCGAGGCGATCCTGCGCGCTTTCGGTCATCACCCGTCATTCGTGCTGCTGACGCTCGGCAACGAGCACCGCGGCGACCGCGCCGCGCGCGCCGGCCTCGTCGCGCGGTTGCGCGCGCTCGATCCCTCGCGGCTGTACGCCCAGGGCGCCAACAACGACCTCGAAACCCCTTCGCTTGCGCCCGATGACGACTGCTGGATCACGGCGCGCCTGCCCGCCACGGACGGTCCGGGCCGCTACGTGAACGTGCGCGGCGCGCACTCGACGCCCGACCGCGCCGATGGCCACCTGCAAACCGGCGCCGGCGGCACGCGCACCGATTACCGCGCGGCGATCGCTGTCTCGCCGCTGCCGGTGGTCAGCCACGAAATCGGCCAGTACTCGTGCTACCCGCGCTACGCCGAGATCGACCGGCACCACGGCGTGTTTGCCGCGCACAACCTCGCGCGTTTCCGCGCCAAGGCGGAGGCGGCCGGACTGCTGCCGCACGCCGACCGGTTCGTCCGCGCCTCGTCCGCGCTGGCGGCGCTCTGCTACCGCGAGGAGATCGAGGCCGCGCTGCGCACGCCCGGCTTCGGCGGCTTCGAACTGCTCGGCCTGCAGGACTTCCCCGGCCAGGGCACGGCGCTCGTCGGTCTGCTCGATGCCTTTCTCGAATCGAAGGGTGCGATCACGCCGGCGGAGTTCCGGCAATTCTGCGGACCGCATGTGCTGCTCGCGCGTTTCGACCGTCACACCTGGAACGCCGGCGAAACCTTTTTCGCCGACCTCGAACTGGCGCACCACGGCCCGGCGGATTTTCCCGCCGGAGAGGTGCGCTGGACGCTCGGTGATGCCGGGGGAACGCTGGATGTTCCGGCGACGACGGCCGGTGGCCTGCGTCCGCTCGGCCGGCTCGAGTGCCGCCTGCCCGAAACGTCCCACGCCCTTCGCCTGGAACTGACGCTCACGCACGTCCCCTCCGGAGCGACCAACGCCTACCCGCTGTGGGTTTATCCTGAAGCCACGCCGGAAACGCCCGCGGCCGTCGTGCTCACGCGCGCCTTCGATGCCGACGCCCAGGCCGCGCTCGCCGCCGGCGGCGCGGTCCTGCTGTGCGCCGACGCCGAGCGTCCGTTCCCGGGCACGCCGGGCGGCGGGTTCACGCCGGATTTCTGGTGCTGGTCCATGTTCAAGAACGTTCCCGGCACGCTCGGCCTGGCCATCGACGCGACGCATGCAGCGCTCGCGGATTTTCCGTCCGAAACGCATTCCAACTGGCAGTGGTTCCATCTCGCCCGCGCCGCGCAGCCGGTCGTGCTCGACGCCCTGCCGGCCGGCCTCGCGCCGATCGTCGAGGTGATCGACAACCCCGAGCGCGTCCGGCGCCTCGGCCTGGTTTTCGAAGCGCGCGTCGGGCCAGGGCGGCTGCTGGTCTGCGGCCTCGATCTGCCCGCGCTGGCCGCACGGCACCCCGAAGCACGCACCTTGTTGTCCGGCTTGCTGCGCTATGCCGCCTCACGCGATTTCGATCCGAAAATCACGGCCGAACCGGCGACGCTCGTCGCCGCCTTGCGCCCGTAGGACGACCATGTAACGGTCCAAGACCCGACGACTTGCCCCGCCCCTCTTTTTGCCGAGCCTCGAAGGCCCCCACCCCCACCCTAACAACCCCATGAAACGTCTGTTCCCCCTGCTGGGCCTGCTGGCCCTTGCCGCGGCCCCGGCGCTCCGCGCTGGCACGACCGCCAGCCTCACCGTCCGCGCCGACCAGCCCGGCGCGGTCATCAGCCCCGAAATCTACGGCCATTTCGCCGAGCACCTCGGCCATTGCATTTATGAGGGCCTCTGGGTCGGCCCCGATTCCTCCATTCCGAACACGCGCGGCATCCGCAACGATGTCCTCGCCGCCCTGAAGAATCTTCACATCCCCGTCCTCCGCTGGCCGGGCGGCTGCTTCGCCGACGAATACCATTGGAAGGACGGCATCGGTCCGCGCGAGAAGCGCCCCGCGATCTACAACTCCCACTGGGGCGGCGTGGTGGAGAACAACCATTTCGGCACGCACGAGTTCCTCGACCTCGTGGAGCTGCTCGGCTGCGAGGCGTTCGTGTCCGTCAACGTCGGCAGCGGCACCGTGCAGGAGACGCAGGAATGGGTCGAGTACATGACCAGCGACGCGAAGTCCCCGATGGCCGACCTGCGCCGCGCCAACGGCCGGGACAAGCCCTGGCGCGTGAAGTACATCGGCGTCGGCAACGAGACCTGGGGCTGCGGCGGCAACATGCGCGCCGAGTACTACGCCGACGTCTACAAGCACTTCAACACGTTCATCAAAAACTACGACCGCGACCACCGCATCCAGCGCATCGCCTGCGGTCCCAACGGCGACAACTACGCCTGGACCGAGGAGCTCATGCACAGCGCCGCCCGCCACATGAACGGCCTGTCGCTGCACCATTACACGCTGCCCAGCGGCAGCTGGAGCGGGCCGAAGGGCGCGGCGACCGGCTTCCCCGAGGACCAGTGGTTCACCACGATGCGCAACACCTTGATCATGGAAACGCTCGTCACCAAGCACAGCGCGATCATGGACAAGTACGACCCGCAGAAGAAGGTCGGCCTCGTCGTGGACGAATGGGGCACCTGGTACGACGTCGAGCCCGGCACCAACCCCGGCTTTCTCCGCCAGCAGAACACGATCCGTGATGCCATCGTCGCCGGCCTGAATCTCCACATCTTCCAGAAGCACGCCGACCGCGTGACCATGGCCAACATCGCACAGATGGTGAACGTGCTCCAGGCCGTGATCCTCACCGACAAGGACAGAATGATCCTCACGCCGACCTACCACGTGTTCGAGATGTTCAAGGTCCACCAGGGCGCCACCAACCTGAAACTCGACCTGCAGACGCCCCTTTACGTCTACGGCGCCGAGAAACTCCCGGTCGTCAGCGCCTCCGCCTCACGCGACGCGGCCGGCAAGATCCACGTGTCGCTGGTCAACCTGCATCCGCACGACGCCGTCACGCTTACCGCCGCGCTCGAGGGCGTGAACGCCACCGCCGTCAGCGGCCGCATCCTGACCGCCGACGCGATGGACGCGCACAACACCTTTGCCGCGCCCGAAACGGTCAAGCCCGCCGCCTTCACCGGCGCGAAGCTCGCCGGCGGCACGCTCACGGTCGAGCTGCCCGCCAAGTCGGTGGTGGTGCTGGAACTGTGAGCGACTGTTGACCTCCCTCTCCCCCGTAGGGGCGCGCCTCGTGCGCGCCCTTGTTTTCTGGCGGACCCGCGTCCCTGCGGGCCGCCCTTTCTGGAGGGCTGCTCTCCCCACGACCGCGGTTCTTTCTGGAGGGCTCAGCTCCCGCTGAGCCGCGGTCCGGCAGGAGCCGGGCCCTCCATGGTCCCAATCGGATTGTCCGATCCCGCGCCTCCCTGCTTCCGTTTGCGCCCGCTACGAAGCACGCCAACCTTTCCCCGCCCCCACCGCCCATGAAACGAGCCCTCTCCCTGCTCGCGTTGCTTTGCCTCGTCGTTCCCTTGTTCGCCGCCGCGCCCGACGGCCCGGTCGCCCCCAAGCCCCTTTTTCGCGATCCGGTCTTCGACGGCGCGGCTGATCCGGTCGTGGTGTGGAATCCGCGGGCGGAGCGCTGGTGGATGTTCTACACCAACCGCCGCGCCAACGTCCCCGGCCTCTCCGGCGTCGCCTGGGTGCACGGCTGTCGCATCGGCATCGCCGAATCGGTCGATGGCGCGCACTGGACCTACCTCGGCACAGCGGACATTCCATTGCCGCCCGACATCGCCGGCGCCGAACCCACGCATTGGGCGCCGGACGTGATCACAGCGCCGGACGGCAAGCACCACATGTACCTCACGGTCGTGCCCGGCATCTTTGAAAACTGGCAGCACCCGCGCCGCATCGTGCACCTCACCAGCACCGACCTGCGGACGTGGAAATACGAATCCGCCCTGCCCCTCGCCTCCGACCGCGTGATCGACGCCGCCGTGTTTCCGCTCCCCGGCGGCGGCTGGCGCATGTGGTACAACAACGAGCGCGACCGCAAATCCATCTACTACGCCGACAGCCCCGACCTCTTCACCTGGACCGACCGGGGCAAATGCACCGGCGTCGGCGAACGCCCCGGCGAAGGCCCCTACGTCTTCCGTTGGCGCGGCGCGTACTGGATGCTCGTCGACCTCTGGAAGGGCCTCGGCGTCTACCGCTCGACCGACCTCGAGACCTGGACCGCGCAACCGGACAACCTGCTCAGCGTCCCCGGCACCGGCGCCGATGACGGCGTGAACGGCGGCCATCCCGGCATCGTGGTCAGCGGCGACCGCGCCTACGTGTACTATTTCACCCATCCCGGCCGCAACGGCACCATCAGTCCCGACGACAAGGACAACCTCGAACTCCGCCGCAGCTCCATCCAGGTCGTCGAACTCGTCGAAAAGGACGGCGTGCTTTCCTGCGATCGCAATGCCCCGACGCACATGGCGCTGAGCGTGCGTCCCTGAGAACCGCGCAGAAACCCCTAAACGCCAATGTTCAAACGCCAAAAAAGGCCCAATTCCCAGAATTCGACTTCCGCCGGTTTGGCGTTTGTTGGGAGTTTGGCTGTTGGCGTTTGAGATTTCGCGCCGACAATATCGCCATGCTCCCACCCCGCCTGATCGATGGACCTGTCCCTGCCTGTCATCCTGAGCGCCGCGAAGGATCCAGCAGGATGAGCGCGGGCGGTCTTCATCTTGGATCCTTCGCTGCGCTCAGGATGACGCTGCGGATGGTTTTGATCCTTTCGTGTATTCCGTGTGTTTCGTGGTTTCTCCCCGCCGCCTCCGGCGCCGATTACCCGAATCCCCTCGTCCGCCAGCGCGCCGACCCGCACATCCTGCGGCACACGGACGGACAATACTACTTCATGGGCACCGTGCCCGAATACGACCGGCTCATCCTGCGCCGCGCACCCACCATCGCCGGCCTTGCGACGGCCGAGGAGAAGGTCATCTGGCGCAAACACGCCACGGGCGTCATGGGCGCGCACATCTGGGCGCCCGAGGTCTATCATCTCGACGGCAAGTGGTATGTCTATTTCGCCGCCGGCGAGGCCGAGAAGATCTGGAACATCCGTATCTACGTGCTCGAAAACGCCTCCGTCGACCCCTTCGAGGGCGAATGGATCGAGCGCGGCCAGATCGACACCGGCTGGGAATCCTTCGCGCTCGACGCCTCGGTGTTCGAGCACCGCGGCCGGCGCTATCTGCTCTGGGCCCAGCAGCAACCGGGGATCAAGGGAAACACCAACCTCTACATCGCGCCGATGGCCACGCCCACGACGCTCGCCAGCCCTGCCGTGATGTTGTCGAAACCCGAGTTTCCATGGGAACAGATCCGCTACTGGGTCAACGAGGGCCCGATGATGCTGCGCAAAAACGGCCGGCTCTTCCTCACCTACTCCGCCGCCGGCACCGGACCCGAGTACTGCGTCGGCATGCTCACCGCGAGCGAGGACGCCGACCTGTTGGATCCGAAATCGTGGACCAAGTCGCCCGAACCGGTCTTCGTCACCAGCGAGGAGAACAAGATCTACGGCCCCGGCCACCACTGCTTCACCGTCGCCGAGGACGGTGTCACCGACCTGATCGTCTACCACGCGCGCAGCTACCGGGAAATCAAGGGCGACCCGCTTCGCGATCCCAACCGCCACACGCGCGTGCAGCCCGTGAAATGGCGCGCCGACGGCACGCCCGACTTCGGCGTGCCGCGCCCCGACGACGGCACGCCCTGACTGATGCGCCCGCGTCCGGCATTTCCCTTGTAAGAGTGTACCTCGTGTGCGGCCACCCGGACACGCGCGAGGCGCATCGCTGCATCGACACCCCTTCCCCAATGAAACTCCCCGCCCTGTTGCTCATGTCCTTGCTGCTCGCCTCCGGCGCCGGCTTCGCCGGTGAAACCGTCATTCCGCTCTGGCCCGAGGGCGTGCCCGCCACCATGCGTCCCGACGCGCCCGCCCTCCGCGGACCCGTCGGCCCGGAGCGCGTGGACGCCCGGGGCTGGGTGACACGGATCAGCGAGCCGCGACTCGAGGTCATGCCGGCCGCCATCGACCGGCCGACCGGCACCGCCGTCATCATCTGCCCCGGCGGCGGCTACGCCGGCCTTTCGCGCGAACGCGAAGGCTACCAGTACGCCCGCTGGCTCTCGACGCTCGGCGTCACGCCGTTCGTGCTCACCAACCGCGTCGGCGACTACGGCCACCCCGCGCCGTTGCAGGACGTGCTCCGCGCCGTGCGCATCGTGCGCTCACGTGCGGCCGAATTCGGCATTGATCCCGCGCGCATCGGCGTGATGGGCAGCTCCGCCGGCGGCCACCTCGCCGCCAGCGCCGGCACGCTCTACGACCACGCCGACGGCCGGACCGGCGCCGGACTCGACGCCGTCAGCGCGCGGCCCGATTTCCTCATCCTCATGTATCCGGTCATCTCCATGGCCGAGGGCGTCACGCACGCCGGCTCGCGCGAGAACCTGCTCGGCAAGCAGCGCACGCCGGAGCAGGAGTCCTTCTTCTCGCTGGAGAACCGCGTGACCGCCGCCACCCCGCCCACGCTGCTGGTCCACACGCAGGAAGACACGGCCGTGCCGATCGAGAACAGCATCCGTTTCTTCCAGGCGCTGACCAAGGCCGGCGTGCCGGCCGAGTTCTACGCCTTCGAGAAGGGCGCGCACGGCATGGGCCTGCGCGACGGCAACGGCAACGCCTCCAACTGGACGAAGCGCGCCGAGGAATGGCTGCGTTTCCGCGGCCTGCTGGAGATCGCTCCGAAGTCGTGAACCCCTCTTCTTGGTAGGGCGGGGTCTCCGAACCCCGCCATCATTCGACGATCCCAACAGCCCCGAGGCGGGGTTCGGAGACCCCCGCCCTACATCCGGATTTCCGCCCATGCATCGCCTGAGTTTCCTGTCCGTCCTTCTCGTCATCGCGGTTTCCGCCCCGGCGCTCGAGAAGCCCGACATCACCTACCGGATCTTCCAATTCCCCGCCGACCGGGCGCCGGTCATCGACGGCGATGCTTCCGATTGGGCGATGGTGCCCGAATCCTACGTCGTCGACCGGTCGCATATGCACAACACCGCGCCGCAACCTCCGGCCGCCGGCGACCGGACGCTCGCGGTGCGCGTGAAGGTCGGCTGGGTCCAGGGCCAGAACCGACTCTATTTTCTCTATGAGGCCGAGGACGACTACTGGGACTTCGCCCAGCCCGGCCTGCGCAACGACACGTTTGAGATCATGGTGGACGGCGACGCCTCCGGCGGCCCGTTCGTCGCCCGCGACCAGAAAAGCGTGTGGACGCCGGACTTCATTGCCCCGCCCGACCTGCGCGCCGACCCGCGCATCAGCGACGAAGCCCACCGTCGCGCCGTCCATGGTGTGCACGCGCAGAACTACCACGTCTTCACGCCGGCCGTCGGCAAGGACTGGGCCTTCGTGCTCGGCGCCGCCACCTGGATCAAGGACGCACCCTGGGCCGCGTCCGCCCAGCGTTTCGATTTCAAACCCGGCGAAGGCGGCCGGCTGACACTCGAGTTCTATGTGACGCCCTTCGACTACGCGGGCGCCGAGGGGCCGGAGCGGTCCGTGACCTCGCTGCTGGAGGAAAACAAGATCATCGGTCTCTCGTGGATCGTGATCGACTACGACGGTCCGACGCCACGCGGCTTCTGGTGTCTCTCGCCGCAACGTTCCGCGTTCGGCCACGCCTCGCTGCTCTGCGCCTTCCGTCTGATGCCGTTGGAGCCCGGATCAAAGCCATGAAAACCATCCCACTCTTGCGGCGCAGCGCGGTCACCCTTTTGACCCTGCCGCTCGTTTTGGCGCTGCTGCCCTGCGGAGGGATCGCCGCAACCCGCATCTTCGATCTCGCGACGGAAACCGCCTATACCCCCGAACGGGGCCATGGGTTCGACCTCGGCACCGTGTCGGACCAGGCCGGCAATCCGTTCTACTTCTCCGTCTCCGTGCCCGAGGGCAACTGGCGCGTCACGGTGGAATTCGGCGCCACGACCGCCGGCGACACGACGGTGAAGGCCGAATCCCGCCGCCTGATGGTCGAAGGGCTCAAAACCGCGCCCGGCGAAACCCGGCGGCGTACCTTCATCGTCAACGTGCGCAACACCTCCGTTCCGCCGCCGGAAAAGAATGCCCCCGGCGGCAGCGCCGTGGTGCTCAACGACCGGGAGCAGGGTTCCTTCACGTGGGACGACAAGCTCACCCTCGAATTCAACGGACCCGCGCCCGCCGTGCGCTCCATCACGATCAAACCCGGCGCCGGACCGACCGTGTTCCTGCTCGGCGATTCGACCGTCACCGACCAGCGTTGGGAGGATGGCGCGAGTTGGGGCCAGATGCTCCCGCGCTTCTTCAAACCGGAGATCGCCGTCGCCAACCACGCCGAGTCCGGCGAGACCCTGAAGTCCTTCGTCACCGGCCTGCGCTTTGCCAAGGTGCTTTCGCAGCTCCAGGCCGGTGACTGGGTCTTCCTCCAATTCGGACACAATGACCAGAAGCAGAACTGGCCGCAGACCTACGTCGAAGCGAACACCACGTACCGCGCCTGGCTGCGCACCTACCTGGCCGAGATCCGCCGGCTCGGTGCCACGCCCGTGCTCGTGACCTCGCCGCAGCGCCGCGTCTTTACGCCGGAGGGCAAAATCCGCAACACGCACGGTGATTACCCCGCCGCCGTGCGCGCCGTCGCCACGGAGGAAAACGTCGCGCTCATCGACCTCGAGGCCGCCAGCCGCGCCTTCTACGAGGCCCTCGGTCCGGAAAAATCCCCGCTGGCCTTCGGCAATGGCGGCAATGACGCGACGCACCACAACAACTACGGCGCCTATGAACTGGCGAAAGCCGTCGCCGAGGGCATCCGCACCACGCCGGCGCTCGCCAAGCTCGCCGCCCTGCTCACCGACGATTTCGCCGGCTACGATCCTGCTCGCCCCGACGACCCGGCGGCCTTCGCCCTGCCCGCCAGTCCGCAGCGCAGCGACGTGCGTCCGCGGGGAAATTGAGGCATGGAGAAAGCGAAGGGTGTGGCGCGACCACGCGCCCAAACACGTGGAATAAAAATCGCTGAAGTCAAAAAGCCATCGCCCCCTCCCCAGGCCAGCGCCCGCGCCCCCCAAACAATGTCAACTAATAGATGACATTGTCGGATGAAATCGCGGCGCGAACGGCGCCTGTTTTCAGGCGGTTTTGCCCGTCCCAACCGGAGGCGGTTTCGGGCTGCATGCAGGCATGTACCGCTCGATGTCCGACTATAATCCACCCAGTTTGTTCGAGATTCTTGCCGCGGTCGGAAAAGAGATGACCCGGCTCCGCCCGCAAGCCTTCCGCGTCGAGAACCGACGCCGTTCGCGCCGCGGCGGGGCCACGTTGCGACCGGGCAGGGAAACCCCGCTGTGGAATGCCCTCCGGGCCGAACTGCGACCGCACCTCAAGCACTATGGCAGTCAGGCCCGGCTGGGCCGGCTGCTCGGGCTGCCGCGTCAGCAGGTGAACGCCTTCGTCACGGGCGGCGGGAGAATGCCCGATGCCGAGCGCGCCCTGCAGCTGATCGCCTGGCTGCTCGCGGTGCGCCAGGGCCGCCCCCCGGGCTGACCACGCCGCGCACGATGTCATCTATTGGATGACGTGCGCCGGACTACCATCCCGAGGTCCCCGATGCGCAATGTCACCCAATAGATGACATTGCGTCCGGCATGGGTGCCTGTCGCGACGGGTTCATCCGCATTGGGAAAATGCGGGAAGTGCAGGAGCGGGCCGTGTGCCCGCCGGTGGGGGCGCGATTGAGCCACGCCCCGGCGGGAACCGATCAGCCCTGCGGCTGATGCTCGCCGGCGAGGGCGAGGCACTGGAGGGCGGCGAGGCCCCACTGCGCGGTGTCGTTGGTCGAGACCTCGCGGGACTCGTCCACGGGCCGCAGCACGGCGGGACCGCGCACGGTCTGCACAGGCAAAGCGCCGAGCGTCTGCCGGCGGCCGCGCCAGTCGGTGGAAAACTCCTCCCAGGCCCGCGCCGCCAGCGCCGGGTCACCCTTCAGCTTCGCCGCGTAGGCGGTAAGCCGCGCATGCCCCTGGCGAAGATTGGTGCCGCGCAGGGCGGAACCGAGGCGCTCCTGCTGAAGCTCAGGGCCGGCGTTGTAGAGTTCGCAATAATCCAGCCAGGCCTGTCTGAACTCGGGGACGTCAAGCAGCTGGACCAGTTCCGCGCAAACCTCGACGAGGCCGAAGACGGCATTCAGATGCGACACGGAAATCCGGTCGCTCTTCGTGATCTCGAAGGCGCCGGTCTCGACGTTGAGAATGAGCCCGGTGCTGAAGAGGCCCTTGGGCTGCCGCCCGAGCGTCCGCATGCCGGCGACGAGCCGGTCGCGCGTCTTCGCGTCGCCGGTGCGCTCCCATTCGGTGAGCCAGGCCCCCGCGAGGGAACCCCAGTCGGTGCCCATGCTCGCGCCGACGCTGTCGGGCGCGGTCGGCGTGCCGCGCGACTGGTCGCCCTGCTGGTTGGCGAAGCCAAGTTTGCGTCCGGGCGGGAGCCGCAGGAGCGCACGGCCGGCATCGACCTGCTCGCGCATGAGGTCGCCCACGCGCTCGTCGCCCGTGAGGTAATAGTAATAACGGCGGTTGAGCGCGGTGCTGATGCGCAGCTGCTTCGCGCTGCAGCCCCAGTGCTGGACATTGTGCCGCGAGCCGAGCGGGGCGAAGCGGCCGAGGTGATGCACGTCCACCTCGCCCGTGTGGCGCGTCATCGCCTCCGCGAAGCGGAAAACATCGGCGCGGCCCGTGCTCAGGAAGTACAACCACAGCCAGATGTCGGTGGAGAGCTCGGAATTGTCCCACGCATAACCGCCGATGTCGTAGCGCCATTCGTGGCGGTCGGCATCGTAGGTGTGCATCACGTCGCCGTAGTTCCAGAAACCGTACCAGCGGCGCTGTTCCTGCTGGTCGCGATAGAAACCGAACAGCCCGTCCAACCGCTCCGCCACCGCGGTCCGGGCGGTGGTCGAGCGGTCCTCGGGCGCCCACAGGCCGCCGAACACGCCGCTGGCGTGCAGCCATTCCGGCGAATTCACGAGCAGCGGAGGCGCCTGCAGCGTGTGCTGCATGACGGCCAGCGTCTCGCGCGCCGGCGTCGCCGCCACGCACCAGAGATGGATCTCGCTCGTGCGTCCGACGCCCTCGGGCGAGTTGAAGCCCGGCTCGTAATCCTCGTAGGTGATTTCCAGGCCGCCGTTGTACTGCTTGTCGAAGGTGTCCATCCCGAGCCCGTCGTGGTAGGGCCGCAGATCCATGGCGCCGGCGCCCGGCGCCCACATCCAGACGGTGACCTCGGCGGCTTCGCCGGTCGCGCCGCGCACGTCGAGCCGGGCGGGGTAGCTCTGCCAGAAGTTGCGCAATCCGAATATCAGGCCGCCCTGCGGCGTGCCGACATAACCGAGGCCGCCGGCGCGCCGGCCGCGCGCGGCCTCGAGCCACGTGTGCCCTTCCTTGGTGCGCTTGCGGATTTCGAATCCGTCGCACGTGGACTGGACGAGCGTCCAGTCATCGTAGGAGGGAATGTATTGGAGACGGTCGGTGACGCGCTTGTCCCAGTCGGCCAGCGGCGGCGTGGCGAGGCCGGCCACCTGCGCGGACCGCACGGCCTGGCCCGGATCGCGGCGGAGTCCGGTGATGCCGCGCACGGCTTCGCCAAACACACCGTCGTCGGGTCCGCCGAAGCGCACGTGCCGGTCGTACAGCTCGCCGCGCAACGGCACGGTGAAGCTCACCCCAAGGCCGCTGACGAAATCCTTCGCGGCGTCGCCGTCGAAGAGGATCGTGTGCATCAGGCGCACGCTGTCGCCGCCGGCATGGAAATAGAGCCGCACGATGAACGGAAGCCAGGTCCGTCCGCTTCCCTGATGCCGGCCCTCGATCTTCACGACGGCGCGAACGGGGCCGGTCTGCTCGACCGTGACCGCGGTGATCTCGCCGGTGAAGGCTTCGGTGCGCACGACCCCGGGCTCGTTCCGGTTCTCCAACCGGCAGACGAGGCGCCCGTCGCGGACGATCTCATGCCCGTTGCGGGTGATGCGCCGGATCAGTGCGGCGCCCTTTCGCGCCAGGACAGCCCGGATCACGCCGGTGTCGACCTCGATCGTGTCGGCTCCCTCGGAAACCGCCACCGGGCGCGCCGGCACCGCGGGCGTGCCGGCGGCGATGCGATACTCCGCCGCCAGCGGGGCATCGGCCGGAATCGCGTGGGCGGTCCATTTCAGCGAACCGTCCGGCCAGGTGGCCAGCGGCCAGCTTTGCACCGGCACGGGCGTGCCGTCGGCGGTGTGAAGCGCGAAGGTGGCTTTACCCGCGTGCCGGCCGCGCGGCCAGGACCGGCCCCAGGTGGCGCCGGGCATCAGGCCGGGCATCGCGCCATCGAGCCAGCGCAGCGATTCAGGAGCGGCAGCCGGGGCCGCCAGCGGCGCCGAGGTGGCGGCGGTGTCGCTCGCGCGCAACCGGGACACGAGCTGAGCGGCCGCGGCGGCGAGGGTGGTCTTGCGGACAAATTCGCGACGGGTGAGCGGAGGCATGTTCAAAATCGGGGTCTGAGCGTTCCCTTAAAGTCACTGGAACGGGATCAGGCGGGGAGAAAGAGTAAGATTAAGAGAACGAGAAAGATGGCGAGACAGCGGTGGCCCGCAGGGAAGCGGGGCCTGCACTCAATCGAGGTGGAAAACTTCGCGGAGGGCGGTGGAGACCGGGCTGTTGTCCGGGTTGGCGGGCATGACATCGCCCATGTGCTTCCACCAGCGCTGGCACTCCGGCGTGGCGGCGATGGCGGCCCAGCGCGCCTCGTCCTCGATCTCGACATAGCCGAAAAGCTGGCGCGTGCCGGGATGAAGGAAGATGGAGTAGTTGTGGACGCCGTGGTCCTTCAGGACCTTTTCCAGCTCGGGCCAGATGGGCCGGTGACGGCGCTCGTATTCCTGCTCGTGGCCGGCATGGACGGACATGACAAAGGCTTTGCGGATCATGGGCGGAGGGAGGGTGACGGCCGGATCGCGTGGATTCCGGCGGGGCGAGGGTGGAAACAATCCTGGCCCGGAAGGATCATTACGCCAGCGCCACCGACAGGGACAGTCCGAAGAGCGGTGGCGATGGAAAAATCGGACGCTCCGAATTTGGACGTTGTGCTTTCGCGCCACAGGACGATTTTTGAAGGGAACCGCCCCATCCCATGTCCGCCCCTACGCTGCGCACCCTGGCCAAGTCGCTCGGCCTTTCCCGCACCACCATTTCCGACGCCCTGCGCGGTTCCCCGCGCGTGAAGGCCGAGACCGTGCAACGCGTGCGCGAGGCGGCGAAGGCCGCGGGGTACGAGCACAACCCGCTGACCGGGGCGGTCATGTCCCAGCTGCGGCGCTCCCGCGGCCAGCAGTTTCGCGGCGTGCTCGCGGCGCTGGAGATCGTGGACGCCCACCGGCCGGCGCACGCGGCGCACTACAACGAGGCGGTGCTGCGGGGCATCGCCGAACGCGCCAGCGAGCTGGGCTTCAAGATGGAGCGCTTCCAGCTCGGGCCTGACGGCATGCGCCTCAACCGTCTCGATACGATCCTGCACACGCGCAACATCCAGGGCCTGGTCGTGCTGCCCGCCTCGGGCCTGCCGGACCTGTCCGGCCTGAACTGGGAGCGCTACACGGCGGTCTACGCGGATCTGTTCATCAACCACCCGCCGCTGCACTGCGTGTGCCTCGACCACTACCGTTCGATGCTCATGCTGCTGCGCGAACTGCACGAGCGCGGCTACCGCCGGCCGGGCCTGTTCATGGAAATCTCCATCGACGAGCGCCTGCAATACCGCTGGGAGGGCGCGTTCCTCGCCCTGCAGAAATACCTGCCCAACATCTCCGAGGTGCCGACGTTGCGCGCGCACCAGCTGTCGCGCGACGCGTTCGTGCCGTGGTTCCGCAAGCACAAGCCCGACGTCGTGCTCGGCCACTACCCCGAGGCGATGGCGTGGATGCGCGAATGCGGCGCACGGCTGCCCAAGACCCACGGCTTCGTGTGCCTCAATTCGCTGCGCGTCACGACGGAGTCCTGCGCGGCCCTCGACTTCCAGCCGGCGCTCATCGGCGCCCGCGCGGCCGAACTCGTGATCGGCCAGTTGCTGCACAACGAACTCGGCATCCCCGTGCAACCCTCGCTGACCACGATCCCCGCGCGCTTTCTCGAGGGCCCGACGCTTCGGGCGGCGGCGACGGTGGGCTGAAGGAGCGCCTTTTGCAGGGCGGGGTCGCCGAACCCCGCCTCGGGCGTGACGTCATGTTCGAACGAAGGCGGGGTTCGGCGACCCCACCCTACACGCGAGGCTACCGCGCGCAGGCGGCCAGCGGATCGCCGGGCAACGCGCGCAGCGCGGCCGCCACGAGCCCGGCGTTGAGCTCCGCGCCGGCGCGGCTGGTGTGCTGGTTGGCATCGCCGAAGAGCGGCTCGACCGCGGCGGCTCCGAGCGCCTCGTAGCGCGCCGCCACGAGTTCGTTCATGTCGATGAAAGGCACGCCTTCCTGCTCCGCCACCTGACGGGTCCAGCCGGCGTAACCCTCCGCACCGCTGCGCACGATCCGGCCGTCCTGCCAGATCTTCCGCGGCGTGAGCGAGCAAAGGATGGGCGTCGCCCCGGCGGCGCGGGCCTCCCGGACGAAACGGCGGAGATACCAGCCAAAGGTGTGCACGACTTCGCGCCGGCCGGTCAGGATGTTGTCGACCTCCTGCGTCTCCTCGCCTGCGCCCCGGAGCGTGCCGCGCGCGCGCCGGCGCTCGGGCGGGACGGCGGCGTCCTCGCTGAGCGGACCCGGGTCGTTGTGGCCGAGCTGGATCAGCACGAAGTCGCCGGGCTTGATGAGTGCGAGCGCACGCTCCCAGTGCCCCTGGGTCAGGTAGGTCCGGCTGCTCAGGCCGCCGACGGCCCGGTTGACCACGTTGATCCCGGCCGGATCGAAGTGTGCGCCGAGGAAATCGCCCCAGCCCCACTGGCCGCCGGCCCCGTCACCACGACCGTTGCGCACGAGCGAATCGCCGACGAGCACGATCGACGGCAGCCGCGGATCGGCCGGCTCGGGCAGGTTGAGCCAGCCGATGGAGTCGGCCTCGACGGTCGTGCCCCGGGCGGAAAAAGCGTCCGGCAGCAAGGACGGGCGCAGGCCCTTGAGCCCGGCGACCACGGCCGCGGCGTTCAGGTCGGCCCCGGCGGTGTTCGTGTGGGTGTGGTCGCCCCCGAAGAGCGCCGCGACCTTTTCCGGTCCGAGTGCCTGGTATTGATCGGCCACGATGCGGGTGAGGTCGACGAAGGCGACCCCGGTCGCCTGGGCGAGTTTGCGGCCCGACTCCCGGTAGGGCCCGGCGCCGCGCTCGACCCGGCCGTTTTCCCAGCGATTACGAACCGTCGGGGAAAGGAGCACCGGGGTCGCCCCTTTCGCCTGCACGTCGGCAATCATCTTCCGGACGTACCAGCCGAACGTGTGCACGGTTTCCGTCCGGCCGTTGACGATGTTGACGATTTCCAACGTCTCCTCGCCGAGGCCGGGGATGGAACCGCGCGAGCGGCGGCGCTCCACCGGCACCGATTCGTCCTCGTTGACGGGACTGCCGTCGTTGTGGCCGAACTGGATCAGCACGATGTCGCCGGCCTTCACCTGCGCGAGCAACGCATCCCAAAGCCCTTCGGTGATGAACGTCCGGCTGCTGCGTCCACCGCGCGCGTGGTTGGCGACGTTGATCTTCGCCGGGTCGAAATAGTCCGCGAACGGAATGCCCCAGCCCTGGATCGGGTTGCCGTTGTTCTTCGCCGCGGTAGAATCGCCCGCGATGAAGAGCGTCGGCAGCGCCGGGTCGAGCGCGACGACGACGGCGGCGGGATTCGCGTTCAGATCAGGCGCCGGGACAACGGAGTCGGATCCGGCAAACAGGCAGGCGGGCATCAACAGCGCGGCCATTCGGACGAGGGGAATTTTCATCGGTAAAAACACAGGTTTTGCAGTGGCGAATCAGGGACGGGCAATTCTGCTGAAGACATGAGAATGTGGTTCCTCTGTCTGGTTCTTTTCCCGGCGTGGCTGCGGGCGGCGGAGCCGCTGTTTCAGGATGACTTCCGCCACGGCCTCGCCGCCTGGGTGGTGGAGCAACAGCCCGGCGGACGGGTGACCGCGGCCGACGGCAGGCTCGTGATCGACGACACCGCCGGCTGCACGGTGTGGTTTCGCGAGCCTTTGGAAGCGCCGGTGACGATCCGCTACACCGCGAAGGTCTCGTCGGCGAACCGCGTATCGGACCTGAACTGCTTCTGGATGGCGAGCGACCCGGCGCGACCGGACGATCTCTTCGGGCCCGGCCATGGGCGCACGGGAAAATTCGCCACCTACGATCCGCTGAAAACGTATTACGTCGGCTACGGCGGGAACACGAACACGACGACGCGTTTCCGCCGTTACGACGGCACCGGCGCGCGGCCCCTGTTGCCGGAGCACGACCGGACCACGCCGGAGTTCCTGCTCAAGCCCGACCACGCCTACGAGATCACGCTCGTCGCCGGGGCGGACGGACGCGTGCAGTTCATCCGCGACGGCGAGGTCGTGTTCGACTGGACGGACCCGGAGCCGCTGCGGCGCGGGTGGTTCGGCTTCCGCACGGTGTGGAGCCGGCTCGAGATCACGGATTTCAGCGTGCATGCGGGAGTGCCGTCGAGCGCAGCCGTTCAATGAGCGCGCGGGGCACCTCGATCACCGTGCCGTGCCTCATGCGCTCGGGGGTGCCCTCGTTGGGGAAAGACGCCTTTTCTGTCACGTCCTCCCAGGTCACGAGATCGCGCGAGCGCATCACGCGGTAGTGCTTCGTCGTGTAGGCGTCGAAATAGACGAGAAATTCGCCACCGATCTTCAAGGCGGTCGGCCCCTCGACCCAAAGCCCGGGCGGGGTGAAGGGCTCGGACAGTTTTCCGAAGGGACCATGCAGGCCTTCGGCTGAAACGATGCGGAGATTTTTCGCCGGCGCGGGAAACTTGGTCTCGTCCTTGATGATCAGCCAGCGCCGGTCGCCGTCCTGGAGGAAGGTGGCGTCGATGCAGTTGAAACCCGGATCGTAGAAGAGCCCGGTAGGCGTGAACGTCACGAAGTCCTTCGTCGTCGTGCAGTACATGCGGTGGTTGAGATTATCCTCCGACGCGCTGGCGGTTTCAGGGAACCGCCCCGGGATCGTCGTCGCCCAAAAGATGACGAACTCGTTCTTCGCCTCGTCGTACACGATCTCAGGCGCCCAGCTGTTTCGCGCCGTCGGTTCGTGCATCATCACGGGAAGCTCCTTCTGTTCGGACCAGGTGATGAAATCCCGGGTCGACGCGTAGCCGATGCCGCGCTCCCACCAGCCGGAGGTCCAGACCAGGTGGTAGGTGCCGTCGGGTCCGCGCACGACGCAGGGGTCGCGCATGAGCTTCTCCTTCGAACCGATCCGCGGCGCGAGGAAACTGCGGCCTTCGCCCAGCGCCTCCCACTTGTAGCCGTCCTCCGACCACGCGAGGCGCAGGCCGTCCTGGCCGTTCTTGGTGAAGTAGGTGAACAGATAGGCCGTGTCGGCGACGCCGGCTCCCGATGCCACGCCCGAACAGATCGCCAGCAGCAACGCAGCAAGCGGCCAAACCGGTTTGTAACGCATTATATTACAAAGTCGGGGCGGAGGGAGCATCGTCATGGGGGGAGAAGTGAAACACCAAGGTGCCGGAGACGGGGCCGCGGGCCGCAGGCGTCAGCGATTGCGGACCGAGCTGGTCGGTGGTGTGGAATTTGTTCCGCATGGCAGGGATGATCTCGAAGAAACCGAGGCCGAAGTCGGGCAAGGCCAGCAGGCCGTCCACCCCATCCCGCGGGCGGCCCAGCCCGAAGTACGGAACATCCGAGCGATTCTCCACGACGAGCCGGCCTTCGGGCAGCGTGAGCTCGAGCCAGCGCCAGTCGCGGAAACAGCCCTTGAATTCGGGATAGGCATAGGACTCGCCCGGCGTGGCGTCGTTGAAGGCGGTCTCGTGCACGCCAATCCATCCGCCCTCGAGCCGGTTGCGCCAGACCCGATACGGGCCGCGGCCCAGCCAGCGCTTCGCCTGCAGGCGGGTTTCCGCAATCGGAAAACGAATGCCCAGCACGTCGGCCGGGCCGTCGTAGGTGAACTCGTAATCGAGCCGCCAGGTGGAGGCGTTTTCCTGCGTCCAGCGGAAGCGCGGAGCGACCGCGGCCGACACCGGCACAAATCGCCGGTCCTCACGGCGCAGGACCAGAATCCCAGGGTCACCGAGCCAGGCCGGCGCGGAGGCGGCCTGTCCCGGCGAAGGCGCTTCCCTCGCCGGCGCATCCCCCCACGCGGTCGTCGTCCACAGGGAATCACCGGCCGGATCGATCGCCGTCAGCCGCAGGTGATCCGCGTCTGCCGCCGGCAAGGGCAGCTGCAACAGCCCCGCGGTCCGTGGCGCCACCGGAGGGCCGCCCAGTTCGCCCGCGGCGAGCACCTGCCCGCCGCGCATCCATTCCCAACGGAAGCGGCAGGCGGCGAGGTTGGTGAAATCGTAGCCGTTTTCGACGGCGACGCGACCGTCCCAGTCGGGCGGCAGTCGAGCCGGCAACGCCATCCGGACCGGCGACCAGATTTCCTTCACCGTGTAGAAGCTGCCTTCGCGCTCGCCGTGCGGACCGACGATGCCGTCGGGCGCGAGGTTGCCGGCGTTGTCGATGCGCCCGCCCTGGTCGGCGCGGGCGACGCCCTCGTCGGCGAACACCCAGAAGAAGCCGCCGGCGACGGTCGGGCTTTTCATCATCTCGTCCCAGAAGTCGCGCAGGCCGGCACCGATGCCGCCGTCGTAGAGGCCGTGCAGGAACTCGGTCGGCATATAGATCGTCGGACCGGCGCTCTTCTTCACGTGCGAATCCCACGGCTCGTAGTGGTCGGTGTCGACCTCGCTGAACTTCGCCCACGGGTGCAGGACGGGGCGCCGCTGGAGATCCCATTTCGCGAACTCGCCATCGTTCTCCGTGTTCCAACCGCCCTCGTTGCCGTTGTCCCAAAACAAAATGCCCGGGTGGTTGACGTCACGGCGCACGAGCTGGCCGATGAGCCTAGCGCCCGTCGGCGTGTCGTAGGCGCCCTGCCAGCCGGCGAGCTCGTTCAGCACGTAGAGGCCGAGTTCGTCGCAGGCCTCGAGGAAATGCTTGTCGGGCTGGTAGTGCGACATCCGCACGGCGTTCATGTTCATCTCCTTGATGAGGCGCGCGTCCGCGTAGCTCTGCGCGCGCGAGATCGTGCGGCCGGTGTCGGGGTTGAAACAGTGGCGGTTGACGCCCTTGAGGATGATCTTCGTACCGTTGAGGTAGAGCCCGTCGTTGGGCCGGACCTCGAAGGTGCGGAAGCCGAAGCGCTCGGTGATGGTGTGCGGTTCCGACGGTGAAACCTGACCCCCGGGCAGGTTCAAGTCCGTCCGGAGGCCGGGCTCCACCCAAGACAACGTGAAACGCACCTGATGCAGATTCGGCGTCTCGGCGGTCCAGAGGGCGGGATGGGTGAAGCGGCCGGTGACGGTGGCTTTCGTGGCGCCGGCGGACACGTCGGCGGTGAGCGGCGCACCGAGTTCGCGGCCCGCGGCATCGGTGACGACGGCCGTGACGCGTCCGGCAACCGGAGCGGGCGCGCCGAGATGGATGTCGGCCGTGAACGTGCCGTCGGCCCGCGCGTCGATGCCGGTCCACTCGATGTGCTCGCGCGGCCGCGCCTCGAGCCACACGGGGCGGAAGATGCCGCCGAAGAGCCAGTAGTCGCCGAGCCGTTCGGCGCGGTTGACGCTTTCGTTGGCGGATTTCTTGCGCACGACGACTTCGAGGCGGTTGTCGCCGTCGAAATCCAGCAGCGCGGTGATGTCGTGGTGGAAGCGGTAGAATGAGCCCTGATGCACGGGGCCGGCGGAGCGGCCATTGATCTTCACCTCGGCGTCGGTCATCACGCCGTCGAAGACAATGCGCACGGCGCGGTCGCGCCAGGCGGCCGGCACGCGGAAGGTGTGGCGGTAGTGGCCTTCCTCGTCGGCCAACGGTGGCGGGTTCGGGCGGTCTTTGCCCGGCCGGTGATGAACGCCGTAATTGTAGGTGCCGAATCCCTGCTGCTCCCAGCAGGAGGGCACCGGAATCGTGGTCCAGGCGCCGCTCTGTCGTCCGCCGGTGCAGAGAAATTCCCAGGACACGGCGTCCTCGGGGCCGGTGCCGGAGAGGTAACGGACCTCGGTCTCGCGGGCGGGGAGCCCGGACAGGAGAACGGGCCACAACAGGCACAGCAGGCGCAAGATTTTCATGAAGACATCCGTTCCGTCATCCTGAGCGGAACGAAGGATCCATGACGATAATCGCGAACGAGGGCTGTGCTGGATTCTTCGCCGTGCTCGGAATGACAGGGAGCGAGGGTGGTTTGGAAACTCAGGACCCGCTGGCGAGGCCGAGCAGGAAGAGGAACAGGCTGACGATGGATCCGGAGACCGTGCAGCAGACGAGGAAGCCGATGGTGTCGGCCTTGTCCCACCGGCAGAATTCCCACCACGAGGTGCGGCCGAAGAGCTTCGTGTGGTCGAAGCGGCCAGGGTTGAGGCGGGTTTCCTCCATGGCGGCGGCCTCGAGTTCGGGCGTGTCGCCGACGGGGGTTTTCATCTTGCCGTAGAAGAAGGCCACGCGCGCGGGGTCGGTGGGTTTCGTGAGCAGGCTGACCACGATCAGCACGGCGAACGGGAACAGACCGTCGAAGAAAAACTGGGCCGTGAAGCGCTGCGTCGTCGTCAGGGAGGCGACGTCCAGGCCGGCCTTGCCGAGCAGCCAGACCTCGAAATTGAAGCGGTTGGTGCGGGCCGGAGCGGCGATATAGGGGCTGGTGAGGTCGTTCGCATCGGCGTGCACGACCTTCGAGAAGTAGATGCCGGTGCCCGGCTTCTCGCTCGGCTGGGCGAGCCCGGCGTTGCGCGCGAACACGTCGAACTTCGAGGCCGTCCACGGCACGACGAGGATCGTGAGCGCGGAAAGGATGACGCAGGCCCAGACGGCCGGGGCCGTCACGCGGCGCCACCAGTAGGTCAGCAGCACGGCGGCGCCGAAGGGGATGTTCACCGTGAGCACGATGTTCACGATGTCGTAGAAGCTGCCCATGAGCGTGGCGGCGACGGTGCCGAGGATGAGCACGACCACGATGGTGCAGCGGGCGTAGAAGACGCCCTGCGCCTGCGAGATGTCGGGCCAGATCTGGCGGTAGACGTTGCGCACGAAGAGCGAGGAGATGGCGAGGGCCTTGGCGGCGAGCGTGGACATCGTGCCCGCGATGACGCCGGCGAGCATGAGGCCGACGAGGCCGGTGCCGAGGAGCTGGTTGGACATCGTGCCCCAGACGGCGTCGGGGTCGGACAATCCGCCGACGCCGAACATCGCCACGGCGATCAGACCGGCGAAGGCCCAGAGGATGATCATGAGACGCTTCAGGTAGGTGCCGGAAACGCCGGAGCGGGCGGCCATCTCGTTCTTCGCGGAACCGCAGATGCCCATGTTGTGGCTGAGGCCGCCGTTCTGCACGATGCTGACGAGCAGGATGCCCGCGAGGCTCCAGGCGGTGAACTGGGCGCCGCCGGCCGAGCCGAAGAGGTTGAACATCTCCTGCGGCACCTTCTGCGCCAGGGCCCCCCAGCCGCCGATGGCGTGCAGGCCGGTCGGGATGAGCAGCAGTGAAAACACGATGATGAGCACGCTCTGCAGGCCCTCGTTGAGCGCGGCGGCGGCCATGCCGCCGAGCACGATGTACGTGCCCACCACGAGGGTGAAGACGCTGTAGAACAGCAGGTCGTTGAGCAGGGTGATGTAGCTGCGGAGCTCGCCGCGGGCGTTGCGGTCGCGCAGGGTGTCGAGGCGGGCCTGGGTGTCGGATGTGAGCGGGGCCAGGGCGGCCTCCTTTTCGAGCGCCTTCATCTCGCGGTAGCCTTCGACGGCGGCCCGCTCCTCCACCGTCCACTGCACCTCCTGCTTCACGACCAACGAGGAGGCGATCTTGTAGGCGGTCACGTTGCCGAAGCCGAGGAACACGCAGGCCACCAGGATCTGGAAGATGGCGTAGAAGAGGCTGAGGCCCCTGCTCGCGTAGCGGTCCTCGAACAGGTCGGAGACCGTGGTGAGCCGCACGCGCCGGAACCAGACGTTCATGAACCAGAAGTACGGGTTCATGAAGACGGTCTGGAACGACAGCCACGCGCCCGGCGCGCCCTGCTGGTAGACGAAGCTCGCGGTGCTCACGGCGCCCTGCGGCTCGGTGGCGTTGCCGAAGTTGAGGAAGAACTGGTAGAGCTTGCCGAGCTTGCGACCGGCGAGGAAGAAGCCCTCCTCGTTCTGCGTGCCGGCGGAGGCGCGGCGGCCGATCCAGACGACCGTCGCGAGGTAGGCCAGGACCACGAGGATGTCGATGATGTGCAGACTGCCGAAGCGCATGGGGTGAGAGGGGTTGACGGACGCCGGCGAGAGAACGGAGGTTGAGCGAGAAGACAAACGCCGGGAAGAACCAAAGCTTGGCTCCCGCCCCACCCTCGCAATCGGACCCGGTTCTGACAGTTCGGCCGGACCGGCGCAAACGGTACGTCAGCGCGCGTCCGGCCGCGCTTGCTTCATCTCGCGCGCCAGCTCCAGGTTGCGCCGCACGGTGGCGTCTCCCGGGCGCTGCCGCAGCACCGTCTCGTAGTTGACGATGGCCTCGTCGAGACGGCCGGTCACGAGCTGGCTGTTGGCGAGGTTGTTCCTCGCCTGCACATGCGAGGGATCGAGCCGCAGGGCTTCCTGGTACGAAGCCAACGCTTCGTCGAAATGCTGCTGCTTGGCGAACAGGTTGCCCCGGGCGTAGTGCGCCTCGGCCAGGCTGGGATCCTGTCGCAGCGCTTCCCGGTAGGATTCCTCCGCCCCGCGCAGATCACCGCGCGCCGCCAGGAGGTTGCCCAGCGCCAGCCGGGCGGTGGCAAGGTCCGGTTTCAGCCGCAGCGCTTCCCGGAACGCGGCCTCGGCCTCCGGGGTGCGGCCGAGCGCCAGGCCCAGATGGTAGCGCGCCTCGGCGAGATCCGGCGCGGCGGCGATCACCTCGCGCAGCAACGCCTCGCCCTCGGCCGCGCGGCCTTGCGCCACCAGCAGCGCGGCGAGATTCGTCCGCGCGTCCTGCGCTCCGGGATCGCCGGCCAGCGCAGCCCGGTACTGCGCGGCCGCGTCGTCGGGCCGGCCGAGCTGCGTCAAGGCCTGGCCGAGGTTGATGCGCGCCGCGGTGAAATGCGGATCGGCCGCCAGCGCGAGCTGCAGCTCCGCCACCGCGTCGGCCCATTGCCGTTGCGTCAGGTGGATCACACCGAGCTGGAAACGGGCGAACGCATGGTTCGGCTGCAACCCGAGCGCGCGCCTGAACTCGACCGCCGCCTCGTCGGACCGGCCTTCCTTGAAGAGCGCCAGGCCCAGGTTGTGGTGCGCGCGGGGGTTGTCCGGCCGCTTCGCGACCGTGTCCTGCCAAAGCGAAATTTCGGACCGGTAAACCGCGTTGCGGGCGCGGGTGGCTGCGCCCAGGACAACGATCGCCCCGGCGGCGATCATCACCGGAACCCATCGCGGCAGGCGGCGGGTCGCCGCCTGCACCGCCGCCGCGGTCAGCACGATCACGGCCGCCAGCGGCAGATACAGGCGGTGCTCGGCCATCGTCTGCGTCGCGACCGGCACGAGGCTGGAACTCGGCGCCAGGATCAGAAAAAAGGCCGCGCCCAGCGTGCCGAGGGCGGGCTTCTTAACGAGCGCCCAGACCGTGGCCGCCAGTCCCAGGCAGACCACCGCCGCCTGCCACCCGACCTCGCCGAACGTGCCGACGGTGGCCGTGCCGTAATCGAACACCTGTCCCGCCGGCCAGAACGCCAGCTTCACGTAGAGCAGGAGCGCCCGGCACTGCGTCAGCGCATAGGTCCAGGCGCCGATTTCCGTGCCGAACCCCGCCGAGCCGCCCCGGCGGGCGTTGGCCAGCACGAGAAATCCCAGGACCAGCCAGGTGGCCGCCAGGGTCAGATAATAGCCGCGGCGCGCGCGCCAGGCGGCGGCAAAGGAACCCGCGACAAAGGCGCGGTCACACAAGAACACCACCAGCGGAGCCGAGGCCATCACCTCCTTGGTGCCCATGCCGAGGGTGCAGGTGACGACGGAACGCGTGAGCCAGGCGCGCGCCGACCCCCTGGAGCGGCGGTCTGTGACCGCCGACCTGGCCTCCTTCGGCGCTCGTGGAGCGCCGCTCCAGCACGCTTCGACACCGCGCAGGAAGGTATAGAGGGTCAGCAGATAAAACAGGCCGCAGAGCGATTCGGCCCGCTGGACCACGTAGGTGACGGCGGCGGTCTGCAGCGGGTGCAGCAGCCAGAGCAGCGCGACCGCGAGCGCGAAGGATTCCGCCCGGTCGGGACTGCCGCTCAAGCGCAGCATCCGCCGCACGAGACCGAACAGCGTCAGCGCCGCCAGCGCATGGATGAGCACGTTGCCCGCGCGATACCCGCGCACGTCGGTGCCGGAAACCGCGTGGTTGAGCGCGAAGGAGAGATTCAGCACCGGCCGGCCGCCCACGGTTTCGCCGACGGAGCCGGGCGGGTTCAGCCAGTCCGGCGGCCACAGCCGGCGGATCGTGGCGTTGTCGCCGATCGAGGACGCGTCATCCAGCACGAAGGGGGCGGCAAGGACGGACCCCCAGACGAGCGCGGCGGCCGCCGCGACCAGCCCCGCCGCCACGAGGGCAAACGGCACGCGCCAGCCGCGGGGGGATGAAGCGGGTTTCCGGTCGGGAGCGGACGGCATGGGGCGGAGGCGGGGCTCTGAGACGGACGGATGCTACGGCCGGCCGGCAAACGCGACCAATAAAAAACTCCCCGGCTTGCGCCGGGGAGTTGTCGAATACCCCATACTTGCGATCAGAAGTCGAAGGTCGTCGTCAGGATGAACTGACGCGGATCGATGATGCGGAACGCGTAGGGCGAACCGTCGTAGTTCACGCCCACGGTGCGGAGACCGCCGCCTTCGAAGACGTTGGCGACGTTCAGCTGGATCCTCATGTTCACCTTGTCCTTCAGGATGCGGCGCGAGTACGCCATCCAGAGGTCGGTGTAGTAGTTGCCGTCGTCGTAGATCGGGCGGGAGACATCGGAGATGTCGAGGGAGGTGCCGTTGGCGCCGGAGGCCTTGCCGTAGTAGCCGATGATGGCCTTGCTTTCCCAGCGCTGGCTGCCGCCGACGGAGATGCCCTTGAGGCGGCCTTCGCCGAAGGTGTAGCTGGTGAGCATGGCGCCGCGGTACTTGCGCTGGCCGGGGGCGGACTGGCCTTCGAGATCGCTGGCCAGGGCAACCTGGGGCGCGAGGACGTTGTTGTAGTAGTTCTCGACGTTGGTCCAGCCGTTGGCGCTGTCGCTGCGGATCTCGCTGTTGAACCCGGTGCTGGTCCAGAAGTTGGTGAGATCAACATCGCGACCGCCCGCGGTGGTGTAGGTGGCGAAGTGCTGGTACTGCGGCAGGAGGAAGGTCGAGGCCTTGGCGGCCATCCAGACCGGCTGGCGCACATCCCACCAGGCGTTGTACTCCTTCAACACGTTGGCGTACTTGGTGTCCTGGCGGCCGAAGGTGGCGCGGACGGTCCAGGCGCGGGTCGGGTTGTAGTTGACCTCGATCTCGTAGCCCCTGGCGTCGGCGCTGCGGGTGGCGTTTCCGGTCGAGAACGGCAGGCTCTCGTAGTAGTCGTAGGGCTGCTGCCAGATCTTGGCGGCGGCGGCCTGGACATCGTTCTCAACGGACTGGGGGAGGTTCTCGCCGAAGCCGGTCTGAGTCGGATCCATGCCCAGGTTGATCATGGCGATGGTGCGGGCCCAGCCGCGGAAGGCGGTGGTATCCATGTGGCCGGAGAGACGGCTCAGCGTCGTGGTGGCGCTGAACTGCTCGTTGGCGTTGCTGGCCTCGAACCAGGTCACTCGGGCGAAGAGCTTGTTATCAAGCACCGAGAACTGGAAACCGTAGTCCTTGCCTTCGCCGGCGGGCTTGGGCAGGGCGTTGCCGAAGAAGTCGCCGTTGGCGCCGCTCGGCGGGTTGAAGTTGTCGGACTTGTTGTAGCTGAGGCCGAAGTCACGGACGAACTGCCAGAAGAGCGAGCCGGAGTCGGCGCGACGCTCGATGCCTTCCCACTTCTGGAAGGGACGGAGAACGCCGCCGAGCGTGCGGGTGGTGCCCTCGACGGTCTGCCAGCGGTTCCAGCGGTTGAAGAGCAGGTCGGTCTGATAGATGCCGTTCACCCAGCGGTCGGCGTTGGTGAGGGCGGGATAGAGGACGGTGCCGTCCTCGGCCGTCACGGCCGCGTTGGTCGTGTTGGTGGTGCGGGCCTGGAACTCGTCCTTGCGCACGCCCCAGGTGAACACGAGGCGGTCGTTCCAGAGGAAGCTGCTCATGGCGGTGCTGAGCGACTCGTCTTCCTGCTGGCTCCGGCCGGAGCCGTCGAAGGTGTTGAAGACGGTCGTCACGTTGACGTCCTTGAAGCTGCTGGTCGGGTAGTCGTAGGTCCGGATGTTGCCGGTGTAGGCCAGGTGGCTCCACTCGCCGGAGGAGCGGGTCACGACGCCGTTCGGGTCGCCGGGGCTGGCGAGGTAGAACTGGCGGCGGAGGGAGCCCTGCATGCTCCAGCCGGTCGGCGTGCCGTTGGCGTTGTTGTTCTGGTTGGACAGGTAGCGGACCTTGCCGTCGAAGGTGTCGCTGTCGACGAACGCCAGGCGGCGGCGGATGGCGGTCTTGGTCGACTCGTCACGCGACCACAGACCGAGGATCTGGTGGCGGCCGAGCCACTTGGTCCAGCCCTGGTTGCGGGTGAAGTCCGGGGTCCAGGCGAGCATCGCGCGATAGTGGTCGTCAAGCGAGCGGTTGATGTACTGGTCGGGATCGGAGTCCTCGACGAAGGGCTTGCCGTAGTAGGGATTGGCCGTGCCGTCCGGCCGGTAGAGGTTGGTGTCGACGAAGAGCGTCGCGACGTTCAGCTGGGCGACGGTGTAGTTGGTGCGGGACTCGAAGTCCTGGCGGAACCAGCCGGCGCTGAGGTGGAGGTCGCGGTGGAGTTCCTGCTCGATCTCGACGTGGTAATCCTGGTTCGTGTCCGTGCCGAAGTTCATCTGGTTGATGTTAACCTTGGTCCAGTCGTAGATGGACTTGTCGGTCACACCGGCGTACTTGTAGCTCTGGATGCCGTTGTTGAGGCCGGTCCAGCCCTCGGAGCGAGCCCAGCCGCGGTTGTAGACGTCGGCCCAGGCCGGGTTGGCGAGGATGTTGGCCTCGGAGACGATGAAGTCCGCGTTGGCCGTCGGGTTGGTGGCGGTGCCCCAACCGCTGCGGTAGTTGTGGCCGTACATCGGCTGGAACCAGCTGACGAGTTCGCCGCCGGCGATCTGCTGCACGGTGCGGTTCTGCGACCAGCCGATGCCGGGGACGAAGAGGATGTTGTTGGCGGCCGTGCCGTTCTTGGGGCTGAAGCCGGCGGCGTTCGTGAGCGCCGCATCGCCGAAGATCGAGATGCCGTTGTAGAAGGAGAAGTTCGTATCCGTGCCGTTGAAGGCGGTGGCCGACGTGCCGCGCAGGGCGGGATTGTAGTCGGGCTGGGAGCGGATGTAGTCGCGCACCGACTGGGCGTAGACGGAGGTGGCGTTGCGCACGTTGACGCTGGCGACCTGGCCGTTGCCGAGGACGACCTGGCGGGTCAGGGGGTTCCAGCCGGGCTGACCGGCGGCTTTCCACTCGGTGACGAAGTCACGCGGCGTGAGCGTGTTCGGGCGGCGGTTGTCGTTGCTGTAGTTCTCGACGTCCGCGCGGATGGTGGTCTTCGAGAACGGCTTGAAGGTCATCGCCGCGTACTGGCGGCGGGTGATGTCGTACGACGGCTTGCGGTCGAACTGGCGGTTGTCGTAGAGGATGGCGCCGTAGATCGCGAGCTTGTCGTCGATCAGACTCTGGTTGAACGAGACGGTGCCGCGGTAGGAGCCGTACTGGTCGGTGCGGGCGGTGACCTTGTAGCTGTTGCGGTTCAGCACGGCCTGCGCGGTGCTCTGGTTGACGATGCCCGCGGGGCTGCCGAGGCCGAAGATCATCGAGTTCGGACCGCGGCTGATTTCGAGCGACTGCACGTTGTAGGCGTCGACCGGGACCTGCGCGTTGGCGGAGAAGTAGTTGATCGCGCGGCTGGGCGAGCCGAGGCCGCGGATGCGGTTGGCCGTCGCGCTGGTGAAGCTGGCGACCTGGTTGCCCTGCGTGCCGCCGGCGTTGACGTCGAGCACGCCGTCGTTGCGGAACGTGTTCGTCATCGGCGTGTAGGTGGACGCGCCCTCGGTGTTCAGCTCATAGCGGAAGACGTCGTTGAGGTCGACGGAGGCGGTGTCCTCCATCTGCTGCTTGGTCACGACGCTGATCGACGAACCGAGGTCGGAGAGGTTCATGCGCATGCGCGAACCCGCGAGCGTATTCTGGGCAAAATAGCCCTGATCCTTGTCGGTCGACACCACGAAGGGCGACAGCACGAGCAGGCTATCCTGGTTGTCCTTGGCGGCGGCCGGGGCCTGCTCGACCTGCACGGGTTTGTCCGCGACGGGGGCGGTTTGAGGATTGTTGGCCACCTGCGCAAAGGCAGGCACGGCCACCGACAGGGCCAGCAACGGCGCGAGATGGCGCCGGACTCGATCCGACTTGAGGGTGAACAGCGGAGTCATGGTTGGATTGGGGTCAGGTTTCGGGAAAGGACATGCCTGTACGCGTGGAACGCGGAGAACCGGCATGCGTGAATTCAGGGGGAGGGGTGACTGAACGGGGAGCAGCTAGGTTCCCCACTCAACGCCCGCCCCGACCAGAGACAACCGGGGCTTGTTTCAGACAGTCCGAGCAAAGCCGGACCGCGGCCGCCGGTTCAGAAATCGAACCGGTCGATGTTCTCGCGGGTGAAGACGAAAGGCTGCCCGAGCAGAATGTTGTCGCCGTCGATCACGAACGTGCGTTCGCCAACCTTGAACTGTTTGTCGCCGCCCTTGAGTTTGCCCTCGGCGAGCGCGACGCCGGCCTGCACGGTGAGGTAGCCGAGATCGCCGGTGTCCCAGAGCACCACGGCGTCGGTGACGCCCTCGCGCACGTAGCGCTTGTTCTCGTTGGGCAGGCCGAGGCCGAGGACCTTCACCTGGCCGGCGCGACCGGCCTGTTTCACGGCCTCGGCGGCGCCGGGCACGCCGGGCGAGCAGATGGCCATGAGCACCTTCAGGTTCCTGTGCGCGCTCATCAGCGCGGTGGCCTCGGACTGGGCGCGGTCCTTGAGGTCGTCGCAGGGCCGCACGGCGACAAGCTTCATCTTCGGGTATTTTTCCGCGAGGCGCGCCTCGATGTGCTTCTGCCATTCGCGCTGGTTGGCGGCGGTGAGCGTGGCGGTGATGATCGCGAACTCCCCTTCCCCGCCGGCCAGGCGCGCGGCCTCGTCCATCAGCGTGTAGCCGATGCCCTGCGGCGTGGCCTGGTTCACGAAGAAGCTGCGGGCGCTGGCCTGCGCGTCGGCGTCGTAGGTGAGCACGGTGATGCCCTGCGCGCGCGCCTTGCGCAACGCGGTGGAGATGCCGTCGCGATTCTCCGCGGCCACGGCGATCACGTCCACGCCGAGCGTGATCCAGTTCTCGACGATCTCGTTCTGCTTGGCGGCGTTGGTGTCGGTGGGGCCGTCGAACAGCAGCTCGACGCCGAGCTCCTTCGCGGCCTTCTCGGCGCCGGCCTTCACGGACAGGAAGTAGGCGTTGCCCTTGGCCTTCGGCATGAGCGCGAACATGAGTCTGGCGTCGGCGGCGAACGCGGCGGTGGCGGCGGCAAGAAAGAGCGCGAGGAGGCGGGAGGTGTTCATGGGAAGGGGTTCAGTGCGGGGCGCGCCGGGTGGACCAGGCGCCGGCCCCGAGGGCGATCAGGAGGAGCGCGCCGGTCGCCAGACCGGCGATCTCCTCGGCGGCATTCAACCGAATCACAACCGGCAGCGTGGCAAGTCCGCTCTTGAGCACCGCGATCGCGGCCACGCCGAGCAGCGTGCCCGTCACGCTGCCGCGGCCGCCGAAGATGCTCGTGCCGCCGAGCACCACCGCGGTGATGGCGTAAAGCTCGTAACCCGTGCCGGCGTCGGCCTTGGCCTGGCCCAGCCGGGCCGTGAAGATCAGCGCCGCCAGCGCCGCGACGACGCCGGCGAGCACGTAGACGAGCGCCACCCGCCGGCCGGCCGGCAGGCCGGCGAAGCGCGCGCCCTCGGGCGAAAAGCCGATCGCCCGCAGCGAGCGGCCCGCCGTCGTGGCGTGCACGAGCACCCACACGCCGGCGGCCACGAGCAGGAAAATCCACGCCTGCGCCGGCAGCCCGAGCCAGCGCTCCTGGCCGAGGAACAGGAACGACGCGGGAAAATCCGTGTACGTGACCGAGCCGCGCGTGAACGCCTCCGCCAGCCCGCGGAAAAGCGAATAGGTGCCGAGCGTCACGATGAGCGGCGGCAGGCGCAGTTTCGTGATGAGTCCGGCGTTGAGTCCGCCGGCGAGCGCGCCGGCGCCGAGGGTCAGCGCCGCGGCCAGCGGCAGGCCGAGCCGGGCGTCATGCGTGAGCAGGCCGAACACGACCGCGCACAACCCGAGCAGCGAGCCGACCGACAGGTCGATGCCGGCCGTCAGGATCACCGGCGTCAACGCGAGCGCGAGCAGGCCGATCTCGCAGGAATGGCGCAGGATGTCCATCTGCCGGTCGAAGGTGCCGAAACCGACCGTCACGCCGCGCCGGTTCACCGTCGTGCCGAAGTGATGGAAGAGAAACCACTCCACGACGAGCAGCACGAGCAGCAGCGTCTCGTAGCGGAGCAGGAGAGCTTTCCAGGCGGGGCGCGCGGTCGTGCTCGGCGTCATCGGGCGGTCCTCCTTACGTAGGCGACCAGCCTGCCGGCTCCACGACCGTCACGGTCTGTCCGTGGCGTGAGCAAGCTCACCGCCCACGGATCAATTCCGTTCCGGCCATCTGTTTTCATGCGCGGCCTCCCCGGCGTTGCAGCCCGTCCGACGCGGCGGCCGCCAGGATGATGGCGCCCTGGATCGCCTTTTCCCAATAGGCGGCGACGTGGAGGTGCGTGAGCGCCGGCGGAATCGTCGCCAGCAACAGCAACCCCGCGAGCACGCCCCACAGGCTGCCGCGTCCGCCGGAGATGGCCACGCCGCCCACGACGGCGGCGGCGATGACCTTCAGTTCGAGTCCGCTGCCGACCAACGGCTGCACCTGCGGGGATTGCACGAGGTTGAGCATCGCCGCGAAGCCCGTGAGCGCCCCCATGAAGACAAACACCCCGAGCGTGACCCCGGCGGGGTTGATGCCCGCCAGCCGCGCCGCGGCGGCGTCGCTGCCCACCGCATAGACGAAACGCCCCGCCGCCAAATGTCGCGAGGCCCACGCCAGCGCCACCAGCAGGACGGCCGCCACCGCGAGCACCAGCCACTGGCCGGCGGTCTGGTCCAGGCCGAACCACTGCACGCCGTCGGGCAGGTTCACGAATTCGCCCTGGCGCACGAGGTTCAGGCCCTGGCGCAGCGTCACCATGGTCGCGAGCGTCACGACGATGGACGGCAGGCGCGCGAGCGCGACCAGCGCGCCGTTGGCCAGGCCCATGAGGGCGCCCGTGCCCAGCGCCGCCAGCAACACGAGCGGCAGCGGCCAGCCCGCGGCGGCGAGCAGGCCCGCCACCACGCTGCACACCGAAAACTGCGAACCCACCGAGATGTCGATCTCCCGGGCGATGATCACGAACGCCATGCCGCAGGCGACGATCAGCGCGGGCATCTCGCGCACGAGCAGCGAGCGCAGCGGCTGCGGCGAGAAAAACGCCGGCGCCAGGACGGCCAGCACCACCAGCAACAGGGCGAGCACGCCCGCCACCGAAAGCTCACGGGTGTGGCGCTTCATGCCGCCGCCCCTCCCGTCCGGCCCAGGGCCGCCGCCATGACCACGGGCGCCTCGACGCCGCCGGGCAGCGTTTCCACCAGCCGCCCGCCGCGCATCACGCCGAGGCGGTCGCTCATCGCGAGCACCTCGGGCAGGTCGCTGGAAATCAGCAGCACCGCCAGCCCCTCGGCCGCGAGCCGGCGGACGATGCGGTGGATTTCGCCCTTGGCGCCGACGTCCACGCCCTGCGTGGGTTCGTCGAGGATCAGCACCTTCGGTTGCGTCGCGAGCCAGCGCGCGAGCGCCACCTTCTGCTGGTTGCCGCCGCTGAGGCTTGCGCCGGGCGCCTCCGGGCCGGCGGTCTTGATGGACAGATCGCGGATGCAGTCCGCCGCGAGCGCGAGCTCCGGCCCGCTCCGCAGCCAGCCGCCCGGGAACACCCGCCCGTGCACGGCCATGGTCATGTTCTGCGCAATGGGCATCTCGAGGATCACGCCGTGGCGGCGGCGATCCTCCGGCACGTAGGCCAGCCCCGCCGCGATGGCGTCACGCGGGGTGCAGATGCGCTGCTCGCGTCCGTCGACCGCGATGCGGCCCGCATCCGCCGGCGTGAGGCCGAAGAGCGTGCGCGCGAGCTCGGTGCGCCCCGCGCCGACGAGGCCGGCCAGGCCGAAGATCTCGCCGGAGCGGATCTCGAACGAGACCCCGCTCACGCCCCCCGCCGCGCAGCCGAGATTCTCCACCGCGAGCCGCACCGCACCCGGCGGGGGACCGGCGATGCGTTCCGTAAGGGCCACCTCCCGGCCGACCATCAGCCTGATCAGCTCGGCCTCCGACACGCCGGCGACCTCGCGCGTGCCGACGCTCACACCGTCGCGCAGCACGGAGACACGGTCGGCCAGCGCGCGGATTTCCTCGAGCCGGTGCGAAATGTAGACGACGCCCACGCCGGCGGCGCGCAGGCCCCGGACGATCTCGTAGAGTTTTTCCTGCTCGCGGCGCGTGAGCGAGGCCGTCGGCTCGTCCATGATCACGATGCGCGCGCCCGCGCCGAGGGCGCAGGCGATCTCGACGAGCTGCTGCTCGGGCATCGACAGGTCGCGCACGGCGCGCGTGGCGGGAAACTCCGCGCCGATGCGCCGCAACAGCTCCTCCGCCTGAGCAACCCGCCGCCGCCAGTCGAGGCGCCGCCAGGCGCCGCCCCGTTCGAGGCGCAGGGCGATGTTTTCGGCCACGTCCAGTTCGGCGAAAAGCGCCGGCTGCTGGTAGATGCAGGCGATGCCGCGTGCGCGCGCCTCGTCGGTGCCCAGGCCGGCCAGCGCCTCCCCGGCGATCCGGATTTCACCCGCATCGGGCCGGTGCGCGCCGGTGACGACCTTGATGAGGGTTGACTTGCCCGCGCCGTTTTCGCCGAGCAGGGCGTGCACCTCGCCGGCCCGCAGCTCGAAATCCACGCCGCGCAGCGCCTGCACGGCCCCGTAGCTCTTGCGGATGCCGTGCAGGCTCAGCAACGGGGAGGGGAATGCCGGGGCGGGGGGCATGCGGGGAAACCGGGACGCTCCGGATGTATATGATTGGAGTCAATCATATCCACCCGGGCCCGTCCGACACCCCGGAACCGGATTTTCCGCCTCAGGCGCCGGTCTTGAATCCGCCCTCGGCGAGCGACTGCTCCGCCTGGTAGGAGCGGCGCAGCGCGGCGCCCAGACCCCGGATGTCGGGGATTTGCGAGGCCTGTCCGTTGGTGCCGGACCAGGTGACTTCGCCGGCGGAAACGGTGCCGATGCGCGCCTGGCGGTGGATGGTCTCGATGAACGCGGTGTGCCGGCCGGCCAGTTCGGTGGTGCAGATCGGCACCGCGGGGTCGTGCAGCCGGCGGAGCGCGGCGGAAAACATCTCGCGCCGGGCCCCGGTGATGTCGAGCAGCGGACGCCGCACCGGCTCGCCCCCGTCCGCGCGCCACCAGGCCTCGGATTCATAACGCCAGCGCGCCTCGCCGCGGGTGCCGGTGATGATGATCTCCGGCTCCACGGTTTCCTGGCAGGCGTGGCTCGTGCCGAACCACAGCTTCACGCCGCGCCCCGTGCGCGACCGGACGACGGCGGTGTCGAAGCTCTCGATGGCATGGGCCCGCAGCAGCTCGGCGTCCTCGAGCACGAGCGTGTCGCGGCCGACGAAATAGAGGCTGAGCATCACGAAGTGCGCGAAGGCGTTGTTGAGCGGGGAATCCATCACGGGCACACCGTCCACGCGCAGGCGGCCGGCCCAGTTGTTGCGCGTGAAATAGCCGCGCGAGCGGGGCCACACCCCGAGGAAGCGCACCGAGGTGAGATCGCCGATCGCGCCGCGATCCAGCTCCTGTTTCAGCCAGGTCGTGCCGGGTTCGTAGAAATCCTGGAAGCCGACCGCCACGAAGCGCCCGGTGCGCTGCTCGGCGAGGCGAACCTCCTCGACCTCGGCGAGCGAGCCGGCGAGGGGTTTCTCGACGAGGACGTTGGCGCCGGCCTCGAGCGCGGCGATCGTCATGCGCGCATGCCAGTGGATGCCGGTGGGGATCAGGCAGAGGTCGATCCGGCCGGCGTGCGCCCGCAGCATCTCGCCGTAGTCGGCGAAGATCTCCGTGCCGTGGCCGCGCAGTTCGGCGATGTTCGCGGCCTCCTCGTCGGGATTGATGATCGCGGCGGCCGTGATCCTGATCTCGTTCCGCTCCCGGCTCTCGCGCGCCAGCTGCAAATGGATTCTGCCGTAGCCGGACACGCCGATGATGGCGACACGGGCGGGTTGGGAGGAAACGGTCATGGAGCGGAAAGGGATGGGCCTACCGTCCGGCGCGGGAGGCTTCAAGTGCGGACCAGCCGGCTTGGATGCGTCGCCCAGGCAAGGGGTAGAGCGGAGGGGAAGTTATTGGAACGAAAAGCTAGCCCGCCGGTGAAATGCGTCATTGTTGCCGCGGTCTTGACAGTCCGAGCACGAGACGGACCGCTTCGCTTGATATGGCGCGCCCGCGGGACTACAGCATGCGTCCCACCCCGCCCCGACATGCGTTTCTGCTCCGTTTTGCTCCTGCTTCTCGGTCTGGCTTTCCCGGCCCTCGCCGCGGATCCCGCGCCCGTCGAAGCCCGGCCGTGGACGCGCTGGTGGTGGCCGGGCAACGCCGTGGATGAAGCCGGCCTGACCCGCCAGCTCGAACAATTCGCCGCCGCCGGACTGGGTGGCGTGGAGATCACGCCCATCTACGGCGTGCGCGGAGCGGAGGCCCGCAACGTGCCCTACCTCTCGCCGCGCTGGATGGAACTGCTGGCCCACACCGGACGCGAGGCGAAGCGCCTCGGGCTCGGCGTGGACATGGCCACCGGCACCGGCTGGCCCTTCGGCGGACCGTGGGTCCCGCCGGAGGATGGCGCGCAGAAGCTCATTCTCGTCGATGAACACCTCGCAGGCGCGCCGACGAAAATGCAGGTCAAGCGCGCGGCGCCCGGCGCCGAAGGTCTCGTCATCGATCCCTATTCGCCCGCCGCGCTCGGACGCTACCTCGCGCCGTTCACGCAGGCGTTCGCGGGGTTTCCGACGGAGCTGGTGCGCGCCCAGTTCCACGACTCGTTCGAATACTACGAGGCCGGCTGGACGCCGGCGCTCGGCGAGGCCTTCCGCTCGATGCACGGCTACGATCTGCAGGAGCACGCCGCGGAGCTGATGGCGAAGGCTCCCGCCGATGCCGATCACGCCGCCCGCCTCAAGGCCGATTACCGCGCCGCGCTCGGAAAACTGCACCTCGACTACCTGCGCGCCTGGGCGGACTGGTCGCACGCGCGCGGCTGGCTGGTGCGAAACCAGTCGCACGGCGCGCCGGCCAACCTGCTCGACCTGTACGGCGCGGTGGACATCCCCGAGACCGAGACCTTTGGCTCGACCCCCTTCCCCATTCCCGGCCTGCGGCGTGAATGGGTTTCCCAACGCGACATCCCCGATCCGCTCGTGTTGCGCATGGCCTCGTCGGCAGCCCACGTCATGGGCCGCCCGCTGGTTTCGAGCGAAACCTGCACCTGGCTGCGCGAGCACTGGCAGGTGGCCCTCGCCCACGCCAAGCCCGAGATCGACCGGCTCTTCGTGAGCGGCATCAACCACCTCGTCTACCACGGCACGGCCTACTCGCCGCCCGACGCCGCCTGGCCGGGCTGGCTGTTCTACGCCTCGACGCAGTTCAACCCGCAGAACACCTGGTGGCGCGACTTCGCGGCGCTCAACGCCTACGTCACCCGCGTGCAGACCGTCCTGCAGTCCGGCCGGCCCGACCACGACGTGCTCCTTTACTGGCCCTTCCACGACGTCCTGCACACGACCGAAGGTCTCATGCGGCAATACGGCGTGCACGACCGGAAATGGCTCGAAGGTTCCGCCTTTGCGGCCGTCGCCACGCAGCTCATGAAAAAGGGCCATGCCTTCGACTACGTGTCCGACGCGCAGCTGCTCGCGACGAAAGCCGGTCGCGACGGCGGACTCGACACCCCGGGCGGGCACTACCGCGCGCTGATCGTGCCCGCGACCCGGCACATGCCGGTCGAAACGCTGGCCCATCTTTCCGCCCTGGTGAAATCGGGCGCGCAGGTGCTGTTCGAAGCGCTGCCGGAGGACGTGCCCGGCCTCGGCCGCCTGGATGAAAGGCGTTCCCGGTTCACCGCACTGCGGGCCGGCCTGCCCGCAGCCGGCGCAGGCCTGGACGCCCTGGACCGTTTCTCCCTCACGACCGAACCGGCCGCCGCCGCCGGCCTCGAATTCATCCGCCGCGTCCACGCCGACGGACGCAGTTACTTCTTCGTCAACCTGACCGGCCGGCCCTTCGACGGCTGGCTCGCCCTCGGCACGCCGGCGTACGCCGCGGAACTCACCGACCCGCTCACGGGCCGCACCGGCTCCGCTCCGCTGCGGCCCGGCGAAAAACCCGAGGTTTACCTGCAGCTGGCCCCCGGCGAATCCCTGCTGCTCCGCACCCGCGATTCCCTGCCCGCGGAAAAGCGGGACGCCTGGACCTGGTCCGCTCCGGCCGCCGCCGCCGTGCCGCTCACCGGCCCGTGGACCCTTGAATTCCTTTCCGGCGGACCCGAACTTCCGCCGCCGTTGAAAACCACGGAGCTGAAATCCTGGACCGGGCTCGGCGGCGAAGCCGCGAAAAACTTCGGCGGCACCGCGCGCTACCGGCTCGAATTCGACCTCGAGGACATCGTGGCACGGGTCTCCCGACCCGTGTCGACCAACCCCACAGCGCCGGAGAGCCGTGCCACTGTTGACGACTGGCTGCTCGACCTCGGCGATGTCCGCGAAAGCGCCCGCGTGCGTCTGAACGGTATCGAGGTCGCCACCGTCTGGAGCCTGCCCTTCCGCCTGCGCGTCGGTCCGCACCTCAAGCCCGGGCGCAACGTGCTCGAACTCGACGTCACCAACCTCGCCGCCAACCGCATCCGCGACCTCGACCGCCGCAAGGTGGACTGGAAGATCATGCACGAAATCAATTTTGTGGACATCGACTACCGGCCCTTCGATGCCTCCGCCTGGCCCGACACGCCGTCCGGCCTGCTCGGCCCCGTCGTGCTCACGCCGCTCAGGCATCTGGTTCTGCCTTGAGGGTGGAACCTGACCTCCGGGCAGGTTTTCCCGCACGGACGCCAAACAGCCCGCCCGGAGATCGGGCTCCACCTCCCAAGGTACCTCCCACCGTCCGACCCCTGCACCGGTTGCCCGGTTGACCCGTGATGCACGATTCTGCCTCCTTCCCGTCACCCCTGTCTCCATGACCAAGAAACGCTTCGCCTTTGTCGGCACCGGCGGCCGCGCCATCAGCTTCGTCGAACCGCTGGTCACGACCTATCGCGACCACAACGAGCTCGTTGCCCTCTGCGACCTCAGCCCGGCGCGCATGGCGTATTACAACGGGATGCTCGCGGGCGAGTGGGGCTACCACGCCGTGCCGGCGTATCCGCCCGCGCGTTTCGACGACCTGATCCGCGAGACGAAGCCCGACGTCGTCTTCGTGTGTTCCAAGGACGACACACACCACGACTACATCATCCGCGCCCTGCGCGCCGGCTGCGACGTCATCACGGAGAAGCCGCTGACCATCGACGCGGAGAAATGCCGCGCGATCCTCGACGCCCAGCGCGCCACGGGCCGCAGCGTGCGCGTGGCCTTCAACTACCGCTGGGCGCCATTCCGCACCAAGGTGAAGGAACTCATCGCCACCGGCACGATCGGCCGCGTCCGCTCGGTGAACCTCGAATACCTGCTCGATACCAACCATGGCGCCGACTACTTCCGCCGCTGGCACAGCCACGCCGCCGAGTCCGGCACGCTGCTCGTGCACAAGAGCACGCACCACTTCGACCTCGTGAACTGGTGGCTCGACGCCATTCCCGCCCAGGTCTTCGCCTACGGCGACCTCGTGTTCTACGGGAAACAGAACGCCGAGGCCCGCGGCGACGGCGCGTTCACGAAATATCCGCGCTACACCGGGCACCCGGAGTCGAAGGGCGACCCGTTCCGTCTCGACCTCGACGAGAGCGAGCCTTTCCGGAAAATCTACCGTGCGGGCGAGGCGGACTCGGGCTACCTGCGCGACCAGAACGTGTTTCGCGACGGCATCGACATCCCCGACCAGATGTCGCTCAACGTGCGCTACCGCACCGGCGAGCTGCTCACCTATTCGCTCGTGTGCTACTCGCCGCGCGAGGGCATGCGCGTGTGTTTCAACGGCGACCGGGGGCGCATCGAATACCACGAGTTCATCGGCTCGCACATGAACCGCGCCGTGCGGCCGAAGGATTTCAAGCTGGAGGACAACCGGCCCGGCCAGGAGGCCGAGGGCGAATGGATCAAGGTCTATCCGCATTTCCAGACCGGCTACACCGTGCCGATGCCCGTCATCAAGGCCGCCCACGGCGGCGCCGACGAGATCCTCAACCGTTCGTTCTACGCGCCGGGCGCCGGCAGCACGGACGAATGGAACCGCTTCGCGGGCCACGAACAGGGCGCGGCCTCGATCCTCGTCGGCATCGCCGGGGTCGAGTCCATCAAGCGCAACCAGCCGGTGAACCTCACCGACCTCGTCCCGCTCCGCCCCGGGGCGAAGAAGCTCAGCGAGCTGGTGTGAGATTTCGAAATTCCAAACGCCAAGCGTCCAAAACCCAAAGAAATTCCAGGGTCAAAATCCCATCGCGGTGACCTTCAGGCCGCTTTCTCCAATTTGAGATTTGGCCCTTGTTTGGCGTTTGGACGTTTGGCGTTTGAGATTTCTCCAAGCCGTTACTTCGCCTTCCCCCGCCGCTTCACCGGCACCGTCCCGGTCTCCGCCGCCGTCTGCATCCGCACGCTGGCTCCCTCCACCCAGGTCGCGCCGATGAGCGTGGCGCGCGGGAATTCCTGCACGCCGGTCTCGTTGTTGTGGATCTGGCTCACGACCATGTCCACGGACGCCTCGCCGGTGATGTAGTTGTGCTGGTTCATGCCGGCGATCTCCGGCCGTCCGGCGCGCCACTCGAGCTGGATCACGCCGATGTCCTCGGGCACGCGCAGGCCGGCGCCCTTGAGCCAGCTGATGACGTTGTTGTAGAGCGTGAAGATCACGTCGGGCCGGTGCTTCTGCAGCCACGCGCGGAAGCCCGGCGGCTCGGTCTGCGCGCCGAGCTGTTCGGTGAACGGCGGGATGTGCTGCGCACGCGGCACCAGCGTGCGCTGGCCCGTGAGGTAGCCGGCCGAGAAGCGGCGTTCGACGAGCGCGTCGATCACGTCGTCGATCACCAGCCCCGGGCGCCTGTAGCCCAGGGCGAGCGCGCGCTCGAAGGCGTTGAGCGCGAGGTGATGGTGATCGACGCAGCAGAACGACAGCGCCGGATCGCGCGTGCGCACGCCGGTCACGACCGCCGGCAGCTGGGCCCAGACAGGGGCGAGTTCATCCGGCAGATGGTTGGTGTCCATCAGGCCCACCAGGACGAGCCCCTTGATGCCGCGCGTGTGGAGGATGCGCAGCCAGCGCTGGGCGCTCAGCGTCGGATCGTGCAGCCAGAACCGGTCGAAGCCGTAGCCGAGCTTCTCGGCGCGGTTCTCGCAGCCCTCGACGTAGGTCGGGATCGTCGGGTGCGAACGAAAGGCCTGCGGGTCGCGGTTGGCGTTCACGAGGGCGAGCTTGGCCTGCAGGCGCAGCGTGCGGCTGGAGCGCAGCTGGGCCATCAGGTGGGAGACGACGGCGTTGGGCTGGTAGCCGAGCTTGACGGCGATCTTGCGGATCTTCTCCCGCGTCTCCTCCGGGATCTGCCGGTCGCCGCGCAGCGCCAGCGACACGGTGTTCTTGGAGTAACCGACCTGACGGGCGATATCGCTCAGGGTGGGACGGGCCATGACGGAAAGGGACAAGGACTTTCCCGTCAAATCACGTAACCGTCAAGTAAGTCGTGGCTCGGACAGGGGTGAAGCCTGACCTCCGGGCAGGTTTTCCGTTCGAACACCCCTCAGCCCGTCCGGAGGCCGGGCTTCACCCGGGCCGGCCGGACACATTACGGTCCTGCCTCCGCCTTGGTTGACCGGCCTTGGCCCGCGACCTAAAACCGCCGTCCTTACCCCCATGTTCACCCTAGGCATCGATTACGGCACCAACTCCGTCCGCGCGCTCATCGTCCGCTGCAAGGACGGCAAGGAATTCGGCTCTTTCGTCGTCAACTATCCGTCCGGCCACCAGGGCGTGCTGCTCGATCCGCGCGACCACAACGTCGCCCGCCAGCATCCGGAGGACTACCTCTTCGGCCTCGAGAAGGCCGTGAAGGGCGCGCTCGCCCGGGCGAAGAAGCAACCCGGCTTCTCCGCGGCCAAGGTCGTGGGCCTCGGCGTGGATTCGACCGGCTCCAGCCCGATCCCGGTGGACGCGCAAAACCGCGCGCTCGCCGCCGACAGGAAGTGGGCGAAGAACCTCAACGCCCAGTGCTGGCTTTGGAAGGACCACACCAGCTGGCGCGAGGCCGCGAAGATCACCGAGCTGGCCGCGCAGCACCGTCCCCATTTCATCGCCAAGTGCGGCAATACCTACTCCTCCGAATGGTTCTGGGCCAAGCTCTGGCACTGCCTGCAGGTCGATCCCAAGGTCTTCAACGCCGCCCACTCCTGGGTCGAGCTCTGCGACTGGGTCCCGGCCCAGCTCGCGGGCGTCACCGACCCGAAGGCCGTGAAGCGCGGCGTATGCGCCGCCGGCCACAAGGCGCTCTACGCCGAGGACTGGGGCGGCCTGCCCGACAAGGAATTCCTCGCGCTGCTCGACCCGAAGCTGGCCGACCTCCGCGACCGCCTCTACGACAAGGCGCATGACGCCAGCGAGTCCGCCGGCGCCCTCTCGCCCGAATGGGCGAAAAAGCTCGGCCTGCCCGCCGGCATCCCGATCGCGATCGGCGAATTCGACGTCCACTACGGCGCCATCGGCTGCGGCGTCGCCGAGGGCACGCTGGTCAAGGTCATCGGCACCTCCACCTGCGACTGCGGCGTCGTCTCCGCCGCCAAGACCGTGCCCGACATCCCGGGCATCTGCGGCATCGTCAAGGGCGCCATCCTCCCGGGCTTCTACGGCATCGAAGCCGGCCAGAGCGCCGTGGGTGACATCTTCAAGTGGTTCGTCGAGGGCGTGCTCAGGGACGTGAAGCTCCACGCCACGCTCACCGCCGGGGCCGCAAAGTTGAAGCCCGGCCAGAGCGGCCTGCTGGCCCTCGACTGGAACAACGGCAACCGCACCATCCTCGTGGACCAGCGCCTCACCGGCCTGCTCGTCGGCCAGACGCTCTACACCACGCAGGCCGAGATCTACCGCGCGCTCATCGAGGCCACGGCCTTCGGCGCCCGCGCCATCATCGAACGCATCAAGAAATACGGCGTGCCGATCGACCGCGTCGTCTGCGCCGGCGGCATCGCCGAGAAAAACCCGCTGCTGATGCAGATCTACGCCGACATCACCGGCTGCACGATGCTCGTCGCCGGCTCCTCGCAGGCCTGCGCCCTCGGCTCGGCCGTCAGCGCCGCCGTCCTCGCCGGCGCCCACCCGGATTTCCCCACCGCGCAGAAGAAGATGACCTCGCTCAAGAAGGTCGCCTACAAGCCGAAGGCCGCCGCGCAGAAGACCTACAACCAGCTCTACGCGCTCTACCGCCAGCTGCACGACAGCCTCGGCGGCCGCAACAAGTCCGCCGACCTCGGCGGCGTGATGAAGGAGCTGCTCACGATCAAGGAGGCCGCGCATTAAGTTGTAGGGCGGGGTCGCCGAACCCCGCCTCGAACGCGATGTTGTGATCGAACAAAGGCGGGGTTCGGCGACCCCGCCCTACAGGCTGACCCTCTCTCAACTCTCATCCCTCAACGCTCAACCTTTCCGATGAAACTCCTCGCCTCCCCCGAAATCTGGTTCGTCTGCGGCTCGCAGCACCTCTACGGCCCCGGCCCGCTGAAGCAGGTCGCCGCCAACGCGCAGCAGGTCGCCAACGCCCTCGCCGCCTCGAAGCAGCTCCCGCTGAAAACCGTTTTCAAGGCCCTGCTCACCACGCCCGACGAGATCACCAACGTGATGCTCGAGGCCAACAACGACGCCAACTGCGCCGGCCTCGTGCTCTGGATGCACACGTTCTCGCCATCGAAGATGTGGATCCGCGGCCTCGGCGCGCTGAAGAAGCCCTTCCTGCATCTGCACACGCAGTTCAACCGCGATCTGCCGTGGTCGACGATCGACATGGATTTCATGAACCTGAACCAGGCCGCCCACGGCGACCGCGAGGCCGGGTTCATCCACACGCGCATGCGCCTCGGCCGCAAGGTCGTCGTCGGCCACTGGTCCGACCCGGAGGTGCTCGCCCGCATCGGCGCCTGGCAGCGCGCCGCCCGCGCCTGGCACGACTGGCAGGGCGCGAAGTTCGTGCGCTTCGGCGACAACATGCGCCAGGTCGCCGTCACCGAGGGCGACAAGGTCGCCGCCGAGATGAAGCTCGGCTTCGCCGTCAACACGCACGGCGTCGGCGACCTCGTCGAACGCGTCAACGCCGTCGCCGCCTCCGACATCTCCGCCCTGTGCGCCGACTACGAGAAGACCTACGCCGTCGCGCCTGCCCTCAAGAAGAGCGGCAAGCGCCACGAGGAACTGCGTTACAGCGCGCGCCTCGAGCTCGGCATGGCCGGCTTCCTCGCGGAGGGCGGTTACAAGGGCTTCACCGACACCTTCGAGGATCTGCACGGCCTCAAGCAGCTCCCCGGCATGGCCACGCAGCGCCTGATGGCCGCGGGCTACGGCTTCGGCGGCGAGGGCGACTGGAAGACCTCCGCGCTCGTCCGCGCCATGAAGGTCATGAACGCCGGCCTGCCCGGCGGCACCTCGTTCATGGAGGATTACACCTACCATCTCTCGCCCAAGGGCCACCAGGTGCTCGGCGCGCACATGCTCGAGATCTGCCCATCCATCGCGGCCAGCAAGCCGAAGGTCGAGATCCACCCGCTCGGCATCGGCGGCAAGGAGGACCCGGTGCGCTTCGTGTTCGACGCCGTCACCGGCGATGCCCTCAACGCCTGCCTCATCGACCTCGGCAACCGCTTCCGCCTCCTCGTCAACGAGGTGAAGGCCGTCAAGGTCCCGCCCATGCCCAAGCTGCCCGTCGCCCGCGCCGTCTGGGAGTGCAAGCCCGACTTCAAGACCGCCTGCCAGGCCTGGATCCTCGCCGGCGGCGCCCACCACACCGGCTACAGCTACTCGGTCACCACCGAGATGCTCGAGGACTTCGCCACGATCGCCGGCATCGAGACCGTCGTCATCAACGACGACACCACGCTGCCCCAGCTCAAGCAGGACCTCCGCAACAACGAGGTGTACTACCACCTCGCCCAGGGCATCCGGGTCTGACCCAGATCAACCACAGAGGCACGGAGAACCCGGAACCAATGCCCTTGAATTTCTCCGTGCCCTCTGTGTCTCCGTGGTTCAAATAGGAATCTCCCGATGCTGACCGAACTCAAACGCGAGGCCTACGAGGCCAATCTCGCCCTGCCGAAACACGGGCTGATCAACCTCACCTTCGGCAACGCCAGCGCCATCGACCGCGCAAAGGGCGTCTTCGCCATCAAGCCGAGCGGCGTCGCCTACGCCGACCTCAAGCCCGCCGACATGGTCCTCATCGACCTCGACGGCAACAAGGTCGAGGGGAAGCTCAACCCGTCGTCCGACACGCCGACGCACCGCCGGCTGTTCCTCGCGTTCAAGGACATTGGCGGCGTCGTGCACACGCACAGCTCGCATGCCACCGCGTTCGCCCAGGCGGGCCGCGAGATCCCGATCTTCGGCACGACCCACGCCGATTATTTCTACGGCAACATCCCCGTCACCCGGAAGATGACGCCCAAGGAAATCGGCGGCGGCGCCTACGAGTGGGAAACGGGCAACGTCATCGTCGAGCGTTTCAAGAAACTCGATCCGGCCGACTTTCCCGCCGTGCTGGTCAACCGCCACGCCCCCTTCACCTGGGGCAAATCGGTCGCCAAGGCCGTCGAGGTCGCCGTCGCCGTCGAGTGCATCGCCCATATGGCGCTGATGTCCCTGTCGCTTGAGCCGAAACTCAAGACGATCGAGCCCGCGCTCCTCAACAAGCACTTCAAGCGCAAGCACGGCCCCGGCGCCTATTACGGCCAGCCCGGGAATTGCTGAGCCACACGCCACAGAGGCGGGACGACCCGTCGATTCGCGGCGCAGCCGCTGCAGGGAGGGGTCGCCGAACCCCGCCTTTTTCGTGCGCGGCACCCGCTTCGCGGCGGGGTTCGGCGACCCCACCCTGCAGTGCGCATTCGCAGGCAACCCCTGCATATACGCCCCCGGGGATGACTATTTCGTTGACGGCAATAAAATGCCAGTTTTTAGCTTACAACGAAAATGCCCCAGGAAACCCCGAAGTTTGATTTTTCCGTGCTGCGCACGTTGCGCGAGCAACATGAGCTGACGCTGGCCGCGCTTTCCGAGGCCTCGGGCGTCTCCGTCGGCGTGATCTCCAAGCTCGAGCGCAACCAGCAATCGGCCGAACTCGACACCCTTTACCGCCTCGCGCGCGCCTTCGGCCTCAGCGCGACCGACCTGCTCGCCATGTGCGAATCCGACCTCGCCCACCGCACGGCGGAAAAACCGTACCGCTCGGGCGATTTCAAGTTCCGGCAGGTCAAGTACGCCAACGTCGTCGCCCTGCTCGGCGCCGCGCCGAAGGGCGCGAGGGTCAGCCGCCCCGAGATCCACCACGACGACACCGAGGTCTGCTGGGTCACGACCGGCCGCATCCGCCTTACGCTCCCGCACGAGACCGTCGAGCTCTCCGCCGGCGAGAGCATCCAGTTCGACGCCATCCAGCAGCACTCCTACGAAGCCCTCGCCGACTCGGAGTTCGTGATCCTGCACCTGCGCAAGGACAAGAGATACTGACCCACCCCGATTGACCACCGAGACACAGCGTTCACCGAGAAATCCAATTCCTGCCTCCGTGCCCCCTGTGCCCCTGTGGTTCAAACCCTTCCCCGCTCCATGAAAATTGACGACCAACTGAACGCCGCGTCCCTCGCCCCGGCCCTCCAGCGTTTCTGGCAGCTCTCCGGCCAGAAGATCGACCTCATCTTCAAGGAATACGACCCGCTGAAGGGCTCGCCCGTCTTCACCGTCGCCGGCAAGTACACCGCGCGCGGCTGGACCGAGTGGACGGAGGGCTTCAGCTACGGCTCGGGCTTCCTGCAGTTCGACGCCACCGGCGAACAGCGCTACGCCGACGCGGCCGCGAAGCTCACCGTGGACCGCATGGCCTCGCACGTCTCGCACGTCGGCGTGCACGACCACGGCTTCAACAACCTCTCCACCTACGGCAACTGGCTGCGCCTCCAGCGCGAGGGCCGGCTCCCCGCCAGCCAGATCGACTTCTGCGAACTCGCCCTCAAGGCCTCCGGCGCCGTCCAGGCCGCCCGCTGGTCCACGATCTTCGGCGGCGGCGGCTACATCTACTCCTTCAACGGCCCGCACTCCCTGTTCGTCGACACGATCCGCTCGGTGCGCATCCTCATGGTCGCCCACCAGCTCGGCCACCGCCTCATGGGCGAGAACGACGCGCCGCATTCCCTCCTCGACCGCGGCCTGCAGCACATCGAGGCCACCGCGAAATACTCCGTCTACTACGGCGAGGGCCGCGACGGCTACGACGTGCCCGCCGAGCGCGGCCGCACGACCCACGAGGCCGTGTTCAACCGCAACGACGGGCGCTTCCGCTGCCCGAATTCCCAGCAGGGTTTCTCCGGCTTCACCACCTGGACCCGCGGCCTCTCCTGGGCGATGGTCGGCTTCGCCGAAGAGCTCGAATTCCTCAAAACCCTCTCCGACGCCGACCTCGCGCCCTACGGCGGCCGCGCCAGGTGGGAGGCCGTCCTCCTCAAGGGCGCCAAAGCCACCTGCGACTGGTACATCGCCAACACCGCGCTCGACGGCATCCCCTACTGGGACGGCGGCGCGCCCGACCTCCACAAGCTCGGCGACTGGCGCGCGCGCAACGCCGAGATCTTCAACGAGCACGAGCCCGTGGACAGCTCCGCCGCCGCCATCGGCGCCCAGGGCCTCATCCGCCTCGGCCGTTACCTCGGTGAAAACACCGCCGAGGGCAAAAAGTACTTCCAGGCCGGCCTCACCACCCTGCGCACGCTGCTCAGCGACGCCTACCTCGGCGTCGACCCGAAGCACCAGGGCCTGCTCCTGCACTCGGTCTACCACCGCCCGAACGGCTGGGACTACATCCCACCCGGCCGGAAGGTCCCCTGCGGCGAAGCCTGCATGTGGGGCGACTACCACCTCCGCGAACTCGCGCTCACCGTCCAGCGCCTGATCGAGAACAAGCCTTACTACACCTTCTTCGGCTGCCTGAAGGGCTAACGCCCAGCAGGGAGCAAGGAGCTTGGCGCCAGGAGCCAAGCCCGCCACTCCCCGCCTGCTGAACTCCATCCTCCCTGCTCCATGCTCCCTGCTTCCCTGGATCGGCTCTGCATCCACACGATCACCACCAAGCCGTGGGCGATTGAGACGTCGGCGGAGAAATTCGCCAAGGCCGGCGTGAAGGGCATCACCGTCTGGCGCGATACGCTCGCCGGCCGCGACATCGCGAAAACGGGTCAGCTTCTCCGCGACCACGGCCTGTCCATCGTGTCGCTCTGCCGCGGCGGCTTCTTCCCTGCGCTCACCGCCGAGGGCCGCGCGAAGGCGCTCGACGACAACCGCAAGGCCATCGCCGAGGCCCATGCGCTCGGCGCGCCGCTCATCGTGCTCGTCTGCGGCGCCGTTCCCGGCCAGTCGCTCGTCGAGTCGCGCAAACAGATCGTGGACGGCATCGCCGCCCTGCTCCCCGACTGCCAGGCCGCGGGCGTGAAGCTCGCCATCGAGCCGCTCCACCCGATGTACGCCGGCGACCGCTCCGCCGTGAACACGCTCGGCCAGGCCAACGACATGGTCGAACAGCTCAAGTCGCCCTGGGTCGGCGTCGCCGCCGACGTCTACCACCTCTGGTGGGATCCCGCCCTCGAGCAGGAAATCGCCCGCTGCGGCAAACTCGGCGCCCTTTTCGCCTACCACGTCTGCGACTGGCGTACGCCGACCGTCGACATGCTGAACGACCGCGGCCTCATGGGCGAAGGCTGCATCCCTCTCCGCCAGATCCGCGCCTGGGTCGAGGCCACCGGCTTCAAGGGCTTCAACGAAGTCGAGGTCTTCTCCACCCGCCTCTGGGCCATGGATCAGGACGACTACCTCAAGAAAATCGTCCAGGCCTACCGCGACCACGTCTGATTTTTTCGAACCACCGAGACCCCGAGTTCGCAGAGCAATCCCTCTCTTCCATCCCTTCATTTCCAAACCTCAGTGCCCTCTGTGCCTCTGTGGTTAAAAACAAGCACTCCAACCCACATCCAATGAAAGTTCACAAGATCGGCATCATCATGAACGGCGTCACGGGACGCATGGGCACCAACCAGCACCTCATCCGCTCCATCAAGGCCATCATCGACCAGGGCGGTGTGAAGCTCTCCGACTCCGAGGTCATCATGCCCGACCCGGTGCTCGTCGGCCGCAGCGAGGAGAAACTGAAGGCCCTCGCCGCCCGCACCGGCGTGTCGCGCGTCTCGACCAACCTCGACGCCGAGCTCGCGAAACCCGAGAACCAGATCTACTTCGACGCCACCCTCACCGGCCAGCGCCCGATCGGCGTCCGCAAGGCCATCGCCGCGAAGAAACACATCTACTGCGAGAAGCCCACCGCCACGACCTCCCAGGAGGCTCTCGCCCTCGCCAACGAGGTCACCGCCGCCGGCCTCAAGAACGGCGTCGTGCAGGACAAGCTCTGGCTCCCCGGCCTCGTGAAATTGAAGTGGCTCATGGAACAGGGCTTCTTCGGCGAAATCCTCTCCGTCCGCGGCGAATTCGGCTACTGGGTCTTCACCGGCGAGCACGAAAAGCTCCAGCGCCCGTCGTGGAACTACCGCAAGGAGGACGACGGCGGCATCATCGTCGACATGGTCTGCCACTGGCAGTACGTCATCCAGAACCTCTTCGGCGACATCAAGAGCCTCACCTGCCTCGGCGCCACGCACATCCCGCAGCGCTGGGATGAAGCCGGCAAACCCTACAAGTGCACCGCCGACGACGCCGCCTACGCGACCTTCGAGCTGAAGAACGGCGTCATCTGCCACTTCAACTCCTCGTGGGCCACGCGCGTCGACCGGGACGACCTGCTCACGCTCCACGTCGACGGCACCAAGGGCACCGCGGTGGCCGGCCTGCGCGACTGCAAGGCCCAGTCCATCGCCGCTACGCCCCGTTGCGTGTGGAATCCCGACATCGATTCCCCGATCAAGTACCGCGACGGCTGGGTGCGCGTGCCGGACCAGGGCCTCTACGACAACGCCTTCAAGATCCAGTGGGAGCTCTTCCTCAAGCACGTCGTCACCAACAGCCCCTTCCCGTGGTCGCTCCACGAAGGCGCCAAGGGTGTCCAGCTCGCCGAGCTCGCCCTCGACTCCTGGGCCAAGCGCGCCTGGGTCGACGTCACCCCGCTGAAGTGATTCTTGAACCATAGAGCGCACAGAGCCTGAACCCATTAACCACTGATCCACACCAAGCACTGATGGATTCACCGTATCGGGCATTTGAACTCAAACGCCTCGGTCATGAGCGAGGATTAGTGTCCATCAGTGGTTAATCCGTCTTTCTCTGTGTCCTCTGTGCCTTTGTGGTTAACCTAACCCTCTCCCCATGTCCAAAGTAGCACTCGTCACCGGTGGTTCGCGCGGCATCGGCTTCGGCATCGCCGAGAAACTCGCCGCCGAGAAATGGGATCTCGTCATCAACGGCGTCCGCGAGGAAGCCGCCGTCGTTGAATCCCTCGCCAAGCTCCGCGCCCACGGCGTGAACGTCGGCTACGCCCGCGGCGACGTCGGCAGTGCCGAAGGTCGCAAAGCCATTCACCAAGCCACCCACGATCTCATCGCCTCCTGGTATCCTCCCTCAGGTCTCAGGTCTCAAGTTTCAGGTCTCTCCTCCGGTTTCAGGTCTCAGGTTTCAGGTTTCCTTTTGGTCAACAACGCCGGCGTCGCCCCCAAGGTTCGCGCCGACCTGCTTGAAACCACCGAGGACAGCTACGACTACGTCGTGAACACGAACCTCCGCGGCGTGTTCTTCCTGACGCAGGCCTTCGCCCGCGACATGGTCGCCGCCAGGAAAGCCGACCCGGCCTTCAGCGGCGCGATCATCAACATCACCTCGATCTCGGCCACGGTGGTCTCGATCAACCGCGGTGAATACTGCATCGCCAAGGCCGGCCTAAGCATGCTGAGCCAGCTCTTCGCCACCCGCCTCGGCGCCGATGGCATCCCCGTCTATGAAGTCCGCCCCGGCGTCATCAAAACCGACATGACCGCCGGCGTGACCGAGAAATACGACAAGCTCATCGCCGGCGGCCTGTGTGTCCAACCGCGCTGGGGTTTTCCCGATGACATCGGTAAAGCCGTGGCAGGCCTGGCACGCGGTGATTTTCCGTTCTCTTCCGGTCAGGTGGTGATGGTCGATGGTGGCCTGACTATTCCACGGCTCTAATCCCTAGAACTCACCTTCGTCGTTTCGCATGCGAATGCGAAGCCTGATAACTCCGGCGCCTGCTGCTTGTACTCTGGAAGCCGTATCCCTACGACTCGCAGACCGACACTCTTTGGTCTTTCGATCCCAGCGTCACGCCCGGCAACCACTGGTCAAACTACGCTGGAACCAATATGCTGCGTTCTGGCTGGAACGCCGACCTGAAGCAGAACAGCCCTGCCACCACCGAACCATACCATAACCCGGACCTCTCCATGCGAAAAAACGTGATCGTCAGGATCGTCGTTTGTGCGATTGCGGTCGTGATCTTCGTCTGGGCGTATTTCCAAACCAGGACCAAGCCGATCGCGGTCGAAAATCCGCCAGTGCTGATCGTTCCGCAGCAGCCTCAAGCGCCGGCTCGCGAGACGATGACCGCCAAGGAAAAGGAGATGCTCGACAAGCATATCGCAGAGACGAACGCGCGGCTCGAGAGAGAGGTGAAGGCGGGCGGAGTGCCGCCAGACCCCGGAGCTGATTCACAGCCTCAAACGCCACCGGAGTCCCAAAAGTAATTCCCAGGGCCGGCCGATCTACCGCCGGCCCTGTTCTTTTGGCCACAGAGAAAATTCACTGATGCGGGCTGGAGCAACCCACGGGATCAGGCCGCCATATGCTAGAAATGAGGGCCGCCTGCGTGAAGGGATGTCCTGCTATCCCAGCTGAACGCCCGGCGATTCCCCTCCCGTTTGGGGCGAACGGAAGGCTGAGGACTGGCTATTTCTGTGTTAAGCCGGCCCGTCTGAATCTGCCGTTGCCTCGGTTCCCGCGCAGAACCAGCCCTCCCCGCCACGGGCCGACGCCGCTGCCGTTTGCAGCAAGTGCTCCACATTGTCCGCCATGCCCAGGCCCGCTGACCCGATTCCCCGCCGCATCTTCCAGATCCGAGGTCACCGCGTCATCCTCGACACCGACCTCGCCCGCCTCTACGGCGTGCCAACCAAGCGCTTCAACGAAGCGTTCAGACGCAACCAACACCGTTTTCCCAAGGACTTCGCCTTTCAGATGTCCCCGATGAGGTCGAGAACTTGAGGTCGCAAATTGCGACCTCAAGTCCGGGGCATGGCGGCCGGCGCTATCTCCCCTGGGTTTTCACCGAACATGGCGCCCTGATGGCCGCCAACATCCTGCGTTCCGAACGTGCTGCGGAGATGAGCGTCTATGTCGTCCGCGCCTTCGTGAAACAGCGCGAGGCCTTGGCCACCAACGCCATCATCCTTAAGCGCCTGGCGGAGATTGATAAGACCCTCCTCGAACACGACTCAGCCCTCCAGCTTCTCTGGAAACGCCTTCAGCCCCTGCTCGCGCCCCCACCTGAAAATCCAAGGCCCAAGATCGGCTTTCACGAAGGCAATCGCTAGCCAGGCAAAAAGAATTTCTCTGCGCCCTCCGCGACCTCTGTCTTGAAAAAGAAGGTCTTCAGTTCGTCTCGCCCAGCGCCTGCCTCAATCGCGCCAATTCGCTCTTTAGCGCCACAACCTCGGCCTCCAGCGCCGCCAATCGTGTTTCCACTTCCGGCGGAAGTGTCATTGCGACCGCCACCTTGAGCGGTTCGCGCGCACCTTCGGCTCCGGCCAGGTCGTCCGCCGACGGTTCGCCGGTCAGCAGTTGCACCCAGCGCGCTTCCTTCTGCCCGGGTTGACGCGGCAGCTTGCGGACCAACGGCTCCGTGCCTCCGCTCAGGTGCACGAGCAGTTCCTCGCAACCGGCGAGATCCGGCACCGCCGCCAGGCGCTCGCAATTGGCGCGCAAGCCCGCCGTGGTCTGCGGGCCGCGCAACAGCAGCTCGGCCACCATCGCCTGCGCCAGCGGCTCCACGGGGAAACGTTCGCCAAAGCGGTGCTTGAACTTGATCGCGCGCGCATTCGTCCCGCTGAACGCGGTCACGAGCCGCTTGCTCCGCAGCCGGTCCAGCGCGCCCTCGACCTCGCGTTCGCCCAGTTCCATCACGGGCGCGCGGTTGTTCTTCTGGTTGCACGCGTTCACGAGGGCGTTGAGCGAGAGCGGATAGACATCGGGTGTCGTCGCCTCCTTCTCGATCAGACAGCCCAGCACCCGGGCCTCCAAGGCATCGAGTGTGACCGGCGTGTCCGTTATTCCTTCCTGCGCGGGGTGTTCGGCGTCTGACATGCCTCCATTTCCTCACCCGCCCCGCGCCGAGGCAATCCCGGCTTCGCGTGGGAGCCGAGCGGGCGAGGAATTCGGAACCCCATCCAAGGCGCGGCTCCGGCCGAGGTCCGGGGCCGTCCGCTCAGGTGCGTCGTCCGCCGAAAAGGGAAGTGCGCACCGTGTAGTCTTCGGGCTTCCTCTTCCGCTCCGCGGACTTCTCGCGGAATTCGCTCAGCTTGGCGGCCTCGCGCTTTGCGCTGCCGCGCGCCGGGGCGAGGGCATTGCGTTTCTTGGGGGCGGCCGCAGCCGGACGGGAGGAGCGTTTGCGGGCGGCGGTGGGAGCGACGGTTCGGATGGTTGCCATGATCTGTTGGAGGCCGTTCCCGCTGGAAAGTGCCTGCGGCGATTCCCGATCCGGGCCTCGGGCGGATTCCCGATGACCGGCCGCTCCTTTCATGCGGGTTCCGGTTTTGCTCTATTTTGAGCCTCGCGGCGCGTTTGAGACCGGGCGGACTTCGGGTTTTGTTGGCCGGATGGTCCCCCTGCCCCGCCGCCTCCTCCTTGCCTCCACGCTGGTTCTGGCCGTCACCGGCCATGCACAATTCCGCGACGATTTCGACCGGCCTGCGATCGACGGCTGGTTCACCATGACCGGCGACGGCACCGCCAAGGCCGCGCTCGTGCCCGGGGACGGTTTCGCCCGCCTCCAGATCGACGCCACGCCCGACCAGCACGGCGTGTGGTGGGCGCTCATCAAACGCGACATCACCGCGTCGCTCGACCTCGCAAAACTCAAGGACCCCGCCTACGAGCTGCGCGTCGAGGCCCGCGTGCGCTCCAGCCACGCGCCGCGCCGCGTGAACTTCATACTGAACACCCAGCGCACGACCGACTACCACGAACACCTGCGCGAATACGAAATCCCCGACACCGATGGCTGGCATGTGATCAGCATGACGACGCGCGCCTTCGACGCCGGTCCCGGCGACTCCGTGTTCGTGCAGCTCTGCGCCACCGATTTCGGCCCCGACACCTACCAGGTGGACATCGATTACTACCGCGCCGACGTCGTGCGCCGCGACGAAGCGGGCCCGGATGTCGGCGAACCGCTCGTCTACCACCCGCCCGTGCCGCCGGTTTCAAGCTTCGCACACCACGCCGCCGTCGCCCACGACAGCGTGATCCGCGCCGATTTTCCGACCGTCAATTTCAACGACTGGCACGTCGCCGAGGCCGGAGGCCCCGCCCGCGTGCTGACGGTCGACGGCAGCCAGTGGATCGCGCTGCGGTGGGATTTTGCGCCGTTCCGCGGCCGGCGCGCCGACGGCGGCGGCGTGCTTGAGCTCACCACCCAATCCCTCGCGCTCGGCGGGAAATACATCGAGGCCATGGGCCGCGACCTAGGCGAGGAGTTCGGCAAGATCCACGTCATCGAGATCCTCGGTGGCGACCCGGCCTGGGACCAGGAAACCGTGACCTATGCGAGCCTGCTCCAAGGCAAACCCTACGCCGAGGTCTTCAACACGCAGATGATCATCGATCTCGAGCTCGCGCCGGCACCGGGCGGCAAGGCCTTCTTCACGCTGCCGCGCCCGGTGATGCAGCGGCTGCTCGACGGCCGCAGCAAGGGCATCCTGATCCGCCCGCTCGGCGCGATCTCCGGCACGATCTACGCCTCGGAAAATCCCGGCGGACACGGCCCGGTGCTGCATTTCAACACGAAGGCGGAATAACGGCGCTTCTCGTTCCACGGCGGGACGGGATCCGAAGCCCGCGCCACGCACACTCAGGGCTTCACGGGCTTCAGCACAAGGTCGTGAAAATCGAAACTGAAATCCGTGAGCGGTGAAATCGCCTCCATCTTCACCTGGTCGATCTTGCCATCGGGCGTGAGCGCAAACGTCACGAAGGAGTCGGCGTTGTGCGACCGGTCGCGCCACCGCACGATGAAGGTGTCGTGCTGCCAGTGCTCCAGGTCGCCCTCAAGCTTGTCGGTGCGGCTGAAGCGCAGCGTGAGCCTGCCGTCCTGCTCCGCAACGAACACGTCGCCACGCCACGCATCGCGGTAGGTGCCGGTGTAACTTGCCGGCGGCAGCGAAGGGTTCGAGTCCGGGGCGCGCGCGGCCACGTGTTTCGCCCAATCCTCATCCGCGCTTGCGGTGCCCGCTTTCACCGACTCGGCGTAGGCGGCCACCCAGTCGGTCGCGGGCGCGCCGAGGTAGGCGTCGAGCACGCGCCAGCTCACGGCCTGGAAGGCCGCGCCGGATTCCGCGTTGGTCAGCACGACGACGCCGAGCCCCAGTTCGGGCACGAGCGTCACCTTCGACACCTGGCCGGGCCAGCCGCCGGTGTGCGAAACGAGCTTCCGGCCGCGATAATCGGAGAGTGTCCAGCCGAGGCCGTAGCCGAGGAAATTCGGCCGCGTGGGCTTCAGGGCATCGATCTTCGGCTCCGCAATCTTGATCGGCGTGACGACCGATCCCATTTCCTTGTGCCGCGCGGCCGTGAACAAGGTGCGCTCCGCGCCGTCGGGGCCGGCGGACAACTTGCCGCCGGCGAGCTGGACCGCGATCCACTTCGCCATGTCGTGCACGCTGGAATAGATGCCGCCCGCCGCCGCGGCGTTGTCCCAGGCGAGCGGCGGCACGGCGCGCAGGTCCTTGAAATCGTATTTCGCGTGGCCGGTCGCGGCGTTGGTCCCGGATTGGAGGTGCTGACAGTTGGGCAGCGTGTCGGTCATGCCCACCGGCGCGAAGAGACGCTCGCGCATGAAATCCTCCCAGCTCCGGCCCGACACCGCCTCGATCACGAGGCCCGCCGTGGCGTAGAGGATGTTGTCGTAGGCGAATTGGGCGCGGAAGCTGGTAGCGAGCGGCACGAACCTCAGCCGTTCCACCACCTCGCGTGTCGTGAAATCCGTGGCCGGCCAGAACAACAGGTCGCCCGCGCCGAGCGCGAGGCCGCTGCGATGCGTGAGCAGGTCGCGCACCGTCATCTCCTGCGTGACGTAGGGGTCGCTCATGCGAAACCACGGCAGGTGCTCCGTGACCCGGTCGTCCCACGCGAGTTTGCCCTCGTCCATCAGGATCGCGAGTCCGGCCGCGGTGAAGGCCTTGGTGTTCGATGCGATGGCGAACAGCGTGTGCGCGTCCACCGGCTCGGGTTTGCCCAGCTCGCGCACGCCATAGCCCCTGGCGAGCACGACCTCACCGTCCTTGACGATGGCGACGGCCACGCCCGGCACGTCGAACTCCTGCTGCACGCGCGCCACATAGGCATCGAAATCCCGCAACCCCGCGGGCAGTTCCGCCGCCCGCAGCCAGGCGGTCGCGATAGCCAGCACGGCCAGACCCCACCGGATGATTTTCATGCCGCCATGATCGCGGCGGAGCCCGGGAAGTCAAAGCCCCGGGCGGCGCGAGCTCCACCTTCGGCGAAGTCCTGGAATATCGTGTAGGGCGGGATCGCCGAATCCCGCCAGCGACGGCGGCATGCTCAAGGCGGGGTTCGGCGACCCCGCCCTACAGCAGCAGCCACGGCTTGATCGATTAGGTGCGAACGAGCCGCGCCCCTATGGCCCGGACGCTGGTGGCATTACTCCGGCACGATCGTCACGATCACGCGCTGGTAGCGGGTCAGGGCCGGCGAACCCTTGTCGGTCAGGCGCAGGATGAAGTGGGCGGTCTCGGGTTTTTCGACCTTGGGTGCGACCACGGGCACGCGCTTGATGTTGTCCGATCCCTCGATCGCGATTTTGCCGCGATACGTGCCCGCCTCGGGGTAATGAAACCACCAGAAACTCAGGTTGTCGCCGTCGGGGTCAGTGGAGTCGTGCGCATCGAGGTGAAAACGTTCGCCGGATTTCACGGTGAAGGCGGCGGGGTGCACCAGCACGGGCACCGGCGGATGGTTCGCTTCGGCATAGGGCCGGATCGTCCAGTCCAGACGCGCGGCGAAGTCGTTCTGGAAATCGTCGCGCCAGCGCCAGACGGTGGCGCGGAAGGATTTCACGGTCTTGTCGCCGGCGCGCAGCGTCCGGCCGAACTCGCCCGCGACGGGCGGCGTGAGCTCGTCCACGGCGTTGGTCCAGATCGGGCGCGTCTCGGGATCGACGGGCACGCCGCCGGTGAAACCCTTCGGGTCCATGTCCTCGAGCTTGGGCACGTACAGTTCGTAACGTCCGCCCCAGCCGCCCCACTCCGGGCGTTCAGGCACGCTGAGACCGTTGGGAATCAGTGCGAGCCACGAGGGCGTGTCGCCTTCCATGCCGTAGGCGACATCGGGGTAGAGCGCGCCCATCGGGCCGTGTCCCTGCTGGATGTTTTCCGCGAGCCAACGGTTGCGGAGCGTGGCGTTTTCAAAGCCCGGCTCGACGTGCATGATGCCGGTCCAAGTCGCCGCGCCATAGCCGCCGGGGCTGACGATGTAGAAGAGGTCGGGAAAGGTCTTCCGCATCCACGGACCGCTGTCGTCCTGATCGGAAATCGTGTACACGCGAAGCTTGGCGAGGAGCCGCTTGAACTCCGCTTCGCTGCGAGTGCGCCGGAGCTTGTCGAGCGCCTGCGCGAGGGTGTTGGGACCGCCCCAAGCCGTGACCCAGAGCGGACGGTCGTCGTCCTGCTCGAGCAGCTTGATGATCCATTCGGAACCCTCGGACTCCCTGCCCGGGCCGACCGCCTGCATGCCGTAGACGGCGGGACCGCTTTTCACCATGGCGAGCAAGGCGTCGGCCGTCGGAAAACCGGGTTCATGCTTCAACAGGTTGTCGCGCACCTGGCCGTAGGCGTGGATCACGCTGCGGATGGAACCGGGCGCCACGCGGGTCTTCAGGTGCACGGAGGTCGTGGCAACGAGGCCCTGCAGGTCGACGACGTTCGAGTAAAGCAGCAGGCGCACGAGGGACTGCGTGTCGTCGGGTTCGTTCTCGATGTCCGTGAGCACCAGCAGGCGGTGCGGCCGGGTGGGATTGTCCGCGGCCAGAACCGGCGAAACCACCCAAGACAGGCTGAAGGCAGCCAGGAGCAGACCGAGGAGCCACGGGCGTTGTTGTTTCATGGGAGGAGCTGCCGCGAGGAGTGACGGCGGGGTTGGGGTGAACCAAGCGCGGGCGGGAGGACCGCCGCGGGGCAAACCCGATCATTATGCGGAGCAATGGGATGGCAAATCGCATCCGTGGGCTGAAGAACAGGACCGTCAACCGGACGCGCCGCCGCGACCCGGGAGCGGCTTTTTACCTCAAGGCATGCGTCCTGCGAGCCGATGCACCGGCTTGACGCCGTCCCGACCGTGTTTGCGACGGACGCCTTGGCGTCAACCCCGTCCATGGCTCGTATTCTCTTAGTCGACCCCAGCGAGACGGCGAGACGCGCCTTGCAGGGCATCCTCGCCCGCGGGTCGCATCATTTCGCCGCGGTGGACACACCCGCCGCAGCCTGGAGTTTCCTGCGACGCAACGCCGGCACCGACCTGCTTTTCACCGGCCTCCAGCTCGAAGGGGCCGGCAAGGGCCTCGACCTCATCCAGCGCCTGCGCGCCGATCCCTGCCTCAAACACCTGCCGGTCGTGGTTTACACCGGCCACGGCGACCGCGCCTCGGTGAAAAGCGCGATCGACCTCCGCGTGCAGAACTTCCTCGTCAAACCCTACCACGACGACGACATCTTCGCCGAGATCGACAAGGCGGAGGCCAATCCCTGGCGCGACCGGTTCTTCGAGGAGGAAAAGTCTTTCTGCCGGATGATGCGCCTGACGTCGGAACAGCTGCGCGAAATGATGGCCGCGCTGCTCCACGACCTGCTGGCGGCGCAGGAGCCGCTCGCCGCCGCCGCCCTGCGCACCGACCAGCCCACCGTGGCGCATTTGATCTCGCCGCTGCTGAAACAAGCCGAGGCCGCCGGCGTCTGGGCCGTGGTCGAAGCCCTCAACCGGCTGAACGATCAGGCCGGCCGGCAGGAATGGGGCGCCTGGACCGCCACCTCGAGCGAACTCGATTTCGCCAGCCGGCTGCTCGCGTGCCGGCTCGACCCGGACCAGGGGGCTTCTCCCGACTTCTACACCACCGCAACCGCTCCCGACCCGCACGAACGCGAACGCAAGGCCTGGCTGGCCGCAGCCGCCGAGAATCGCTGCCCCGTCGTGCCGCCGGACCAGCTCCTGTCCACCGTGTCCTCCCTTCGCGGCTGTCCGGTGATCGACACGGCCGCCGCCGCGTTCCAGATGATGGCCAACGGCCATCCGTCCTGCATCGGCCCGCTCATGGATCTCGTCGCGCGCGACCCGGGGCTGACGGCGCAGGTGCTCATCGCCACCAACCGTCTCAACCCGCCCGGCCCGGGCGAAGACCACGTCGAGGATGCCCGGCTCGCGATCGGGCAGCTGGGCGAGGTGCGGCTCGAGATGCTGGCCCGCACCCTCGTCGTCGTGCCGCAGTCTTCCCTGAACCTGCCGCCGGACTTCGACTGGCCGCGCTACTGGACCTTTCTGCGCGGCGTCGCGCGCGTCTCCCAGATCATCTGCCGCGAGCTCGATTTCGCCAGCCTCGAACCCGCCGCCCGCGCCGCCGCGCAGCTGCACGACATCGGGACGCTCGTGCTCGCCCATCTGCACCCTGCCGGTTTCCAGGCGATCCTCGAGCATGCCCGCCGGCATCGTGTGCGTCTGTTCCAGGCCGAAAAACTTTTCCTCGGGTGCACGACCACCCGTCTCGGTGCGCACTTCGCCGCGCAAAACGGCCTGCCCCCGCGCTTCGTCAACGTGGTCCGCGGCATCGACGATCCGGACGGCGCCACCGAGGATCGCCGCCTCGTGGCCATCGTCTCGCTCGCCCGGAAGTTCTGCCGTCACAACGGCATCGGCACCTCCGGCGATCCGCCGCTGGAAAGCGCGCGTCCGGTCAAGGACACCGTGCAGTGGGCGATCCTCAGCGAAGGCCTTTACCCGAGCTTCGACCTCGCGAAATTCGAGGAGCATATCCACGTGCAGTGCCAGCGCCTGCGCGCGGAGTTCAGCGGCCACCAGTCGGGCACCGTCGGCGAACTCGTGGCCGCCGGCGCGACCGCACGGTGAGGCGGAACGATGCCCTCGGAGGTGGAGCGCCTTGACCCCAAGGCGCTGGCTCGAAGCGGCCTCGCCGCAACGCGCCGAGGTCAGCGCGTTCCACCGTTCAAGGGGCGGGGCGTCAGGCCCTGTCTGGTTTACTTGATCTCCAGCAGCTCGACCTCGAACACGAGGACCGAGTTGGCCGGGATGTCGCCGGCGGCGCGGGGGCCGTAGGCGAGTTCGGACGGGATCGTCAGCTTCCACTTGTCGCCGACCGACATCAGCTGCAGCGCCTCGACCCAGCCCTTGATTACGCCGGTGACGGGAAATTCGATGGGCTCGCCGCGCTCGACGGAGCTGTCGAACACGGTGCCGTCGATGAGCGTGCCGTGGTAGTGGACCTTCACGGTGTTGGTGGGGGTCGGCTTCGCGCCGCCGCCGCTCTTGATGATCTCGTACTGCAGGCCGGATTCCGTGACGGTGACGCCGGGCTTGGCCTTGTTCTTCTCGAGGTACTCCTTGCCGGCGGCGAGCTGCTTCTCGACCGCGGCGGAGGCGGCTTCACGGGCACGCTGCTGGATCGCGGTGAACGCGGCCTCGAGATCGGCCTCGGGCACCTGCGTGGCGGACTTGGCCAGGCCGTCGGCGAGGCCGGCCTTGAGCGCCGCCTGGTCGAGCGCGAGCACCTTGTCCTGCGCGAGGTTGCTGCCGAGGTTGTAGCCGATGCCGTAGCTGACGCGTTGGTCCACGGATTCAAACTGGGCCGCCGGCTTGGCGGCTTCGGTGGTTTTGGCGGGCTGCTTGCCGCAGGCGGCCAGGGTGAAGACGAGGGCGGAGGAGAGGACGAAGCGGGCGAAGTTGGACATGGTAAAGGAGGCGCACTGAACGCACGCCGACACCGGAAGACAAGCGCGGGTTTTCTCCCGGCCTTTCCCCGCCATGCACAAGTACCCTATTAGGGTACTTGTGCATGGCGCGATGGCCCGGTGAGGAATGAAGGTGCGAAAGCGGTTGGTCGGAACAGCCTGCTCCTCGGGGCGATTCTGCCAAAGCGGGTGTCTTTTGCGCAGCGAGGAGCGGCCCACACCACCTCGAATCTCGATCATTCTGCTTGTGAGCGGGGCAAACCCGCGCGGAGCGCGGGCTCCACCTTTCAAGACTGCGGCACGCGGTCCACCGCCAGCAGGCAGACATCATCGGGCATCGGAGCGTCGATGGGCAGGCCGCGGAAGGCCTGCACGTCGGCCAGCAGGGTGTCGAGCAGGCGGGGCGTGGGCTCGCCCAGCCGGGTCGTCACGGCTTCGGCGAAGCCTTCCTGGCCGAAATCCTCGCCCGCCGGCCCGTGCACCTCGTGGATACCATCGGTGAAGAGCAGGAGCGCGTCGCCCGGCGCCAACGTGAAGGCCAGCGTATCGTAGGCGAAATCCGGCATCAGGCCGAGGGCGGGGCCGGCGCCGTAGGGTTGGGACCGCGGGGTCGCGCGGCCGGCGCGGCGTTCGAGGTGGAGCGGCACCGTGTGCCCGGCGTTGGCCAGCCGGACCTCGCCGGTCGCGGCATCGACGGTGCCGTAGGCCGCGGTCACGAACACCATGTCGCCAACGCGCTCGAGCAGACTCTGCAACTGCCGGTTGCGCGCTCCGAGGAAGGCCCCGGGGTCGGCGGCGTGCGCCTGCTGCTCACGCAGGAGCCCGCGCACGAGGGCGGTGATCAGCGCGGCGCGCACGCCGTGGCCCATCACGTCGCATTGGAAGACACCGGCAACGGTGTCGGACACACGGAACACCGTGAAGTAGTCGCCGGCCACCTTGTGGCTGGGCCGCCAGCGGTGGCAGAACGCCAGCCGGCTCTCTTCCGGAGAGACACCGTCGGGAAACAACGGGTATGCATGGGGCAGCAGCGCCAGCTGCACCTCGCGCGCCATGGCGAGATCGGACTCCATCTGCGCGTTGTGACGGCGCAGCTGCCCGGTGGATTCGGCGAGCCGGGCCTCGAGACGGCGGCGTTCGAGCGCGCCGGCGATCGCGCGGCGCAGCGTGGCGTGGTTCAGGCTCGTCTTCACCACGTAGTCCTTGGCCCCCAGCTTCATCGCCTCGACCGCCACCTGCTCGCTGCCGGCGCCGGTGAGCATGATCACCACGGGCCGCCGCGCCTCGGGCAGGAGACTGAGCGCCGCGAGCAGACCGAGGCCGTCCTCGTCGGGCAGCAGGTAGTCGAGCAACACGAGCTGATGGACGCCGCGCTTGAATTGTTCGCGCGCCGCGGCGCCCGTGCCGGCGATCGTGGCTTCGAACTGGAATTCCGGGCCCATGCCGCGCAACAACCCGCGCAGCATGGCGGCGGTCGTCGGGTCGTCATCCACGATCAGGACGTCGAGGGGCGGAAGGTCCACGACCCGAGCTTCGGCCGCACCGATCGGTGCGGCGAGTGGAATTTGCGCCCGCTGAGCCGGCCGAATGATGCTGTTGCCCGCGAATCCCGCGCATGCGCGCAAATGAAATCCCGGAGGAAACCCGTGCATGGGCTGATGAGCTCGGGCAAGGGCCGGTCGCACCGGTCCTTCTTGTCCGGAATCCGTGCCTGTTCGCGCCTTCGCGGGATGTCTTGCTGTCGGAGCCGCCGGTGGGGTCCAGCCGCGCCAAAAAAAAGAGCCGGTCCGCGGGGGACCGGCTCTGAAAAATCACGCGTTGCGCGCGTCGCGTCAGCCTTCGTAGGCGGGGAGCGTCTTGTCGACGCTCTCCTTGCCGAGCTTGGCGTAGGCGGGCAGGCCGTTCTCGTAGGGCACGGCGACCTCGCCCTGGATGAGCGGGGTGGCGTAGCGGAAGAACTGGAAGTTCAGGCTCACGCCATCCTCGTTGATCCACTCGCGGGGGAGCTTCTTGAGGTTGCCGGCGAGGTCCGCGAGGGCGGTGAGCCCGGTCTCGCAGGTGTACTGGTCGCCGTCGCCGCGGAGGAGCGTGACGAGCTTGGCGCTCTCGCCGCTGATGGCGGCCTTGACGGCGGCCTGGCCGGCAAGGAACGCCTCGTCGGCGTCGGCCTTGGAGGCGAGGTGGGCGGCGGCGCGCTGGGCGACACCGAGACGGGCCACGCGGGCCTTGGCTCCGAGCTGGGCCTCGACGACTTCCTTGAGCACCTCGCCGACGCCGCCGAGCTGGGCGTGTCCGGCATCGTTGGCGCTGGTCTCGACGGCGACGTAATTGCCATCCTTGTCCACGAGGCCTTCGCCGACAACAACCACGCAATGTTTCTCGCGCTTGAGCACGCGGCGGACGTCCTCGACGAACTTCTCGTTGCTGAAGGCGACCTCGGGCACGTAGACGAGGTGCGGGGGATCGTTGGGGTGGTCGCGGCGCTTGGCGAGCGAGGCGCCGGCGGCGAGCCAGCCGGAATTGCGGCCCATCACCTCGATGATGGTGACGATATCGCCCTGGCCGGTGGCGTCGGCGTCGAGGGAGAGTTCCTTGACGGTGGCGCCGATGAACTTGATCGCGCTGCCGTAGCCCGGGCAGTGGTCGGAGACGGGGATGTCGTTCTCGACGGACTTCGGGACGCCGATGACGCGGAGCTCGTAGCCTTGGGCGGCGGCGGTCTCGGCGAGCTTGGCGGCGGTCTCCTGGGACTCGCCGTCGCCGATGTGGAAATAGTAACGGATGTTGTGGGCCTTGAACACCGCGAGGACGCGCTCGAAATCGGCGGGCTTCTTGAGCTTGCCGCGGCAGGAACCGAGGGCGGCGCCCGGGGTGTAACGCAGGCCGCGGATGGACTGCTGCGACTCGGCGGCCAGGTCCACAAGATCCTCGCCCAGCAGGCCGTGCACGCCGTTCAGCGCGCCATAGACCTCCTCGATGCATTCATGATTGAGGGCTTCGGAGACAACGCCAGCGACGCTGGCGTTGACGACCGCGGTCGAGCCGCCGGTCTGGCCGATGAGACAGTTGCCTACGAGTTCTTCTGCCATGGTGTGGTGTGGTTTAAATCCGGGAATAAAATGAACGCGAGGGGTCAAAAAAAGCCCGGCCCCGGACACTGGCAAACCAAATCTCCCCTCCCCGGGGAAATTAGGGGCAACCCGCCGCGGGACGGGCTTGCATGAGCCTGTCCCGCGCGCCGCGGCGCGCACGGACCGAGGCGGGGTTGCTCCGCCATCTTCGCCGCGCCGCCGTCGGCGACCCTGCCCTACAACAACAAGCTCACAACAGCTTGCCTGGCTGGTAGTCGGCGGCGCCCTTGTGCTTTTTCACGAGCGGTCCGACCGTGGCGACGAAGGCGTCGACCTGGTGCGGCGCGGCCCCGACGAAACGCTCGTTCTCGCGCAGGATCCCGGTGAGCTTCTTCTTGCCGAGACCGACGCGCTTGTCGCCGGCGAGGCGGCCGAGCAGGTCGGCGTCGCCACCGGTGCGCAACGCCTTGGCGGCGGCCAGCGCGTGCTCCTTGATGGCCTCGTGCGCGGTCTCGCGCCCGGCGCCGTTCTTCACGGCCTCCATCAGGATCGTGGTGGTGGCGAGGAATGGCAGGTTGCGCTCGTTCTCGGCGGCGATGGCGGCGGGGAACGCCTCCATCTGACGGAGGATCGTGAGGTAGGTCTCGAACAGGCCGTCGATCGCGAAGCACGCGTCGGCCAGCGCCACGCGGCGCACGACCGAGCACGACACGTCGCCCTCGTTCCACTGGTGGCCGGCGAGGCCCGCGGTCATCGTGACGTAACCGGCGAGAATCGTGGAGAAGCCGCAGACGCGCTCGCAGTTGCGGGCGTTGACCTTGTGCGGCATCGCGGAGGAGCCGACCTGGCCCTGCTGGAAACCCTCGGTGAGCAGGCCCGCGCCGGCCATGAGGCGCAGCGTCGTGGCGCAGCTCGCGGCGGCGGCGCCGGCCTGGTGCAGCGCGCTGACGGTGTCGAAATCGAGCGAGCGCGGGTAGACCTGGCCGACGGCGTTGAACTTGGCCTTGAAGCCGAGGTGCTTGAGGATGCGGCCCTCGAGCTGGTCCACCTTGTCGGTGTCGCCGCCGAGGAGCGTGAGCTGGTCGAGCTGCGTGCCGACCGCGCCCTTGAGGCCGCGCACCGGGTAGCGCGCGATGAGGTCCTCGAGGCGGGCCTGCGCGAGCAGCAGTTCCTGGCCGAACATGGCGAGGCGCTTGCCGAGCGTGGTGGGCTGCGCGGGTACGTTGTGCGTGCGGCCGGTGATCATCACGTCGCGGAACTCCGCGGCGCGGCGCGCGAGGAGGTTCAGCGCGGCGACGGCCTTGAAGTTGACGAGCTTCAGCGCGCGGGCGACCTGGAGCTGCTCGACGTTCTCCGTGAGGTCGCGGCTGGTGAGACCGAGATGGATGAACTGGCGCTTCGCAAGATCGGAGAACTCCTCGAGGCGGGCCTTCACGTCGTGGAGCGTGACGCGCTCGCGCTCCTTGATGCGGTCGAGGCTGACGTCGTCGCGCACACGCTCGTAATCCTTGATGGCCTCCGCGGGGATGGCGACGCCGAGGTCGCGCTGGGCCTTCATGACGGCGATCCAGAAATCGCGCTCGAGCAGGATGCGGCCGTGGGCCGACCAGATTTCGCGCATGGCCGGCGAGGCGTAGCGCTCGGCGAGCACGTTGGGGATGGGGTCGGCGGAAGCGGTGGACGTCGGATTGTTCACAGGCGCCCGAGCGTTGGGCCGAGGCGCGGCCCTTGCCAATGGAAAATCACGTCAGGGCGATGCAGGGCGAGGGTCGCCGCCGGAGGCCCGGCGGACATGGCGAAGCAACCCCGCCTCGTACATCTCACCGGTTGAGCACCAAGGCGGGGTTCGGCGACCCCGCCCTACAATTCAATGACCTCACGTCAGGCACCGCACGGCCATTTCGCGCAGGACGGTCTCCTGGTCGTTGGGGCGCTGGATGATCGCCTCGAAGGCGGCGATGAACTCCTGCTGGTTGTCGATCAACCGGCGCAGGGTCGGCAGGCGGCCGGTGCTCACGAGCTTGCCGGCGTACCACTGGTTCTGGGTGAAGAGGTTGTAGGCGCTCTTCTCGGTGTCGCCGCCGAAATGCCTCGCGTAGGCCGCCTGCGCGCGCGCCCAGGCGGCCTTGTCGAACCCGTAGGGGCCGGGGGCGCGCAGGTCGCCGGCGTCGATCAGCACGCGCGCCTGGATGAGGATGCGGTTGCGGTTCTGCAGCGACGAGAGGATCGGGCGGGCGTCGCCGCCGGTGAAGAAGTGCTGCTGCAGCGCGCGCAGCGTGCCGGGCAGGTCGCCGGCGAAAAACCGCTCGGCCGCCTCGAAGAAATCGCCCTCGGCCATGTTGGGCGTGAGCTCCACGACGTGCGCCGCCTCGATCACGGCGGGGTCGCCGACGTAGGTGGCGAGCTTGTGGATCTCCTCGGTGAGCAGGCGCGTGTTGGCGCCGACCTTGGTAAGCAGGATCTCAAGCGCACCCTCGCCAAAGCTGGCCCCGAGCGCCCGCGCCTCGGCCAGGGCCACGCCGGCCAGCGCCTCCGCGGCGCCTTCGCCGTCACCGCCGGCGAGCGCGAAGTCGCCGTTGGCCTCGCACCACTTCGGAAAGCTGCGGCGACGGTCCACCGGCGCGGCGGTGACGACGACCGCGACCTCGTCGGGGTTCACCCTGGCCAGAATCTCCTGCAGGGCCTCGACCTGCTTGAGCGTGCCCTCGGCGCGGCCGGTGACGTTGTCGGCCAGGAAACTCACGTCCTTCAGCCACACGACGCGCTTGCCGCCGAACATCGGCACGGTCTGCACGGCGTCGCGGAAACGGTTCACGGCGGTCTCGACCTCGTCCACGTTGCCCGCGAAGCCGTTGATGATCTCGCGGGAGAAGTCGTCGGCCTGCGCCTCGGCCACCAGCGTGTCGAAACGCTCCTTGCCGATGCGGTTGACGAGAAAGTCGTCGGGACCGCACACGAAGGTGAACGCTTTGGTCGTGGCCTTGGGCATGGGTCTCCAAGAGAGCACAGCCCGGCTCGCACTGGCAAGCGCAGCCTCAGACTGTGGAGCGGGGTCGCCGACGGAGGCTTGGCGGAGATGGCGAAGCAACCCCGCCTTGAACGCGATGTCGTCCACGGCCGCAGGCGGGGTTCGGCGACCCCGCCCTACAGTCAGTTCGCCTGCGGCGCGGCGATGCGGCGGGATTCCTTCAAGGCCTCGCGGCGCAGCCAGTCGAGGGCGTCGTTGATCGCGCGTTTCTTCACCGCGGCGCGCGGGCCGGGGTAGCTGAGCTGTTTCGCCCACACGCCGGCGGGCGTGTGCAGGCCGATGTAGATCGTGCCCACCGGGTTCTCGCCCGAGCCGCCGCAGGGGCCGGAAAAACCGGTGACCGCCAGGCCGTAGTCGGCGCCGAGCTTCTCGGCCACGCCGCTCGCCATGGCGACGGCGCACTCGGCGCTGACCGCGCCGTGCTGCCTGAGCAGGCATTCGGGACAGTCGAGCAGGAGCGTCTTGGCCTCGTTGTTGGAGATCACGATGCCGCCCTGGAAGAATTTGCACGCGCCGCAGAGCTCGGCGAAGCCGTTGGCCAGCAGGCCGCCGGTGCCGGCCTCGGCCACGGCGAGCGTGCGTCCCTGGAGCTTGAGCTGGTCGGCCACGACCTGCGCGAGGCTGTCGTGCCCGAAGCACAGCAGATTGTCGCCGAGCAGGGCGGCGCACTCGCTGGCGATGCCGCGAAGCTTGTCCATGCCGTAGCGTCCGTCGGACGAGCTGATGCGGCAGTCCACCTGCCCCTGATGCGCGCAGAACGCGATGCCGAGCCCGGGGTGGCGGCTGAAGGTGCACTCGAACATCGTCTCGAGCGCCGATTCGCCCACGCCGATCGAGCGGATCTGGATGTAGGCCTCGCGATCGGACAGCAGCCGGCGCTCGGCGAGGCGCGGCAGCACCTGCTCGGTGAACATCGGCTGCAATTCGTTGGGCGGGCCCGGCAGCATGATCAGCACCTTGCCGTCCTGCTCGACCCAGAGACCCGGGGCCGTGCCGTTGCCGTTGGGCAGCACCTCGCCGTGCTCGAAGCGCCAGGCCTGCTTGAGGTTGTTGGCCGTGGGCACGCGCTGGAACCGGGCGAACCGGGCGCGGATGGCCTGCTCGATCTGCGGGTCGAAAACCAGTTTCTGCCCGAGCACCTCGGCCACCGCCTCGCGGGTGCGGTCGTCGCAGGTCGGCCCGAGTCCGCCCGTCGTGATGACCACGTCGGCGCGCGCCCAGCTTTCGCGCAACAGGGCCACGATGGCGTCGGCCTCGTCGGTCACGGTCGAGTTGCGCTGGAGCTGCACGCCGCGGCGCCCCAGCTGCGCCCCGATCCATGTGAGGTGGGCGTTCGGCGTCAGCCCAAGCAGCAGCTCGTCACCCAGGGTGAGAAGCTCGTAGCGGAGGGATGTTGTGAGGGGCGCGGTGCCGTTGCGCCCTGAATCGGAGTGTGCCGAGGAGTGTGCCATTAACTGAACCGACTGCTGCACCGTAGCCCCTTTCCGGCAAATTACCAGCCCCCGGAAGCGCGCCCCTGACATATCGTTTGCCAAAACCCGAAAGCTGACATTTTCCCGCTTTCATGCTCCCTCTGCGGCGATGTCCGCCGACCTGAAGGAGAAAGTCCGCGCCCTGCCCGAGACCCCGGGCGTCTACCTGATGAAGGACCGCCTCGGCCGCATCATCTACGTGGGCAAGGCCAAGAGCCTGAAGAAACGCGTCTCCTCCTACTTCCAGCCCGGCCGCACCCGCGCCCTGCGCCACCAGCCGAAGATCCGCACCCTGATCGAGATGATCGCCGATTTCGAGACCATCGAGGTCAAGTCCGAGCCCGAGGCCCTGCTGCTCGAGGGCAAGCTGATCAAGCAGTGGCGCCCGAAGTACAACACCGACTTCACCGACGACAAGCGCTTCCTCCTCGTCCGCCTCAACCTCGACGACGAGATGCCGCGCTTCGCCCTCACGCGCTTCCGCAAGGACGACCGCTCGCGCTACTTCGGGCCCTTCGCCCACTCCGGCCTCCTCCGCCGCACGCTCGCCTCCATGCGCAAGCAGTTCGGCGTGCTTCTCGGCGACACGCGCCCGGTGAAGCTCCCCGACGGACGCTACCGTCTCTACGACGACGTGCGCGCCGAGCTCTACGGCTGGCCCAACGAGGTTGCGGTCGACGACTACCGCGCACGCGTGGACCAGGCCTGCGAGTTCCTCGACGGCAAGTCCCGCGAGTGGCTCGAGGAGCTCCGCGCCGAGATGCAGGCCCGCGCCGCCAAACAGGAGTTCGAGAAGGCCGCCGAGCTGCGCGACGTCGTGCTCGCGCTCGAGCGCACGCTGGCGCGCACGCGCAAGTTCACCCGCGATCTCACGCGCCTGCGTCCCGACGCCGAGGCCCTGCGCTCGCTCCAGGAGGCGCTCGGCCTCGAGTCGCCGCCCGTGCACATGGAGTGCTTCGACATCTCGCACATCAGCGGCACGTTCGTCGTCGCCTCGATGGTCCATTTCACCGACGGCCGGCCCGACAAGGACGAGTACCGTCGCTTCTCGATCAAGAGCTTCATCGGCAACGATGACTTCAAGGCCATGGAGGAGGTCGTCGGCCGCCGCTACCGCCGGTTGATCGAGGAGAAAAAGATGTTCCCCGACCTCGTCGTGATCGACGGCGGCCGCGGCCAGATCGCCGCCGCGCTCAAGGCCTTCGTTGCACTCGAGTGCCCGCCGCCCACGCTCATCGGCCTCGCGAAGAAACACGAGACGATCATCTTCCCCGACGCCCGCGTCCCGCTCAACCTCCCGCTCTCCCATCCCGGCCTGAACCTGCTCCAACGCCTGCGCGACGAGGCGCACCGTTTCGCCAACACCTACAACGCCGACCTCCGCTCGCGGAAAATCAAGGAGAGCATCCTCGACGACTTCGAAGGTCTCGGCGAAAAGCGGAAGGCCGTCCTGCTCGAGCATTTCGGCTCCATCGACCGCCTCCGCGCCGCCAGCGTGGAGAAGATCGCCGAGGTCGAAGGCTTCGGCCCCAAATTCGCAGCCGAACTCCGCGCCTTCCTCGACCAGGCCAGGCCGACCGGCGCCAGTCCAGACTGAGGGTTTACCGCGGATCACACAGATGATCACGGATTGCTGAAGGGTCGGTCTCCCGACCGACAGCAACCAGGCACCCAACCGGTTTAGACACAGAGATCGCAGAGGATGCAGAGCAGAAACCCCTCGCAACGCGAATGCCGCATGGACACGCAACGAGGGTTACCGCCAGAGCCGCGCTTCGATCACGGCAGCGAACTCCTGCAAATCACGATCCGACACCGCACGCCCGGCCAGCGGGGTGGGCAGGGCTTCCAACATGAGCCGGACCTTCGCCTCCTCCGTGATACCCTCCTCCACGACGAGCACCTTGGCCACGAGGTCGCGCAACCTCTCCCGCACCTGTGCCGCCGGCACCTCGTCCTCCGCCAGGCTCCCCGCCAGCGCCTTCGCGCGCAAGAGAAGGGTCCGGACCAGGTAGATGGAACGCGTGCTCATGAAAATATTCGCCGAAGGTGAAAACGCCCGCGCCCCTACCGCCAGCCAGAATGCCCACCGCCCTGGAAAAACCCGCCTCGCCAGCCGCGGAACATGCCTGACTCAGAGAATTCATTTGCCTCGATTTTCGCCCCGGAGGAAAACCCCAGGAGGCATAGGGCCAATGCCTGTTTTCTCCAGCTATGCATTCACTGGATGCTTTCCTGCCCTATGAGCTCAATGGCACGCACCCAACTCGCCGTGCCCAACCTCCTTCTCCCGTAGCCCGGTTTCGCAGCAATCCAAACGACACGGAAGAATGCGGACCGCAACCTGGCCTGTCCGTCAGGTTCAGTATCAAGGGCCCGAATAACATTTCGCTGCCCGGTCTCGCCGTCGCCCAGGAACTCGCCACCGACAAACCGCAGGTCCTGATCCTCAACGACGTTCTGGTGAACACCGACCACGTCGGCCAAGACCGCGTTCTCGATGTCCTCGCAACCCAGGCTGCACGACTACAAATCCGCATCCTCACTTGCCACCCGGATCGGTATCGGGGAGCGGGCCATTCACTTTCTGTTATCTCCCGCCATGATTGAATCTATAAGTATTGCCGACGTCGCGACCTACGCCTCAGCACCGGAAACGTTAGCCGGGTTGGCTAAATTCAATTTTCTGTTCGGATCCAATGGCACAGGCAAAACCACGGTCAGTCGACTCATCGCTGATGAGAACGATTATGCCCACGACGACCTTTACGTCTCGATCGATGACTCGATGGTAGAAATCTACCTTAAGGTCTTCAGAGGAATCTTCGTCAAGGCGCGCCACATTGAGCATTACAAGATGATGATGGGGAATGCGTATGTTGAAGAGCCGACAGCAATCATGGCGCCAGTTGCCGTTCCGCTCCCTTCTAGTTCCCCATGAATCCATCTTCCAACATCTCAGCGAACCGCCCTCTTCCTGAAGCCGACATGTCATCGCTCGTCCTTACGCACGACCCTGCGCTCAACTACGCCTTCCAGCAGAACGCGATTCCGGTCGTCAAAGAACTGCGGTTTCAGAATGACGGCGTGGCGCGGAAGGATCTCGTTATCCGAGTCACCACCGAACCGGCGTTTGCGGCGCCAGTCGAGATTCGAGTGCAATCGGTTGAGGCCAATGGCGAGTTTCGAGTCTCGCCGCTGGATTTGAAACTCAGCCCCGGGTTTCTCTCGGAGCTGAACGAGAAGGTCGCCAGCTGGCTTAAGGTCGAGGTGGTCGAGGGCGACACGGTGCTTTGTGCGCGGACCGAGTCGGTCTCGCTGCTGGCGCGTAACGAGTGGTGCGGCCTTGTCTCGCTGCCGGAGATCCTCGCGGCATTCATTCTGCCGAACGATCCCGCGGTCATGCCGATCCTCAGTCGCGCCTCGGACCTGTTGCGAGAGTCCACCGGGCGCGCAGCGCTCAACGGCTATCAGGACAAGAGCCGCAAGCGCGCGTGGGCCCAGATCGCCGCCATCTACCGGGCCGTGGCCGAAATCGGCATCCGCTACATCAACCCACCGGCCAGTTTCGAAAACTTCGGCCAGAAGGTTTCGTTTCCCTCCTGGATCGTGGCCGAGCGTTTCGGCACCTGCCTCGACCTGACGCTGCTCTTCGCCGCCTGTTGCGAACGCGCCGGCTTGCACCCGCTTGTTTTGATGCACGAGGGCCACGCCTACGCCGGATGCTGGCTGGAGGAACGGATGTTTCCAGATTCTGCCGCCGAGGGAGCCGATGCTCTGCAGCAGTGCCGCAAGCTGGAGACGGAACAACTGATCACGGTCTTCGAGACGACGCTCGTCGCCAGCGAGGCCCCGGGCCAGCTTGCCGACGCCGAGCGACTCGCCCGTGAACACCTCCAAATCGAAAAACCGTTCCGCCTTGCGCTCGATGTCCACCGCGCCCGCATCGCCCGGATCGTGCCGCTGCCCATTCCGGGCATCTCCCAAGTTGAGGAGTCACCAGGTTCATACGGGCAGGCGGTTCGCGTGGAAGGCATCGGCAACCGCGACATCGACGAGCCCATCAAGCCGGCAACCACGTTCGCGCCAAAGCCCACGACGCGCATCGACCAGTGGAAAAGCCGGCTGCTCGATCTCAGTCTGCGCAACCGCCTGCTGAATTTCAAAGAGACCAAATCGACCATCCGCCTCCTGTCGGCCGCGCCCGAGCATGTTGAAGATGAACTGGCGGCAGAAACGGAACTCGCCCTGCGCCCGAAACCAAAGTTGATGAGCGAGAACGATCCGCGTCACGGCGCGACGCTGTCCAAGCAGCAACGCGCCGATGCCCTCGCCGCCCATCTGGTCGACGAGCTCAAGCACGGCCGGCTGCACACCCATCTCGACGAATCCGAACACGCCCGGCGACTCACCGAGCTGTTCCGCGCGGCCCGCAATGCGCTGGAAGAGAACGGCACCAACACACTCTTCGCTGCAGTGGGTCTGCTTGAGTGGCGCGAAACCGAGCACAGCGACCGCATCTACCGTGCGCCGCTACTCCTGGTGCCGGTGGAGCTGAAGCGAAAATCCGTGCTCGAAGGGTTTTCGCTCCGCCGCATCGATGAGGAAACGCGGCTCAATGTCACTCTCATGGAAATGCTGCGGCAAAATTTCCACAAGGAGGTCCCCGGCCTGGACCCGCTGCCCGAAGATGAAAATGGGGCTGACGTCGCCCACGTTTTCCAATTTTTCCGAAACGCCGTGCGCGACCTTCCCGGCTGGGAGGTGAAGACCGAAATCTGGCTCGGCCAGTTCTCCTTCACGAAGTTCCTACTCTGGAAGGATCTCGCCGACCGTCTGGACGATCTGACGCGCAACCGTATCGTCAACCACCTCGTCAACGCCGCCGGCACGCCCTACGCCAATCCGCCCGACGACATCAAGCCGCCGCAACTCGACGACCAGTTTCATCCACGTGATGTGTTCTGTCCGCGCAGCGCCGACTCTTCGCAGCTCGCGGCCGTGATGGCCGCGGCGGCGGGTCATGATTTCGTGCTCGAAGGCCCGCCCGGCACGGGAAAATCGCAGACCATCACCAACATCATCGCCCACTGCCTCGCCCATGGAAAGCGGGTGCTGTTCGTCGCCGAGAAGCGCGCGGCCCTCGATGTGGTGCACCGGCGTCTGCGCGAGGAAGGTCTGGAGCCGTTCTGCCTCGAACTGCATTCCAACAAAACCGGCAAGGCCGACGTCCTCGCCCAATTCGACCGCAGCCTGAAGTTCGCGACGGACGAAGGCGCGGTCGACTGGGAGCACCGGGCCGCCGAACTGGAGCGCCTGCGCGCAGCCTTGAACGGCTACACCCGTGCCTTGCATCGGCAGACTCTCTCCGGTCTGAGTGCGTACAGTTGTTTCGATTACCTTCTGCCACGCCAGGCGGAGACCACGATCAAGCTCAATGCCTGGCCAGCTCTGTTCGAAACCCCGGCGGCGAAACTGGAGGATACCCGGCAGCTCGCTCGTCATCTGCAGGAGCGCGCCCGGGTCGTCATGCCGCTGCACGACCACGCCCTGGCTCCGCTGGCCTGCGAGGAATGGTCTCCTGCCTGGGCGGAATGCGCGCTGGAACACATCCGCGCGTTGACCGCCCATGGGCAGAAAGCGGCCGAGGCCACTAGCGAACTGCGGACATGGCTACGCCAACCCGGTGATTCGGTGTCCCTGGCCCAGCTGCGCCATCTTCACGCACTGACGGAAAGCCTTCTGGCTCCGGAACCGGTCGGCCCCGCTTTCGCCACCACCCCGTGGAACCAGTTGGCGGCCGATATGGATCATTGGATCGCACTCGTCGAGGAGCGGGCCGGGTTGCGGGTACGCCTCACCGGCTATGACGAGACCAAGCTTGTTACCCTTGATCTGGACGCCCTGCTGACGAAATGGACTTCGGCGCAAGAGGCTTGGTTTCTCGTCAAATGGCTGCGTATCGGCGCTGTTCGCAGCCAGTTGCGCACAGCTCGCACCGATGCCTCAAAACCGGCGACCGACACCCTTTCCCAGGTTTTGCGTGATGGCCTGCGACTCCGCACCATCAATGCCGATCTCACAGCTACAACCGCGACAGCGCAGGCCTGTCTCGGCATGCTGTGGGCCAAGGGCGAACCCTCGGCGGAGGCACTCAGCCGGGCCAGTCAGTGGGGCAAGAGGCTTCACGCCCGCATGGTCGATTGCGCCGGTGATGACTTGGCTTGGCTCGGGCAACTGCGTCAGCTCCTCTCTACGCTGTTCACAGAAGGCCCTGCGGCCTATGCACCGGGCACTGGTATCGGTGAGCGCCTGACACGCTACGCCGAGGCGCTGACCACTTTTGAGCAGGCCCGGGATAGCCTTGCCGCGAAGGTGAGGTTGCGTCGCGAATCATTTGATGCTGCGACCGATCATCTCGCCGCCGTGCGGAGGCTCACCGAACGAGTGCCCACGACGTGGAATCAGATCCGCGAATGGTGCTCTTGGCAGAAGGCTCGTCGCGCTGCGATGGAAACCGGCCTTGGGCTGTTGATCGAAAAACTGGAGTCGACCGAGGGCGCGACACTGGATGTGCCCGCGCTGTTCGAGCGCAGTTTTCGCAAGGCGCTGCTGTTCGCCCTGATCGAACGGGAGCCGGCGTTACGGGAGTTTTTCGGACGCGAACATAACGAGCGCATCGAGCGGTTCCGTGAACTGGACGAGAAGCTCGCCAGCCTCTCCCGGGAGCTTATCCGTGCCCGGCTGGCCGCCGGCATCCCACGCGATCAAGGTGTCGAGGATGTGCCGAAGGCAGAAATCGGGCTGCTTCGGAAGGAAATTGGCAAGCGCATGCGCCATATCCCGGTCCGCAAGCTCCTAGCCGGTATCCCGAAGCTGCTGCCGCGACTCAAACCCTGTGTGCTCATGAGCCCGCTTTCCGTGGCGCAATACCTTGAGGCGTCGCACGAAAGCTTCGACGTGGTGATTTTCGACGAAGCCTCCCAAATCCCGGTTTGGGATGCGGTCGGCGCCATCGCCCGTGGCAAGCAGCTGATCATGGTCGGTGATCCGAAGCAATTGCCGCCGACAAATTTCTTCAGCAGCGCCGGCAGTGAGGACGAAGATGACCTGACTCCGGATGCCCACAAGGACCTCGAAAGCGTGCTCGATGAACTCATGAGCAACCAGGTGCGGCACAAGCGCCTCCAATGGCACTACCGCAGCCGGCACGAGGGGCTGATCACCTTCAGCAACCGCCAGTATTACGAGAACGATCTACTCACGTTCCCCTCTCCCGAGGCGGGCCATGGCGGTGTGCGTTTCCGTCACCTGCCGGAAGCGCGCTATGACAAAGGCGGCAGTCGCACCAACCAGAAGGAAGCAGCGGTGTTGGTGACCGAGTTGGTGAAACGCCTGCGCACAACCGACGGGCCACGCCGGTCCTACGGCGTTGTCACCTTCAGCCAGGCCCAGCAGCAACTCGTGGAGAACCTGCTCGACGAGGAACGCCGCAAGCACCCGGAGATCGAAATCCATTTTGGCGATGAGCCCCCGGTCGAAGGCGAACCGGTTTTCGTGAAGAATCTTGAGAACGTGCAGGGCGATGAGCGTGACGTGATCCTGTTCTCGATCTGCTACGGTCCGGACGATTCGGGGAAGGTATCCATGAACTTCGGTCCACTCAATCGCGACGGCGGTGAGCGCCGGCTCAATGTGGCCATCACGCGCGCCAAGCACGAAGTGCTGGTTTTCAGCGGACTGCGTGCCGACCAGATCGATCTCACCCGCACCCGCGCCCGCGGCGTGCGCGACCTGAAGCACTTTCTCGACTACGCCGACCGTGGCCCGAAGGCGCTGACCGCCACGACCACGGCCTCTTTGTCCGCCGAGGCGGATTCAGAGTTTGAGCGCATGGTCGCCGCCCGTCTTCGGCGAGCCGGTTACGAGGTCCACCATCAAGTAGGTTGTTCGGGCTATCGCATCGACCTGGGCGTCGTGGACCCTGCCGCCCCGGGCAGTTACCTGCTCGGTATCGAATGCGATGGCGCCACCTATCATCGCGCTGCCACCGCGCGCGACCGCGACAAGCTCCGCCAGCTCATCCTCGAAGGACTCGGCTGGAAGCTCCACCGCATCTGGTCCACCGACTGGTGGCACGATGCGAACAAGGAAATGGACAAGCTCGTCCGCCATCTGAACGCGCTTTGTCCGGTTCGGGAGACCCCGAATGCCTGATCGCATGGAATCGGAATCATCCGCGTCTCAGCATTCCGCGCTGGCTGCCTTGCAGAACGAACTCGGACGTTTTGTCGCCGAGGAGCATGCGCTCCAGCGGGAGAACATGCGGCGACTCTGGGCGTCGCCGCTGGAGGAGCGCGTCGAGGAGGGGCGGTGCATCGCCCATGCACAGATCACCGCTCAGCCCCAGCCCAAGCGCTGGCGGCTGGAGTGCGAGGGCAACGACTCGCGCTTTCGCGAGGGCGATCTGGTCCGCCTGAGCCGGGGCGACCCGCAACTGCCGTTCATGGAGGCATTGATCACCGCCGTCTCCGACACCCACGTCGAGGTGCAGGAGGCACGGGCGCTGGGCGACCGGCCGGGCACGGTCGGTGAAAACGGGATCTGCCTCGACGAATCCTACATCGATCTGGAGGACCGTTACCGCGGCGCCATCGAGGACCTGGGCCGGACCTCCATCGGTCGCGATCTGATCCTGCCCCTGCTTCAGGGCGAACGCATCCCGCAGATCGATGCTCAGGATTTCAACGACACCTTCGATCGTGCCGAGGAGGATGCCCTGAACGACAAACAGAAGGAGGCTGTCGCCAACGCCGTGGCGAGCGACGTGTGCTGGCTGATCCAGGGGCCGCCGGGAACGGGCAAAACCCATGTCCTCGCCTGGGTCATCGTGGACCTGCTGAGCCGTGGGGAGCGCATCCTGGTCACGAGTTTCACCCATCGCGCGATCAACAACCTGCTGGCGGCTGTCGCCGAGCGAATGGAAGGCAACGGCCATATCGCCAAGATCGCCGCATTCACCGATCCGTCTCTGCCTGCTGCGATCGAACAACGGGAGACCTTCGGCGAATTGTCCTTCACCAAGACCCTGACCGGCGCGGGTTATATCATCGGGGCCACGCCGTTTGCCCTGCGGTCGCGCCGGCTGAGAGGACGCGATTTCGACACGGTCGTGATCGACGAGGCCAGTCAGGTCACCGTGCCGCTCGCGGTCATGGCCATGCTCGCGGGGCGGCGCTACATCTTCGCCGGAGACCATCGGCAGTTGCCGCCGGTGACGATCAGCCGTTCCCCGCAGGAGGCGCAGCAACTCTCCATCTTTGGCCGGCTGGTCGGACGCGGTTACGACACGATGCTCACGGTCACGCACCGTCTGAATGATGCGCTATGCCGCTGGCCAAGCGACACGTTCTACGCCTCGCGGCTTCGATCCCATCCGCGCGCCGCCGGACGCACCTTGCAGCTGTCCGCCTGCGCCGCCGAGTGGAAGGACCTGTTGACACCTTCGCCCTGCGTGGTGTGGCTGGCGGTGCCGCATAAGGGCTGCCGCTCGGTGGCGCCTGAGGAGGCCACCCTGATCGCCGATGCATTGCAGGCCCTGCACGCGGGCGGACTCGCATGGAAGGACATCGGTGTGGTGATACCGTTCCGCCGACAGGCCCGGTATCTGCGGCGGTGCCTTGCGGCCCGGGCGCCTGACCGGACCGCCCCCGCCGCGCTCGTGGCGGACACGGTGGAGCGCATGCAGGGACAGGAGCGCGAGGTGGTGCTGGTGTCGTTCACCGTCTCGGATGAGGATTTCGCCGGGCGGCTGTACGATTTCATCTTCCTGCAACAGCGCCTGAATGTCGCCGCCACCCGAGCACGCACCAAGCTGCTTCTGGTGGCGAGCCCGGTCCTGCTGGAGTTCGCCGAGTCGCGTCCCGATGACGACGCCATGGCGTGCTTCGCCTCGCTGCTGCGCACCGCGCACCGCGTGGACATCCCGCTGCCCGGATCTGAATCATGACCCGCATCCTTCCCGATCCCCTCGTCGGCTCGTTCCGTCCCGAAATTCTGAAGGTCCACCGGGCGCTCAAGGCCATTCCCGGAGAGGAGTTCATGGTCTGGATCGGCCTGCCGCTGCCGGGCCGTCAGGAACACCCGGATTTCCTCGTGTTGCACAACAACGCCACGGCCTTCGTTCTCGCCGTGGGAGGCGTGACCGAAACCGACCTCGACGAGGATCTGCACGGGAGTCTTTTCGGCGGCGAAATGGTCCGACCGCCCTCCGCGGCGGAGGCCGGCGCCCGGTTGCGCCAGCGCGTGCGCACGTTCATCGACACTGCGCTGGCCCAGGATGTGGCCGGCGGCAGCACCTTCCCCGGTCCCTCGGCCGTTTACGGTGTCGTGCTTTTCCCCCAGGCGCCGCACGAGAAGCTCCGCCAAATCTGGGGACAAAACCCTTTGGACGACTGCTACTGGTTGGGCGAGGAGCATGTCACTGCGGAAAAGCTCGCCCAATGCCTGCGCAAGCTGGCGACGGGCGGCCTACAGGAGCGACACCTGGCCAGGCTGCGGTCCCATTTCTCGCCGGAAACCGTGGTGCCGCCGCGGCTCTCCACCCGCGCCCCGCGTCGGCGCAACGTGGCGGCGGAATACACGCCGCTCCTGCTCGACTACGATCAGGAAGCCTGGGCCAAGAACCGTCTGCGCCTGTCGGACGAGGCCGCGGCCGTAGCCGAAGCGCAGGCGCCCTACGGCGAGGCGAGCCTGGTCACGGGGGTGGCCGGCAGCGGAAAATCACTCGTGCTGCTGTTCCGGGCCTGCACGCAGGCGCAGCTCGACCCGCAAAGCCGGACGTTGGTGATCACCCACAACAAGGCGCTGCGGCGGGAGCTTGAAATCCGTTTCGGAGAACTGGGCCGGCCACCCAATGTCGAATGGCACACCTTCTTCTCGTGGGCGAAAACCGGGTTAGCCACCGTGGCCGGCGGACCTCGCAACATGGCGGAATACGGCGGGCGCGACAAACTGCTCGCCCAAGCCATCCAGGCCGAAGGCGGCGAAGCCACCGCGCAATGGGTCGAATTTGTCCGCGATGAGATCGACTGGATGCAGGACCGTGCGGTCACGACCCTGAACGACTATCTCGCGGCAGACCGGGCCGGGCGGGGTGTCGCCCTGAGTCCCGGACAGCGTCGGAGCCTGCATGCGGTTTACCGACGCTATCTGGGGCTGTTGGACGGACAGAAACAGGAAGACTGGTCGGGCCGGGCCCTGCGCTTCTGGCGGGAAATCGAACGCGGCAAAATCCGCCTTCCGCACTATGACTACATCTACGTGGACGAAGCCCAATTCTTCGCTCCCGTGTGGCTGTGGGCACTGCGCAGTGCGTTAAAGCCGAAAACCGGCCGCTTGCTGCTAGCGGCGGACCCGACGCAGGGTTTTCTGAAACGCCGGCAATCCTGGGTGGCCTGTGGTCTCGACGTCCGCGGACGCTCCACCCGGTTGCGCCGCAGTTACCGAAATACGCGTCCGATCCTGACGCTGGCGGCAGAGCTTTATCGTTCCCGCATGAAGGATGAGGAGGAGGCCGACCTCAACCTGCCCGACGAGGCGGAACTCGCCTCCGCCGAACCCGGCGAAGAACCGCGCGTCGTGCCGTTGACCTCACGTCAGGACGAAGTCGGGCGCGTGATCAACGAGCTGAAGGATTACCTGACCGAGGGCGGTGATCCGGAGGCGGTGCTGGTGCTGGTCGCCTCCGGCCAGCGCACGGCCGGCGTGTATGATGAGCTGGCTCGGGCGCTGGGGGGGCATCGCGTCGGGGACGCGCGCAAAGCCGCAGTGACGCGCGCCGTGCGGGTGTGCAGCATCGATGCCGCCACCGGGCTGGAGGCCCCGATTGTCTTTCTGATCGGCGGGGCGGAGCTGCTGGAAAAGGAAGACGATCTGCAGATGTCACCCGAGCAACGGGCCGAACTGCGCCGAGACAACACCCGCCGGCTCTACATGGCGTTCACGCGCGCCGGAGCGAGACTGTTCATCACTTGGGTTGGACCCGTACCGGAGGTGCTAAACCGGCGGATGGAGTGAGTCACCCGACGCTTCGCCTGCCGGACTCAGTTCAATCGCACGATGGCCGTGTTCAGGGCGGTGGCGAAGGTGACCCAGAGGACGTAGGGCAGCCAGAGCACGCCGGCGAGGCGGTCGGTGCGCCAGAAGTTGACCAACAACCAAACCAGCAAGCCCCACAAGATCATGATGTCGACCAACGCCCACGCGGGTTGCTTGAGGCCGAAGAACAGGATCGACCACAGGGCGTTGGGCAGGAGTTGCACAAAGTAGCCCACGATGAGCGGTCGCGCCGCAGGTCCCGTACGCCACACCCGCCAAGCGGCCGTGCCCATCAGCACGTAGAGCGTCGTCCAGACCGGCGCGAAAATCCAGTTGGGCGGATTCCACGAGGGCTTCGTGAGTGTGGGATACCACGCGCGGACGTTTTCGAACGTCGCGGCCGATCCGATGGCACCGGCTGCGAAGGCTGCGCCGATGCAGAAGATCAACATCAGCCAGGAACGACGGCGCGCGGAAGGGCTCATGCCCTGAATTACGTTCGAGATGCTCGGTTGGATTCGGATTCCCGGGTGAAACCAAGCTTGGTCAACATCCCCGGCACGACGGGACCAAGACTCCTGCCTTTGAAAGTCGGCCCCCTCCGGAGAGGGACCTCCTCCATCCGTGTCTATCCGTGAAATCCGTGGTCCAGGCTTCCAACCCTTCACCCCCGCCTACCCCTTCATCCGCACCATCCAACCGATGACGCGCCGCGGCAGCAGCCAGCGCAGGAAGAGGAAAACCTTGGCGTGAAACGGCCCGTTGTAGCGCGGGGCGGGGTTGTCACTGACGAGCGCCTTTTCGACGAGGCGGGCGATGTCGTCGGGCTGGCCGGCGAAGGTGCGCAGCTTCGTCGTGCCTGCGTGGTAGCCCTTGTAATACGGCGCATACGGACCGGCCTGGGCGAGCACGTCGGCCGAGGCGGCGTTCGCCGCGTCGATGAATTCCGTCACGATGAATCCCGGACGGACGAGCGACACGCGGATGCCGAAGGGTTTCAACTCACCGCGCAGACCGTCGGTGATCGCCTCGAGTGCATGCTTGGTCGAATCGTAGATGCTCGACAGCGGGCGGGCGATGCGGCCGGCCACGGAGCCGATGTTGACGATGCAACCGCCGCCTTGTGCGCGCAGGTGGGGGATCACAAGCTGCGTGAGCACGATGAGCGAAAAAATGTTCGTCTCGTAATTTTTCCGGATGAGATCGACCGGCACGATCTCGACCGGACCGCGCGTACCGTAGCCGGCGTTGTTCACGAGCGCGTCGATGCGGCCGAACTTCGCGAGCGTCGCGTCGACCAGCGTGCGCCGGTCAGTGTCGTTCGTGACGTCGCCTGCGACCGCGAGCACGGCGGCGCCGGTCGGGTCGAGCTCGCGCGCGAGCGCATCGAGCCGGTCCTGGCGGCGTGCGGCGAGGACGACCTTCGCCCCGCCGCGCACGAGCCGGCGCGCCGTGGCCTCGCCGATGCCGGCCGAGGCCCCGGTGACAATCACGACTTGTCCGACAAGATCAGGCATAGGAAAGTGGAGAACCCTGAAACTTGAGACCTGAAATCTGAAATTGGGGGAACCGCAGGTTTGGTTTGATGGCCTTGGCCTCAGGTTTCAGGTCTCAGCCCTCAGGTTTTAGCTCACTCCGAGTCGTAGATCTGAACGCGAGTCCAGAAGGTTTTGAACTTCTCGACGAAGGCCAGGTGAATCGGGTCGACCTGGTAGGCGGCCTCGGCGGCGACGTCGGCGCAGGTCACGATGAGCGCCACGTCGTAGCTGGCGTCGACGACCGGCCGGGCCGTGGTCTTGGCGGGCGTGCCGACCGCGACCTGCGCGGCGGCCTTGATGCCCTTGAGGCTCTCGACGCCGCGGCGGAATTCCGCGCGCTGCTCGGGGGTGAGTTCGGGTTTCAGCCAGAAGTAAACGCAGTGATACAGCATGGTGGCCCGAACAAACACCGCGCTCCGGCCGTGGCAAATGCCTATTGCGAAGATGTTCCGCCGGACGTTCACTGGCGCACCCCATGAAAGTCCTCCGCCCCGTCCTGCTCGCCTCGTTGTTCACCGCCACCCGCGTCGCCGCGCTCGAGCTGGCGCCGCCGTTCACCGATCACGCCGTGCTGCAGCGCGACAGCGCCGTGCCCGTGTGGGGCTGGGACGACCAGCCGGGCGCAACGGTGACCGTCCGTTTCGCCGGCCAGACGAAACAGACGCTCGTCAACGCCGCCGGCACCTGGCGCGCGGATCTCGATCCCCTGCCCGCCAGCGCCGCCGGCGCCGACCTCGTCGTGACGCGCGGCAACACGAGCATCACGCTGCGCGACGTCGTCGTGGGCGAGGTGTGGCTCGCCTCCGGCCAGTCCAACATGGAGTGGGGCCTGCACAGTTCGCCCAAGCTTTACGAGGTCGAGAAAACCAAACCCGCCAACCCGCTGATCCGTCACCTGCGCGTGGATCACGCCGGCGCCGACGTGCCCGCGGCGAAAGTCCCGCACAGCGGCTGGCAGAGCGCCACGTCCGACACGATCGGCGCGTTCACCGCGGTCGGTTATTTTTTCGCGCAGAGCGTCAGTGAAAAACTCAACGTCCCCGTCGGCATCATCAACGCCTCCTGGGGCGGCACGGCGATCGAGTCATGGATTCCCGAGCCCGTGCTGCGCGCGCACCGCAGCTGGCCGGCGTTGCAGCGCCAGGCGCAGGAGGCCTGGAGCCAGTGGCCCGAGCGCTACGCCGCCCAGCCCGGCCTCGAGGCCGCGTGGGCGAAGGCGCAGGAGGAGAACCGCCTGCACGGCACGCCGGTGACGATGGCGTGGCCGCGTCCGCCGGTGGGCCCCGGGTCGGGCTTCGCGCCGGCCCGTCTCTTCAACGGCATGATCGTACCCTTCGCGCCCTACGCCCTGCGCGGCGCGCTCTGGTACCAGGGCGAATCCAACGTCGGCCGCCACCGCGACTACGCCGAACTGCTGCCTGCGATGATCGGCGCCTGGCGCGCGGCCTGGCCGCAGGGCGATTTCCCGTTCTTCGTCGTCCAGCTGCCCAATTACGAAGGCTGGGACAAGGAGGTCGGCACCGGCTGGGCCTACCAGCGCGAAGCCCAGGCCATCGCGGTGAACCGCACGCCCGCCACCGGCCTGGCTGTGATCATCGATGGCACCGAACCCGACGACCTGCACCCGCAGGACAAGAAACCCGTCGGCGACCGCCTTGCCCGGCTCGCGCTCGCCCGCATCCACGAGGTGCGCGGCACCGTGGACTCCGGCCCCGCCGTACAAGCCGCGGCCCGCGAGGGCGCGGCGTTCCGCGTGACCTTTGCCCATGCCGACGGCTTGAAGAGCCTCGCGCCCGAGGTGGGCGGCTTCGAGCTCGCCGGACCGGACAGGGTCTTTCACCCCGCAGTCGCGAAGATCGAAGGTGCAACGGTCCTCGTCAGCGCGGCGGCCGTGAAGGAGCCCGTGGCCGTGCGCTATGCATTCCGCAACGTGCCCAACGCCACGCTCGCCAACGCCGCCGGTCTCCCCGCCGCGCCCTTCCGCACGGACGACTGGTGAACCGGAGCGTCTCTCTCATTTCAGACCATACCTAATAAAAACCCGGCGTACGCGTCTAGGCTCTCATCCGATCACAAATCCAGCCCATGAAAACATCCCGCCTGCTTTTCGTCCTCGGCCTTCTCTCCTCTGCCCTTCGGCTGATCGGGGCGCCCGTGGATTCCCGCATCTCCGCCGTCACCGTCTACCAGGATCGCGCGGTCGTCACCCGCACCGCCTCGGTGTCGCTCACCGGCGGCACCGTCGAACTGGTGTTCGTCAAACTTCCGCAGTCGCTCAACGAACAATCGCTGCAGGTCAGCGGACGCGGCACGGCGCAGGCCACGATCCTCGATGTCAGCGCGAAACAGACGTTCGTCGACCACACGCCCGATGCGCGCGTGAAGGAGCTGGAGGACCAGCTCAAGGGCCTCGGCAAGCAGCGGCGCGGCCTCGACGACCGGCACAACCTGCTCAACAGCCAGGCCTCGACGCTCGAGCGCATGGAGGCGGCGTTGTTCGCCCCGCCCGCCAAGGACGGGCCGCGCCCCGAGCTCAACCAGTTCACCGCCTCGCTGGCCTACCTCTCCGAACAGCGGGCGAAGCTCGCCGCCGAACGCGCAGGCCTCGATGAAGAGCGTGAGGAACTGCAGAACCGGATCAACACCGTGCAGGCGCAGCTGCGTGCGCTGCAGGGCGCCGGCGGCAAGGCGTTCAAGACCGTCACCGTGCGCGTTTCCGCCCCGCAGGCGGGTTCGCTCGACCTGGCCCTGTCCTACACCGTCCCCGACGCCTCGTGGGTGCCGAGCTACGACGCCCGCGTCGCCAGCGCCGAGCGCACCGTGCAGCTCGATTACTTCGGCATCGTGCGGCAGCGCACCGGCGAGGACTGGACCGACGTCGCCCTCACGCTCTCGACCGCCCGGCCGTCGCTCGGCGGCGCGGCCCCGGTGCTGAGCGTCTGGACCCTGGACGTCCCCGACCCGATCGCGCTGCGGGAGCAGAAAGCGCGGCAGGAATACACCCGTCGCGCCGATCTCGACCGCCGCACCGTGGCAGCCGCGCCGGCCGCGGTGAACATGCAGAACCTGACGTCCAATCTTGCCGACGCCGGCGGGGAGAGCGAAACCGTGGACGCCACGTTCCTCTCCGCCACCTTGGAAGCCGCCGCCACCAGCGCGGCGTTCAAGATCGCCGTCAGCTCCAGCATCCCGAGCGACAATTCCCCGCAGAAGGTCCCGATCACGGCCGCCGTCCTGAAGGCCGCGCCCGAATACCTCACCATCCCGAAGCGCCAGACCGCGGCCTTCCTCACGAGCAAGGTCGTCAACAGCTCCGAATTCCCGTTCCTCGCCGGGGCGATGAACGTCTTCCTCGACGGCACCTTTGTCGCCACCAGCGCCCTGCGCACGGTCATGGCCGGCGAGAAATTCGACCTCGCCCTCGGCGTGGACGACGGCATCGCGGTGAAGCACAGGCGCGTGCAAAAGTTCACCGAGAACACCGGCCTCACCAGCTCCGGCACCCGCATCACCTACGAGTACCTGCTCACGGTGCAAAACAACAAGAAGACGACCGAACGCGTGGTCGTCGCCGACCAGGTGCCGCTGTCCCGCAACGAGAAGATCGTCGTCAAGGTGGTCGCGCCCGACGCCAGGGAGTTGAAGCCCACCAACGAGGGCACGCTCAAGTGGACGCTCGACCTCAAGCCGGGCGAAAAGCGCGACCTGACCGTGAAGTTCACCGTCGACCACCCCAACGACGTGAACGTCGCGGGCTTGGAGTGAGGCTGATTCAAGTCAACAAGCCATTTGGCCACAAAGAACACAAAAAGATCCTGCCTGCCTCGCGACTGTTCCGTGCGCCTATAGGCGCCTTGATATCTGCACTGGCGGTCGAGTTCTTGTGTTTTTCGTGGCTAAACCGGTTTGATCCCTGTTTCGGTATTTCAGATAATCATGTCCGCTCCGCTCACCATCCTGATGGACAACGGCTCGCTCGAGCCGGCGGCCACGCTGGCGTTGCGCGGGCTGGCGGAAAAACTCGGTGAACGCATCGGACAGGCGGTCACGCCAATTTCCCTGCTGCATTCCAGTGCCGTGCCGGCGGAACAGCTCGGTGGCATCGCAGCCGAGATCCTCGAACCGGCGCTGGAGCGCCGGCTGGCGGCGGGGCAGACGGATTTTCTGATCGTGCCGTTGTTCTTCGGCCCGAGCGGTGCGCTCACGGATTACCTGCCCAGGCGCATCGCCCACCTCCGCGGTAAACATCCCGCGCTGACCACGCGCGTGGCAGCGCCGCTTTTTGCCGCCGGCGACGACCGGCTGGCGCGCATTCTCGCCGACCAAGTGAGAACTGTAGGGGCGTGCCTTGTGCGCGCCCGCTCGGGCGACGACACGTTCCCATCTCGCGTCGCCCTCGTGGACCATGGCAGCCCGGCCAAGGCCGTGACCGAGGTGCGCAATGCGCTGGCACGGCAACTCGGCACTCTGCTCGGCCCGGATTACACGGTCGCGCCCGCCAGCATGGAACGCCGCGAAGGCGCGGCCTATGATTTCTGCGAACCGTTGCTCGAGCGCCTGCTGCGCATGCCCGGCTGGAACACCAGCGAGGTGGCCGTCGCGATGCAGTTTCTCCTGCCCGGCCGCCACGCCGGCCCGGACGGCGACGTGGCGCAAATCTGCCGCGGCGCCGAAATTGCGGCCGGCGGCGCCTTGCGCACGTTGATGACCGGTCTTGTCGCCGAGCATCCGCTGCTGGTGGACATCCTGGTGGATCGCTGGCGGGCGACGGGCTGACTAGCCGGAGGGCGCAGAGTCCCCGCGGACCGGTATCTGTTGTGGGCGGCCTGCTTGCAGGCGCCACGCGTGAGGACTTAGTGGCGCGAGCAAGCTCGCCGCCCACCTGGTCATTCAGCTTTGGTCCGATCAGCCAGCTCCGGCACCTGCTGGGCGAAATCCGACACGCGCACGACCTCGCCGATTACGACGAGGGCCGGCGCCGCGATGGCTTCCGCCGGAATCGAGGCGGCCTCGGCCAGCGTCGTGATCGTGATTTTCTGGGCCGGCAACGTGGCCTGGCTGATCAGCGCCAGCGGCGTCGTGCCAAGCATGCCATGCTGGAAGAGGTTGTGCACGATCTCCGGCAGGCGGCGCACACCCATGTAGAAACAGAGCGTGGCCTTCAGCCTCGCCAGCGCGGCCCAGTCCAGCCCGCCGGTGTTGGCCGCGCACTGGTGGCCGGTCACAAAAACCACGGCCGATGAAAAATCGCGATGCGTCAGCGGCAGGCCGGCCACCGAGGCCGCGGCCGTGGCGGCGGTCACCCCGGGCACGATCTCGTAAGGCAGTCCGGCGGCGCGCAACGCCTCGATCTCCTCCCCGGCCCGGCCGAACACCAGCGGATCACCGCCCTTGAGACGCACGACTTTCCTGCCGGCCTGCGCCAACGAAACCAGCAGGGAGTTGATCTCGCCCTGCGACGCATTGTGCCGGCCGGCGCGTTTGCCAACGGCGTGCAACTCGCACCCGGCGGCGCAGTGCTGCAGCAAATCGCTGTTCGCCAGCTCGTCGTACACGACGGCTTCGGCGCCTTCGAGCGCCCTCAGGCCCCGAATCGTGATCAAGTCAGCCGCACCCGGACCAGCTCCTATCAACCAAACAAACCCTTTGGTTATAGTGACTTGATTTGTATTCATGACTTCTTTAGTAAATATGACGCCTTTTAATCTTTATCTTTTCGAGGAAGTGGCAAGCGTTTCGTCAGTCATGTCCACCACCGCCTCCGCTCCCCTTTCCAAGAACGAACTCCTCAAGCAACGCGCTCCGACGCTGGCCGGCAATATCGCCGCGACCCTTCACGATCCGGCCGCCGAGAAATTCTCGGAGGACGACGAGCAGTTCATCAAATTCCACGGCATTTACCAACAGGACGACCGCGACCTCCGCAAGACCGGCAAGAAGTGGCTGGTCATGATCCGCGGACGCATTCCGGGCGGCGTGATGACCTCCAACCAATGGAAGGTCTTCGACGACCTCGCGACCGAGTACGGCAACAACACGCTGCGCATCACCACCCGCCAGAGCATCCAGTTCCACGGCGTCGTGAAGAAGGGCCTCGGCCCGCTCGTCAAGCGCATCAACGACTCGCTCCTCTCCACCCTCGCGGCCTGCGGCGACGTCAACCGCAACATCACCGTCTCCCCCACGCCCGCCACGACCAAGGCCCGCGCCGAGGTCTTCGCCGACAGCCTGGCCGTGATGGACGCCCTCGCGCCGAAGACGCCCGCCTACCACTCGATCTGGGTCGACAACGTCCAGCTCAACCTCGACGCCCCGGAGAACACCGGCTTCGTCGACCCGCTTTACGGCCAGACCTACCTCCCGCGCAAGTTCAAGACCTCCTTCGTGATCCCGCCGTCCAACGACATGGACGTCTTCACGAACGACCTCGGTTTCATCGCCGTGATCGAGAACGACCGCCTCATCGGCTACAACCTCGCCGTCGGCGGCGGCCTCGGCCGCAGCCATGGCAACGAGCAGACCTACCCGCGCCTCGCCGACGTCGTCGGCTTCTTCCCGCGCGAGAAGGTCGTCGAGGTCGCCAAGGCCGTCCTCACCATCCACCGCGATTTCGGCGACCGCACCAACCGCAAGCACGCCCGCCTCAAGTACGTCGTCGAGGAGCGCGGCGCCGCCTGGATGACCGCCGAGATCAACCGCCGCACGGGTGACGTCCTCTCCGGCGTGCGCCGCTTCGCGTTCACCACGACCACCGACGCCTATGGCTGGCAGCGCGCCGTCGACGGATCGGACTTCCTCACCCTCTTCGTGCAGACCGGCCGCATCAAGGACGTCGAGGGCCACGCAATGAAGACCGCGCTGCGCCAGGTCGCCGAAAAGTTCCCGCACGTCGAGTTCCGCCTCAGCGCCAACCAGAACGTCATCCTCGCCAATGTCCCGCCCGCCGACCGCGCCGGCATCGACGCCCTGCTCAAGTCGCACGGCGTGAAGACGAGCGACCAGGCTTCGATCCTCCACGCCGCCTCGATGGCCTGCCCCTCCCTGCCGACCTGCGGCCTCGGTCTCGCCGAGTCGGAGCGTGCGCTCCCCGGCTTCATCAACCGCATCGAGAAGCTCACCGCCGAGCTCGGCCTCGCGCACGAGGAGATCATCATCCGCTCCACCGGCTGCCCCAACGGCTGCGCCCGCCCCTACATGGCCGAGATCGGCTTCGTCGGCAAGGCGCCCGGCAAGTACCAGCTCTGGCTCGGCGGCGATGTCTCCGGCCAGCGCCTCAACCGCGTCTACAAGGACGTCATCAAGGATGCCGACCTCGAGGCCGAGTTGAAGCCGTTGTTCACCCGCTGGAAGAACGAACGCGTCACCGGCGAGCGCTTCGGCGACTTCGCCACCCGCGTGCTCCTACCCGAGGCGGCCATCGCCGCGGCGGCGGCAGCCGCAGCGAAAGCCGCGGCCGCTCCGGCCGCCCTCGCCGCCACCTCCTGATCGCCGCCATGAATTCCACCGACCTGGCCCGGCTCAACGCCGAGCTCGCCACCAAGTCGCCGCTCGAGGTCGTCCGCTGGGCCGTCGCCCAGGCCGGCGGCCGCGCGATCGTCTCGACCAACTTCCGTCCCTACGAGGCCGTCGTCCTCCACCTCGCCGTGCAGGCGCAGCCCGATATCCCGGTGCTCTGGGTGGACCACGGTTACAACCGCGCGGCCACCTACAGGCACGCCGAGCAGCTGCGCGCGCAGCTCGGGCTGAACCTCAAGCCCTACCTGCCGAAGATGACGCCCGCCCACCGCGACGCCGTCCACGGCCCCATTCCGTCGCTCGATGACGAGGCCGGCCTGAAGCAGTTCAGCGGCGTGATGAAACTCGAGCCCTTTCAGCGCGGCATGAAGGAACTGGCGCCGACCGTCTGGATCACCGCGCTCCGCAAGGTGCAGAACCCGAACCGTGCCGGCCTCGACCTCGTGTCGCCCGATGCGAACTTCGGCGCGCTGAAGGTCAGTCCGGTCTTCCATTGGAGCGACGCTCAGATGGAGGCCTATCTCGCCGAGCACCGGCTGCCCAACGAGTGGGATTACTTCGACCCGGCCAAGGCCGACGAGAAACGCGAGTGCGGCCTGCACGCCGCGTGGGGCAAGAACGCCGCCCAGACCGCCGCCGCCCGATGAACAATTATCATCTCGACCACCTGGACCTCCTCGAGACGGAGGCCATCCACATCATGCGCGAGGTCGCGGGCGAATTCGAGCGCCCCGTGCTCCTCTTCTCCGGCGGCAAGGACTCCATCTGCCTGCTGCGCCTCGCCGAGAAGGCGTTCCGCCCGTCGGACATCCCGATGCCGTTCCTCAACGTCGAGACCGGCCACGAATTCCCCGAGCTGATCGCGTTCCGCGACCGCCGCGCCAGGGAGCTCGGCGCCAAGCTCATCGTCCGCACCGTGGACCAGGCGCTGGCCAACGGCTCCGCCACGCAGGCCCCGGGCGAGGTCAGCCGCAACAAGCTCCAGATTCCCGTCCTCCTCGGCGCCATCGAGGAATTCCGCTTCGACTGCGCCATCGGCGGCGCCCGCCGCGACGAGGAGAAGGCGCGCGCCAAGGAGCGCTTCTTCAGCTTCCGCGACAGCTTCGGCCAGTGGGATCCGAAGAACCAGCGCCCCGAGATCTGGAACCTCTACAACGGCCGCCTCAACGCCGGCGAAAACATGCGCGTGTTTCCGCTGAGCAACTGGACCGAGATGGACGTCTGGGAATACATCCGCCGTGAAAAGCTCGAGGTGCCCAACATCTACTTCAGCCACACCCGCGAGTGCTTCCGCCGCAACGGCCAGTGGCTGCCCGTGCCGCCCCCGCACACCGACGCGACCAGGCCCGATCCCTACGCCGGCGCGCGGCCCAAACCGGCCGAACCCGCGAAAACGATGGTCTGCCGCGTGCGCACCATCGCCGACATGATCAGCACCGGCATGATCGAAAGCCCCGCCGACAACGTGGACGACATCATTGCCGAGGTCGCCGCCGCCCGCGTCACCGAACGCGGCTCCCGCGCCGACGACAAGGCCTCCGAGGCCGCCATGGAAGACCGCAAGAAGGCGGGTTATTTCTAACCCGCGGAGATCGGGATTCGAAGATCGGAGATCGCATGAACTCACCAAAATCATTTGAGGACCTCGACGCCTGGAAGGCGGCGCGCGACCTCACCAATGAGGTCTATGCGCTATGCCGGCACGATCCGCTCAACCGTGATTTCGGGCTCACCGATCAGCTCCGCCGTGCCGCCGTCTCGGCGATGAACAACATCGCCGAAGGATGGGAAAGCTACCACGTCGCCGAAAAGATCCAGTTCTACAACATCGCCCGCCGCTCCTGTGGCGAAGTGCGTTCCATGTCCTACGTCCTGCTCGACAACCAATTTGTGTCCGCGGCCGGGCAAACCTCGCTTCGCGACCGCTGCATACGCAGCGGGCAGCTCATCAGCGGCCTCATCCGCTCCCTCAACGACCGCTCTTAATTTCCATGTCTGCCTCGTCCACTCTTTCCCCGAACTCCGATCTCCGAACTTCGATCTCCGAATATCGACCAACGGCGAAGCCGGTGGTGGATATTCTGCGTCTCAACACCTGCGGCTCCGTCGACGACGGCAAATCCACGCTCATCGGCCGCCTCCTCTACGATTCGAAATCGCTCATGGAGGACCAGCTCGAGGCCCTTGAGCGCTCCGCCGACATCACCGGTGGCGGCCAGATCAACCTCGCCAACCTCACCGACGGCCTCCGCGCCGAGCGCGAGCAGGGCATCACGATCGACGTCGCCTACCGCTACTTCGCCACGCCGCGCCGCAAGTTCATCATCGCCGACACCCCGGGCCACGTGCAGTACACGCGCAACATGGTCACAGGCGCCTCGACGGCCAACCTGTCCATCGTGCTCGTCGACGCCCGCGCCGGCGTGATCGAGCAGAGCCGGCGCCACACCGCCATCGCTTCGCTCCTGCGCATCCCGCACCTCGTCGTCGCCGTCAACAAGATGGACCTCGTCGGCTGGAGCGAGGCGCGCTTCAACGAGATCCGCGCCCAGTTCGAGCAGTTCCTGCCCCGCCTCGACATCAAGGACGTGAAGTTCATCCCGCTCAGCGCGCTCAACGGCGACAACGTTGTCGAGCCCTCGCAGCACACGCCCTGGTACGCCGGCCCCACGCTGCTCGGCCATCTCGAGACCGTGCACATCGCCAGCGACCACAACCTGAACGGTTTCCGCCTGCCGGTGCAATGGGTCAACCGCCCGAACAACCCCACCGATCCCCGCCTCCACGATTTCCGCGGCTTCAGCGGCCAGATCGCCGGCGGCATCGTCCGCACCGGCCAGAAGGTCATGACCCTCCCCGGCGGCGTGGTTTCCACCGTGAAGGAGATCCACACCTACGACGGCCCGCGCACCGAGGCCTTCTGCCCGCAATCCGTCTCCATCGTGCTCGAGCACGACGTGGACGTGAGCCGCGGCAGCATGATCGTCGGCATGGATGCGCTGCCCGGCGGCGCCACCGAGCTGCACGCCAAGGTGTGCTGGATGCATCCGCGCGCCCTCCAGCGCGGGAAGAAGTACTTCCTCAAGCACACGACGAGCACCGTCCAGGCCATCGTCACCGAGATCGAGAGCCGCCTGAACATGGAGACGCTCGAGGCCCAGCCCGGCCCGACGGAGCTCGCGATGAACGACCTCGGCGAGATCCGCATCCGCACGGCCAGGCCGCTTTTCTACGACGGCTACGCCACGAACCGCCTCACCGGTTCCTTCATCCTCGTCGAACAGGGCACCAACGCCACCGTCGCCGCCGGCATGCTGCTCGCTCCCACGGAACTCGTGAAACCCGAGAACACCGACTACGCGATCTGAGCCCGAAGGACCTTAACCACAGATGATCACAGATGGGCACAGATTCGATCCGGCGGAGCACCTTGTAGGGGCGTGGCTTGTCCACGCCCTTCGCGGGCGGGCTCAAGGCCCGTCCCCGTGGGATCGCTCCATTCGTGTCCATTCGTGTCCATTCGTGGTCTCCCCGGCCTTGTTCAAGTTCGCCCCATGAGAATCTCCGTCAAAGTCGACTACGCCTGCCGCGTGATGGCCGAGCTCGCCCGCCTCGAGGGCTCGGGCGAGCTGGCGCAGATCGACCACCTGGCGCGCACCGAGGCCGTCCCGGCCAATTTCCTCGCCCAGATCCTCGGCAAGCTGCGCATGCACGGCCTCATCGCCAGCCGCCGCGGCAATCTCGGCGGCTACCGCCTGGCGCGTCCGGCCGATGAGATCTCGCTGCACGACATCATGCTGGCCGTCGAAGGGGAATTCCTCGGCCTGAGCGGCAATTTCCAGGGCCAGAGCGGCCGCCGTCTCAAGCAGGTGTGGAGCGAGGTCCGCGCCTCGCTCGCCGACAAGCTCAAGAGCTACACCCTCGACCAGCTCGCCACGAAGAGCCCGGGCGAGATGTATTATATCTAGGCTCCGGCCGGGTTTGCCTCGTGGGCGGCCAGCCCGCTGGCACCACGACCGACCCGATGCATTCGCGGCGTGGGCAAGCTCACCGCCCACAATGGAGCACAGCCCTCCGGAGGCCGGGTTCCCCTTGATTTCCCGCTGGCTGCCGCCGCGACCGCACCCTACAGCTTGGGGGCCATGCCCGAGCCCACGTCGCTTTCGCACCGCGCCATTCCGCTGCTGATCGCCGTCGCCTTTCTGCTGTTCATCACCGGCGTTTTCTTCCCGTTCTTCCAGGTCACGAAGTTCTGGGTCTTCAACGACGCCATCTCGGTCGTGGGCGGCATCATCACGCTGTTCCACGAGCGCGAGTATTTCCTCTTCGCCGTGCTCACGCTGTTCACGCTCGTCTTCCCGTGCGTGAAACTCGGGCTGCTGTCCCTCGTCTGGCTGGAGCGCGAACACGACCTCGCCAGGATGCGCCGGCTGCACGGTTGGGTCGAGTCGCTCGGCAAGTGGTCGATGCTCGACGTGTTCGTCGTGGCGATCCTGATCGTCGCGATGAAGTCCGCCGCCGTGGCCGAGATTCACATCGGATCCGGGCTCTACCTGTTCACGTTCTCGGTGATCGCCACGCAATTCGCCTCCGCCTGGGTCGCCCGGCATCTGGCGAAAAAGTAGCCGGCCCGGCCGGTTTTTCTCCTAAAAAAATGGGCCGCGGTGCACCCCTGCACCGCGGCCCTGTTGCACACACACATTTCCGTCCGGCGGCTCACGCCGTCAGAAGCGGAAGTTGGTTCCGACCGTGAATTCCGAGTTTTGTTCGTCGTCGCGCGAAAAACCCGCGGTCAGGGCCCAGTTGCGATCGAGCCAATAGCTGCCCTTCACGCCATAATTCCACCGGCCCTCGTTGGCGAGGTCGGGGGCGTCGGCATATTTCACGAAGGGCGTGACCGTGGCGCGGGGGAGAACCTGGAATTCCACGCCGGCTCCGACACTCCAGAGCCAGGAATCATCCCGGGCGCCGGCGAAGCGTTGCCACACGTAGCCCGCGCCGGCCTCGAGGTAGGGCTTGCCCCACGAGTAGGCCGTGCTGAAGGCGCGCAGGCTCGCGGCCAGCGTATGCTGCTTCACGCGCGATCCGCCGAAGAGGCCGGACTGCAGGTAATCATAGGAGAGCACGGCGTCGAAACCGTCGTTCAACGGCTGGTTCCACTCGAACGCATAGCGGTCGGCGCTCGTCGAGGTGCCGTCGAGATCGATGTAGCCGTAGGTGAGCGTCGCGTGACTCTGGCCGAGCAGGCTCAGGTCGCCCGTGGTCCGGGCCGCCGCGGAAACGTCGGACTGTTGCGTGACGACGACCGAGTCGTCCGCCCGCACGGAGGCAGCGAGGCCCAGCGAGAACGCCGCGGCCAACAGGAAGGATTTCAAGGGTAGTTTCTGTTTCATGTTCATTGTTGGTATTGGTTTGGTGTGTAACCCGCGCCGGAAAGCGCGGCTTACACGCCTGAAAACAACCGTTCGGCCCCGGCGGTTCCGACCGGGCGACATTCCGTAAAATTTTGTCCCCCCGCACGGAACCGCCCCGACGTCCGCCTGTCGCCCCCGGGCGCTTGCGTATCCCCGGGCCGTGGCTAGCTTTCGCGCACCCATGAAATTTCCGCGCCTTCTGCTCATGTCCTTCTCCCTGCTCGGTCTCTTCAAATTCGCCTCCGCCAGCTCGCTCGCGGTCGGCGCCGATGCGCCCGTCGTGTCCGCCGTCACCGACACCGGCGAAACCCTGAACCTCGGCGACGTCTACGCGAAGAACACCTATACGGTGGTCTGGTTCTATCCGAAGGCGCTCACGGGCGGCTGCACCAAGCAGGGCTGCTCGCTGCGCGACGCCAGCGTCGAACTCAGGCAGCGCGGCGCCGCCGTCATCGGCGTGAGCCTCGACGGCGTCGAGGCGCAGAAAAAATTCAAGGAGACGAACAACTTTCCATTCCCGCTGCTCGCCGACACCGACAAGAAGGTCGTGAAGGCCTTCGGCCAGAACGCGACCCTCTTCGCCTCCCGCGAGTGCTACATCATCAAGGGCGGCAAGATCGTCTACAAGGACGAGGGCGTGACCGACAAGCAGGCGGAAAACGTCCTCGCCTTCATCGACCGCGACCAGAAGGGCTGAGCCGGCGGATCGCCGGTTGATTTGCAGGGCGGGGTCGCCGAACCCCGCCTTTTTTGTTCGCAGACGGCATCTTGTTCGCAGCGGGGTTCGGCGACCCTGGCCCTACAGGGTTTCCCGCGCCCAGCGGTTTGCCAGCAGGCCGTTGAGGAAAAGCTGCACCGGGTGGTAGAACATGACCGGGAGCAGGATCAGCGGCAGGTCCGCGCGTTCGCCGAAGATCAGCACCGCCAGCGGCACGCCCATCGCGAGCGTTTTCTTCACCGAGCAAAAATAGGCGGCGATCATGTCCTCGCGCCCGAGCCGCAGCAGCCGGCAGGTTGCAAAGACGAGCCCCGACATCGCGCCGAACAACCCCAGCACCACGCCCAGCACCTGGAGCGTGAGCGCGAGGCCGTGCGTGGCCCAGATGCGGTCCTGCACGGAATCGCAAAAGGCCGTGTAGACGATGAACAGGATCACGGTGTTGCTGATCCGCGCGACCCACGCCTTGCGCGCATCGATCCACGCGGCCAGCCGCGGACGCAGGATTATGCCGAGCGCGAAGGGCACGAGCGTGAGCAGCGTGATCTTCAGCAGCAGCGGCCCGATCGGACCCGCCTGACCCGTGCGGTTCATCAGGAGCTGCACCAGCAGCGGCGTGGCGATCACACCGACGATGTTCGAGAGCGCCGCGTTGAACAGCGCGCCCGCGGTGTTGCCACGCGCGACGGCGGTCAGCACCACCGAGGTCGAGATCGTCGAAGGCAGCACGCAAAGGTACAGAAAGCCCTGACGGATCGCCTCGGGCTCGCCGGGCCAGAGGACGGTCGTGAGCGCATTGAGCGCGAGTCCCGCCAGCGGGAAGATTACAAACGTGTAGGCCTGGATCAGCCCGTGCAGGCGCCAGTTGCCCGCGCCGCTTTTGATCTTCTCGAGGGCGAGGGACAGCCCCTGCAGGAACAGGATCAGCGCGATGCCGCCGTTGTTCACGAGTTCCGGCTGCAAGGCGCCGCCTCGCGCCCCGGCGGCGGGAAACAAAAACGCCAGGACGACGGCGCCGACCAGGCCGAGCAGGAACCCGTGGTTGCGCCACCAGGGGAGCGTCACGGGCGCGGGGGAACGGCGGGAGGGTTGCGGCGTGCTCATAATTCGTCGTCGTTCACCGCCGCGAGGATCTCGGCGTGCGGGTTGTGCCGGGCGCGTTCGATCCAGTCGGCGAACAGGGGCATCACGCCCAGCCATTCGGGCGGCAACGGCGCGGCCACGAGATCGATCACCCGCCACGTGCCATCCTCGGCCACGACGATGTTCCGGTCGTGGGTGTCGGCCACGAGCCACGGCTCGCCGTCGAGGAAGGCCAGGCGCGGGTGGTCGCGGTCGGCACGCAGGAAACGCGAGGGAATGGGAATGAACCGCTCCGGATCGAGCCCCGACACGTCGGTCTGCTCGGGCAGCATCCGCCCGAAGGTCTGCTTGGCCACCACCACGCCCTCGGGCGTGATGCCGGCGATTTCCGTCGGCATGCCGAGCAGGTGCGTCATGCGCAGCTTTTCGAAAAGGCGCCGGTAGCTGCCCGGCACGGCCGTCGCCTGCAGGACCTCGCCCTCGCCGCGACCGAAGGCGAAGGTCGCGCCCACGTCGCCGCCCTCGCGGAACAGGAAAAACTTGTAGACCGAGTCGTCCGGGTCGGCGAAGGCCAGGGCCTCGACCCCGCCGCCGATGCGGCGCAAACTCGGCGTGTTGGCCTCGAAGGGGTCGGGCGAGTCGGAATCGAAACCGAAATCCTCCAGCCGCACCTGCGGCAGGGTTGCGCGAAACGCCCGGATCGCCTCGCCGAGCTCACGCCAGCGGTCCTCGGCAAACTCCAGCAGGCCTACTTCGTCGTCCTGGGCGAGGACGAGGCTGCGGTCGTGATGTGCTGCGAAAGAGCATTCGGCTGCTTTTTCGCCCAGCTGATCGAGCGCCCGAAGTCGTTGCCCGTGACCGTCCAGAACAGCGGACCACCCTTCCGCGCCGGGGAGGCGGGGGCCTGAGAGGTGGGAGGGATGTCCGGTGAACGGGTCGGTTGCTGGCATGACTCGGCCATGCGCCCAAGGTCACGACGGTCGCGCCCGGACGCAAAAACTATTTGTGCGCAGGCTGTTCACATCGAAACGCGAGGCGAGAAAACAAGGGTCCGGGGCTTGCGCCGGACGTTTTTCGCGGCAAAACCTCTCGCTTGACACCCCCCGCCCACCCGGGGACTCTGGCCCTCTTTTTGCCATAAAACCATGAAGCCTACATTCCGTCCGCATCGCAAGAAACGCGCCCGCAAGATCGGTTTTCGCGCCCGCAAGGCCACCCGCGGCGGCCGCAAGGTCCTCGCCGCCCGCCGCCGCAAGGGCCGCAAGCGCCTGACCGTCGTCTGAGCGATGCATCTCCGCGCCGGGCAGCGCCTGCGGCGCAACAACGAGTTCCGCGCCGTCCGAGAGCAGGGCCGCCGCCAGGATTGCGGGGCCTTCCTGCTCACTTGGCGCGTACGCCCGGCCGATGAGCCCGCCGCGCCCGCCCGCGTGGGTGTGGTCGCCTCCCGGGCGGCGGTCGGCAATGCCGTTCACCGCAACGCCGCCAAGCGCCGCCTCCGCGAGCTCTACCGCCGTCACCAGCATCTGGTGCCGCCTGGCCTCGACTTGGTTCTGACCGCCCGCGCCGCCCTTCTGCGGATATCCTTCGCCGAGGCGGCGCAGCGTTTCACCCACGCCTGCAGCCGGCTGGCCGTGCCGCCCGCGCCCCATGCCTGACCTGCCCGCCCGCCTCGCCCGCCTGCCCGTGCGCGTGCTCGACGCGGCGCTCTGGCTTTACCAGCGCACCTTGTCCCCGGCGTTGAGCGCGCTCAATCCGCACTGCGGCTGCCGCTTCGCCCCGACCTGTTCGCACTACGCCCGCGAAGCCTTGCGCGAACACGGCCTGTTCGCCGGCCTCCTCCTCACCGTCACGCGCCTCGCCAAATGCGGCCCCTGGCACCCTGGCGGCGAGGATCCCGTCCCGCCGCGCGCCCGCCCCGTCTGCACCGCGGTGCGCCGGCAGGCCTGAATGCCTTTCCGCTCCCGCTTCCACTTCCACTCTCCCCTCCCTAATGGATAAAAAGAACACGACCATCGGTGTGCTCCTGCTCGTCCTCGCCGTGGGCAGCATGATTTTCAGCGCCAAGTACGGCCAGAAACCGGCCGCGCCGCTGCCGCTCACCTCCGCCCCGACCGAGACCGCGGCCCCCGCCGCCACCCCCGCCGTGGACGGCGCGCCGGCCGCGACACCCCCGCCCGCCTCCGGACCCGTTTCCGCCCCCGCGCTGGGCCTCGCCGAGACCGTCACGCTCAGCAACGACGTGATGATCGTGACGCTCACGAATCACGGCGGCGCGATCGACTCCGTCGCCCTCAAGCATCACCTCGCGATCAAGGGCCAGCCCGGCCTCTACACCCTGAATTCCGTGAAGGCCGCGCCCGCGCTCAGCCTCGCCGACTTCCCCGGTGCTGACCGCGCCACGGCCTACACGCTCGTCTCCAAGACCGGGACCGAGGCCGTCTATCGCGCCACCAGCGAGACGCTCGAGGTCACCCGCCGCTACTCGCTCGAGAAGGCGCCCCACCGCGACGACTATCAGATCCGCCACGAGACGACCTTCCGCAACCTCACCGACAAGCCGCTGGTGCTGCCCAAGGCCGTGTTCAACCTCGGCACCGCCACCCCGCTCAACGCCGCCGACTACGGCATCTACCTCAACACCGGCTACGGCGACGGCAATGACCACCATTTCATCGCCCGCAGCGACCTCGAGGGCGGCGGTTTCCTCAGCTGGATCGGCGTGAAGGACGGACGTCCGCCCGCGTTCATCGAGCGTTCCTCCGCCATCACCTGGGCCACGGTGAAGAACCAGTTCTTCTGCATGATCCTCACGCCCGACCAGCCGGGCAGCGGCGTGCGCACCGAACGCGTGAAATTGGATCCCAACGCGCCCGTCGACGATCACCGCCTCTACGGGGTCACCGGTTACGCCCAGTTCGAACTCAAGCCCCTCGCGGCCGGCGCCTCCACCACGTTCGGCGCCGACTACTACGCCGGCCCCAAGGAATACAAGCGCCTCGGCAACGGCGATGTCTTCAAGCACGGCGAGGAGAAGGTCATGCAGTTCGACTCCTTCTTCTTCAACAAGATCTTCCTCTCGGGCTTCTTCGCCCCGCTGCTCCTCACCATCCTGAACTGGACGCACGGCCTCGTCGCCCACGTGTCGCCCACCTGGGCCTGGGGCTGGGCCATCGTCATCACGACGCTCCTGCTGAAGGTCGTCTTCCTGCCGCTGACGCTCGCCGCCTCCAAGTCCGCCAAGCGCATGGCCAAGCTCCAGCCGCACATGCAGGCGCTCCGCGAAAAGTACAAGGACAACCCCCAGAAGATGCAGGCCGAGACGCTCCGCATCTTCCGCGAGAACAAGGTCAATCCCGTCGGCGGCTGCATCCCGATCCTGATCACGATCCCGTTCTTCGTCGGCTTCTTCGCCATGCTGCAGAGCGCCTCCGACCTGCGCTTCGCCGAATTCCTGTGGGTCAGCGACCTGTCCGCGCCCGATACCGTCGCGCGCGTGTTCGGCCTGCCCATCAACATCATGCCGCTGCTCATGGGCGCGACCATGATCTTCCAGATGAGGCTCACGCCCACGCCGACGGCCGACCCGGCGCAGCAGACCATGTTCAAGATCATGCCGTGGATCTTCACGCTCTTCTGCTACACCTTCGCCTCCGGCCTCGCGCTCTACTCGACCATCAACGGCCTCTTCACCATCGGCCAGCAGATGATCATCAACCGCATGCCGGAACCCCAGCTGCCCATCAACAATCCCGAGGGCGCCAAGTCCGGCGGCATGAAGAACGTCACGCCGAAGAAAAAGAAGTGAGGCCATGGCCGGTCCTCGGGGCCGGCCGTTTTGCCCCCCTTCCGAACTCCGGCTCCCGATTTCCTTCCGCCATGGCCGGCCATAACAAATGGTCCAAGGTGAAACGGCTCAAGGCCGTGACCGACGCCCGCAAGGGCAAGGTCTTCTCGCGCCTCTCGCGCGACATCACCATGGCCGCCAAGGCCGGCGGCGGCGACCCCGCCGGCAACGCACGCCTGCGCACGCTTCTCCTGAAGGCCCGCGAGGCCAACATGCCCGCCGACAACGTCGACCGGGCCGTCAAGAAGGGCACCGGCGAACTGCCCGGCGTCGTCTTCGAGGAGCTTCACTACGAGGGTTACGGCCCGGGCGGCGCGGCGTTCATCGTCCAGGCCACGACCGACAACAAGGTCCGCACCGCGCAGAACGTCCGCTCGATCTTCTCCGCCCACGGCGGCAACCTCGCGCAGAGCGGCGCCGTCGCCTTCCAATTTTTGCATGCCGGCCAGTTCCTCATCGCGAAGGAGCAGGTGGCCGAGGACCGGCTGATGGAGATCGCCCTCGAAGCCGGCGCCGACGACGTCATCACCACCGAGCAGGGCCATGAGGTCCGCTGCGGCATCCACGCCTTCGACAAGGTCGCCCTCGCGCTCGAGCAGGCCGGCATCAGGCCCGAGTCCGCCGAGATCGCCTACATCCCCACGACGACCGTGCCGGTGGACGCCGCCACCGCCGGGTCGTTGGAAAAGCTCCACGACGCCCTCGATGCCGACGACGACGTGTCGGCCGTCTACTCCAACGAAGACGCCGGTTGAGCCGGGTTTTTTGTAGGGCGGGGTCGCCGAACCCCGCCTCGGTTCGATCACGACATCGCGTTCTCGGCAGGGTCCGGCACCCGGCCCTCACTCACTCCCTGCCCTTGCCGCTCTTCGCCGCCGGCTTGAGCTCCACCGGGATGCTGCGCTTCGCGTAAGCCTCGTAGTCGGGCACCAGGCGCTCGTATTCGCCGTGCAGCAGCGGCGATGACACGATGAAATCAGCCGTCGCGCGATCGCAGGCCACCGGCACGTTCCACACCACGGCCATGCGCAGCAGCGCCTTCACGTCGGGGTCGTGCGGCTGCGCGGCCAGCGGGTCCCAGAAGAAGATCAGAAAATCGACCTTCCCCTCCACAATGAGCGCGCCGATCTGCTGGTCGCCCCCGAGCGGTCCGCTCAGGAGCTTCTTCACGGGAATGCCCAGCACCTGTTCCACCAGCCCGCCGGTGGTGCCGGTCGCGAGGATCTCGTGCTCAACGAGCACCGCCTTGTTGTAGCGCACCCAGTCCACGATGCTCTGCTTCTGGCCGTCGTGCGCGACGAGGGCGATCCGCTTGCGGTTCGCCATTTTGATTTTCTTGTAGGTCATGAAAGGCTCAGCCGGCCGGGTCAAAATGCGCGACCTGCCGCGAAAGCGTCTTTTCCAGGCTGCCGCACACCAGCTCGCACAATTTCGGGATGGTGGGGTCCGCGATGCGGTAGAAGACCTGCAGGCCTTCCTTGCGCCGTGCCAGGATGTGTGACGCCGTGAGCGTCTGCAGGTGGCGCGAGACGTTGGCCTGGGTGCCGTCGGTCGCCGCCACGAGCTCGGTCACGTTCCGCTCCCCGTCGAACAGCGCCTGGATGAGGCGCAACCGCATCGGCTCGGCCAGCACGGCGAAGCGCTGCGCCACGAGCTGCAGGGCATCCTCGGAAAGCGGGCGGTGTTTGGCCATCCGGGCGAGGAAACAGCCTCTTGACATGATGGCAAGTATATGCGTATATGCTCATATAAAGTCAAAACAAATCCACCCCTCATGACCACCCACCAGCTCGTCCGCCTGCTCGCCGGCTCCGTCACCCTGATCGGAGTCGCCCTCACCCACTGGGTCAGCCCCTGGTGGCTGCTCGTGCCCGCCTTCGTCGGCCTGAACCTCGTCCAGTCCGTCTTCACCGGCTTCTGCCCGCCCACCCTCATCCTGCACAAGCTCGGCTGGGTCGACACCAACGACGTCATCCACTGGGGCGGCCGCCGTTGAAACCCCGCGTCATGTCCCGTCTCCTCTCCCACCTCGTGCCCGTGGCCGTCGGCGCCCTGCTCGGCGGCCTGTTGGGTTATTTCGGCCAGTGCAGCAACGGCACCTGCCCCCTGACCGCCACCTGGTGGCGCGGGGCGCTGTATGGCGCCGCAATGGGCCTGTTGCTCTCCCTTTCCTCCTCCAAGCCGTGAAACCCGCCTTCCTCCTTCCGCTGCTTGCCCTGACGTTGGTCACCGGCTGCACCCGGCAAAACCCGGTCGCCGCCACGCCGGAGACCGGAACGCTGCCGGTGCGGACTGCCATCGCTGACGCCGCCTCGTTGCCAGCCGTCATCGAGATGCCCGCCACCATCCGGCCCGCCGAACGCGCCGTCATCTCGGCCAAGGTGTCCGGCACCATCGCCTCGCTCCCGTGGGGGCTCGGTCAGGCCGCGAACGCCGGCGACGTCCTCGCCAGCCTCTCCGTGCCCGAAATCGAGGCGCGCGTCCGTCAGGCGCAGGCGCAGCTGGCCGAGAACGAGCGCGCCGTCGCGCGCGAACACACGCTCGTGACCAAGGGCGTCAATCCGCCCGACACGCTCCGCGACGCCGAGGACCGCCTGCGTTTTGCCCAGGCCGGCCTCGCCGAGGCCGAGGCGATGCTCGCCTACGCCAGCATCCGCGCGCCGTTCGCCGGCGTCATCACGGAAAAACACGTGCTCCCCGGTGACCTCGCCACCCCCGGTCTGCCGCTGCTGGTGCTCGAATCCACATCCCGCCTCCGGGCCGAGGGCACCGTGCCGGAACAGGCGGCCTCCACCCTGCGCATCGGAGATTCGCTGCCGGTCGTGGTCCATGACGGCGCCCCGGCTGTCGAGGGCCGCATCGAGGAACTCTCCGTCGCGGCCGACGCCGTGAGCCGTTCCGTGTTGGTCAAGGTCTCCCTGCCGGCCGGCTCCGCCCGCTCGGGCCAGTTCGCCCGGTTACAGGTCACCGCCGGCGTCGCCGAATCCGTGCGGGTTCCCGCCACCGCTGTCACGCGCTTTGGCCAGATGGAACGCGTTTTTGTCGTCGAAGACGGTCGCGCCCTTCTCCGCCTCGTCAAGACCGGCCGTACCGCGGCCGACCGCATCGAAATCCTGTCCGGACTCAGCGCCGGCGAGCACGTCGTCCTCGCTCCGCCCGCCATGCTCCGCGACGGCCAGGCCGTGGCCGTTCAGCCATGAACACGCCCGGTTCATCCGCACCGCACGGTTTCGCCGGCCGGCTGGCGGGGCTGTTCACGGATTCCCGGCTCACCCCGCTGGCCGTCGTCGCCTCGTTGCTGCTCGGCCTGTTCGCGGTGATCATGCTTCCCCGCGAAGAGGAGCCGCAGATCAAGGTGCCGATGGTGGACGTCCTAGTCGCCATGCCCGGCGCCACCGCGCGCGAGGTCGAGAACCGCGTCACGCGCCCGATGGAGAAGCTCCTCTGGGAAATCCCGGGCGTAGAATACCTCTACTCCACGTCCCGCCCCGGCAGCGCGATGGTCATCGTCCGTTTCAAGGTCGGTTCCGACCTCGAGCAGAGCCTCGTGCGCCTCAACCAGAAGCTGCAGGCCAACTACGACCGGATCCCGCCGGGCGTGAGCGCTCCGCTCATCAAACCGCGCACGATCGACGACGTCCCCGTCGCCGCCGTCACGCTGCACAGCGCCACGCACGACCATCTCACCCTGCGCCGCCTGGCCGCCCAGCTGGACGACGCCATCAAGGCCTTGCCAGACGTCGCCGAGACCGCGCTCATCGGGGGCGTGCGCCGGCAGCTGCGCGTGCAGGTCGATCCCGTGAAGCTCGCCTCGCGCCAGCTCACGCTCGACGACCTCGCCGCCGCCCTGCGCGCCGCGAACGCCCGCAGTCAGGATGGCGCGCTCACGACCGCCAACCGGGACCTGCTCGTCGAGACCGGCGGCTATTTCCGCGACGCCGCCGATGTCGCCAACCTCGTGCTCGGCGCCTGGCAGGACCGCCCCATCTTTCTCCGCGACGTCGCCACCGTCACCGACGGCCCCGCCGAACCCGCCGATTACGTCCTGTTCGGCCACGGCGACCACGCTCCTTCAATCGGGAATTCCGAAGAGGCCGCCGCCGTCACCCTCAGCATCGCCAAGCGCCCCGGCGCCAACGCCGTGACCGTTGTCCGCGCCGTCGAGGACACCGTCGCCCGCCTGCGCGGCGTGCTGCTGCCGGCCGATGTCAGCGCCACGTTCACCCGGGACTACGGCGCCACCGCCAGCGAGAAATCCAACGAACTCCTCCTGCACATGGGCATCGCGGTGTTCGGCGTCGCGCTGCTCATCCTGTTTTTCCTCGGCTGGCGCGAGTCGCTCGTCGTGCTGCTGGCCATCCCCGTGACGCTCGCGCTCACGCTGCTCGTTTTCTACCTCTACGGCTACACGCTGAACCGCATCACGCTCTTCGCGCTGATCTTCTCCATCGGCATCCTCGTGGACGACGCGATCGTCGTGGTGGAAAACATCGTCCGTCACCAGCGTCTGCCCTCGGCCTGCGGCAAATCGCTGCACCAGATCGCCGTCGAGGCCGTGAGCGAGGTGGGCAATCCGACCGTGCTCGCCACCTGGGCCGTCATCGCCGCCGTGCTGCCGATGGCCTTCGTCGGCGGCCTCATGGGCCCGTACATGCGCCCGATCCCGGTCGGCGCCAGCGCGGCCATGCTCTTTTCGCTGGTCGTCGCGTTCACGATCACCCCTTGGGCCGCCCTGCGCGTGCTGGGCCGGCACACGCCGAAGGTCTCGCCCACACACGACGCCGACCTCCACGATCAGGCGCCCGACACGTTCTTCACCCGCCTCTACCACCGCATCATGGACCCGATGATCGCCCGCGCCCGCTGGCGCTGGGGCTTCCTCGGCTTCGTCGCGGTGCTGCTGCTCGGTGCGATGGCGCTCGTCCCGGCCGGGCTGGTGAAGGTCAAGATGCTGCCCTTCGACAACAAGTCGGAGTTCCAGGTCATCCTCGACACGCCTGAGGGCACGACCCTCGAGGAAACCACCCGCATCGCCCGCGAACTCGCCGCCGCCGTCCGCACCGAACCCGAGGTGCGCGACGACCAGATCTACGCCGGCACGGCTTCGCCCTTCAATTTCAACGGCCTCGTCCGCCACTACTTCCTGCGGCGCGGCCCGAACGTCGCCGACCTCCAGGTCAACCTGCTGCCCAAGCACGAGCGCTCCGCCCAAAGCCACGACATCGCCGAGCGCGTCCGTCCGAAGCTGGCCGCCATCGCCGCGAAACACGGGGCCACGCTCGCGATCGCCGAGGTGCCGCCCGGCCCGCCCGTGCTGCAGACCCTCGTGGCCGAAATCTACGGACCGACCGAGGAGTCGCGTCTGGCCCTCGCCGCCCGCGTGAAGGAGATATTCGGGAAGACCGACGGCGTCGTCGACGTGGACTGGTACGTCGAGGAAACACAGCCGACCGTCCACCTGCGCGTCGACCGCACCAAGGCCGCGCTCCACGGCATCAGCGTTGCGACCATCTCGCGCACCATCCAAACCGCGATCAGCGGCGCCAGGGTGGACCTGCTCCACCAGCCTCTCGACCGCGAAGACGTGGATCTCGTGCTCGAACTTCCGCGCACCCTGCGCAGCCGGCCTGAGGACCTGCTGTCCCTCCAACTCCGCTCCGACCACGACGACGTCATCCGCGCCGGCGAACGCCCGCTCGTGCCGCTCGGTGAACTCGTCACCCTCGAGCGCACCGCCGGCGAGCGGAACCTCTACCGCAAGAACCTGCGCCCGGTCGTCTACGTGACGGGTGACGTGGCCGGCGCGGTCGCCAGCCCGGCCTACGCGCTCTTCGCCATGAACCGCGAACTGGCAAAGCTCGATGCGAATGAATTTGTAGGATCCGGTGGCACGGGTCAGGAGGCCCGTGCCACACTCAAAATCCATCACCTCGCCATGCCCGGCACCGAGCTCGAGCCCGCGATCAAGTGGGACGGTGAATGGCACGTGACGCTCGAGGTTTTCCGCGACCTTGGCCTGGCCTTCGCGGCGGTGTGCATCCTCATCTACATGCTCATGGTCGGCTGGTTCAAAAGCTACCTCACGCCCTTCCTGATCATGGTCGTGATCCCGCTTTCGCTGATCGGCATTTTGCCCGCCCATGCCGCGATGGGCGCGTTCTTCACCGCGACGTCGATGATCGGCTTCATGGCCGGCGCAGGCATCGTGGTGCGCAACTCGATCATCCTCGTGGATTTCATCGAGCTGCGCCGCTCGCAGGGTCTGCCGCTCGCCGAAGCCGTGGTCGAGGCCGGCGCCGTGCGTTTCCGCCCGATGCTCCTGACCGCCCTCGCCGTGATCGTGGGCGCCTCCGTGATCCTCGCCGACCCGATCTTCCAAGGCCTCGCGCTTTCGCTCATGGCCGGCGAGGTCGCCTCGCTGCTCATCAGCCGCTTCGCCGTGCCGATCCTTTATTACATGATGAAAATTCCGCACCAACCTCCCGCCGGCGCCGCCCCGGCCGAATGCCCCGTCCCGCCCGCCGCATGAACCTGACCGTTCTCCTACTCATCGCCGCCGTCGCCTTCATCGCCTGGATGCTCTGGCGCGCACGTCCGCAGGTGAAACCGGACGAGCTGAAATCCGCCCTCAAGGCCGGCATGGCCGTGCTCGTGGACGTGCGCGAGCCGTCCGAGTGGCCCGTCACCGGCACCGCCAAGGACGCCGCGCTGCTGCCGCTCAGCGACCTGCGTGGCGAACGGCGTCAGTGGACCCCGTTTTTGGAGAAACACCGCGGCAAGCGGCTGTTTCTCTACTGCCAGTCCGGCACGCGCTCCGCGATGGCCGCCGCGCAGCTTCGCGGCGAAGGCCTCGACGCCCGCAACGCCGGTTCCCTCGCCTCCCTCGACCGCGCCGGCTGGCCGGTTTGCCGCAAACGCACCTGATCCTTCGGCCAGACCGTCCGCATCGTCCTCTCGCTTCGCCCCAAAATCCGCCGTTGGTTGACCGCTGATCTTCGCCCATCGACGCCAATGAAATGGATGCGCGTGCTTTCGCCGGTCCTCACCCTCCATTGTCTGGTTGGCGATTATTGGCGCGGATTGGCGGCGGTTCATCTGTGTTTTTCAGATTCATCGGCAGCGCTGAACACGAAGGGAGGCTCGGCGAGAATTTCGCAAGATGTGCCGAGCCAATCGGACCGGATTGCTCTACCCTCATCCCGCCGGACCGCTTTCTTCCGGCTGCCGGTCGTCGTCGTGCTCTCGTTGGGTGAGTACGACGACGACCCTCTTCTTTGTCGCCCGGCCACCGCGCGCCCGCCGAAGGTCCGGGTCTCCGCCTTGCTTCGATCACCGGCGAGCTTAGGGTCCCGCCCATGAATCCGGCTTACGATGCCACTTTCTGGAACCGGCGTTACGGCCAGGCCGGCGGCCGCTACGTTTACGGCACCTTCCCGAACGAGTTTCTGGCCGCCGTGGCGGACCGCATTCCCGCCGGCCCGGTGCTATGTCTCGCCGAGGGCGAAGGACGCAACGCCGTCGCCCTTGCCCGGCGCGGCCACGCCGTCACCGCGCTTGACCAGTCCGCCGTCGGTCTCGCCAAGGCCCGGGCGCTCGCGGAGAAACAGGGCGTGGCATTGGAGACCGTCGTTGCCGATCTGGCCGACTACGCGATCTCGCCCGGCGCCTGGGCCGGCATCGTGGCGATCTTCATGCACCTGCCGCCGCCGTTGCGAAGCCGCGTGCTGGCACAGGCCGCCGCCGGACTGCGCCCCGGTGGCGTGTTCATCATGGAGTGCTACACGCCCGCGCAACTCGCCTTCAACACCGGCGGCCCGCGCGACGCCGCGCTGCTGCCGACGCTGGCGACCCTGCAGCGCGAGCTGGCCGGTCTCGAATTCCTGCACGGCCGCGAACTCGAGCGCGACATCGTCGAGGGCGACGGCCACACCGGCCGCGGCGCGGTCGTGCAGGTGGTCGCCCGCCGCCCCGCCTGAGCCGGCTTGCACCGGGCCGTCCGCCGGACATGTTTCCCGGCATGAAAAAGCTGTCCCTGCTTTCCGCCTTTCTCTCCCTGTTTTCCCTCATGTCCGCCGCCGCCATTCCCGCCATCACTCCCGCAGAAGCCGCCAAGCTCGTCGCCGACGGGAAGGCCGTGATCATCGACGTCCGTGAGCCGGTCGAGTGGGCCGAATCCGGCGTGGCCGCGCCGGCCGTGCTCCTGCCCAAGAGCGAATTCGACGCCGGCCTGGCCGGCGAGTGGAAGGACTTCCTCGCCAAGGTCGGCGACAAGCAGATCATCACGTACTGCCGCTCGGGCAAACGCTCCGGCGCCGTGGCCGAGGCGCTCGCCGCCAAGGGCCACCCGGTCGCCAACGCCGGCGGTTTCCAGGCCTGGCAGGACGCCGGCCTCCCGACCCGCAAGCCGACCGAGCCGGCGAAGTAAACGGACGGCGGACGGCCTCCGCCCATGCCCACGGTTTCGCAAGATCTGCGAAGTCGCGGCACCCGACCGGGCGTAAACTCGGTCCATGAAAGCACGATTCTACCCCGTCGTTCTTTCGCAGGCCTGCGTCTTCGCGGCTCTCGCCGCCTTGCGGGCTGCTGCTGCGGATGCTTCTCCGCACGCCTTCGTCGATCCCGATGATCCTGCCGTCGCCGAAATCCGGCGCCTGGGCGAGCGCACGCTGGACCAGTCGGGCAACGCCCTGCTGCTCGAGGTGCGCCGCGTGCTGGCCGACACCACGCCCGCCCTGGCCATCGGCAAGCTCCACCTCAAGGATTACCGGCCCCCGCCCGCCGCGCCCGGCAAACCCGCCGTGACCGCGCTGCGACGCACGAGCCGGCAGATCCGCAACCCCGCCAACGCCCCCGATGCCGCCGATCTCGCGGCCTTGGAGCGCATCGAGGGCCAGCTCGAGCGCGGCGACCCGGTGGACAGGCTTCTCCTGCAACGCGTGACGTTCCCCGGCCAGCCGCCCGAGTGGCGGGTTTACCGGCCGCTGGTTGCGCTCAAGCAGTGTCTCGATTGCCACGGTCCGTCCGCCACGCTCGCCCCCGGCGTGGCCGAGACGCTCAAGGTCTTTTACCCGGCCGATCTGGCCGTGAACTACCGCGCCGGCGCCTGGCGCGGCCTGCTTCGTGCGTCGATCTCCGAACCCCCAAAAACCCCGTGAACACCCCGAACGTTGCCGTCCCCACCCCCGCTCGCGCCGCCGGCGTCTGCCAGCCCTGCTCCGAAGCCTGCGCCGCCTTCCATCCGATCAACCCGGGCAGTTGGACGGACTACGGCCTGTGTCTGAATCCCGGCTCGCCTCTGTGCGGCTACCCCGTGCGCACCGGCCGCGAGTGCGACACCTACCGCGTGCGGGGCGCGGCGGACCTCACCCGCGCCAGTTGAACAGTCGCGCGGCCTGGATCAGGCAGACGCAGTCCTCGCCGTCCTCGGTGTGCAGCCAGTGCAGGTCGAGTTCGGGAAAGGCGCGGTCCATCGCCGCGCGCAGGCCGCCGACCTCGAGCACCACGACGCCGTGCTTCTGCAGACGTTCGCGCGCCTGGCGCAGGAGCTTGCGGATGATGTCGAGCCCGTCGCGGCCGCCGTCGAGCGCCATGCGCGGCTCCTTCGTGAACTCCTCGGGCAGGCCGCGCAGCTCGCGCGTGGGCACGTAGGGCGGGTTCGACAGGATCAGGTCGTATTTCACCGCCGGCACGGCGTCGAAGACGTCGGACCGGTGCAGCTTGATGCGCGAGGAGAGGCCGTGCGTGGCGAGGTTGAACTTCGCCACGGCCGCGGCATCGGGCGAGAGCTCGATCGCGTCCACCTTCGCCCCGGGAAACTGATGCGCCAGCAGGACGGCGAGGCAGCCCGAGCCGGTGCAGACGTCGACAACGCGCTTGACGGAGCGCTTCTTTTGTAGGGCGGGGTCGCCGAACCCCGCCTCGTTTGATGAACGCGATCGCTTCGAAGCGGGGTTCGGCGACCCCGCTTTACATTCGACCAGCTCCGCGATCTGCGGCAGCAGCTCCACGAAATACGACCGCGGAATGATCACGCGCTCGTCCACGTAAAAGCGATGGCCGCCGAGCCAGGCCTCGCGCGTGAGGTAGGCCGCGGGCACGCGTTCCTCGAGGCGGCGGCGGAAAACCTCCTCTACGCGCAACGCCTCGGCGGCGGTGAGCCGACGCTTCAACACGGCGGGCTTGCTGTCGAGTGACAGACCGAGCGTGTGCAGGAGCAGGTAAAGCGCCTCGTCATGGGCGTTCGAAGCCACCTGCCCCAGCGCGACGCGACGACGCGCATAGGCGCGGATGGCCCATTGCAACCAGTCGCCCAGGGTCTGCGGTTTGGCGGGCATGGGTCAGGTCTTCCCGCCGGCGCCCGGACGGTGTTCCGAGCAGTAGCACTTGTCGTCGTCGCTGTAACGGAAGTCCTCCATCGGGTGCGTGCGGTCGGTCTTGCCGCACACGACGCAGCGGTGACGCGGCTCGTCGTCCTGGCGGGCGGCGGCCTGCCGGGCCTGGTGTTCCATGCGACGGCGGCCGGTCTTCATCCGCCGGGCGATCTCGCCGGCGAAAAAGACCAGGAAATTGCCGATCGAGGCCAGCACCGCGAGGCGCACGGGCCAGGTGCCCACGACCAGCGCGTAGCCGTAGAACAGCCACTGGATCAGGGCCAGCCACTTGATCTTCACCGGCAGGATGAAGAAGATCATCAGCTCGAAGTCGGGATTCAGGAACGCGAAGGCCAGGAACACGCTGCCGGCGAGAAACAGGTTGGTGGCGTAGTTGCCCGGAAACAGGAACGCCACGGCGAGCGTGAGCACCCAGCCGAGCCCGAGGAACAGGTTGTAGCGGAAAACGCCCCAGTGCTGCTCCAGCGCCGAACCCATCAGGTAGAACATGTACCACGCGAACGCGATGAACACGGGGTGGGCGTTGGGCGGCAGCCACAGGAAGGTGAACAGCCGCCACACCTCGCCCTGCAGCACGGCGACCGGCAGCAGCGCGATCCGTTCGAGATCGAAATACCCGAGGAACGACACGCCCCAGAACAACACCTGCCCCATCACCAGATACAGCGAGAGGTTGGGGATGGCGAAACGACCGAGGACGCGCTCGAAGCGGTTGAGTAAACCCATGCGGGTTACTTTGCTTCGGCGGCGGGCGGTTCGTCCAGCAAAGTCTGCTTCTGCTTCTGCAGCGGGGCCTCGGTGACGGTGATCAGCAGGGCGCGCGCGTGGTCGCGGCGGCCGAGCTTGAGGAGCACGTTGGCGGCGTGCAGGCGCATCGTCTGCTGCTCGAGTCCGGGCGCGGCCTTTTCCTCCAGCGCGCTCCAGGCCTTCAGCGCGTCCTCCCAGCGCGGGGTTTCCAGATCGTAGTAGGCCTCGGCGGCGCGGTAGGCGTAGGCCATGTTGGCCGGCTGCAGCTGCGCGGCGCGCTGGAACGCCTCGAGCATCGCCTCGTCGAGCTTCGCCCGCGTGAAGTTCCCCGTCGCGATCAGCTCGTCGCGCGCCTCCACCAGCAGCTGGCCGAGGTGGTAGTGGTAAACCGGCTCGCCGGGCTCGAGCCTGATGGCGGCGGTGATCCACGGCAGCGCCTCGGCGGGTTTGCCATCCTCGGCGAGCAGGCGGCCGATTTCGTTTTTCACCAATGGGATTTCACCGTCGAGCTGGTTGGCCTTGAGCAGAATGCCGATCGCCGCGCGGTCCATGCCGACGCGGCCGAGCAGCTGGCCGTAGGCGGCGTGCGCGGCGGCGAATTCGGGGTTTTTCTGGATGAGCACGTCGTAGCTGTTGATCAGCGCCTGCAATTCGCCGCGCAGCCAGGCCTCGTCGAGGTGTTCCTTCTCGGCCTCGGCCCGTTCGAAAATGGCTTTCTGGCGTCCGACGATCTCCTTGAGCGTGCGTTCCGCGAAGGTCTCGGAGGCGGGTGCGGTCAGGGCGGCCAGGAACAACAGGAGGGCGCAAAGCGGGCGGGAAAAAGCGATCATCGCCTCTAGGACATGCCGGTCCCCGAATCGTTCAAGGCTTTACGCGATTCCTAATTCTGCGCGGCAGAACGATTGATACTCCTGCGAAATGTAAAAGTCACCAAAACGACACGTGCCGGCTGGCACCGTGTGTGCTAGTGTTGGACCTGTTGATCCGGCACCTGCGCCCGTGGGAGGGGTCGGGGGAAACGCCTCTGTTCTTTGATTTTGGCCGCTCCCGGCGCGAGGTTCGTCGCGGGTGGCCGGATGCGTGTGCATGTTTTCTGTCGGGACCCGGGTTGGCAGTGAAATCGCGCCCCCGAGTTACCCCCAAGCAGACTTTTGCCGTCGGCGGCCGCCTACCGGGCCGGCGATGGCAGAACGGGACGCCCAGCCTGCGGTCATTCCGGCCGGTGGCCGTGTCCTGCCTGAACAGAAAAACAGCCTCCGCCTCGCGCGGAGATATCAAGCCATGAACACGAAATCCAAACTAGCCCTCAGCCTCGGCCTCCTCCTGGCCCCCCTCGCCCTCGTGGCGGCGGATGCCACCGAGAAGGCCTATGTCGAGTCCTACCGCAGCCGTGCGGACGGCCCGATCCCCACTTCGGTCATTGCGCCCGAAGTGAGCTCGCGCTTCGCCGGCAAGCAGTTGGTCCTCGAGTTCGTCGTGGATGCGACGGGCACGCCGACCGGCATCAAGTCGGTCACGCCCGGCGCCAGCGCCGAGCTGGTCGCGTCGGTCTCCAGCGCCGTGGCGCAGTGGAAGTTCTCCCCTGCCCTCGTCGATGGCAAGCCCGTGGCCCGCAAGGTCGCGCTGCCGGTGAACATCGTGAGCAACAGCCTCGATGGCGCCCGCTACGCGCTCAACTAAGCCATAAAGCAAACAACCTGGGCCGTCCCTCGCTTACGCGGGGGGCGGCCCAGTCATTTCCGGAAGTCGGGGTGGAGCGCGACCTCCGGGCGCGCTTGAAACAGCCTGCCCCCGCCAGCCCAGGGCTCAGGTTCACCGAAATCCCCCTCCGCCCCGCCAAATCCTGTCAGGAGACCCGCGCCCCACCCGTTTTGTTTCTGGCGTCGCGCCACCGCGCGCTAACGTGAAAAGGCATGACGCCGCGCCCCGATCCCGCCCGCATTCCCGCCCCCGGACGCGGCACGGCGTTGAATCCGACGAACCGCTTCGAACACCTCACCGTCGAGGCCGATCCCGATTACGCCGAGTTCGACGAGCACGGCGTGCCCATCGAGCGACCGCATCCCCAAACACAGTTCTTCGAAGACGCCACCGAGACGATCCTCAACCGCTACGACAGCCCCGACATCGGCTCCGGCTGGAGCCTGAACGCCTACCGCGGGTGCGAACACGGCTGCGCCTACTGTTTCGCAAGGCCCTTCCATGAATACCTCGGTTGGAGCAGCGGCCTCGACTTCGAGACGCGCATCCTCGTCAAAACCCACGCGCCCGCGCTGTTGCGGGCCGAGCTGTCGTCGCGCAAGTGGCGGCCCGAATCCATCGCCATGAGCGGCGTGACCGACTGCTACCAGCCCGCCGAGCGCCGCTTCCGCCTCACGCGCGCCTGCCTCGAGGTGATGGTCGAATTCCGCCAGCCCGTCGGCATCATCACAAAAAATTTCCTCGTCACCCGCGATCTCGACCTGTTCGCCGAACTCGCGCGCCACGACTGCGCGGCGGTGTTCGTCAGCGTCACGACGCTCGACGCCGGTCTGGCCGGCAAGCTCGAGCCGCGCGCCGCCCGGCCCGAGCACCGCCTGCGCGCGATCCGGATGCTCGCCGACGCCGGCGTGCCCGTCGGCGCGATGGTCGCGCCGATCATCCCCGGCCTCACCGATCACGAGATACCCGCCATCCTCGACGCCGTGGCCGCCGCCGGGGCGAAACGCGCCGGCTACGTCGTGTTGCGGCTGCCCTACGCGGTGAAGGACGTGTTCCTCGCCTGGCTCGACGCCCACCTCCCCTCGAAAAAGGACCGCGTGCTTGCCCGCCTGCGCGAACTGCGCGGCGGCAAGCTCTACGACGCCACCTTCGGCGCCCGCATGCGCGGCGAAGGGATCTTTGCCGAGCAGATCAAACACCTGTTCGAGGTCTCCGCCCGCCGCGCCGGCCTCAACCGCGACGACTTTCAGCTCTCCACCGCCCACTTCCGCCGTCCCGGCGGCACGCAGCTGGAATTGCTGTAGGGCGGGGTCGCCGAACCCCGCCTCGCCCGTGATATCGTTTTCGAACAAAGGCGGGGTTCGGCGACCCCGCCCTACAACCGATCCCCCCCTGGCCGCACCACGCGTCGCCAGAGCAGCATCACGATCCACGCGAGCAGCATTGTGACCACCGTGTGGCTGAGGTAATGCGCGCCCTTGAGCATCTGGTAGCCGCCCATCCACCAGCCGGCACCGAGGCCGAGCGCCAGACCGCCCAGCCGCCATGCGGACGAACGCCGCAGCCACATCAGCCCGAGCAACGCAAAGCCGCCGCTGGCGTGTCCCGCCGGAAATCCGCGGCCGCGCCGCGCGGGCCGGTCGTTCTCGGGATAGCGCTCGAACACCTTCACGTAGGGCACATCGCCGCCGTAACGGCGGATTTCCGATGGGCAGAACGTGTTGGTCGCGTCCTTGCCCCAGCCCGCCAGCACGGGAACGGATACGAGCGTCAACAGGGCAACCCAAAGGTCACGCCGGCCGAACCGCAACCGGTCGCGCCAGCGCGCAGGCCCGAGCGCGAGCCCCAGCAGCGCCAGGGCGGTGAGGATGATGAACGCCTTGGGGCCGTTGTAGAACACCAGCCGTCCGAGCGGATTCATCGCATCCACCGCCCAGCGGCCCGTGCCGGCGTCGTAGAACCGGTCCTGCAACCACAGATCGAGGCCGGTGAATTCAAACCAGGCGAGCACACCGGCCAGCCCGAGGACGGCCGGCCAGAGCGTGCGATCGAAACCGGTGGGACGAAATTTCATGGGACGAAGGAGCGCGCCGGCTTGCGGCCCATCAGGCGCTTGAAATCGAAGTTCACCCGCAGCTTGGCCGAAGCGCCCACATCGTAACCATCGCGGCCGTGCCCGAGCCGCAGGCCGAGGCCGAGCAACCATTTGCCCTTCGCCCCGAACGTGTAGCGCCCGGGCACCACCCACACGAGGCCGGGCCGCAGCACGAGCACATCCTTGCCGACGTCCACCGTCGGGTGCTCGGTGTTGTAGGCGGCCTCCAGCGAATACGTCAGGTCGCCGCGCGTGTAGAGGAAGCCGCCGGTCACACCCACATTGTCGGCCTCGAGCTGGTTCTTCCGCAGCCGGCCGGGGATTCCGGTGTCGGCCAGGTCCTCGTAGTTCACGCCGAAAAACACCCGCCAGTCCGGATGCGATTCGAGCTGGCGCGAAAAGGTGACGTAAGGCGCAAGGTGCCGCAGGCCGTCGGTCACGTCCGGCGGCGGACTGCTGACCGGCCGGCTCCAGTCGAGGCCCACGGCCGTGTCCCACCCCGGCAGCAGACGCTCGCCGAGGCGGTATTTCGTGCCCAGATGGACGCCGGAAAATCCGTAGTCGGAGAACAGCCCGCCTTCCTTCAGGCCGTGCGTGAAGAAGGTCTCGACTTCGGCCGTGGCCTCCCAGTTTTCATTCAGGCCGTAGCGGAAGCCCAGGGCCGTGCGCAGGTGGTCGCGCTCGCTGAGGTCGCCGAGGTGCGGATGGAGAATCAGGCGCAGGGAGTGTTTCCGCTCCGTGTTCGGCAGCGAGGTCTCGAAAACGCCGCGGATGCGCAGGTCGTCGTCGGTGGCGGGTGAGTCCGCGGCCCCGGCCAGCGGCACCACCGCGAGCGCGGCCCCGAGCGTAAGGTGGACGATTCTCATGACGAAACCGGCGGCGGGGCTCTCAGGGATTGGTGACGAGGCTCCGCCGCTCCGCCGCCCTGGCTTCGCCGAGGTGGCTGTAGCGGATGAACGCGTCGGCCGGCAGCGAGCGATAGAGGTTGTTTTTGTACAGGTAACTCGCCGCCTGGTAGAAGCTGATCGCCTCGCGCAAACCGTAATCGCTGTCGGGCGCCGGCGTGAGGGCCGTGCCGCCGAGTTCGTAGCGGTAGGTGGAGTGGCCGCGCGGGCGCAGCACGACGAACTCGCCCTTCTCGAGGTGGCCGAGCTTCTGGTAGTTGCCAAGCAGCGCATGGGCGTCCTCGGCGGGGATCCTCCGCACGTCGTGCCCGAAGAACCGCGACGGGTAGCTCCAGTTCAACAGTCCGAGCAGGGTGGGCGCGTAATCCATCTGGCTCGTGAGCGTCCGGATGTGGCCGGGCGCGATCTGGCCGCCGGGCGCGTAGATGATGAGCGGGATGTGGTAGTTCTGCACCGGCAGCTCGGTCTTGCCGGCGCTGGAGGCGCAATGGTCGGCCACGATCACGAAAACCGTGTCCTTGAACCACGGTTTTTGCGCGGCCTGGCGCAGGAACTCCCCGATGGCGTAGTCCGTGTATTTCACGGCGCCGGCCCGGCCCGAGGTCTTCGACGGCAGATCGATGCGTCCGTCGGGGAAGGTGAACGGCCGGTGGTTCGAGGTCGTCATCACGAAATAGTGGAACGGCTTTCCCGCCGCGGCGCTGGCGTCGGCCTCGCGCAGGGTCCAGCGGAAGAGATCCTCGTCGCAGGCCCCCCAGGCGTTCGCGAAGGTGATGTCGGCGGCCGACACCGCGGCGCGGTCGATCACGCGGTAGCCGTTGCCGCCGAAGAAGGCGTTCATGTTGTCGAAGTAACCGTAACCGCCGTAGAGGAACGCGGTGTCGTAGCCCTTGGCCCGGAAAACCGAGCCGAGCGTGAACAGGTCCTCGTTGCGCGGACGCTTGATCATCGAACGGCCGGGCGTCGGCGGCAGCGACAGCGTGAGCGCTTCCATCCCGCGGTCGGTGCGCGTGCCGGTGGCGTAGAAATTGTCGAACACCAGGCTCTTCCCGGCGAGGTCGACCAGGTTGGGCGTGAGGTTGGAAGCACGGTTGAAAAGACCCAGGAAATCCGCGCTCAGGCTCTCGACCGTGATCTGGATGACGTTGGGCCGGAGTTCCGGGCCGGGATTGCGCACATAGCGGAGCGTGTCGTAGTCCGCGGGCCGCAGCAGCAGCGAACCGTCCTCCGCCAGCTCATCCCGCAGCCGGGCGAAGGTCTGGTCGAGCGGCCGCGTCGGGTAGAACTCCTCGTAATCGAGGACGTTGTTGCGGAACGCCGCGAAGAGCGACCACAGGCCGTTCTTGGCGAGCTCGCGGTTGTAGTTGTTGCGGAAGGCCGGCAGCCACTCGCTGTTGAGCGCGCATCCGACGGCGAGCGCGCCGGCCAGCCACCACATCCCGCGGCGCGTGCGCACGCGCCACGGCTCGGGTGCGGCGGCGAGCCACGCCCCGGGCAGCCCGGTCCGCCACCCGAGCCAGCCCAGCCCGGCGGCGGTCGCGGTCAGGCCGCCGAGGATCAGCGGCAGCGGATACGATTCGCGGATGTTGCCCAGCACCTCGGTCGTGTAGACGAGGTAGTCCACGGCGATGAAGTTGAAGCGCACGCCGAACTCGTCCCAGAACGTCCACTCCGCCACCGCGCCGAACAGCAGGGCGAACAGGATCAGCACACCGGCGCCAACCGCCAGCCACCGCATGAACCGCCGCTGCAGCGCCCCGGCCGGCAGCACGGTCAGCAGCACGATCAGCGGCAGCGACGCAAAGCACGCGGCGCCCAGGTCGAACACGAGCCCCCAACCGAAGGCCGCGGCCAGGCTCGTGGACCACGTGACGTCATGCGCGGCCTTCAGCAGCAGCGCGACGCGCGTGAGAAAAGACAGGCCGAGAAAGACGGCGAAAAAGAGCACGAGGCCGCCGTGGCGGCGGCTCACGAATTTGTCGCGCAATCCCGCGCGGGAGACGGGCGGAGCAGGGAAATGGGCCATCATGCCGGTCCATCATGCCAGCTGCATATGAATGCCCGATTAACGGGTGATGAATTTTGTTTCATGTCGCCGCGCGCGGTGTTTCTGATTCGATTTCAGCCAGTTGTGTTTGCCGATCACTCGCCGTTCTCAGGAAAAAACTTGCGCCCGTCCGGGTTCCCGGGTCTTTTCGCGTCCTCGAATGAATCTCCACCACCATCATCACCACGCATGACGCCTTCCCGGCGCGGGAAGGCCTTGATGTGCCTTCCTGGGTGATGAAACGACTTTCCGAAACCCCGGCTGGCACGTCCCGCCGGGGTTTTTAATTTCCCGGCATAAGTCCGCCCCGCGCTTGGCTCATACCCTCCGTCCACTTTCACTCTCCCTTTCCCGATCTCCGATCCCACCATGCCTCCCGCCAACCTCCCCAAAGACCGCCTCCGCCTCGCCGTCCAGAAAAGCGGCCGCCTGCACACCGATTCCCTCGACCTGCTCAAGGCCTGCGGCATCAAGATCAAGTCGCCCAAGGAGAAGCTGCTCCTCCACGCGGACAATTTCCCCCTCGACCTGCTCTTCGTGCGCGATGACGACATCCCGCAGCTCGTCATGGACGGCGTGTGCGACCTCGGCATCGTCGGACAGAACGTCCTGGAGGAGTCCGCCCTCGAACGCGGCACGGCCAACGCCTATGTATCCGAACGCGTGCTCGATTTCGGCGGCTGCCGCCTCGCCATCGCCATCCCGGAGGAGCGTCCCTACTCCGGCTTCAAGGATCTCGCCGGCCTGCGCATTGCCACGTCCTACCCGCAGCTCACGAAGCGCTACCTCGACCAGCAGGGCGTGAAGGCCGAGGTCGTCACGCTCAGTGGCTCCGTCGAGATCGCCCCGCGCCTCGGCCTCGCCGACATCATCTGCGACCTCGTGTCCAGCGGCTCCACCCTCGAGGCCAACAAGCTCCGCGCCGTCGAGACGATCTTCAAGAGCACCGCCGCCCTCATCCGCAACGCCCGCCCGCTCAACGCCGAGAAGGCCCACGCCCTCGCCATCATCCTCCGCCGCCTCGACGGCGTGCAGAAGGCCGCGGGCACGAAATACATCATGCTCCACGCCCCCAAGGCGGCCCTGCCGGAGATCCGCAAGCTCCTGCCCGGCTCGGAAAACCCGACCATCCTCCCCCTCGCCGGCGACGACACCAAGGTCGCGTTGCACGCCGTCTGTTCCGAGGATGTCTTCTGGGAAACCATGGACGCCCTCAAGCAGGCCGGCGCCAGCAGCATCCTCGTCCTCCCGATCGAGAAGATGATGCTCTGATACCGGGCCTGTAGGGCGGGGTGCGCCGAACCCCGCCTCCTCCGCCGCCATGCAACCCCTCGTCTGGAAATCCCTCTCCGCCTCCGCCCGACGCGCCGCGCTCCAGCGCCCGGCGCAGAAGGCGCAGCCGCAGACGGCCGCCATCGTCGCGGGGATCATCGCCGGGGTCCGCCGCGGCGGCGACGCCGCGCTGCGCAAGCTCACCGCGAAGCTCGACGGCGCAAAGCTCGCCTCGCTGCGCGTCAACGACGCCGAGTTTGCTGCGGCGGAAAAAGCCCTCAGCCCTGCCGATCAGGCCGCCCTGCGCCGCGCCTACCGCAACATCCGTGCGTTTCATCTCGCGCAGCGCCCGAAACCGGTGCGCGTCGAGACGATGCGCGGTCTCGTGTGCGAAAAAGTCTCCCGCCCGATCGAGCGCGTCGGCCTCTACGTGCCCGGCGGCAGCGCGCCGCTGTTCTCCACCGCGCTCATGCTCGGCGTGCCTTCGCAGATCGCGGGCAACCCCGTGCGTGTGCTCTGCACGCCCCCCGGACGTGACGGCCGCGTCAGCCCGTGGATCCTTTTCGCCGCCCGGCTCTGCGGCATCACCGAGGTCTTCAAGCTCGGCGGCGCCCAGGCCATCGCGGCCATGGCCTGGGGCACCGAGTCCGTCCCGAAGTGCGACAAGCTCTTCGGCCCGGGCAACAGTTTCGTCACCGAGGCCAAGCTTCAGGTTTCGCGCGACGCCGCGGCCATCGACCTGCCGGCCGGTCCGTCGGAGGTCATGGTCATCGCCGATGCCTCGGCCGACCCGGCCTTCGTCGCGTCCGATCTGCTCTCGCAGGCCGAACACGGTCCCGACTCCCAGGTCATGCTGGTCGCCCTTTCCGCGAAAATCGCCGCCCGCGTGCAGGCCGAGATCGACGCGCAGCTGGCCGTGTTGCCGCGCGGCGCCATCGCGACCGCGGCCCTGAGGAAAAGCCGCATCATCCTCGCCGCCTCGCCGGCTGAGGCGGTCGAGATTGCGAACCGCTACGCACCCGAGCACCTGATCCTGCAGGTGAAGAACCCGCGCGGCCTGCTGCCGCAGATCACGACCTCCGGCTCCGTCTTCGTCGGCGCGTGGACACCCGAATCGCTCGGCGATTACGCCAGCGGCACGAACCACGTCCTCCCGACCTACGGCTGGGCGCGCGCCTGCTCCGGTCTCGGCCTCGCCGATTTCCAGCGCACCATGACCGTCCAGGAGGCCACGCCGCTCGGGCTTGCCCGCCTCGGTTTGGTCGTCGCCCGTCTCGCCACGGCGGAAAACCTCATCGCGCACCGTCGCGCGGTGACCGTCCGCCTGCAAAAACTCTCCCGATGAGCTCCATCGAACCAGTCCTCGCCCTCGTCCGCCCCGACATCCTCGCGCTCGCGCCCTACAGCTCCGCCCGCAAGGAGTCCAAGGGCGGCCGCGTGTGGCTCGACGCCAACGAGAACCCGGAGACCCCTGCCGCGCACCAGCCGCTCTTCAACCGTTACCCGGAGCCCCAACCGCCTGAGCTGACGGCAAAACTCGCGGGCCTCTACGGCGTGTCGCCCTCCCAGTGCCTCGTCACCCGCGGGGCCGACGAAGGCATCGACCTGCTCCTGCGCACGTTCTGCCGCGCGGGCCAGGACAGCATCCTCATCACGCCGCCGACCTACGGCATGTATGTCGTCGCGGCCGACATCCAGGGCGCGAAGACGATCCGCGTTCCGCTCCTGCGCGAGAAGAACTTCGCTCTCGACGCCGACGCCGTGCTGCGGGCTGTGGTGCCGGATGTTAAGCTCGTGTTCCTTTGCTCGCCCAACAATCCGACGGGCGGCCTGCTCGACCGCGGCGCCGTCATGCAGGTGGTGCGCGGCCTCGCCGGCCGGGCCGTGGTCGTCGTGGACGAGGCCTACGTGGACTTCTCCGGCCAGCCGGGCCTCGCCGCCGAGATCCCGGTGAATCCCAATCTCGTCGTCCTGCGCACGCTCTCGAAGGCCTACGGCCTCGCCGGCGCGCGCGTCGGTACCATGATCGCCGATCCGGCCGTCATCGCCGTGTTGCAGAAGGTGATCGCGCCCTACCCGATCCCCGCGCCCGTGCTCACCGCCGCCCTGGCCGCCCTCACGCCCGCCGGCATCGCCGCCGCGCAGGAATCGGTGCGCCAGCTCGTGGCCGAGCGCGCCCGCCTCGCGGTCGCGTTGCCCAAGCTCGCCGCCGTCAGGCGCGTCTGGCCCTCCGACGCCAACTACCTGCTCGTCGAGGTCGCCGACTCCGCCCGGGTCATGGACGCCGGCCGCACCGCCGGCGTCATTTGGCGCGACCGCCGCAAGGACGTGCCCAACACCATCCGCATCACCCTCGGCACCGCCGAGGAAAACAACCAGACCCTGGAGGTCCTGTCCCGTGTCTAAAAAAATCCTCTTCCTCGACCGCGACGGCACGCTCATCACCGAGCCCGCGGACTTCCAGATCGACCGCCTCGACAAGTTCGCGCTCGAACCCGAGGTCGTGCCCGCGCTGCGCCGCCTGCGCGACGCCGGCTGGACCTTCGTGATGGTCACCAACCAGGACGGACTCGGCACGCCGAGCTTCCGCGAGGAGGAGTTCCGGCCGCTGCAGAAGCTGCTTCTCGACATCCTGAAGTCGCAAGGCATCGCCTTCGAGGCCGTGCGCGTGTGCCCGCACACCGTCGCCGACCGCTGCGACTGCCGCAAACCCAAGGTCGGCCTGCTGCTCGACTACCTGAAGGACACGTCCTGGTCGCGCGAGGAGTCCTATGTCATCGGCGACCGTGAGACCGACCTGCAGCTCGCCGCCAATCTCGGCGTGAAAGGCCTGCGCTACAACCCGAAGACCCTTGGCTGGACCGAAATCGCCCGACAGATCGCCGATGCGCCGCGCCGCGCCGTGATCGCCCGCGCGACCAAGGAGACGAAGATTTCCGTGAGCGTGGACCTCGACGCCACCGCGCCGGCGAAATTCGCCACCGGGCTCGGTTTCTTCGACCACATGCTCGACCAGATCGCGCGCAACGCCGGCATCAGCCTCGTCATCACCTGCGACGGCGATCTCCACATCGACGAACACCACACCATCGAGGACGTCGGCCTCGCGCTCGGCGCCGCCCTCAAGCAGGCGCTCGGCGACAAGCGCGGCATCGGCCGCTACGGCTTCACCATGCCGATGGACGAGGCCAGGGCCGAGGTCGCGATCGACCTCAGCGGCCGCCCCTACTTCGTGTTCGAGGCGGATTTCCCCCGTGAGAACGTCGGCGAACTGCCCACCGAGCTCGTGCCGCACTTCTTCCAGTCGCTCGCGACCACGCTCGGTGCGACCCTCCACATGTCCGTGAAAGGCGACAACACGCACCACATGATCGAGGCCCTGTTCAAGGGCTTCGGCCGCGCCTTGCGGCCCGCCGTCGCCCGCGGCGCGGGCAGTGACATTCCGTCCACCAAGGGTGTCCTCTGATGCCCGCGATGCGGGCAAAACTCCAAACGCCAAAGGTCCAAATGCCAAAGAAACTTCAGACCGTCGAAACCAAACCCAATTTCGAAATTTCCCGCTTGGGATTTTTTTGGAGCTTGGCGTCTGGCGTTTGGAATTTTTCCCATGCTTGCTATCGTTGACAGCGGCGGTGCCAATATCGCCTCGGTGCGCTTCGCCCTCGAGCGGCTTGGCATCCAAAGTGAACTCACGGCCGATCCCGCGATCATCCGCGCGGCGGATCGCGTGATTTTGCCCGGCGTCGGCTCGGCGCAGGAAGGCATGAAGCGCCTCCAGGCCAAGGGCCTCATCGATGTCGTGCGCGGGCTCACGCAGCCCGTGCTCGGGATCTGCCTCGGCATGCAGCTGCTCTTCGAATCCTCCGAGGAGGGAGAGACCGCCTCGCTCGGCCTGATCCCCGGCCGCGTCGCGTTGCTGCCCGAATCGCCCGGCATCACCGTGCCGCACATGGGCTGGAACACGCTCGACATCCGCCAGCCCGCCCCGTTGCTCAAGGGCTTCGACGCGGCGACGCGGTTCTATTTCGTCCACAGCTTCGCCGGCCCGGCCAACGAATTCACGCTCGCCGCCTGCGAACACGGCCGCCCCTTCGCCGCCGCCGTGCAGCGCGGCAATTTCTCGGGCGTGCAGTTTCACCCCGAACGCTCCGGCGCCGCCGGCGCGCAATTGCTCCGGAACTTCCTGGAGATGCCCGTATGAACCCGCCTCCGTCATTCCCGGCCAATGTTCGTATTACGAACTTTGCCTCCGGACGCCTCCCTGTAACCCGCTTCGCGAATGTTCGTAATACGAACATTGGCGTTTTTTCCGCATGATCATCTATCCCGCCATCGACCTGCGCGGCGGCCGCGTCGTGCGCCTCACCGAAGGCAGGTTCGACCAGGAAAAATCCTACGGCGATGATCCGCTGGCCGTCGCCCGCGGCTTCCGGGCCGCCGGCGCCACCTGGCTCCACGTCGTGGACCTCGATGGCGCCAAGGACCCGGCGAAACGCCAGACGCCCCTCGTGGAGAAACTCGCCCGCGAGAGCGGCCTGCGCGTGCAGACCGGCGGCGGCATCCGCGACGAGGCCCAGGTCGCCGCGCTGCTCGGCGCCGGCGTCCAGCGCGTCATCGTCGGCAGCCTGGCCGTGCGGCAGCCCGACCTCGTGCGCGGCTGGTTCAAGTCCTTCGGGCCGGAAAAGATCATCCTGTCGCCCGACGTGCGGCTCGACGAGGCCGGCGTGCCGCGCATCGCCGCGGCCGGCTGGCAGGAGACGACCGGCGTGGCGCTCGACGACTTCCTCGCCGGCTACCTCTCCGCCGGCCTCGTGCACATCCTCTGCACCGACATCAGCCGAGACGGCAAGCTCACCGGTCCCAACGCCGTGCTCTACGCCCGGCTCGTGAAGCAATTCCCCTCGCTCCAGATCCAGGCCTCGGGCGGCGTCTCGTCGCTCGACGACCTCCGCGCGCTCAAGGCCACCGGCTCCGCCGGCGCCATCGTGGGCCGCGCGCTGTACGAGAACAAATTCACCCTGCAGCAGGCGCTGGCCTGCTGAGGAAAACTCAAACGCCAAACTTCCAAGTGCCAAAGAAATCTCAAATGAGTGAAACCAAACCCAATTTCGAAATTCTCCGTTTCGAAGTTGTTTGGCCTTTGGGATTTGGCGTTTGGAATTTTTCCCCATGCTAGCCCGCCGCCTCATTCCCTGCCTCGACGTGCGCGACGGTCGTGTCGTCAAGGGCGTCCAGTTCCGCAACCACGTGGACATGGGCGACATCCTCGAACTCGCCTCGCGCTACCGCGACGAGGGTGCCGACGAGCTCGTGTTTTACGACATCACCGCCAGCAGCGACGGCCGCACCGTGTCGGCCGACTGGGTGACGCGCGTGGCCAAGGTCATCGACATCCCGTTCTGCGTGGCCGGCGGCATCCGCTCGCTCGACGACGCCCGCCGTCTCCTGCACAGCGGCGCCGACAAGGTCTCGCTCAACTCCCCCGCGCTCGAGAACCCCGAACTCCTCGGCCAGCTCGCCGCCGAGTTCGGCTCCCAATGCGTGGTCGTGGGCATCGACAGCCGCCACGAAAACGGCGACTACTTCGTCAAGCAGTACACCGGCGACCCGACCAAGACCCGCGGCACGCGCTGGCGCACGGTGGACTGGGCCCGCGAGGCGCAGAAGCTCGGCGCCGGCGAGATCGTGCTCAACTGCATGAACCAGGACGGCGAGCGCAAGGGTTACGACCTCGCACAGCTCAAGCTCGTGCGCGCCGTGCTCACCATCCCCCTCGTCGCCTCCGGCGGGGCCGGGGCGCCGGAACACTTCCGCGACGCCTTCCGCGACGCCGGCGTGGACGCCGCCTTGGCCGCTTCCGTTTTTCACAGCGGCGCCATTCCCATCCCGAAGCTGAAACAATTCCTCGCGACCGAGGGAATTGTAGTCCGGCCATGAACGGATTTTCGAACCACAGAGGCACAGAGGACACAGAGTTCTCAACCCTGCGTTTGTCTCCGTGTTCTCTGTGCCTCTGTGGTTAAATTAAAACTCCCATGAAACTCCCGAAGATCGACTGGAAGAAGACCAACGGCCTCGTGCCCGCCATCGTGCAGGACGCCGCCACCCTGCAGGTGCTCATGCTCGGCTACATGAACGCCGAGGCGCTCAAGAAAACCCTGCGCACGAAGAAGGTCACGTTCTTCAGCCGCACCAAAAACCGCCTCTGGACCAAGGGCGAATCGTCCGGTCATTTTCTCAAGGTCGTCAGCGTGGAGGTGGACTGTGACAACGACACCCTGCTCGTGAAGGCCAATCCCGTCGGCCCGACCTGCCACCGTGGTACGGTGAGCTGCTTCGGCGATGGCGCGCTGGTCGGCGGCGTCGGTTTCCTTGGTCACCTCGAACAGTTCCTCGATGAACGCATCAAGGGCGGCGACACGAGCAGCTACACCGTGCGTCTCGCCAAGGAGGGTGTCGGCCGCGTCGCGCAGAAGGTCGGCGAGGAGGGCCTCGAGACCGCGCTGGCCGCCGTGGCCGGCAAGGACAAGGACTTCGCCGGCGAGGCCGCCGACCTGCTTTACCACCTCATCGTGCTCCTGCGCGTGAAGAAGCTGAAGCTGGCCGACGCCATCGCCGTGCTCGAGAAGCGCCACGCGCCGAAGAAGTGATTTATTGAGCCCTACCCAAGGCCGCGCCTCGGGTAGGGCCCGATCTCCGGGCGGACCGATTGCATGGGTGTGTTTCGGCGGGACGCTCGGTGTCGCCTGCGTGCCCTCGTGGCCGGGTCCGGCAGACCCCGCCTTGCAGTCACGGCACGCCGGTGAACTTGAAGCGGATATTCACCTCGGGGTCCACCTTCAGCACCCCGAGTTTGCGGAACACCTTCAGGCCCCAGTTGCGGTAATCGATCGTCGCTTCGCCGGTGATCACGGTCGCGCCGTTCGCCTGCACGACATTGACGGGGAACTCCACGATCGCCGTCTTGCCGTGGAAGGTGAGGTTCCCGTTCGCCTGCCCCTGGCCCGACGGGGTGAGGGCGAGGATGCCGAGTTCGAAACGCCCAGTCGGCTCGCCGCCGCCGAGCCACTCGAGCATGCCGGCATTGCGTTCCGCCTTGCCGGTTTTCAGGTCTGCGAAACGAAACGTGAGCACGGCGCTTTTCACGCGGTCCTTGTCGTCGATCGTCGCCTGCAACTCGTACGCCTCGAGCCGGGCCGTGAAGGAATCCGCGGTGGCCTTCACGTCCACGTCCACATACGACCGGCTGCGGTCCGCCTTCAGCGGCCGGTCGGCGGCCGCGAGCGCCAGGGGCAGCAGGAGGAGCAGGGAAACGAAGCGGATGCCACTCATGCCGTACGATCATGTCGGTTGCGCACCGGAGCGCAAATCCGGGTTGGCAGGCCGCTCACGAGCCGGTGCTTGGAGGGATCGACCGATGGGGCGCCGGGCGTGTGCTCGCACAACGGAACCGGTGCCGCCTGATCAACCCTTTCCGCCGCGCAAGACGACCAGGTGGGCGAGATCGTTCTTTTCGAAGTCGGCCCAGTAACGGTCCTCGATCTTCTTGAGCTGTTCTTCACGGGAGGGCGGCGGTTCGACCCCGGGCGTCTCCATGGTGCGTTTTGCCTGCTCGCCCGCGAGATCGCGGTCGGCGAGACGCTGCACGAGTTCGTGCCAGAAGACGTCGTTCTGGAATTCGCTCTGGATGTCGCGCACGCGGTCGTCCTCGGACAGCTTGGGCGAGGGTTGCAGCGTGCCGTCCTCGCGCTCCTCGACGAGGTCGGCGCAGCCCAGGGCCGTGGCCAGCTCCATGAGACGCTGGTCGATGGCGAAATAGCGTTTCGCCGCGGCGGTTTCCTCACCCTGGTAGGCGGTGACGGTCCACATGCCGAGATGCACCAGCTCGAGGATCTGGCGGTATTCCTTCGCGGTGAACGAGACTTTCATGCCCCGCCACGCTTGCCCCGCCCGTCCACCCCGCAAGCGCGAAGTGGAAATCGCACGCTCAGGGTAGAATGGCGGCTATCATCGCCCGGGCGGCTTGAAGTCCACCGGAATGCGGACCTTTACTTCGGTCGGCTTTCCACCCCGGGTCGGCCGTTCAAACACCCATTGGCTCAAAGCGGTGGCCGCAGCCCAGCCGAAGGCTTCCTCGGTGGCCGAGACGACCAAGGGAAGGCGAACCCGGCCGTTGTGATCGATGATGAACTCAACCAGCGCCTCGCCGCTGAGCCGCTGGTCGCGCAGTTCCTGCGGATAGACCGGAAAACCGCGCCAGAGCGGGACAATCCGGCGGTCGAGGCCGGCCGGGCCGCCGATGCCCGTCTCGCTGTTCAACCGGGCTGCAACCCGCGTCTCGGTTGGCACGGCATCGGGCGAAAAGTCATGCGTTACCCGCAGGCGGACGGCCATCGGACCGGCCTCGTTTTGCGCCGGGCCGAAGCCCCAGGTTTCGACGGCGGCACGCAAGGCCGCCCCGTAGTCGGGCCGGTCTGCGGAGGTCACCATGATATTCTCGGTCCCGCCCTCGGCGGTTACCGTGAATTCGACCACCGCCCGTCCGCTTTCGCCCGCCAGAAGAAGGTTTCTCGGATAGACGGGATGGATCAGCACGCGTGGACGCGGCAGCATGTCGGGCGCAGGCCCGGTCATCAGCTCAAGGCGATTGGCCGCGAGCACGTCGGCGGTCTTCGCCCCCATGCTTTCGAAACCGACCGGATAGCGAACGATCGAGGCCTTGGTCAGGGGGCCCTGTTTGGCCGGCGTGAAGGTGGCTTTTTCGATCGCGAGGAGCGCCTTTTCCACAAAGGCCGGATGCGAGGCCCACTGGACCCGCGGTTTTTCCACCTGTCCGTCAACGTTGACCGTGACCTCGACCATGACCACCCCCGGAAGCTTTCGGTCGTCCAGTTCGGCGGGATAGCCGATGTCCAATCCCTTGGCGACTGCCGGCTCTTCCGGCAGCGGCACCGGCTGTTGCGGGCCCGGAGGCTGCAGCAACTGTGTCCTGAATTGATCGAGATCGAACACGACGGGAACTGTCATCCCAACGGGAACCGCCTTCCCCTCCTCAAGCGCCGGCTTGAATCTCCATTGGCTCACCGCGGCGAGCGCCGGGGCCTCGAAGACCTCGTCCGTGCTTTTCTGAACGCTGGCGCGCGAGACGCGTCCGTCGGTCTCAACCACGAACTCCACGGTGACGGTGCCCTCTCGCTTTTCTCGGCGAGCCTGCTTGGGATACTCCGGTCGGACCCAGTTCACCAAAATGGGGGCCCCGTTGAGCGCCAGGGCCTCGGCGATGTTCGGGGCGGGGGCGCCGACGAGCAGATTGACGACTAAGATCGCGAGCGCAGGGAGGCTCTGGATGCTTGGCCTGGGGACAAGCGCTCGCGAGGGTGCAAGATTGGGCCTGATCATGATCGGGTCTGAATTCCCGGCACAGAGGGCCCTTGCGCCGGGACGGTGAGTGGGGACGGGGGCTTACTTCTTCTCCGCCGGGGTCGCTTCCGCGGCCGGGACGGCCGGCGGGCGCACGGCGGTGAAGCTGCCGAGGCTCGGGCGCGGCGCGATGCGCCACATCCAGTCGGCCTCCTTGTTGTCCACGGAGAAATTGATCGCCACGCGCCAGCGCGACTCGACGGCCACGCCGCCCTTCTGTGCCGGCGTGAACTGCCACTGCTGCACGGCGGCGAAAGCCGCGTTGGCGAACTCGGGGTGCGACGAACGCATCACCGTGGCGCGCGTCACCTTGCCCTCGGCGCTGATGATCAGCTCGATGATCGCGCCGCCGACCTCGCCGGCGGCCGCCAGGTTCGGCGGGTACACCGGCTGCACGACGCTGCGGATGGCGGGCTTCGGCGCGTCGTTGGCCGCGGGGCCTTCGTCGCCCTCGACGGGAAAGTTGAACGGCGCCCGGGCCTTGAACTTGACGGGCTTGCCGTCCTTGTCGGTGCGCGGGGCCTGCTTGATGTCCTCGGCGAGGCGGATCGCGATCTGGTTGAGGAGCTGGACGCCCGACGGGTCGTCGCTCTCCACGATCTTGGCCTCCTCGGGCGTGCCCTCCTCGTCAAAGGTGATCTCGACCATCACCTTGTAGCCGGAGGCGGCCTGGGCCGCGCCTGCCAGCAGGGCAAAGGCGAACACGGATGTGAGGAAAAAACGAAGCGGGGTATTCATGGTGACGAAAAGCCCTAGAGCTGACCCAGCGGCCCCGGGGTGGCAATGGGATAGTTGGCCCGGATCGGGGTGAAGTCCGGTCGGGCAAGGGATCCGCGGACCGCCCGCCAGCACGATCGCCCCGAGCCTTGACCGGCCCCGAAGGCGTCGCTTCACTCACCAATCCTCTTTTACACATCCGGTCCGTTCTTCGGTCCGCCGAACTCCTTTCCGCCAAACCGCCATGTCCGAATCCGCCGATTCCTCCCACCTCATGGAAGCCCTCGTCTCGCTCGCGAAGCGCCGCGGCTTCATCTACCAGTCGTCCGAAATCTACGGCGGACTCAACGGCTTCTTCGACTACGGCCCGCTCGGCGTGGAGCTCAAGCGCAACATCCGCGACTGCTGGTGGCGCGACATGGTCCACCGCCGCGATGACGTCGTCGGCGTCGAGACGTCCATCATCATGCACCCGAAGGTCTGGGAGGCCTCCGGCCACGTCGCCGGGTTCACCGACCCGCTCGTGGACTGCAAGGTGAGCAAGCAGCGTTACCGCGCGGACCAGCTGTTCTTCGCGGCCGTCGTCGTGGACGGCAAGACCGCCGGCTATGTGTCCGCCCTCGAAAGCGAACGCACCGAAGCCGAACTCCAGGAGGCTGCGGAGTCCTTCAAGCGCAAGAAGGCCATCCAGGGCGCGCTCGAACCCGTCAAGGTCCGCGAATTCACCGAGGCCACCGAGGCCGAGATCCCGCTCATCCCCTCGCCCGCCACCGGCGAGCCCGGCAGCCTGACGGCTCCGCGCGCGTTCAACATGATGTTCGAAACCAACGTCGGCGCCCTGAAGGACGCCTCGTCGGTCGCCTACCTCCGCCCCGAGACCGCCCAGGGCATGTTCGTCGACTTCAAGAACGTCATCGACACCACGCGCGTGAAACTGCCCTTCGGCATCGCGCAGGTCGGCAAGTCGTTCCGCAACGAGATCACGCCGCGCAACTTCATCTTCCGTTCCCGCGAGTTCGAACAGATGGAAATGGAGTATTTCATCCATCCCGACGCCGACTGGTTCGCCTGCCACGAGGAATGGCTCAAGTGGTGCCGCGACTGGCTCGTGTCCATCGGTCTGCCCGAGTCGCACCTCTCGCTCCACGAGCACCCGAAGGAGAAGCTCTCGTTCTACTCGCGTCGCACCGTCGACATCATGTTCAAATACCCCTTCGGCGTGCAGGAGCTCTGGGGCATCGCCGCGCGCTCCGACTACGACCTGCAACAGCACCAGAAATTCTCGGGCGTGCCGCAGACGTTCTTCGACGAGGCCACCAAGCAGAAGGTCGTGCCGCACGTGATCGAACCCGCCGTCGGCACCGACCGCATTTTCCTCGCCGTGCTCGCCGCCGCCTACGCGGTCGAGGACGTGAAGGACGAGAAGGGCAACGTCGAACAGCGCACCGTGCTCCGCCTCTCGCCCCGCATCGCCCCGGTCAAGGTCGCCGTGCTCCCGCTGCTCAAGAACAAGGAGCAGCTCACCGCCCGCGCGAAGGCCCTGTACGCGAAGCTCAAGCGCAACTACGCCGTGCAATACGACGACGGCGGCGCCATCGGCAAACGCTACCGCCGCCAGGACGAGGCCGGCACGCCGTGGTGCGTGACGATCGACTTCGACACCATCGAGAAACCCGGCGACACCTTCACCCTCCGCGAGCGCGACTCCATGAGCCAGCGCCGCATCACCGAGGCGGAGCTGTTTGCGCTCCTCGCCGAGCAGGTATATTGATCGCACCATGTTCTCCGCGCTCACACCCCGCACCAATTTCCTGGTCCGCCTCGCCCTCGCCTTCGGCACGGGGCTGATGATCGCCGCGCTGCTGTGACGCCCGTCTCCCTCCGGCTTTCAGCCACTCCCCCTTTAGGGGCGCGCCTTGTGCGCGCCCGGGCTCGGCTGACAGGCCTCCATGAGGGCGTGGGCGAGCCACGCCCCTACGGCCTTTGAACCGGCGGCGTTTGTCATGAACCGCTTCCGCTACGCGCTCGATCCGCTGTGCCTGGCGGCTTGCGCGGCGTATGCGGCCGGACGCTGGTTCGTGCAGCCGCGGGTGCCTGCAGGATTCTGGCACGGCCAGTTCACCGACTGCCTGCTGGTTCCCGCCGCCCTGCCGTTGTTGTTGTGGGCTTACCGCCGGCTCGGCCTGCGAACCCACGACCGCTTTCCCTCATGGCGTGAAATCATCCTCGCGTTTGCCGTGTGGTCCGTGGCCGCGGAATGGTTCGCCCCGCGCGTCACCGCCGCCACCGGCGACTGGCGCGATGTCCTCGCCTACGCCGTGGGGGCCCTCGCCGCCGGCGCCTGGTGGACGCTCGCCGGGCGCGCAGGCTTCGACCTGCTCGCGCCGGTCTATCCGGCCATGGAGCGGCTGCTCGCCGGCAAACGGCTGCAACGCTGCCGCACCGCCTGGCTCGGCGAGCTCACGGGCGCGCGCCGGATGCTGATCGCCGGCGTCGGCCACGGCCCCGCGCTCGACGCCGTGCTCCGGCGACATCCGCAGCTGCACCTCACCTGCGTCGACGCCAGCGCCCGTATGCTGGCCGTGGCCCGCGCCCGGGCGGAACGCGCCGGCCTGGATCTGAACCGGATCGAATTTGTGCAGGCGAAGCTCCCCGGCTGGCGCCCGGCGAGCGGCCGTTTCGACGTCATCGCCACGCATTTCTTCCTGGATTGCTTCACGCCCGACCAGCTCGGTGCCGTGGTGTCCGCCCTGTCGCACCTCGCCACGCCCGACGCGCGCTGGATCATTTCGGATTTTACGCTGCCGCCGCGCGGCCCCGCCCGCTGGCGCGCCCTGACCGTGCACCGGCTGATGTACCTGTTCTTCCGCCTCACCACGCGCCTGTCCGCCCGGAAGGTCACCCCGCCCGATGCGGTTCTCGCCGCCCACGATTTCCGCCTGCTTCGCCGCCAGACCCATGACTGGGGCCTCCTGCACGCCGACCTTTGGATGCGAGCCCCCTGATCCGCCGGTCGCACGCCACCGGTTCTGGATCGTCTGTCCGGTGCAGCGAAAAAATCGCTCCCCGAGGTCGCGTTTTTCGCCCAAACCGCCATTCTGTCCCGCCCATGTCAGCCAGCCCCCGCCAACCCAGCATGCGCAGTGTCCGCACCCCGCAAGCGCTCACCGCGCTGCGCGGCTGGCTGGGCACGTTTCCCGCCGAAAAACGCGAGGAAGGCGGCGACCATTACCGCCGCAAGGCCGTGAAGGAGGTCTGGTCGGAGGCCGACCACCTGGTGAAGGCCGAACTGGACCTCGGCAGCGAGGTGCTCGGGATCACGCTGTTTCTGACCCGGGGCGCCTGGACCTCGCGCTGCTCGTGTCCGGTGCTCGACCGTTGCGAGCACGTCTATGCCGCCGGCCTCGCCTGGCTGGTCGCCGTCGAAGCCGGCCAGCTCGACGGCCGCCGCCCCGTCATTCCGCTGCTGCCGGCGGATCGTGTCGCTGAGGCCAAACCGCCCGCCCCGGCCGCGCCAAGCAGCGAACCGGTTCTCCCGGCCAGTCTCGCCGCCTGGTTGCGCGCGTTCCCTGCGCCGGGCGAACGACCTGCCGCCGGTCCGCTGCAACAGCTCGCCGGTCTGCGCGTGCGGCTCGACGCCAACGCCAAGTGGCACCTCGAGGCCCGCGTGGCCGGCGAGCCGCGCTGGAAATTCCCGTCCAAGCGTCTGCTGGCCGATCTGGCCGCGTCGCGTCCGGCGGATTTCGAACACCTGCCGCCGGCCGAAGCCGCGCTCGGCATCGCCTTCGCCGCCGAATGTCGCCTCGACGCCCGCACGCTCGCACCGCGACTGTCGCTCGCCGAGGAAACCGTGGTCGGTCTCCTGCGCACCGCCGCCGCGCGCGGTGCGCTCGTGTTGCCCGACGGCAGCCCGTTCGCCGTCCAGCCGGAACCGCTCGCCTTCCAAGCCAGCGCATCGCCCGGCAGGAACGACCGGCTCGATCTGCATCTCGTCACACCCGACGGACGCGTCGCGGCAGGCGCACGCCTCGTCGCGCCGCGTCCGAAGCCGCTCTACCTGTTCGACGGCTTCGTCTGGCGCGGTCCGCCGCCGGCGCCCTCCACCCAGTTGCCGGCCGCGGCGCTGCAGGATGCCCGCCTTTTGCCCCGCCTGCGTGCGGCCGGCATCCGCCTGCCCGCGGGCCTGTCAGCTGAGATTCGCAAGGTCGTGCTCCGTCCGCGCCTGCGTTGCTGGCTCACGCCCGCCTATGAGGAAAACGAACGCGACTTCCACGCGCAGCTCGTCGCCCGTGCCGAGAACCCGCCCTGCGAACAACGCTGGACCGAGAACGCCGGCTGGCAGTGGACCCCGCAGGGCCTGCCGCCGCCGCGCGGCCCGCAGGAACCGTTGCTCGAATTCGATCTCTCCGCCGCCCAGGTCGTGAGTGGGAGCTTCGCATCGTTCCGCCTCGTGTGGGACGGCTGGGCCGAGGCGTGGACGCGACCCGTGTCGGACAGCTTTCCCGACGAATTCATCGACTGGCACGATTCGCTGCCCGATGACATCGAACTCGACGTGTCGCCGGAGCTCGCCGCGTTGCTCGGCGCCCCGTTGCGCGCGCACCTGAAACTCTCCGTCGCCCCCGCCGGCGGCAACAAGGAGGACTGGTTCGACCTGTCCGTCGGCGTGAAACTGGAGGACACCACGCTCACGCCCGAAGAGATCGCGCTGCTGGTGAAGGCGCGCGGCAAATGGGTCAGCCTCCCGAAGCACGGCTGGCGCCGCCTCGAGCCGTCGCTCGCCGTCGATCCCGTCGCCGCGGTCGCTCTTGAGCGCCTCGGCCTGAGCCTGGACGATGTGGTCGCCACCGGCCGCGCGACGCATCACCGCTTGCACGCCCTGCAGCTCGCCGCCGCCGCGGATCCCTTCGTGGGCGAGGACGCGCTGGTCGTGCACCGGTTGAAGGAACGACTCGCCCGCCTGGCCGCGCAGCCGCCGCCGGCGCTCCCGTCCGGGCTTCGCGCGGAGCTGCGTCCCTACCAGCGCGAGGGTTTTCTGTTTCTCGCCCACCTCTCCCGCCACCACCTCGGCGGCATCCTCGCCGACGACATGGGCCTCGGCAAAACCGTGCAAACCCTCGCGTGGCTCCTCCACTTGATGGAAACAGCCAATGTTCGTAATACGAACATGGCCGGATCGCCTCCCTCTGAAACAACCCACCCGAATGTTCGTATTACGAACATTCGCCCGGAGGGGGCCCGGCCCTTCCGCGGTCTGGTGGTCTGTCCTAAGAGCGTGACACATGGCTGGCTGACGGAGACCGCGCGTTTCGCGCCCGGACTGCAGATCGCCGCGTTCGACCCGGTGAACCCGCGCGCCGTGGCCGACGCGATCGAGGCGCCCGGTCAGACCGCGCCGCGTCTCCTCGTGGCCAATTACGCCCAGCTCCGGCTGCACGCGACGGCGTTCCGCGGCGCGGAGTGGGACGCGGTCGTGCTCGACGAGGGCCAGTTCATCAAGAACCCCGGCAGCCAGGTCGCCGTGGTCGCGCGTTCCCTGCGCGCGCGCCACCGTCTCGTGCTCACCGGCACGCCAATCGAGAACCGGCTCACCGACCTGTGGAGTTTGTTCGCCTTCGCTCAACCCGGCCTGCTTGGCGACCAGCCCGGTTTCCGCCGCCAATACCCGGAGGCCGACCCGGCGGCCCTCGCGCGGCTGCACCGGCGCGTGCAACATTTCCTCCTCCGTCGCACCAAGGCCCAGGCCGCACCCGACCTGCCGACGCGCACGGAGGACGACATCATTGTCGACCTCGAGGGCGAACAACGCGCGCTCTACGACGCCGAGCTCAAGCGCGCCCGCGCGCACCTGATGGGCGTGAAGACGCCCGGCGAACTCGGCGCCGTGCGCTTCCACGTGCTCGCGAGCCTGCTGCGCCTGCGCCAGATCTGCTGCCACCCCGCGCTTGTCGACCCGGCCCACGCCGCGCTGCCCAGCGCCAAGCTCGACGCTCTGCTCGAACGCATCGAGGAACTCGCCGACGAGGGCCACCAGGTGCTCGTGTTCAGCCAGTTCACCGGAATGTTGGAAATCATCCGCACGCGTCTCGCCGCGGCGAATATCGGCCACCTGATCCTCACCGGCGCGACCGAGAACCGCGCGGAACTGGTGGACCGGTTCCAGACCGACAAATCGAAGACCGTTTTCCTGCTCTCGCTGAAGGCCGCCGGCTTCGGCCTTAACCTCACCGCCGCGAGCTACGCGTTTCTTTACGATCCGTGGTGGAACCCCGCCGCCGAGGCGCAGGCCATCGACCGCATCCACCGCATCGGCCAGACGCGCCCCGTGATGGCCTACCGCCTGATCGCCGACAATTCCGTCGAACAGAAGATCCGCGCCCTCCAACACGAAAAATCCGCCCTCGCCTCCGCCGTCATCCAGGAGGAATCCGTCGCCACCGTGATGGACCTTGAGAGCCTGCGGGAGATTCTCAGCTGAGACGGCTCGAACTGAAACCCCGTATCCTTGGACAACCCCTGCACCTTCTCCCCTGACCGGCGGCACCGCTACTCGCTCGTGCACCGCTGGAATCCGCTGTTTGGCGACCGGCTCATCCTCTGGATCGGGCTCAATCCCTCGACGGCCGACGAACAGCAACTCGACCCGACGCTGACGCGCATCCGCTCGTTCTCGCAGCGCGAGGGTTTCGACGGGTTCTGGATGGCCAACCTCTTCGCCCTGCGCACGCCCTACCCGAAGGAGATGATGGCCGACCCCGACCCGGTCGGCCCGGGCAACGACACGGCCCTGCTCGAAGCCGCCGACCGCTGCGAACGCATCGTCGCCGCCTGGGGCACCGGCGGAGATTTCCACGGCCGCGCCACGGCGGTCGCCCAACTCTTCGCCGGCCGCGAACTCTGGTGCCTTGGCATCACCGCGGACGGCCAGCCGCGGCATCCACTCTACGTGGCGGGCCGCGCACCGCTGGTGCGCTGGGTTCCCCCTGCTTGAAAACGACGTGCTGCTTGTGCAGGCGGGCGGACCCCTCCACCCTGCCCTCATGAAGCTGCCAACCCTGTTGGTTTGTCTGCTGGCCGGTTCTTTGATGGCAAAGCCGGTTCCCGTCCTCCTCGACACGGACATCGGCACCGACATCGACGACGCCTACGCGCTGGCGCAGGTCGTGCGCAGCCCGGAGCTGGAGCTGCTCGGCGTAACGACCGTCTCGGGCGATGCCGTGGCCCGGGCGCGGCTGGCGGCGAAACTGCTGGCGGTTGCCGGACACGGCGAGGTTCCTGTTCACGCGGGCATTTCCACCGCGCCCCAATACCTGAAACAGGCGGATTGGGCGGCCGGCTTCACCGCGGCGGCGTTGCACGACTCCGGCGGCGTCGATTTCCTGCGACGGCAGATCAACGCCCGGCCCGGGGAGATCACGCTCATCGCCATCGGTGAGCTCACCAACGTGGCCGCCCTGCTCGAATCCGAACCCGGCCTCGGGAAAAAGATCAAGACCATCGCCCTGATGGGCGGCTCGGTGCGCCGCGGCTATGCGCCCGGTTCGAAGCCCGAGCCGGAGTGGAACCTCAAATCCAACGCCCGCGCCGCACAGGTCGTCTTTTCATCGGGCGTGCCGCTGCTGGTCGCACCGCTCGATTCGACCTCGGACCTGAAGCTGACGAACGAAGGGAAAACGAAACTCTTCGCGCACGGCTCCCCGCTGACCGACGCCCTCGCGGCGCTCGACTTCGTCTGGACGCAGACCAACACGTGGCAGGCGACGCAACCGACGCTGTTCGACGCCCTCGCCGTCGCGCTCGTCGCCACACCGGATCTGGTGCCGCTCACGCCGCTGCATCTGGTAATCGAAGACGACGGCGCTACCCGTGAAATCCCCGATCGCCCGCCGAATGCCCGCATCGCCCTGACGTCCGATGCGACGCTGTTCATGGAATACTTTATCACGCGGCTTGCACCCTGAGCGAACCCGGTTTGGCCTCTCCTGTCCCCAAGGGATCCTTTTGAACACGATCACCCTCACCTACCCCTCTGCCGGCCCCGGCCGCGTGCAACTGTTCGACGAACTCCGCGGCCTGTCGGTCCTGATGATCCTCACCTACCATGTGTGCGGCGTCACGGGGTTCGCGAATTACACGCATGGCGAGCTGGGCGTGGACATCTTCGTGCTCCTCAGCGGCGCGGCGCTCACCCTGAGCCACCGTCCGGGCGAAGGCGCGTTCAGGTTCCTCTGGCGCCGGCTGGCCCGCCTGCTTCCCGCCTATTGGATCGCGCTGACGTTGTTCTGGGTGGGCAACGTGTACTGGCTCAACCGCTCGCACACGCCGACCGACGTCTGGTCGCATTACCTGGCGATCCACCCGTGGTGGGGCGACCGGTATTTCCTCGGGTTCAACGACTCGTTCTGGTTTCTCGGCATGATCGTGCCGCTCTATTTCGTCTATGCCGTCCTGCGCCGCTGGCTGGACCGGATGGACATCGTGCTCGGGGCCGGACTGATCCTGTCCTTCGCCGTCGCCTACTTCACGGCGAAGGTCGTCAACCAGCCGGCCCTGTTCGTGCATCTCGGACTGCGTCCGCCGATCTTCTTTCTCGGCCTGCTGGTCGGTGTCCTGATTCGCGACGGTGTCCTGCGGCTGCCGCTCTCGGCCTGGCTGGGCCTCGGCGTGCTGCTGATGTGGTACGGCACGTTCGTCACCGGAATTTTCGTGGGGTACAACATCTTCGGCTTCGCGGTTTTTCTCGCCTACTGGGCGCTGCGGGCGAACGCCCCGGCGGCCGGTCAGCGCTGGCTCTGCCGCGGGCTGGCCGGGCTGGGACTCATTTCCTACGAGGTGTTTCTCCTGCATCAGCCGCTCATCCGCGACTACAACCACAAGGCTTGGCAAACCATCCTCGGGCGGGCGCCGGACCAGCTTCATATCATCGCCGGCGCCGCCATCGCCCTGCTCTGCACGCTGCCGCTCGCCTGGGAGCTGCACCGGCTGGCCGGCAAAATCGGCCGGCTGGTCGGCCCGCGTGACTCAGCCGCGGAGAAATCTGCCGCGACGTAACGTCCGCCGGGTGGATCTGCTGCGGCACAGGGCCGACGAAAATCGGAGCTTCTGTGGCCGGTGCGCTTCGCTCGCGGTTGCGTCTTTCGAACGGGGCGTATTCGCTCTCTCTGGCTCCGAATCGGCGGCAACCTTGCCCGCAACCCGGGGTCGCTCCCTTGATGTCGTCTCGGCTGAAAACTCTCCTCGTCCTGTTCGCCTGCGCCTTCGTGGCGCTGGCGGCACTGCCGTGGTGGCTGGGACTCGCCTTGCGACCCGTGGCGCGAGCGGTGGGAGCCAGCTTCGAGCGTTATGAAACCGACGGCTATGCGCGGTTTCGCCTGCACGGTGTGACGTACCACCGCGACGGTCTCACGGTGAAGGCGGACCGGATCGAGACCGATTCCCCCTTGGTTTGGCTCGGGCGGCGTCTGCGCGGCTCCGATCCGGTCATCGCCGTGGACGGCTGGCAGGTGACCGGCTCGGCTCGCAACTCATCCGGTCCCGCCACGGTCACCGGCCTCGCGGATTTGCAATCCCTGCTCGGTCGGGTGCTGCCACGCGTGATTTTCTGGGTTCCGAAAGCCGTGCTGAACGACGGCGCGGTGCGCGGCTACGGCCCCGAGGTGCTTCTGGCGCACGCCGACTGGGACCGGGGCGGGGTGCGCGCGAGCGGTCTGGTCTTCGCCGGCCACACGCTGGAAGCGACGCTCACTTTTTCCGGCCGCGATCTCCGAATCCAGGCCAGCGAAACCGCCCAAGCGGCCAAACTTGATCTGCAGGTGCGCGAGGCCACACTGACCGGCTCGCTGCTCTGGCGCGGACAGGAAGCCCGCTTCGAGGCCGCTTTTCCCGCCAGCGGATGGCTGCCCCGCACGGCCAGCGTCACGGCGGAAAATTGGGCTCTGCCCGCCAAGTCGGTCCGCCTGGCCCCGGTCTACGCCACCGTGGAAGGCACGGCGAATGCCACCTGGAACGACGGACAATGGCGCCTCGACGTCCGCGCGCAGGCGACGCCCGACGAAACCAAAGAGGCGCCGCCCTTCACGTTTCGCGCCAACGCGCACGGCGATCTGCGCGGGCTCACCGTCGAAACCTTGCACGTGGACGCCCCGTTTGCCCGGGCCCGGCTGTCCGCACCGGTCACGATCGCGTTCGCCGGTCCCTTGCCCGAACAAAACGCCCGGCTCGAGGTCGAGGCCGACCTCGCCAAGCTGCCATGGCTTGCGGCCCGCGGCCGCGTCACCGGCACGGTCGATGCCTCCGGGTCGGCCGCCGGCGCGCGACTGGTTTACGCGCTCGCGTTCACAGAGGTTGCGTTTGGCGAATGGACCCTGCCGCAGGCGAATGCTCGTGGCGCCTTGCAGTGGCCGCACCTGACCGTCGATTCCCTGCAGGCTGAACTCGGGCCCGATGACCGTCTGGCGTTGTCCGGCCAACTCGACCTTGCCACCCGCGAATTGACCGCCGTGACCCTGCAGGCCGACGCCACGCCCACACGGTTCACGCGCTGGCTGCCAGCAGGGCTGACTTGGGAGAAGGCGTCCCTCACCGCCACCCTCGAAGGTCCGGTCGCGCAGCCGCGTCACGCCGGCAAGGTCAGCGTCACCGGTTTCTCCTTCGCCCCGCTGCAAACCCTGGCCGGCGAAGCGGAATGGCGCGGCACCGGCGTGGCACTCGACGATCTTTCTGCGCACCTTCGCGCTGGCGGATCGACCTTGCAACTGGCCGGCGCGCTGGACGCCACGGGTGCGGAACTGCGGGAGCTGCGTCTCATCACGCCAGACCGTCCCGCGTGGAGCCTGACGGCGCCGACCCGCGTGACCTGGGCGCCCACGTGGCAGATCGACGATCTTCACCTAGGCGGCACCGACGGTCAGCTGCATCTCCGGCTCGCCACCGAACCGGCCACCGCCTTCGTGGTGGAGGCGACCGGCTTCGATTCCACCCGGCTGACCGACTGGGTCCGCCTGCCGGGACCGGCGTGGAACGTCGAGTCGTTGCGCAGCGAAGGCCGCGTACAGGACGGACGCCTGGGATTCGACGCCCATCTGACCGCAGCGATTGCGCTGGCGCCCGCCCAAGCCCGTCTCCGTCTGGCCCTGTCGGCCGGCGACACCGGTCTGCACATCGCCGAGCTCACGGTGATCGAGGGCCAGCGCGAACTGACGCGCGCCACCGGCCGGCTGCCGCTCACCGGGCGGCTCGACCCCGCGCTGCGTTGGCAGCTGGATGAAAACGCTCCGCTGGAATTCACGGCCTCGGTGGACGCAGATTCCCCGCTCTGGGTCATGCTGGCCGACCGCGCCGGTGTCGAGCTGCGGCAACCGGCCGCGGAACTGGCGTTGCGCGGCACCCTGGCCCAGCCCGACGGACGCATCCGCCTCCGGGCCGAAACCGTGCGCAACATGGGTCGGGTGGATCTGCCCCTGCCCGAGATCACCGGCCTGCAACTCGACGCCGAACTCCGGCGCGATGCCCTCATGCTGACCACGCTCACCGCCCGCATCGACGGCCAGAAGGCGGAGGGCAGCGGCACCCTGCCGATGGATGATTCCCGCTGGCGGCAATTGTGGAGCAACCCGGCCGGTCTCGACTGGAAGCCCGCCAGCGGACGGCTCTCGCTTGAGGACGCCGATCTCGCCGTGTTCGCCCGGCGCCTGCCGCAGGTGCTCGCTCCGCAGGGCCGGATCGGCGCGCATCTGGAACTGGCCCCCGGCGGACGCTGGCGTGGCGCGCTCCGCCTCGCCGGAGGCGCGTCCCGTCCGTTGCCGCCCTTCGGTACCTTGCAGGACATCCATGCCGACCTGCAGCTCGACGACGCCACGCTCACCGTCACCCGGCTCACGGGCCGGCTGGGCGGGGAGCAGGTGGACGTGACCGGTGCGGTCACCCGCACCACCGGTGGCGAATGGCAACCCGCGCTGACGTTGCGCGGCCGGAATCTGCCGCTCGTCCGCAGTCCGGGCCTCCTGCTGCGCACCGACCTCGATCTGCACACCGAACCGCTGGCCGCGGGCGTGGTGCGCGTCGGCGGCACGGTGACGGTGCGCGACTGCCTCGTGCTGGCCAACCTCGCCTCGCTGCTGCCTTCGGGCACGCGCGGGGCCACCCGCACGCCGCCGTACTTCGCGGTGGAGGCGGCCCCCTTCCGCGACTGGCCGCTCGCGGTCGAGCTTCGCGGCGAACGCGCCGTGCGCGTGCGCACCGCGCTGTTCGAGGGCACCGCCACCCCGCGTTTCCGGCTGTCGGGCACGCTCGGCGAACCGCGCGCCGTCGGCCAGCTGGCCGTGGACGAAGGCCGCGCCCTGTTTCCGTTCGCCGTGTTCGCCGTGCAGCAGGGCGCGGTACGCCTGAGCGAGGCGGACCCTTTCACCCCGCAGATCAGCGTCCGCGCCACCGCGCGCCGTCACGGGTACGACCTGCTGCTCGAGGCCGCCGGCACACCCGCGGCGCCCTCCCTCACGTTTTCCTCCAGCCCTGCGCTCGACGCCGCCGACGTGCTCATGATGGTCACGACCGGCCGGCCGCCCGAGAGCGACACCGCCGATCTCAACACGCCGCAACGGCTCGCCCGCTTCGGCACCTTCCTCGGCCGCGGCCTGATCCAGGAACTCGGCCTCGGCGGCGACCGGCTCGAAATCAGCACGGGCGAGGAGGTGTCGCGCCTCGGCCGCGAGACCTACCGCATCGAATACCGCGTCAACGACCGCTGGTACCTGACCGGCGAATACGACGAATATGACCACTACAACGCCGGCGTACGCTGGCGTGTGCATACCGTGGAGGGCGCGCCGCGTGAGGACCGTCGCTGATTTTCTCCGCCTGGTGCCGCTCGCCGCGTTCGCGACCGCCGCGCTGGCCGCGGATCTCCGCGTGTCCGGGCTCGGCTGGTTCGGCAACCGCGAGGCCGCCAAGTCCCTGAAGCTCCTCCTCGGGGAACAGCGCCAGGGCGAACTGGACGCCGCCGCGGTCGAGGACTCCGCGCTGATCCTCTTCCACCAGCTCGAGGAACAGGGCTGGCTGCGCCCGCGCATCACCGCGGTGCTGGAGGCGCCCGATGGCACGGTCTCGCGGCATCCGCTGACCGCCTCGCTCGAGCCGCCGCTGGAGCGAGGGCTGTCGGCGCGCCATGCGGAATTCGCGGTGGAGCGCGGGCCGCGTTTCCTGCTGCGGGACATCGCGTTCACCGGGGCCACGGGTCTGCCCGCGGACGAAGCGCGCCTGTTTTTCGCCGGCAACACCACGCTGCTGCGCCGCGCCGCCGAGCGGCTCTATTCCCCCGGCCGCGCGCGGCAGGCGGCGGCCAACCTCGAGGAGGAGCTGCGCCTGCGCGGACATGCCGACGCCCGCGTATCGATCGCCGGCGCCGACCTCCATGACGACGGCGCCGTGGATCTGACCATCGCCGCGGAGGCCGGACCGGTCTGGCGGGTGAGCGACCTGAAGATCGAGGCCGGCGACGGCCCGACCCCCCCGGCGGAAGTCTGGCAGCCCCGCGTGGGCCGGCGCTGGTCACCGCTCTGGCGTCAGGACACCCTCGCCCTGCTGCGCCGCTGGTATTACGAGCACGGTCATCCCGACGTGCAGGCCCGGCTGGCTGGCGAGACCGGACCGCCCGGGGGCCCGGAAGGTGAACGTCCCGTCACCGTTACGGCCCGGATCGTTCCCGGGCCCGCGGTGCGCCTGGGCCGCGTGACCTTCACGGGACTCGGGCACACGCGCGAGCAGACCGTGCGGCGGTTCGTCGATCTCGATCCGGGTGAACCGCTGGACCCGGTGCGCCTGGACCGCGCTCAGACGCGCCTGCTGCGTCTCGGCATCTTCAACCGCGTGGACCTGCGCTACCACGAGGCGGAGCCCGGTGTGCGCGACGCGGAATTCCTGCTGACCGAGGGACGCCGGCAGGAAACCAGCCTCCTCGCCGGCTACGGCAGCTACGAACAGCTGCGCGGCGGCGTGGAATGGCGGCATTACAACCTCGGCGGGCGCGCCCACGGCGCGACGCTCCAGCTCGTGCAGTCCATGAAGAGCTCCACGGCGGAGGCGCGTTACACGATCCCCGACGTCTTCGGCAGCAACACCAGCGGCAGCGCGCGGCTGTCGGGCCTGCGGCGCGAGGAACTCGCGTTCGTGCGCAAGGAATACGGCGCGCAGGTCACGCTCGCCCGTCCGCTGCCCGCCTGGCGCGCCACGGCCAGCGCCACCTACGGCTTCCACCGGCTGGGCGTGTCCGACAGCGAGCTGGCCGACCGCAGCGCTCCCAGCACCACGACCGATGTTGCCAGCCTGGAATTCCGCCTGGTGCGCGACCTGCGCGACAATCCGGTGCTGCCGCGCCGCGGTTACCGCACCTTCCTGCAGGCCGAGGCCGCCAGCCGGCTGCTGGGCGGGCGCGTGGACTACCAGAAGCTGACCGCCGGCGCCTCCTACCACACCGCCTGGGGCGCGGGCCGCTGGGTGCACGCCGCGTTCGAACACGCCGTGGTCACGACCTTCGGCGCGAACGACGACCGCGAACTGCCGGTGAACGTGCGCTTCTTTCCCGGTGGCGACGGTTCCATCCGCGGCTACCGGCGCGGCGCGGCGGCCCCGCTCACCGCCAGCGGCGAGTTCATCGGCGCGAAGGCCACGATGTTGCTGAGCCTGGAGGTCGAGCAGGCGCTCACGCGCAAGCTCTCCGCCACGGTTTTCCTCGACGGTCTGGGCACGGCGGCGCGGCTGGCGGATTATCCGTTCGAGGACCGGTTGTTCACCCTCGGCGCGGGCCTGCGCTACCACACGATCGTCGGACCGGTGCGGCTGGAATACGGCCGCAACCTCAATCCCCGCCCGCGCGATCCCAAGGGCACCGTGCTGCTCTCGGTGGGGCTGCCGTTCTAGCATGGCAGGCTGTAGGGCGGGGTCGCCGAACCCCGCCGCGAGGGCGACATGGCGATCGAACCAAGGCGGGGTTCGGCGATCCCGCCCTACATGTCGCGTGCTCCTTCAGCGCAGCGCCTGCGGGGCGCGCAGCCAGTCGACGAGCTGCTTGCCGGTGGCGAAGCGCACCTCGGGCTTCGTGAGCGCGTAGGCGATGAATTCCTCGATGGCCTTGCGGCGGTCGGGCTTGTTGCGCGGGTAAAGCGCGGTGTGGCCGCCGACCATCAACGGCGCGCGGTTGCCGGCGAGGCGCAGGTCGAGGGTGTACTTGAGAATCGCGAGGAACTCCGGGCCGTCGCATTTGGCGGCCTCGAGGACGTTCCAGTCGAGGCCGGAGATTTTTTCGGCCGGCTCGCCGGAGCCGCCGCCGTAGGAAACCTTGAGGGCCGCGCCGACGCGCGCGCGGAGCCCGGGCCGGGCGCCGTAGCGTTCGCAGTCCGCGTCGGACGGGATCATGAACACGTGAATCGGGATTTCCCAAAGGCCGGGGTGGTTGCCGACGCGCTTGGGCGAGCCCTCCGGGTTGTCGTGGGCATTGCCCGGGCTGCCGGCGTCGAGCGTGTAGGGCCAGAGGAAGTTGGTGCCGTCCTGGCCGGGCTGGTCGCCCTCCTCGATGGAGCTGTCGTAGAGCTGGTGTTCGGCAACGAGCGCCTCGAAGGTCGCGGCGTTGTAGGCCAGGAACGGGGCGCGAAAACCCACGACTCCGGCGGCGGGGATGCCCGTTTCGGCGAAGGTGGCCTCGCAGGCGGCCATCTCATTGCGCCATTTCGCGGCGGTGAAGGCGGCGCCGTTTTCGTGGTTCTGCGTGTGGTTGGCGATCTCGTGGCCTTCGGTGAGCGCGCGGTGGTGGATGGAGATGAGCGAACGGTCGTTCCAGTAGCGGCCGTTGCTGAAGAAGACCGCCCGCACCGGATTGCCTCCGGCGTCGCGCTTGTCCTTCAAATAATCCACAAACCAGGTCATCGGCTCCGTCTCGGGGTTGTCGTCAAACCCGAGCAGCACGAACTGCGGCGCCTGCGCCACGGTGAGGCCGCCGGGCGGCTGGGCGGAGGGAGCGAGCTTGTCGGCGGCGGTCAGCGGCAGCAGGGGCATGAGGAACAGGGGGAGTTGGCGCAGGTTCACCCCGACACTAGAAGCCACCCGGGACGGTGGGCGCAAATGCGATTACGCGGTGCGCGGTATGCCTCGTGGCTGGCAGCACCGCGGAGCGGAAAGCCCGTGCCTGCGTCCGCCCGGGTCGGGCGCAGGCTCAATTTCCCGCCGTTCTACCGTTTGCACGGGGTGCGGCGACGGTCGGCTTGCGTTCATGCTGTCGTCCGGTCTGGATGACCGCGCTCCATCTCCCCACCCGCCCGTTCTCCATGAGTTCTCCCTCCACCCCTGTTCGCAATCCCTGGTCCTGGGTTCCGTCCTCCTACCTCGCCGAAGGCATCCCCTTCGCGATGGTCATCTGGGTCGTCGGCACGATGTTCAAGGACCTTGGCCACACCGACGGCCAGATCACGGTCGCCACCGCCAGCATCGGCATCGCGTGGTCGCTGAAGCCGTTCTGGGCGGCGTTCCTCGACATGTACAAGACGAAGAAATTCTTCGTCCTGGCCATGGAGATGCTGATGGCCGTGCTGCTCGCGGGCATCGCGGTGTGCCTGCCGCTGCCCAATTATTTCCAGATCACCATCGCCCTGCTCTGGGTGCTGGCGTTCGCGTCGGCGACGCAGGACATCTGCGTGGACGGCATCTACATCACTTCGCTCGACGAAAAGAAACAGGCGGCGTTCATCGGCGTGCAGGGCGTGTTCTGGAACATCGGCAAGCTCTTCGGCACGGCGCTGATTGTATGGGCCGCCGGCTCGCTCAAGGAGGACCACGGCCTGTCCATCATCGCCGCGTGGAGCTGGGCGCTCGGCCTCTCGGCGGCGACGCTCGCGCTGCTCGCCATCTACCACTGGTTCATGCTGCCCACGGGCTCGATCACCGAACGGCCGAAAAACGTCGCCGAGATCGGCCGCACCTTCGTGGACACCATCGTGGATTTCTTCAAAAAGCCGAGCATCTGGGGCATGCTGGCGTTCGTGTTTCTCTACCGCAGCTCCGAGGGACTGCTGCTGCTCGAGGGCCGGCTCTTTCTCCAGGCTTCGCCCGAGCACGGCGGCGTCGGCCTGACGTTGAAGGAACTGGGCATCATCGACGGCACCATCAGCACGATCGTGAGCCTGGGCGCCGGCCTGCTGGGCGGCGCGTTCATGGCGAAATTCGGCCTCAACCGGAAGACGATCATCTTCATGGCGCTCTGCCTCAACCTGCCGCACATCACCTACGTGATCATGTCGCAGCTAGCCGGCCCCGGCCACACGCTGTCGCTCTGGACGGTCGGCACGCTCGTGACCGTCGAGAAGTTCGGCTACAGCTTCGGCTTCGTGGCGAACATGCTCTACATGATGCAGCAAATCTCGCCCGGTCGTTACCACATGACGCATTACGCGTTCTGCACGGCGCTGATGAACCTCATGCTCGTGCCCACGCAGGCGATCAGCGGTCCGCTCGCCGACCATTTCGGCTACAAGACCTATTTCATCATCGTGATGTTCGCGGCGATTCCCTCGATCGCGGCCGCCTGCTTCGCACCTTTCCCGCGCAAGCCCGACAACGGTCATCCGGCCTGAGCCATGCGCCTCGGCCTGGTCTGCGTCCTTTTGGCCGGCCTGCTGGCCGGCGCGCGTGCCGGCGAATGGACTTCGACCACCTGGCACGGCGAATCCGCCTGGGAGTCCCGCTCCGCCGGCTGGCGGGCGGTGGTGTCCGTCACCCGGGCGAGGCTCATGCACTTCGGGCCCGACGGCAGCGACGTGAATCTGCTGCTGGCGCCGGAAACCCGCGCCAACCGCAACCGCCTCGGCGGCCACCGGCTCTGGCTCGGTCCGCAAAGCGAATGGCCCGGCTTCTGGCCGCCCCCCGCCGCGTGGGAATACCAGGAGGCGGAGACCGTCACCGGCGAGGCCGGCGTACTGCGTCTGGCCATGGCGCCGACCGGCGAGGCCTGGCCGCGCCTCGTGCGCACTTACCACTGGGACGGCGCGGCCCTGGTGTGCGGTGCGGAAATTTCCGGCGGCACTCATCCGGCCCAGTTTGTCCATATCCTGCAGGTCCCTTCCGCCACGACCGTGCGCGCCACCGTGCATCCGGCCGAGGGCTACCCGGCCGGTTACGTGCGGTTGCTGTCGAGCGCCGGTCCCTTCGCGGCGCGTTTCGCGCCTCCGCCGCATGCCTCGCTCGCAGGTGACGCCCTCACGCTGCGGCACATCGACACCGTGGGCAAATACGGCTTCCGGCCCCAGACGCTCACCGGAGCCCGGGGCGGTTACGAACTGATCGTCGCCCGCGGCGCGCAACGCGGCGAAGTCGTCGACGAGCCTGATGAAGGTTTCCATTCGCAGGTCTACCTGAGCGAAGGCGGTGAGTCCTTCGTCGAGATCGAACAGCTCTCCCCGCGTTTTGCCGCCGGCAAACCCGCGCGTTTCGAGATGGTGCTGAGCGGACGGAAACGGTGAACCGCCGCTTCACCGAAGGTTGACGAGCCCCGTCCAGCCACATCCGATACGCCTTCCATGCCCACGTACACTAATAGTGTACGTGGGCATGAGTACCGGAGTGACCAGACCCTCGGTTCGTAGCCAACCTGGCGTGTTGGCCACCTCGGCCGGGATTTTCCCGGAAACCGCTTTTCTCCAGGGGTAATCCGGGCGGCGCACGAAAGATCCGTCGCGGAGTTCGGGCGCCTCGGTGTCCGGTAATGGGAAAATTTGTCCAACCCGATCCGTACGGTTCGACGCATCGCGGATGATCGTGGTAACGGAACTTCAGGCTTCGCCGCGCGCAGGGCATCGGCGCACCAGTGCCCTGACCGCAAGCGGCGCCCCCTTGGCCGGACCGCGCTTCTCAAGCCCCGGCCGGCCTCAGCCGCGGGTCTCGAGCCGCACCGCATCCAGGGAGACGGTAATTTCGCGCAGGAACTCCACCATGCCCACGATCAGCGCCAGAATCGCCAGCGAGAACAACCCGACGATCAGCAGGCCCAGCTCCAGCTTGAGCAACGCGCTGAGGAAGAGGGTCAGGATCAGCACGCTGATCAACAGCACGGTCGTGCCGGTGAGCGTGATGGCATGCCGCAGCATGCCGGCGCGCCGGTCGATGATCGCCAGCTGCTCCTCGACGACCGCGCGACGGGCCTGATCCGGCGCGGCCACCCGTTCCCGGTGCAGCAACCGGCTGCGGTCGATGAGGCGTCCGAGCCGGTTCGTAAGCGAGAGCAGCAGCAAACCCACGCCGGAAATAAGGATGACGGGACCGGTGGCGAGCTGCAGCACCGGGACAAGCTGGTTGAGGGTGATGTTCATAAGGAGTCCGTGTTCGCCGTCGCCCGGATTTATCCCGCCACCGCTTGGAAGAGCAGGAAGACGATGAGCTGGGCGGAGAAGACGCGCATCAGCATCACCAGGGGATACACCGTGGCGTAGGCCACGGCCGGTGCGTCGCTGGCCGTCGTCTGCTGGGCAAAAGCCAGCGCGGGCGGGTCGGTCATGCTGCCGGCCAGCAGGCCGCAGAGTTCGGCGTAATTGAGCTTTTTCCAGGCCCGGGCCAGCAGGCCGACGAGCAGCAGCGGCACCGCGGTGATGAGCGCGCCGAACATCAGCCAGGAAAGCCCGTTGCCGCCGAGCAGCACCTCGACGAACTTGTCGCCGGATTTCAGGCCGACCGCGGCGAGGAAGAGCGTGATGCCGATCTCACGCAGCATGTGGTTGGCGTTCGTGGGCAGGTACCAGACGAGCGGGCCCGTGTTGGCGATGCGGGACAGCAGGATGGCCACCACAAGCGGGCCGCCCGCGAGCCCCAGCTTCACCGCCGCCGGCAGGCCGGGGATGGCGAGCGGGATGGCGCCGACGATCACGCCGAGCGCGATGCCGAGGAAGAACGGGATGGGCTGCGGCGAGTTCAGCGCCTTGTTAGAATTGCCCACCGCCGCGGCCACGACGTCGATCCGGGGCTCCTCGCCGACCACCATGAGCACGTCGCCGAACTGGAGGCGGAAACCCGGCGTGGCCGTGAACTCGATGCCGCCGCGCGTGACGCGGGTGACCACGACCTCCTGCTCGGCGATCACCTCGAGTTCGCCCAGCTCGCGGCCGTAGACGTCGCTGCGGGTGACGATGAGCCGGCGGTTGGCGACGGCACCGGGCATGGCCTTGAGATCCACGCCTGCGTCGGCGCCGACGACCACGCGCAGCTCGTCGAGCCCCTCCTCGGGGCCGACGGCGTGCAGGATGTCGCCGAGGCGCAGCAGTGCGTCGGCCTTCGCGACCTCGACCTTGCCACTGCGGGAGAAGCGCGACACGATCACGCCGGAACCGGCCAGACCGGGCACCTTGCCGAGCGGACGCCCGACGAGGTTGGGATTGCGCACCTCGAAGTTGCGGGTGGCCGGTTTCGGCCGGGCCGGCACGTGCGCCGCCTCGGCGGCGGCGACCTCGGCCTTCACGTCCACACGGAACAGTTTCCGCACCAGGATCATGGTCAGGATGATGCCGATGATGCCAAACGGGTAGGCGACGGCATAGGCCAGCCCCTGGACGGCGGCGACGTCCTCGGGCATATCGACCTGTTTCAGCGCCTGCTGCGCGGCGGCCAGGCTCGGGGTGTTGGTCGTCGCGCCGGAGAGCAGGCCGACGCCCGCCGGCAGCTCGACGGCGCCGCTGCGGATCAACCCCACGGCCACGGCGACACCCAGCAGCACGATGGCGGCGGCGAAACCGTTGAGCATGAGGCCCCGCGCACGCAGCGATCCAAAGAAGCCCGGACCGATCTGCAGGCCGAGCGTGTAAACGAAGATGATCAGGCCGAACTCACGCACGAACTCCAGCACGTGGTGATCCACCGCCAGCTTAAAGTGCCCGAGCAGCAGGCCGACAAAGAGCACGCCGGCCACGCCGAGGCTCACGCCCCCGATGCGGATCTTGCCCAGCGCGGCGCCGGCGGCGCCCGCCGCACCTAAAACAATGACAGTGCGGGCAACGGATTCCTCGGTGAGGAGTTGGATGAACCAGTTCATGGATGTTGGGTCGGTCCAAAGCCTACCAAGCCCGGACGGACGGCACAGCTCAATCTTTGTGCTTTGCTATGCAACCTTCGTCCGCACCGCCTCCCCTCCGCAACCCCGGCTGGAAACCCGCGAATTCTGTGTCATGTCATCCGCTATACCCCCTCATGCCTCTCTTGCTGAGCGGCGATGCGGCTTACCTGTCTCCGACCTCCCCACGTATCCGGCTCTTATCCGCCCACCGGCACCGTCATCTACGTGCCGCCTCGTGCCCGGCGGAGGCGGCTCCGTCAAACCGGACCGCGAGGAGCAAACCGCCTGCCGCAGCGGCAAGGCCACGCAGGGCGACGGTGTGAAGCCACCGCTGGTGGAGCCCCTCGATCCCGCGTGAACTTCGGTGTTTTTGTGCTTTTGGCGGCTCCGCGTTCGGCGATGCTCGCCTCTTCATGAGCTACGTCCAAGCCCGCACCCTGATCGATGCCGCCCACGCCGGCGATCCCAAGCAGACCGCCGACGGCCGTCCCGCCGAACTGGTTTACGCCGATCACATGGAGGCCTGGGTGGCACGGGCCGCCGAGACCCCCACGGAAATCCTCCGGCTGGCCGCGCGCTGCCAACACCTCGAACGCTGGAGCGTGCCCCGCACCACCTTCCCCGACGGTAAAGCCGGCTACCTCAAGTGGCGCCAGTCGCTCTACCGGAAACAGGCCGATCGCGCCCGTGAACTCCTCCTGCAGGCCGGCGTGCCCGCCGCCGAGGCTGACGAGGTCGCCGTCTGGGTCTCGAAAACCGCCCTGAAGACCAATCCCGGCACGCAGGCCCTCGAAGACGCGGCCTGCCTCGTGTTCCTCGAAAACGAGATCGAGGCCTTCGCCGCCCAGCACGCCGACTACCCGCGCGAAAAATTCGTCGAGATCATCCGCAAGACCTGGAAAAAGATGAGCCCGCGCGCCCAGGGCCTGGCCGCCTCGATCCCGCTCTCCCCGGCCATCGGGGCGCTCGTGACCGAGGCCGTCGCCGGCGCCTGATACGGGCTTTTCGCCACCCCGCTTGCACCCGCGCCCGTTTCTGCTGTCATTCCGACCATGCCTTTTCCGATCCGGTCGCTCCTGTTGTCCGCCGCCCTGCTCCTGCTGAGCGGTTGTGCGGGCACCTATTACAGCACCATGGAGAAGATGGGCGTGCCCAAGCGCGCCATCCTCGTGCAGCGCGTCGAGGAGGCCCGGACCGCCCAACAGGACGCCCGCGTGCAGTTCGCCGACGCCCTGCAGCAATTCCTGCTCGTCGCCAAGGTCCCCCCCACCCAGTTGCAGGACACCTACAAACAGGTCCGCAGCGAGCTGGCGGACTGCGAAACGCGCGCCAAGGAGGTGCGCAGCCGCATCGCCGCCATCGACAGCGTCGCCTCCGCGCTCTTCGCCGAGTGGGGCGAGGAGCTCGCCCAGTACTCCAATCCCACGCTGCGCGAACGCAGCGCCCGCCAGCTCGAGGCCACGCGCCAGCGCTACGCCGAGCTCCGCCGCACGATGGACCAGGCGGCCAGCCGCATGGATCCGGTGCTCGCGACCTTTCGCGACAACGTGCTCTTCCTGAAGCACAACCTGAACGCCCAGGCCGTGGCCACCATCGATGATACCGCGCGCAGCCTCCAGGCCGACATCAGCCGCCTGCTCGCCGACATGGAAAAATCCATCAAGCAGGCCGACGCCTTCATCGCGGCGATGAAGACCACGCCGTAAGCCGGACCGGGTGAAGAGCCCGGAGCCGGGCCTGGCCGTTTTGGGAGGCAGGACTACCCGTCCCGCAGTCCCTTTGTGGGAGTGTCCTTGCACGCGATGCTGAATCTATCGCGAGCCCGCTCGCTCCCGCATCAAACCCAAGGCCAGCGCAGAACGCGGGCTCCACCCTTCCCGCTCCATCGTTGCGCGCGCGCCACAAACCACCACGCTGCGCGACACCGATGGAGCCTTCCCCCCAAACGAGTCCGTGGCGCGCCTGGTCGTGGGTGCCGTCGCTGTATTTCTGCCAGGCGGTTCCCTACGTCGCGGTCGTCGCGCTCTCGGTGCCGATGTACAAGCGGCTCGGCGTGTCCAACACCGACCTGGCGTTCTGGACGAGCTGGCTCTACCTGCCGTGGGTCATCAAGCCGCTGTGGTCGCCGCTCGTGGACCGTTTTCGCACAAAGCGCGCGTGGATCTGGTCGCTCCAGTTTTTTGTCGGCGCCGGCCTGGCGGCGGTGGCGCTTGCCGTGCCCGGGCCGGATTTCTTCCGCTGGACGCTCGCGGCCTTCTGGCTGCTGGCCTTCGCCTCCGCCACGCACGACATCGCGGCCGACGGCTTCTACCTGCTCGCGCTGCCGCCGCACCAGCAGGCGGCGTTCGTCGGCGTGCGCAGCACCTTCTACCGCCTGGCCAATATCGCCGGTCAGGGCGGCCTCGTGTGGCTCGCCGGCCGGCTGGAGGAAACCACCGGCGACGTGCGCACGGCCTGGGCGTGGGTGTTCGTGCCGCCGGCAGCGTTGTTCATCCTCGGTGCGATCTACCACCTGATCGTGCTGCCACGGCCCTCGGGTGACGGGCCGGTGAAGGAACGGGAGTCGGTGGCAACCGACTGGGCCGCCGCGTTCGTCTCGTTTTTCCGCAAGCCGGGCATCGGTGCGATCCTCTCGTTTCTGCTGCTCTACCGGTTGGGTGAGGCGCAGCTCTTGAAGCTCGTGCAGCCGTTCCTGCTGGATTTCCGCGGACTCGGGGGCCTGGAGCTGGCCACGTCGCAGGTCGGCGTGATCTACGGGTTGCACGGCATCGTCGCGCTCACGCTCGGCGGCCTGCTCGGCGGCTGGCTAATCTCGCGCTTCGGACTCAAGCGCATGCTGTGGCCGATGCTCGCCGCGATGCACCTGCCCAACCTCGCCTACGTGTGGCTCGCGACGGCGCAGCCCGCGTCGCCCTGGCTCGTGAGCGCGGCGGTGGCGACGGAGCAACTCGGCTACGGCTTCGGGTTCACCGCGTACATGGTCTATCTGATGATGATTGCCGACGGCCCGCACAAGACGGCGCACTACGCGATCGGCACGGGGCTCATGGCGCTCGGCATGATGCTCCCCGGCATGGCCGCCGGCTGGATCCAGGACCTGATCGGCTACCGCTGGTTCTTCGTGTGGGTCTGCGTCGCCTGCCTCCCCTCGATCGCCGCCACGGCGTTGATCAAGGTGGACCCCTCTTTCGGGAAGAAGGGCGTGCCGTAACGGCTGCGCGTTTCGCATCATACTTGAACTCTATTTCATCGACGATCGGACGGACGGCATGTTGACAACCGAAGTCTTCAACTGGACCGGCCATGTTCTCGTCACGCCACGTATCCAGATCGCCGAAGCGCTGTGTCGTCGCGAGGCCGACCATTCCGGTGTCTATCTGCTGCTGGGTGAGAATGATCAGAGCCCACGGCTTACATCGGCGAAGGCGAGGTGATCGCGGATCGCCTTCCGCAATCATGACAGCCGGAAGGCCTTGGTGGACCAAGGCCGTTCTGGTTACCACGGGAGCCAACAACCTGAACAAGGCGCAGATCAAATAGCTGGAATCCCGATTGATCCAAGATGCGCTCGAAATTGGTCGCGTGTCACTTGACGTTACGAAGTTATCGCCGTCTGATAACTTTCCTACCGATAATGGCTTATCTTGCAGCTGATCAGCATCTAATGGGGGAACATTGATGGCACTTGGCCTGTTATGCCGAATTCCATTTCAGCGAATAAGGGAATTCTTATTTAATCGAACTCGCGTTCGATGTAATAAGGCGTTTCGTTATTCGCCGAACCGATGTTACCCCCGCCATGACCCCGGAATCATTCCACGAGCAACAGCGGCCGCACTGCCAGCGGCAGCCGGAGGGGTATTTCGCGTTTGTGCCGCCGCCGTTGCCTCCCGCGCTGCCGATCGACTGGGAGCTGGCCGGTCTGCTTTCGGAGGCGGATCGCGCGGTGGCGGAGTTGAGCGGGGCCGGGCGATTGTTGCCCAATCCTCACCTGCTGATCCGTCCTTACCTCCGCCGCGAAGCCGTGCTCAGCTCGCTGATCGAGGATACCTACGCCGAGGTCGAGGAGCTGCTGCTGTTTGACCTCGGCCCGGCCAACGCCCCGGAAAAACCCTCCGTCCGGGAAGTAGCCAACCACATTGTTGCCTTGGAGACGGGTTTGAAGCGAATCGGTGAATTCCCGATCAGCTCGCGCCTGATCAAGGAACTCCACGCCATCCTCCTTGAGACCGTGCGCGGCGGCGATTCCACGAAGACTCCCGGCGAATTCCGCCGCAGCCAGAATTGGATCGGCCGGCCGGGTTCCACCCCGACCACCGCCAGGTTCGTGCCGCCGCCGCCCCACCTGCTGGATGAAACCCTGGGCGCATGGGAGAATTATTTTCATGCCAAGAGCGCGGAGCCGCCGCTGGTGAAGATCGCCCTCCTGCATTATCAGTTCGAGGCGATCCATCCTTTTCTCGACGGCAACGGCCGCATCGGCCGTCTGCTCATCACGCTGTTCCTGTGCGAGCGGAAGATCCTGTCCGAGCCCCTGCTTTACCTGTCCTCCTATTTCGAGCGTTACCGCGATGACTATTACCGGCACCTGCTTGCGGTGAGCACACAAGGGGCGTGGAAGGACTGGGTGATTTACTTCCTGACCGGCGTGCGTGAAACCGCCAAGGAGGCTCTGACGGATACCGCACGGCTGGTCGATCTCTACAACCACTACCGGAAAATCATGGCCCAACAGAAACGGTTGCCGAGTGCCTGTGCCGGGGTGCTCGACGCTCTCTTTGCCACCCCGATGATCTCGATCGCGCAATACGCGGAACGTCACGACGAGAGTTTCCAGAACATCGCCAAAGCCGTCGATTTCTGGCAAAAACACGGCTTGGTGAAGGAGGCCACGAACCAAAGGAGAAACCGCATCTTCGTGGCGGCGCCGGTCCTGGACGTGACCCGTCCGAAACCCGCGCATTTCACTTCATGACGACCGACAGCATCATCCCCGCGGTCACTTCTTCTCCAGCTCTCGCTTCGCGCCGTTGAGGACGGCGTCCCATTGGAAGGCGGGGCCGGGATCGAGTTTATCGGTCTGCAGGTGAAAATGGCCGACGAGGCCGCGGTAATCGTCGAGCTGCGACTCGGGCAGGCGGGTCGTGAGCAGACGGCCTGACCGGTCGCGCGGATAATCCAGGCGGATCCGCGGGAAGGCGCGGTGCAGGGCCGCGGTGAGCTTGATCAACGCGGCGTATTGCTCGGGCGTGAAGTCGTACTGCACGAGGTCGCGTTCGTGAATGCGGCCCTTGACCGGATCGGGACGCTGCGGACGGCTGCCCGCGCCCGGGCGGAGCAGGCGCGGATCACCGGCGGAAGCGGGCGGCACGAGGCGGGTCTGGCCGGCAGGACCGAGGCGATACCACGCGCCGAGGGTTTTTGCGTCGACGGGCGCGTAGGCGCCGATGTTGGCGATCTCGATGCCGATCGAGCGGTCGTTGCTGGCGCCGGCGTGCCAGGCGCGCTCCTGCAGGTCGAGCGTCTGGTAGATCGTGCCGTCCACATCCAGGAGGAAGTGCACGCTGAGCCCGCGCTTTTTCAGGATCTCGAAACACGCGCGGCTGAGTCCGGCTGCATCGTAGTGCAGGACGAACCGGTCGACGTGTTTCTGCAGCTCCGGCAAGGTCGGCGTCCGCTCCGTGGCCTTCGTGCGCCCAAGCGTACGACGCCCGTGGGCGGCAGGTTTCACCGCGTAACCGTTGTAGCCGCCCGGTTCGCGCCAGGTGACGACGCGCGTGCCGGTCGAAAATCGTTTTCCCGCCACGATGATCTCATCGCCGGCCGGCGCGGCGTACACAGGTGGCGTGCGGCAGCCGGAGAGCGCGACGAACGCGCCCAGGATGACCGCCAGCAAAACGCGATTATTTGGAAACCAGGACGCTGAAGCCATGCCGGCGGAGTTCGCGGTGAAGGTGGCGGACGTGGGCGTGATCGCGGGTTTCGACAGTGCAGACGGCGTTGACGGCCGAGACGTCGGGGCCGCTGAAGGCGCGGTCGTGGGCGATGTCCTTGATGCTCGCGCCGGTCGCGGCGATGAGCCGGGCGAGCTCGGCAAGTCCGCCCGGACGGTCGCTGATGCGCACGGTGAAGCGCGCCAGACGGCCGTCGCGCACGAGGCCGAGCTCGATCACGCGACTGAGGACGGCGGGATCGATGTTGCCGCCGCAGACGGCTAGCACGACGCGTTTGCCCTTCAGCTCGGGCAGCAACCCGGCCAGCAACGCCGCCAGCGGGGCGGCGGCGGCGCCTTCGACCACGATCTTTTCGCGCTCGGCCATGCGCAGGATGGCGAGGGCGATCCAGTCCTCGGTGACCCGCACGACGCGATCGAGCAACGGACGCGCGAGACGGAAGGCGTTGTCGCCGACGCGGAGCACGGCCAGGCCGTCCGCGAGCGTGGCCCGGCGCGGAATCACGACCGGACGGCGGGCCTTGAGCGCGGCGGTGAAGCTGGCGGTGGCGACGGATTCGACGCCGATGACCTTGATCCGCGGGCGCAGCGCCTTGGCGGCGATGGCCAGGCCGGCAATGAGGCCGGCGCCGCCGATGGGCGCGACGATGGCGTCGGCGTTTTTGACCTGCTCGAGGATTTCCAAGGCCATCGTGCCCTGGCCGGCGATGATGTCGGGATCGTCGAACCCGTGGATGTAGGCGAGGCCCCCGGCCGCGGCGAGCGCGTCGGCACGGGCGCGCGCCTCGGCGAAATCGCGTCCGTGCAGCACCACGCGCGCGCCGAGCCGCTCGCAGGTGCCGACCTTGATCAACGGCGCGTATTCCGGCATGACGACCGTCACGGGGATGCCGAGCAGCTGGCCGTGGTAGGCGAGGCCGAGCGCGTGGTTGCCGGCGGAGGCGGCGATGACGCCGCGTTTTTTCTGCGCGGCGGGCAGGCGCAGCAGCGCATTGCGCGCGCCGCGTTCCTTGAACGAGCCCGTGCGCTGCAGGTTGTCGAGTTTGCACCAGATGCGCGCGCCGGTGATCTCCGAGAGCGGAATGGATTCCGGACAGGGCGTCTCGATCACGCCGCCCGCGAGGCGGCGGCGCGCGGCGCGGATATCGGCGAGGGTGACGACCGGATCCCGGGACATGTCACGATCATGCGCTCGCACAAGGCCGGCGCAACCCCGATGGCGCGCGGCGAATAGCGTTGCTGTCGGCAACCGGGGGATTACAGACCTGTCTTCCACATCAGCGGCGGTCGGGCGGTCTGTTGCGGGTCTTGGAACCCGGGGACACCGCTGGGCGTCCGTACTCCTACCACCCATCATGTTTCAGGTCACTTTTTCCGAACAGAGCATGCGCGAGTTGAACCGCCTCGACAAGCTGGCGCAGCTCGAGGCGATCGAGCCCATCAGCAAGGTGCGTCCCGCCGACCTCGCCACCCCGCGCGAGCCGCTGGGCCGTTTCACGCGCGGCGAGCACACGTTCTACCGTCTGCGCGCGGGTGATTTTCGTTTCTACTTCACCGTGGACGGCGACAAGCTCCACACGCACTACATCCTGCACAAGGCCTCGCTGGAGGACGCCCTCTTCCGCATGAAGCTGCCTGTGAGCGAGAAACAGCTCTTCGAGCAGGATTCCAAGTTCTGGAAATACCTCGAAAGCCTGACCAAGTAAGGCCCCCGGCCATGTCCGACCTGCAACAACGCGAGAATCCCTACAACGTCACGCAGGCGAGCCGGATCTACTTCCTGCCGAACCTGATGACGGCGGGCAACCTGTTCTGCGGATTCGTCGCAGTCATCAAGTGCATCCAGGCCCGGCTCATGACGGACAGCGGCGAATACGCCCTGCTGCATCCGGGGGTTTCGGCGCTCGGTCTCTACACCCAGGCGGTGTGGTTCATCCTGCTGGCGGTGGTGTTTGATTCGCTCGACGGCCGGCTGGCGCGGTGGGGCGGGCGGACGTCGCTTTTCGGCGCGGAATTCGATTCCCTGGCCGATGTCGTGTCCTTCGGCATGGCGCCGGCGCTCATGATGTTCTTCCTGATCATGGCGCCGCGGGAGGATTACCAGTGGTTTCGCGAGCTGGGCTGGTTCATCGCCTTCATCTACCTGCTGTGCGGCGCCGTGCGGCTGGCGCGGTTCAACGTCATCACCAATCCCCTGCTCCACCGCACGGAAACGGAATCACACAAGGATTTCGTCGGTCTGCCCATTCCCGCCGCGGCGGGCACGGTCGCGTCCTTGGTGCTCCTGCTGGTCAACCTGGCCAAAAACGAGCGCGAGTTGAAGCAGCTGACCGTCGCGCTGCCCCTGATTCTCATCCTCGTGGCCTTTTTGATGGTGAGCACGATCCGCTACCCGAGCTTCAAACAGGTGAACTGGGAGACGAAGACGCGTTTCCGCACCTTCGTCCTGGTCGTGATCATCGCGGCGCTGGTCGTGAAGCTGCGCGAGGTGGCGCTGGTGTTCCTTTTCCTCGGTTACATCGGCTACGGGCTCTTCGCCCACTACCAGCGCGCCGCCCGCCATGCCCAGATGCGGGCTCTTCGCAGAAAGGTTGTGAAGATGAAGCAGGAAGGTTCTGAATAACTTTCCCCTGTGAACAAGCCGCCGGTTGTCCCCAGGTTTTTCGGAATCATTCACAGGCCGTCTGGCGGTGTTTTGGCTCGGAAAACCGGGGTTGCTCGCAAATTCCCGGACCATAATAAGACGGATACCTTTTCATTATTGAATCCCTCTTCAATCACCCTTTGTTAATTCCAGCCCCAACCGCGACTTCCGAACGATGAAATTCAAGATCAACCGCGATCACTTCAGCAACGGCCTGGCCCAGGTCCTCAACGTGGTCGGTTCCAAGGCCGCGATGCCCATCCTGAGCAACGTGCTCATCGAGGCGGAAAAGGACCACATTTCCCTCACGACCACGAATCTCGACCTCGGCATCCGCTGCCGCATCAAGGCCGAGGTCAAGGAAGGCGGCGCCATCACGCTGCCGGTCAAGCGCCTCGCCACCATCGTGCGCGAGCTGCCCAACGTGGATGTCTCGTTCGACTCCACCGCCAACCACCAGGCCAAGATCGCCTCGGGCGGCTCGAATTTCCGCATCATGGGCATCGGCGCCGAGGAATTCCCGAAGCTGCCGGATTCCAGCGACGACAAGAAGCACACCCTGGACCAGGGCGAGCTCGCCACGATGCTGGGCAACGTCGCCTACGCGCAATCCACCGACGAGACGCGCTATATCCTCAACGGCGTCTATTTCAGCTTCAAGGACGGCAAGCTCGCGCTCGTCGCCACCGACGGCCGCCGCCTCGCCCTCGTGAGCAAGGAGATGGAAATCGCCGCGGCCGCCTCCGGCGCGATCATCCTGCCCGCCAAGACCGTGGCCGAGCTGCTGCGTCTCCTCGGCAAGGGCGAAAAGCTCACCATCGCCTTCAACGACCGCCGCGCGGCGTTTCTGATCGAGACCGGCAAGGAGGCCGGCGGCCTCACCGACAGCATCTTCCTCTTCTCGAAGGTGGTCGAGGGCAACTACCCAAACTACCAGCAGGTCATCCCCAAGGAGACGCACCAGCGCATCAAGCTCGAGCGCGAGCTGTTCCTCCAGTGCGTGCACCGCGCCGCGCTCGTGACCTCGGAGAAGTCGAATTCCGTCAAGATCAAGCTCGGCTCCAACCTGCTCGAGATCACCGCGTCGTCCCCCGATTTCGGCGAGGCGCACGAATCCATGGCGATCTCCTACAGCGGCCCCGATCTCCAGGTCGCGTTCAACCCGCAGTTCATCATGGACCCGCTCCGCGCGCTCACGAAGGACGAGGTGTTCTTCGAGCTCAAGGACGAGGTCAGCCCGGGCGTCTTCAAGACGCTCGAGAGCTTCGTCTGCGTGATCATGCCGGTCCGCCTGAGCTGACGGCCCGCCCGCCGGCGGGGCGCGTCCCCGCCGTCCGGTCCGCTTCCCTTTAGCCATGTCCGAGACACTGTCGCTGGTTCTCGCGCCGGCCGTCGCGCTGCTGCTGCTGCTGTTCTACATCAACCTGCGGCTGGCCTCCCCGTTGCTGGCGATTCCGATCCGCTGGCTGCGCTGGGTGCTGTTCGCGCTCTTCGCCGCGCAGGCCAACGAACAGCTCGGGTTCGTCGACCGGCCGGCCTGGGTGGTCGCGCTGGCGGCGTTCCTCGGCTGGTTCCTTGTCGAATCCGCGTTCAACTGGCTCAAGGTGAGCGCGATCAGCCTCAGCCCGATGCCGCTGTTCCCGCGCTACGTGGTGAACACCACCGGCGACGAGTGGCCCACGCAGGCCCGCCTGCTCAAGGTGCGCGACTGGCTGCGCGACCACCGCTACTCGCCCGTGCAGGCGCTCAAGGCCGAGCTCGGCGGCGGCATCTGGTTGCGGACCTCCGTGCACCACAACCACGACGCCACGGTGCGCCTGCACACGCTCTTCGTGCCGCAGGAGAGCGGCGCGATCACCGTCTGTTTCAGCCTTGTTTCGCTCACGGCTTCCGGCCGCCGCTACGTGACGGACAACCTCTACATTCCCTTCGGCGGTTTCTATCCGGAGGACTGGTACGTCGAGCGCACGCCGTGGCGGCGCGGTCTGGCCGCGCTCGTGGCGCGCCACCAGCGCCGGCTGGCGGGCTCCGGCGAGACGCCCGTGCCGTGGGAGACGAGCCCGCTCGACGATATCAACCAGCAGCAGCAGCAGATGGAGATGATCAACACCGAGCTCGGTTACCTGCTGCCGCACGCCGAGCGCGAGGAGTACGGCAAGATCACGCCCGAGGGCCGTTTCCGCGTGTGGAAGGAGGCCTGGCTGCTCGACTATTTCGGCATCGCCGGCCGCTACTCCTGAACGGGTCAAAGCTGCGTCAAAGCCCGGCGCCGCCGCAAAATCGTCTCGTCAGGCCCGGTAATCGCCCACACTCCTCCCCGCATGAACCTGCTCGCGGTCACCGCCGTCGAAAAACTCCAGACCCTCAAGCCCGAGGTCTGGCTGAAGATCGGCATCGCCGTGTTCGCCTTCGTCGCGGTGATCCTGCTCTGGCGCCGCGTGATGAAGATGAACAAGTTCATCGTCGCGATCATCGTCTTCGTCTCGTTCACGGTGCTGTTCTTCTCCTGGGTCTACAACCGCAGCGAACCGGCGTTCCTGACGCCGCTCGTGAACATCATCGCGCCCTTCCTCCCCAGCGGCGTGAAGTGACACCCGGACGGCAAGGCGCCGCCGGACAACCGGTTGGGTTATTACACGGCACCGGCCAAAAACGGGTTGGTGTTTGCGAACCCCGCTGCTAGGCATGGTGCTCCTTATGGCCAAAACCCACTCTGACATCGGACTCATCGGTCTCGCCGTGATGGGTCAGAATCTCGCGCTGAACATCGCCGACCACGGCTTTCAGATTTCGGTGTACAACCGCACCGTCGAGAAGACGGACAAGTTCGTCGCCGAAAATCCCAACACCCCCGGTGGTCTCGTCGGCACGAAGACGCTCGAGGAATTCGCCGCCTCCCTCGCCAAGCCCCGCAAGGCGATCATCCTCGTCCAGGCCGGCAAGGCCACCGACGCCGTCATCGACGGCCTCGTGAGCGTGTTCGAGCCGGGCGACATCATCATCGACGGCGGCAACGCGCTCTGGACCGACACGATCCGCCGCGAGAAGGCGCTCAAGGAAAAAGGCCTCCGCTTCATCGGCTCCGGCGTGTCCGGCGGCGAGGAAGGCGCGCGCTTCGGCCCGGCTCTCATGCCCGGCGGCGACCGCGAGGCCTACAAGGAGCTCGCCCCGATCTGGAACGCCATTGCCGCCAAGGTCGACAAGAAGACCGGCCGCCCGCTCACCGGCGCCAAGCCCGGCCAGCCCATCAAGGGCGGCGTGCCCTGCGCCACCTACATCGGCGAGAACGGCGCCGGCCACTACGTGAAGATGGTCCACAACGGCATCGAGTACGGCGACATGCAGATGATCTGCGAGGCCTACGCGTTGATGAAGGGCCTCCTCGGCCTCAAGCCCGCGGAGATGGGCGCGATCTTCTCCGAGTGGAACGAGGGCATGCTCGGCTCCTTCCTCATCGAGATCACCGCCGACATCCTCAAGCAGAAGGACCCGGTCACGAAGAAGCCCTTCGTCGACATCGTCCTCGATACCGCCGGCCAGAAGGGCACGGGCAAGTGGACCTCGGTCAACGCGCTCGACATGGGCGTGCCCGCCCCGACGATCGCCGAGTCCGTGTTCGCCCGCTGCATCTCCGCCGTGAAGGAGGAGCGCGTCGCCGCCTCGAAGATCCTCCAGGGCCCGAAGAAGAAATATCGCGGCTCCAAGAAGGCCCTCATCCAGGCCATCCACGACGCCCTCTACTGTTCGAAGATCTGCTCGTATGCGCAGGGCTTCCAGCTCATGCGCGAGGCGCAGAAGGAGTACAACTGGAAGCTCAACTTCGGCCAGATCGCCCAGATCTGGCGCGGCGGCTGCATCATCCGCGCGGTGTTCCTGCAGAAGATCACCGAGGCCTATGCCCGCAACCCGAAGCTCGCGAACCTGCTCCTCGATTCCTACTTCAACAGCACGGTGAAGAAGGCGCAGGAGAACTGGCGCAAGGTCGTCGCCCTTGCCGCCGAGTGCGGCGTGCCGGCCCCGACGTTCGCGTCGGCGCTCGCCTACTACGACAGCTACCGCTCGGCCCGCCTGCCGGCCAACCTGCTCCAAGGCCAGCGCGACTACTTCGGCGCGCACACCTACGAGCGCACCGACAAGCCCCGCGGCAAGTTCTTCCACATCGACTGGCCCGAGCCCACCCGCCCGCAGCTGGAAGCCTGAGTGCCCGAAGGACGTTGTGGGGAAATAATTCGAACGGCAACTAGCCTAATCAAAATGTAATTTTGATAATCAGAATGTAGGCTAGAATAATTCAAATGGTTCAAGGCCGCCCAAGAGGCGGCCTTTTTATTTCATGATATCTTCACGCAAGTCGCGCTGCCTCCGAAGGAGACGATACCGATTTCCAAGCGTCTCGGCATCGAACATCCGGCAATTGGGAATGAGCTGGTAATCATGAGTACGGACATTCTGGTGACCATCGAGGAGCCGGGACTGCTCCGCAGGCGAGCCATTTCGGTAAAGCGAGAATGCGACATTATGCTGAACAAGTCGATTCGCTGCTTCCAACATCCCGGATTTCTCGACTTGCGCATCATGGCGACCCGACTGGAGATCATATTCGCACGGCAATCACTGAACCCATTTCCTGTGTCCGGCCGGCC